>BNJV01003133.1_pt1 | contig 18885 bp, 15 predicted proteins | sample 8540591 | NCBI WGS metagenome assembly BNJV01 (sample SAMD00202457, study PRJDB9452) | human saliva metagenome | host: Homo sapiens
GTATTAGCAGTGATTTCAGTTTTAGACGCTTTTTTTAGTCTGCATTGATAGCATCAGCTACGTTTTTAGCAGTTGCTACACCATCAGTGGTTGGACCTGTAATTGTGCCATCTGTACCAGCCGTAATAGATGCAGAATTAACAGCAACTTTCACCCCTGCTGCCGTAGCAGATGTGCTCACAAGACTGCCATCACCGGTCACGGCAAAGGATACGTCCCCGTCTTTAAGGTATTTATTACCTGTGGAACCAGTGTCAGCAGTGAGGCCAATCCCCTTAGTAGTAGCGTTAACTGTGTTAGCATCCAAACCAACTGTAATCGTTTGGTTATTAACAGTCGCCGTTACGCCATTGGCACCAGCTACATTAAGTTTTTGGTTTTTAAGGTCTACAGTGCCGTCATGTGTGCCATCAGTAATATTGAGGTTTTGAGACAAGTTAGCCACTGCATTTTGAACATCGCCGATATTCGCAGCATTCGTCAATGTAGTGCCACCGCTAGCCACATTGCTAATGACCTTGTTACCAGCATTGATGCCAGCCGTTTTATCAATAGAAATGCCACCAACAGTCACATTGTCTGTCGTAACACCAGTGCCTGTAATGGCCGTTGTGCCATTCGTTAAACCGTTTGTATTGATAACCGTATTGCCTGCCGTGAAGGATGTACCTGTAAATGATGTGCCTGTGAAAGTAGTACCTGTGAAAGCTTTACCCGTTACAGAACCATCAGTACCATCCAAGGTAATTTTATTCGCACCAGAACCAACAGTTACTTTATTATTAGCTGTTACAGAATCAACAGTAATATCTTTCTTAGTAGCAACAGTGATTTTCTTTTTATCTGTACCATCTTGTGTAATCTCGATATTATCACCATTAACAAGATCTACTGTATCGCCGCCTTTAACAGCCGTTTTATCGGTTGTGCTGGAATTCGTTGTAATATTCCAAGCCGCACCTGCTTTTGCTGCATCAGCCGCTTTGTTGATAGCATCAGCTACATTTTGCGCAGTTGCCAAGCCATCATTACCAGTTACAGAAGCTACACCTGTTGTAGCATTGCTGTTAATCGTAGCACGCTTTGTAGAAATCTCAACCGTATTACCATTCATATTAGTAGATACAAAGTCGCCTGTTGCGCCTTTCACATTAAATGCCACATCAGCAGCGCTCAAGGATTGGCTAGACGCAGTGCCAGCATCTGCACCAAGGGAGATATTTCTAGCTAACGCTGCTGTATTAGTAGCAATAGCGGCTGTATTTTTAGTGATATTCCCTTTATTAGCAGCAATATCTGTGGTATTCGTATTGATTTGATTCTTAGTTGCTGTATTAAGATCAAAGGATACTTTGCCATCGTTATCAACAGTAGCAACTGTGGATCCACCATCTACAAAGTTAAGACCCTTAGATAAAGAAACCTTCTTCGCATTAGCATCAGCAGCACTATTAGCACGGTATGTTAAATCCGTTTTAGCCGCAAGTTTTGTTGTATCGATACCGATGGCATAATCTTTAGAATTAGCACCCGCTGTTGGGGTTACCGTAATCGGATTATCTGCTTGCGCATCCTTACTTACCGTTACAGCAGCTACCGCTAAATCTTTTACCTTAGCCGCATCAACAGCAACTTTCACACCTGCTGTTGTAGCAGTTGTGCTCACAAGATTGCCATCGCCAGTTACCGCAAAAGATACATCACCGTCTTTAAGGTATTTATTACCTGTAGAACCAGTATCAGCAGTAAGTCCAATACCCTTCGTTGTAGCGTTGACAGTGTTAGCATCTAAACCAATCGTAATCGTTTGATTATTTACAGTCGCTGTTACGCCATTAGCACCAGCCACGTTAAGTTTTTGGTTTTTAAGGTCCACAGTGCCGTTATTTGTACCATCAGTAATATTAAGATTTTGAGACAAGTTAGCAACAGCTTGTTTTACATCGCCAATGTTGGCTGCATTGGAATCAGTTGTACCACCACTAGCAACATTAGAAATAACCTTGCCACCAGCGTTAATACCAGCTGTTTTATCAATAGATAAACCACCAACAGTTACTTTATCTGTTGTAACGCCTGTACCTGTAATGGCAGTTGTACCATTTGTTAAACCAGACGTATTAATAACAGTATTACCTGCAGTTACGGAATCAACAGTTATATTCTTAGCAGTTCCGATTGTGAAAGTCTTACCAGTTTGGCTGATTGCAATGTTATCACCATTGTTAAAGGTAATAGTGTCGCCACCTTTTACCTCTTCTTCAGCATGAGTATTCGCTTTCACCTTGAAAGAAGATGCAGACTTAGCAGCATCTTTAATAGCTTGTTCATTAACCGTCAACGTTACATCATTGCCAGATGCAGCGGTAGAGATATACTTGTTATCCCCTTTGATATTAAAAGATACATTACCATCTTTTAAGGACTTAGCAGTCGTAGATGTGCCGTTATCATCAGCTAACGCAATAGTATGGGCGATGTTGGTTGTGTTTGTTGCAATCTTATTACCTAATACAGTATTTGTATTGTTAATTGCCGCAGCAACCTCTGTGGCTTTAGCTACACCGGTAGTACCTGTTACAGTGCCATTCGTTGTATTAGGTGTTAATGTACCTTCTGCTACATCAATAGTAATCGTTTGATTGTTAACAGTTGCTTTCGCAGCTCCTGTGCCTGTAACTGTTAATTTTTGATTTTTAAGAGCTACGGAACTATCTTTTGTACCATCACTGATGTTTAAGTTTTGGGATAAACCATTAACAGCAGAGTTAATAGCACTAGCTACGTTCTTAGCAGTAGCTAAACCATCAGCCCCTGTTACAGAAGCTTTACCGGTATTTGCATCACTATCGATAGTTGCACGCTTAGTAGAAACTTTTACAGCACTACCATCCATTGTAGTGGAGATGTAATCACCAGTGGCACCACTCACTGCAAAGGACACATTACCATTACTTAAAGACTGACTGGATCCTGTACCACTATCTGCATTAAGCGTAATAGTACGACCTACTGCAGTAGCAGATTTATTAATAGAATCTTTTGTGTCCTTATTTATATCAAAAGATACCTTACCGTCAGAATCTACTGTTGCCACGGTATTTGCACCATCAACAAAGTTAAGACCTTTTTGCTAAAGACACAGTTTTTTTGCTGTACCACCATTGGCTGTATAGGCTAAATTCGTTTTAGCTGCAAGTTTTTGTAGTATCGATGCCAATTGCATACTCTTTAGAATTATTTCCTGTCGTTGAAGTTACAGTGATAGGATTATCTACAGTATTAGCTTTACTTACGGTTACTGCTTCTACAGCTAAATCTTTTACTTTAGTGGAATCAACAGATACTTTTACTCCAGCGGCAGAACCAGCTGTAGTTACAAGATTACCGTCACCATATACTTTAAAAACTGCATCTCCATCTTTTAGATATTTTTAGACCTGTAGATCCGGAATCGCCAGATAAAGCAATGCCTTGAGTAGTCGCTTTAACAAGCTCTGGTTCAAGGCCTATTACAAGATTTTGTCCACTCGTATTCGAATAGATATCTGTGCGAATACCATTTCCACCTGTTACGGTAAGCTTTTGGTTACTAAGATTTACTGAGCCCGTTTTAGTTCCTTTATTGGCAATGATATCCAACTGAACTCCAGAAACAACGTTATTAATTGCTTGGGCTACATTACTAGCATCAGCTAATCCAGTTGAAGCAGAGGCTCTACCATTATTTAAAGTTATGTTTTTGTACATTAGGAGAAATAGTTAATTGCTTACCATTTGCAGCTGTCTTGATATAAGTATTATCGCCATTAATGGACAATTTGCTATTAGCAAGATTGACATCTCCACTGCCAGTATTGCCTGTAAAAGCTAAGTTAACGCTTTTTAATTGAGCAATGTTAACGGCATCTGTGTCATTAGTGCCAGCTGCAACACCGGTTATCTGACGTGTCATCGTACTATTGCCTACAGATACTGCACCAAGTTTACTTGTTAAAGCAATATCAGTTAATCCGGCATATTTATCTGTGCGATTTGTATTAACATTGTATCCTGATACACTAGCTTAGTACTAGCTTCAGAGAAGGAACCTAATGCAATACCATTGTACGCAGAAGTATTGGAATTAGGACCAATTGCTACACCATTCTCAGCAGAGGAACCTGCATTAATCCCCACTGCGATAGCAGATGAGGCACTACCGCTAGTATTTTTACCAATAGCAATAACATTATCAATCGATTTAGTAGCACTGCTGCCGACAACTTTGGCACCAGTACCAAGCATAATAGACTCACTAGTATAGATTTTAGTATTAGCAATATTACCAGCACCATTGCCTAAACTAGTATTATTATTACCAATTACTTGTCGCCCTGCATTTGTACCAACACCAACATTATTAAGACCATTGGACTGCATTCCGGCAGCCCAGCCAATGGCAACACCATTAGCATTATTTGAAGCACCATTATTTGCTTGGTACCCCAAAGATATTACACTATTACTATTAGCCTGTGCCCCATTACCTATTGCTAGGCCTGAATCGCCCTTAGCCTGTGACGAACTTCCTAAAGCAACTGCATCTTGTCCAGCTGTAGATGCACTTCTACCTAAGGCTATAGCATTTTGTGCTGACGCAGCTGCATTATAACCCAGAGCAAGTGCGCTTTCAGCACTCGTTGTAGCACCAAAACCTATGGCTGTTTGATAATTTGTACCCACTTTAGTCTTTGTACTAGAGCCCAAGGCGGTAGTCCCAACACCATTAGCCTGAGCGCCCTTAAATTGCCAATTACCACCACCAAGAGCAACAGTAAAGTCACCATTGGCTTTAGCATCTTTACCAAGAGCCACCGATCCAACAGCATTAGATACTGCACTAGGTCCAATTGCTATAGCATCTGTACCTGTAGCGCCATCATTATTTATATTGCCTGCATCAGAAGAATTAACAGAGAAGTATTTTACCTTTGGCTGCATTTAATTGAGATACATTAACTGCATCATTATCCTTCACACCATTAGCCACATTTCCTAATATTCGAGGAGTTTGTGTTTGCTTATTCGTATCAGTTTGATCAACATTCACCAATGCTAATGACGTTGGAGTCTGTGCAACAGCACCAGTTACTAATGTACCATCATCTTTAACATCTACTGTACGATAGTATTTTTCAACCTTTGAAGCACCAGTTCCTGTTACAACTTTTGAAAGTGGCTCGCCTGTAGCATTTACATTAACTACTGAACCTGAACCACCGTTCATAATGTTGGTAACTTTACGAGCTAAGGAGTAGATTTGAGAACCATTAACTGCATCTGTACTTGTTTGAGAAACCTCACCTGGCGCCACATTTTTAAGCTGACGTTCGAAACCTTTTGCACCAAAAGATACTACATCACCAGGGGAAATATTTTCACCACCAGACCACTTAACTTCAACACCATCAATAACGGCATTTACTTGTTTTGTTGCATAGTGATCTGTATTAGAACCACCACCGATGGCAACAGAGTTATCAAAGTTAGCACGAGCGCCGGTACCAATAGCTACAGCATTAGTAACAGGTTTATTATTAACAACCTGACCTTTATCATTCATACGAGTCATACTGTCAGATGCAGTACCAATTGCAACGCCTGCATTACCGGCAAGAGCACTCGTACCATAAGCTACACCAGCATGAGATGCAGCTGTCCCTTTATAATTGGACAAATTATACCCTGTTAGATTAAGAATTGCAGTTTGTAAGGTACCCGTAACTTCATTATCATTAGTATTCGTATAAGAGACTTGCTGACCTGCAGCTTTTCTAGCATCATCACCGCCAATAGCAATAGCAGCATGACCATCAACCTTTACATTGCCACCAATAGCTATAGACTGGTCACCAGTAACAACAGCACCTTCATCAGTAAGACTACCACTACCAATAGCAATACCTTGTACTACATTTGTAGCCACCCTAGAATTCGAACCAATTGCAATAGCTCTACTTGTATTAGTGAATACTGAACCTGATTCAGCTTTTGCATTTCTACCGATAGCAATACTATCATCACTTAAAGATTGAGCATTATTACCTAAAGCAACGCTATTTTGGTTTGTAACTGTGCTAGATGGGCCTATGGCAATAGAATTTGGAGCTTGTGCCCCGTCATTATCAACGTTACTACCAGTACCTGTCGCTGTAGAGTTAATAGATACATATTTTAGCGGTTTAACAGCACTTGCTACAGCATATAATTGGGATCCATTAATAGCATCTGTACTTGTAGCAGATACTTCTCCAGTGCGACATTTTTTAATTTGTCGTGTTGCGCCAGTGTTGCCTACAGAAACTTGCATATTTGGATTGCCTGTAGCACCTGCAAAATTATAGGTAATGCCATTAATCGTAGTAGAGCCTTGATTTGTAGCTCCTGTCGCCGTTGTAGAGCCACTACCTAATGCAACAGAATACAGTCTATTTGCCTCTGCATTGGTACCAATCGCCACCGCATCTTCTGAAGTAGCTTTAGTATTTTTTTACCAATAGCTATAGCACCTTTTGCAGAGGCCGTTGTTCTATCATTAGATGCATCATTTTTCTTGACTACCAATCGCTAAGCCACCATTCGTTGCAGTCGCATGATGACCGATAGCTGTAGATGTGCCCGTAGCGGATACCTTTCGACCCATAGCAACAGCATAAGCGCCTTGTGCACTAACCGTATGGCCTACAGCCATAGAGGTGGATCCACTAGCAAAGGCATTAAAGCCCATAGCCAATGAATACGGGCCTAACGTTGCGGAATCTTGCCCCATTACAACACCGCCGGCAAGATTAGTGCCCGTATCCTCAAGAACACCTTTACCAATGGCTACGCCACCTGTTGCGACCCAACGCGTTTTGCCCTACCGCGACACCACTATTCTTAGCATTTGCATAAAAACCTAAGGCAACCGCATTATCACCATCTGCCGTAGTGGCATAATTAATAGTTCTAATCGTATTAACAACGCCAGCAGTAGAGTTTAAACTACCTGCAAAGCCTAGTGCTCCTGAACCACCAGCACCACTACCAACAGCTACAGAGTTTTCACCAGTAGCCTTCGCATTAGTACCAACTGCTAATGCTCTATTATTAGTTGCACTTGCTGTTTTTACCAACAGCTACAGAATCAGTCCCTGATGCAGAAGCACGCATACCAACTGCAGTGGCTGTTGACCCTTTAGCAGATGCAAGTGCACCTAACGCCGTAGCCGATGCACCAGATGCTTCCGTATCACGGCCTAATGCTGTAGCACCAATAGCAGTACCTTTTGAATTAGCACCAATAGCAATTGCTTTTTTTCAGAATCGGCGACTGTGGATGTACCCATAGCAATAGAGTCTGATCCACTTGCCCCAGCACCAGAACCAATTGCGGCTGCACGTGAATTACTAGCTTTAGCATTAAAACCAACAGCAGTAGTCTCTACCGCAGTAGCTTCTGTTTTATTTTTACCGCCATTAGATCCACCTCCAAGAGCTACTGCATTAGCACCTGTCGCATTGGCAGAAAGACCTAATGCAACCGTACCTGCTCCATTAGCATTCGCACCGGCACCAACTGCTGTAGCAGGGTTTTCCGGACTAGCACTAGGTGCCTGAGCATTACTAAAATAACCAATCGCAACGGACTGATTACTTTGTGATTTAGCGGAGGAACCAATAGCAACACCATTTGTTCCTACAGCTAGAGCGGCATCAGCCAATTTTGCTGATGGAGGGTCCGCAGCCATTACCTCTGTAATCAAACCGGATTGCATCGCTAGTGCTGCCAAAATACTAGCTACTACGATTTTCTTTTTACCTGTTTTGTTCTTTGCAATTTCAGATACTACGATGTAGCACTGTTTTGACTTAGACCAAATTACTTTTAAAAAAATCTTGTTCATTCTTTTTTTCCTTTTTACTAACTATCTCTCAAAAACCATATCTTATATAAATCAATTTCTAGTATTTGTATTTTCGTTATACCTCAAAATATACCCATTACATTTTAAAGCTCATTTCATAATTTTTATCATATTTTATCTATATCAAACAATGAAATTTGCTAAATTGCAAGTCGAAATTGAACACTTTCACTAAAGTCTATTAAAGGTTTAACTTCATCTAAAAAAAGCTTCTATTGGTGTCTTGTATTGAAGTATCTTTCGAGGAAGCTTATTAGACCACTCCATGGCTCTTTTTAAGGTTTCATCTGAGATATCTTTAATAGGAGTCCCTTTAGGTACGAAACGGCGAAATAGTCCATTATGACGTTCATTGGAACCACGTTCCCATGAAGAATAAGGATGTGCATAAAAGATCTGTAAATTATCGCTATCAAGTATAGGTAAATCACTAAATTCAGTGCCATTATCAGCAGTTATGCTTTTACAAATGAATGTAACATCAATATGCTTAGATAAACTATGTAGCCAATGGTTCAGTGTATTATATATATCTTCAGCTTTGGCAGAAGGACACCGCAATACTACATATAATCGTGTCATTCGTTCCAAAAGTGAGACAATGACATTGTCAGATTTATCTTTTGAACCTCTTACAGTATCTATTTCCCAATGACCAAACTCAAGTCTCTGGTTCACAGCATCATCTCTTTCATCGATACTTCTACCCAGTAAACGCTTGTGTTTTCTATCTTTGAGGTGTTTAGTATTTCGCTTTAATGCTACTGGTAAATCAATAGCCTTAATATTCAATATTCCCTCATGGACATAGTTATATAAGGTTTTAGGACAAACCATTTCACTGCGACGGAATAAACCATTAGCCAATGCATAGCCAAAACAAACATCTAAAGACCAGCCATCCTGGAAGAACCGCTCTTCACAATATGCTAAAAACTTCTCGACTAATTCAACCTTTAGACGTGAAAAAGATCCTTTACGACTTTGCTCATATCTTTGTTGCCCCGCGCTATGACTATATATGGTTTTCCAAGAACCGTTAATACATTGCAGAATAGTGCCACGTTTAATCTCAGCATGAATGGTAGTTCTAGAGCGTCCTAATACTCTTGCTATGGTCGCGATAGATTGTCCCGCATTGAGTGATTTTTTTCAATAAAAAAAGCGTTCTTCAGAAATTAAGTGTTTTTTTGTATACGTGATTCTGTGTTAAGATTGATGTGATCCATAGTGGTTACCTCGTTAAAAATTAAGCTTTAGCAACTCAATCTTAACACAGGTCACTATGGATTTTTCTTTATTTAGTTATGTGTTCAATTTCATTTTTACAATTAGCCAACAATGAAATTTGATGCATTATACGAATATTTAATTGCAAATCAAATATTTTCGAAAGTTAAAAAGGATATAGATTTAATCTATTTCTTTTTATTTTTTTATCTATGTATATTTTTTTATCTTTTTGGATAAATATTTATGAATGAATATGCAATCAAATTGTTAATCTGTATTCTAAATACTATATCTATTTAATTTTTAATATGAGTATTTTTTTATCTCATATTTATTATCCAGTAATATATTTTATTTTTTTAAAACGTATTTTTCTAATTCATTTTTATATTTAAGATAAACTTTTCAATAGGATAGATAATTTCAAATACAAAAAGCCACCACTCATAACGAGTGGTGGCTTTCCCATATACATATTCATACATGAAGATATACAAATATATAGATTATCCGTGTATAAAATACTAAGCTTTGGATTCAACTAATTTTTGAACAAGAGCTTCTAATTTTGCAACACGATCTTGAAGTTGTTCATTTTCTGCTTTCAAAGTATTCACAGTTGCATTATCTGGCTTAGCAGGTTTTGTACCAACACCAATACGCCATGTAGCACCCATACCATACATTTGCTCGGATTTAGAAATACCTACGGATGCATTCAAGAATACCCGGTCATTAGGAGCATAGCCATAACCAAGGGCAAGTGCTTTCTCACCATGATAGGAACCGACACCAGCCATAACTTGGCCTTTTTCAGTGCCGTCAACATAGTAAGGTTTCAATGATGACAATGCAGCACTCATAGCACCAACACGATTTAAACGTACATTCGTATTGTTGATTTGTGAAAGCGCTACATTAGATTGGTTTTGTACTAAACCATAAACTTGGCTACCATTAACTGCATCTGTAGACGTTGGTGAAATATCACCAGGTGCAACATTTGTGATTTTACGTTCTGCACCAGGCGCACCTACACTTACAGTATTTGGAGCTGATGCAATGGATCCTTGACCAAGAGCTACAGAGTTAGTAGCACCAGCTTGTACAACGGAATTTGCACCTAGAGCTAGGCCATTGGCAGCACCAACATCAGAATTCGCACCTAGAGCTGTTGCATTAGGTCCAATTGCTTTTGCATTTGTGCCAAGAGCAGTCGCATAATCACCATCAGCTTTTGAATTTTTGCCTACAGCCATATCATTACTTTGAGCTGTACTACCAGCCACAATGCCAGAGTTTGCAAAGTTTGCAGCTGTAGATGCCGCTGTAGATGCAGCACTTTCAGCTCTTGTAGCACTAGAAGCTGCAGATGATGCCGATGTACTTGCACTGGATGCGCTTGTACTTGCCGCGTTTGCTGCATTAGATGCTACTGTTGCGGAACTATCCGCAGAAGAAGCACTTGTGGACGCACTAGACGCGCTAGTAGAAGCTGAGCTTGCAGAGGTACTTGCACTCGATGCGGATGTAGATGCGCTAGATGCACTTGTACTTGCACTCGATGCGGAAGAATCTGCCTTATTAGCTGCTGTTTCTGCTCGAGTTGCTGAACTATCTGCTGAAGACGCACTTGTAGACGCACTAGACGCACTTGTAGACGCAGAACTTGCAGAAGTGCTTGCGCTAGATGCGCTTGTTGATGCACTGGATGCACTTGTACTTGCTGCGTTAGCCGCATTACTTGCTACCGTTGCTGAACTATCTGCAGAAGAAGCACTTGTGGACGCACTAGACGCACTAGTAGAAGCTGAGCTTGCAGAGGTACTTGCACTCGATGCGGATGTAGATGCGCTAGACGCACTTGTACTTGCACTTGATGCAGAAGAATCTGCCTTATTAGTCGCTGTTTCTGCTCGAGTTGCTGAACTATCTGCTGAAGACGCACTTGTGGATGCACTAGACGCGCTAGTAGACGCAGAACTTGCAGATGTGCTTGCGCTAGATGCGCTTGTGGATGCACTGGATGCACTTGTACTTGCTGCGTTAGCCGCATTACTTGCTACCGTTGCTGAACTATCTGCAGAAGAAGCACTTGTGGACGCACTAGACGCGCTAGTAGAAGCTGAGCTTGCAGAGGTACTTGCACTTGATGCGGATGTAGATGCGCTAGACGCACTTGTACTTGCACTTGATGCAGAAGAATCTGCCTTATTAGCTGCTGTTTCTGCTCGAGTTGCTGAACTATCTGCTGAAGACGCACTTGTGGATGCACTAGACGCGCTAGTAGACGCAGAACTTGCAGATGTGCTTGCGCTAGATGCGCTTGTGGATGCACTGGATGCACTTGTACTTGCTGCATTAGCCGCATTACTTGCTACTGTTGCTGAACTATCTGCAGAAGATGCACTCGTTGATGCACTGGACGCGCTAGTAGAAGCTGAGCTTGCAGAGGTACTTGCACTAGATGCGGATGTAGATGCGCTAGATGCACTTGTACTTGCACTCGATGCGGAAGAATCTGCCTTATTAGCTGCTGTTTCTGCTCGAGTTGCTGAACTATCTGCTGAAGACGCACTTGTGGATGCACTAGACGCACTAGTAGACGCAGAACTTGCAGATGTGCTTGCGCTAGATGCGCTTGTGGATGCACTGGATGCACTTGTACTTGCTGCATTAGCCGCATTACTTGCTACTGTTGCTGAACTATCTGCAGAAGATGCACTCGTTGATGCACTGGACGCACTTGTAGATGCAGAACTTGCGGATGTAGATGCACTAGACGCACTTGTACTTGCTGATGAAGCAGCTGTACTTGCACTAGATGCAGAAGAATCTGCTTTATTTGCTGCTGTTTCTGCTCGAGTTGCTGAACTATCTGCTGAAGACGCACTTGTAGACGCACTAGACGCGCTAGTAGACGCAGAACTTGCAGATGTGCTTGCGCTAGATGCGCTTGTGGATGCACTGGATGCACTTGTACTTGCTGCATTAGCCGCATTGCTTGCTACTGTTGCTGAACTATCTGCAGAAGATGCACTCGTTGATGCACTGGACGCACTTGTAGATGCAGAACTTGCGGATGTAGATGCACTAGACGCACTTGTACTTGCTGATGAAGCAGCTGTACTTGCACTAGATGCAGAAGAATCTGCTTTATTTGCTGCTGTTTCTGCTCGAGTTGCTGAACTATCTGCTGAAGACGCACTTGTAGATGCACTAGACGCGCTAGTAGACGCAGAACTTGCAGATGTGCTTGCGCTAGATGCGCTTGTAGATGCACTGGATGCACTTGTACTTGCTGCATTAGCCGCATTACTTGCTACTGTTGCTGAACTATCTGCTGAAGACGCACTTGTGGATGCACTAGACGCACTTGTAGACGCAGAACTTGCAGAAGTGCTTGCACTTGATGCGGATGTAGATGCACTAGACGCACTTGTACTTGCTGATGAAGCAGCTGTACTTGCACTAGATGCAGAAGAATCTGCTTTATTTGCTGCTGTTTCTGCTCGATCAGCAGAGCTATCTGCTGAAGACGCACTCGTTGATGCACTGGATGCACTAGTAGATGCAGAACTTGCAGATGTGCTTGCGCTAGATGCGCTTGTGGATGCACTGGATGCACTTGTACTTGCTGCATTAGCCGCATTACTTGCCACTGTGGCTGAACTATCTGCAGAAGATGCACTCGTTGATGCACTGGACGCACTTGTAGATGCAGAACTTGCGGATGTAGATGCGCTAGATGCACTTGTACTTGCACTCGATGCGGAAGAATCTGCCTTATTAGCTGCTGTTTCTGCTCGAGTTGCTGAACTATCTGCTGAAGACGCACTTGTTGATGCACTAGACGCACTAGTAGACGCAGAACTTGCAGATGTGCTTGCGCTAGACGCGGATGTAGACGCACTAGATGCACTTGTGCTTGCTGACGTAGCCGCATTACTTGCCACTGTGGCTGAGCTATCAGCAGAGGACGCACTTGTAGAAGCTGAACTTGCGGATGTGCTTGCACTCGATGCAGAAGAATCAGCCTTATTAGCAGCCGCTTCTGCTCGATCTGCAGAGCTATCTGCTTTAACTGCTGCCGTACTTGCACTACTTGCTGCAGTAGAGGCTACCGTTGCAGAGGATGCCGAAGATTGTGCGGACTTATCCGCTGCTGTTGCTGAATCGGCTGCTTTTGTTGCAGAGCTCGCAGAACTTGCTGCTGCATCTTGCGCTGTTGTTGCCGCATTACTTGCTGTTGTAGCTGCATTAGAAGCTGTAGTGGCTGCAGTTGATGCTACTGTTGCAGAGGAAGTTGCTTTTGTTGCTGAAGAATCAGCTTTATTAGTCCCGCCTCTGCTCGATCTGCTGAACTATCCGCTTTAACTGCTGCCGTACTTGCACTAGTCGCAGCTGTTGAGGCCACAGTGGCAGAAGATGCAGATGATTGAGCCGATTTATCTGCTGCGATCGCTGAGTCGGCTGCTTTTGTTGCAGAGCTTGCAGAACTTGCTCGCGCATCTTGTGCTGTTGTCGCCGCATTAGAAGCTGTAGTGGCTCGCTGTAGACGCTACTATTGCAGAAGATGCAGACGATTGTGCGGACTTATCCGCTGCCGTTGCTGAATTTGCAGCTTTTGTTGCGGAACTTGCGGAGCTTGCTGCTGCATCTTGTGCTGTCGTTGCCGCATTACTTGCTGTTGTCGCTGCATTAGAAGCTGTAGTAGCTGCTGTAGATGCTACTATTGCAGAAGATGCAGACGATTGTGCGGACTTATCCGCTGCTGTTGCTGAATCGGCTGCTTTTGTTGCAGAGCTCGCAGAACTTGTTGCTGCATCTTGCGCTGTTGTTGCCGCATTACTTGCTGTTGTAGCTGCATTAGAAGCTGTAGTGGCTGCAGTTGATGCTACTGTAGCAGAGGAAGTTGCTTTTGTTGCGGAAGAATCAGCCTTATTAGCTGCTGCTTCTGCTCGATCTGCTGAACTATCCGCTTTAACTGCTGCCGTACTTGCACTACTTGCTGCAGTAGATGCCACCGTTGCAGATGATGCAGATGATTGAGCAGATTTATCCGCTGCTGTCGCTGAATCGGCTGCTTTTGTTGCCGAACTTGCAGAGCTTGCTGCTGCATCTTGTGCTGTTGTTGCCGCATTACTTGCTGTAGTAGCTGCAGTCGATGCTATTGTAGCAGAGGAAGTTGCTTTTGTTGCAGAAGAATCTGCTGCAGTTGCTGCTGTGGATGCCACTGTTGCAGAAGATGCGGAAGATTGCGCTGATTTATCCGCTGCGGTTGCTGAATCAGCTGCTTTTGTTGCGGAACTTGCAGAAGATTGTGCTGATTTATCTGCTGCCGTTGCTGAGTCTGCCGCTTTTGTTGCAGAGCTTGCAGAGGATTGTGCTGATTTTGCTGCAGCTGCTGCAGATGCAGCCGCGTTATCTTCACTTACTTTTGCATTAGATGCAGATGTAGAAGCCACTGTTGCAGAAGAAGCTGCTTTAGTTGCAGAACTTGCAGAAGATTGCGCTGATTTATCAGCTGCTGTTGCAGAGTTAGCCGCATTAGTAGCAGATGTATTGGCTCTATTCGCTGCTGCTTCTGCTCGATCTGCTGAACTTTCAGAACTAGATGCAGAGGTAGATGCTGCAGTAGCGCTAGCCGCTGCTTTTGTAGCAGATGATTCTGCCTTTGTTACAGCAGCTTCAGCACGAGTTGCAGATGATGCAGAAGATTGAGCGGATTTATCAGCTGCTGTTGCTGAATCAGCTGCTTTTGTTGCGGAACTTGCAGAGGATTGTGCTGATTTTGCTGCTGCTGTTGCAGATGCAGCTGCATTATCTTCACTTACCTTTGCATTAGATGCTGATGTAGAGGCTAGTGTAGCAGAGCTCTTAGCTGTAGAGGCTGCCGTACTTGCTTGTGTAGCTGCTGCTACTGCCGCTGCTGCAGAGCTAGAAATTGCTGCTTTAGCTGCATTGTACCCAGCCGCTGTAGAGTTAGCTGTAGACACCGCTGCATCAGCTTTGGATTCAGCGCTAGTTGCTTTTACAAGGGCAGAACTTGCTGCAGTAGATACACTTGTAAGAGCTGTAGCTGTACTTTCAGCCGCTTGAACTACAGCATATAATTGAGATCCGTTAACTGCATCTGTAGATGTAGCAGATACAGTGCCAGTCGCTAAGTTAGTTAAAGTACGTTTTTTTAGAAGAAGAGCCAATAGAAACAGTACCACCAGCAGTACCTCCAGCTAATGTATAGCTTTTGCCAGCAATAGTCATTGTACTTGTGCTTGTTGCCGCATCAGTTTCAGAAGCGACGCCTAATGCAACACTATCTTGATGATTTGCCTTTGCGCCTTTACCTAATGCAGTACCTAAAGACACAGTAGAGGAAGCACCATCACCAATAACTACGCTTGTACTACCTGTTGCGGTAGCGGAGTTACCAATAGCTATAGAAGTCATGCCAGTTACATTAGCACCATTACCAATTGCTACTGCACTCGTATTACCCGCATTAGCGCCATTACCAATTGCTACCGTATATGAATCAGAAGCCGCTGCATTTGTACCCATTGCGATACTATTATCCTTGCTAGCATTAGCACCATTACCAATTGCTGTCGCACTAGTTTCAGAAGCAGTTGCACTTGTACCCATTGCAATTGTATTAGCTTTACTTGCAGTTGCACCCTTACCAATAGCGGTAGCAGAGCTTTCAGAAGCTGCTGCACTTGTACCAAATGCAATGGCATTTGCTTTACTAGCAGCTGCTTGTTTACCAATAGCTGTACCGGCTTCACCAGAAGCTACAGTAGCGGTACCAATAGATACAGCATCTGTAGCACTAGCTGCAGTGTGAGTACCAGTATCCCCACTGGAACCGATAGCTACTGCATTTTTACCACTTACATCTACTTGATAACCAATACCAGTACCATATTGAGCAGCACTTGTAATATTAATAGTAGAACCAAGACCAGTACCTTGGTTAGCATGTACTTGAGAGTTATAACCAACGAGTGTAGCCGCAGATTGATCAACAGTTAAATCCCAACCAATACCAGTAGATCTTTCTCTTGTAACTTGTACATTTTTACCTACTGCTGTTGCGCCCCAACCAGTTGCATTGTTACCAGCACCAATCGCAATGGTTGCAGTGCCATCAGCAACTGCGCCTTCACCAACAGCAATAGATTTACTAGACTTAGCTTGAGTGCTCTTACCTAATGCAATAGCACTGCTTTCGGAAGCGGCTGCACTTGTACCCATAGCTATAGCATCGGATTTACTTGCAGTTGCACCATTACCAATTGCTGTTGCTCCAGTTTGAGAAGCAACTGTAGTTTTACCAATTGCTATACTAGCTTCATTACTAGCACGTGCTGCTGCACCAAGGGCAACAGAGTAATCACCAGTAGCACCTGTTTTTGTACCATTATACGCACTACCAATAGAGATAGCTCGATCACCAGATGCTTCATTGCTATAACCAATGCCCACAGCTGCAGTACCAGATACATCAGTATTAGAACCTGCCCCAAATGCTTGATTGCCAGTAGTATTTACTAAATAACCAACTGCAGTAGCACCACCACCATTCGCATGAGTCTGAGAGCCAAATGCGTTATCGTTTTCTTGGTCAGCCTGTGCATTGTAACCTACCGCACTAGCATTATTTCCAGTAGCCGCTGCCTGATTACCAACTGCTGTAGCACTAATTTTAGTAGCTTGTGCATATGAGCCTACCGCTGTTGCATCAGAACCCGATGCCGTAGTTTTCATACCTAGAGAGGTAGCATTACCACCAGTACCCATTGCATCCCAGCCCATAGATATTGCATTTCCTGCACTAGTAGCATTTCTACCAATAGCAATAGCGCCATTAGCATTAACTCTTGCATTTTGACCGATACCAATACCATCTTCATGAGCACCTGAGGCAGACCCCTCTACTCCCCCAAATAAGAATACTCCCTGTCTTAGCAGTATTATTACCAAAGTTTTCTGCATCCACTTGTGCGACATTCCCTGTCACAGCTAATGTAGCCAAAATACCAGCTACAACAATTTTCTTTTTACCTGTTGTATTTTTAGCCATTTCAGATACAACTACATAACATTGTTTAGATTTGGACCAAATAACCTTAAATATTTTTATTCATTTATTGCTTTACTCCTAATTTTTTTCTAATAATATTTGATATTTAAGTATATTTTTCTTTATTTAATGGCGACACCGAATCAATGAGCTTATCATTCCATTTTTTTATGGCTTTCAAAATCATCATCATAGGATTTAATAGCACTAATCAATTGACGTTCACCGTCATAGGCATCAAATCCATCATAGTAAAAGCCTACATGTTGTGCTTTTTTAACATTGGTGAGTTATGTACTAGTGGATAACCGCCATATAAGGCCTCGTAATATACATAGTTCAATGCATTTTCCCATTGGAAGGAAAGCACAATGTCCGTGTATTTTGCAAGAAATTGCGGCGTAATATGACGAGTTTCAACGGTCATAATGTTATCCGTAACCCCTGATGTATAACCAATAAAATTAAAAAAATGGCATCATTATCTTTGATGTCATAGGTATTACATAAATATATATGCTTTACCAATTCTGGATGGTTCCGATAAGCCTCTTCCCCAATCAAAATTGGAATCATACAGTTTTTTAGTACCGATATATTCGGTTCCAATACAGAGACGCGAGCACCATTAGCTTTCATTTGACCAGGTTCATAACCAAATGTATATGGTTCTTCAATAGATTTAGTCATATGGTCTAAAAACAATGGATCCCATAAATGAGGAGCCTCATATACAGGGGCTTTTGTCATAATTTCTAAATAGCAACGATTTGTATTCATATGCTGTGGGATCATCCATACAGCATCATATTTCGTACCGTTGAAAGCACGGGCACCAGGTTTATCGTGAACCATCTTTTCCATATCGGCAATGAAATCATTCCCCATACGGTATGACACAATTTTGGCACCACGTTTACGGTATTCTGCTTCGATTTGTGGTTCTAATGTTAATGTTCCCTCAATCAAAACATCAGTTTTATCGATGACTTCATCGCTGTCATAAATATCGATATCCATCAAATCTAACCGCATATTATCAGATATGCTAGATTTATCATTTCTCCAATAAACAAAATAAACAGATTCGACACCGTCAATCTGTTCCAAGCATTGTTTTAAGAAGTACATGTTTTGTCCGGCCCCATTCGACCAGATATGATTATAAGATTCGCCCCAAAAAAAGGTAATCCCTATATTAATCGTAATCACTCCTCATCTACATCTATAATCAAAAGTTCCCCTCATCTAAATTTCATATAACCCATTGTATCAAATAGATATTACATTGACAATTCTATTTCGAGCATTTTTCGATATTTTTTTATAAAAAAATACTACGCTTTACAAATGGTTGGTTTAAACTTTTTTAATATTTAGATAAAATTTGTCAGGTTAAGGTACTAAATAAAAGGTTATTTATAATAGAATAATATATATAACAAAATAAGGTAGTCATGCACAATCAATAAATTATGCATAACTACCTTATATTTATAATGATATTTTTGAATGATTTTTAGCTCTATTTTTACTATGTTAAACACATAGTGACTTTGTCTGCTCTGCCAGTTGAATTCGCTCATGTAAACGTTTTTACATAGGCCCCTATAC
>BNJV01002046.1_pt1 | contig 18845 bp, 20 predicted proteins | sample 8540591 | NCBI WGS metagenome assembly BNJV01 (sample SAMD00202457, study PRJDB9452) | human saliva metagenome | host: Homo sapiens
TCAGCCGCTGCAGGAATATTAAAAGTGCGGTTAATACTTATATTGAAACGCAACGAGCTCCACTTTTAAAAGAGGTCGCTCGCTTGGAGGAAGAGAAAAAAGCACTTGAGGCTCGTCAAGATAAGGCGGGCGCTGAAGCTGTTGCAGAACAATTAGCTATTGTTAAAAATGAAGCAGAACAATGGAGTGTAGGCGGTAAACATTACCGTAAGGCGAATGCGATTACTTCTACGATTATTGCTGCATTAAGTGGCCAATCTGCACAAGGTATTGCTGCTACAGCCGCATCACCTTATGTAAATGTTTTAATCAAAGAGGGAACATTAGATAAAGAAACGGGCAAAGTAAATCTTGTTGCCAATACAGTTGCTCATGCTCTTTGGGGCGCTGTAGAGGCGAAATCTCTTGGGGGGAGTGGTACGTCAGGTGCTTTAGCAGCAGGAGTCTCTGAACTTTCTGCTCCGGTAGTTGCCGCTATTACTCAAGCTGTAATGGCCGATTCTAAAGATATGCCTAAAACAGCAGAAAATAATACAGCAGAAAAAGCACTATTGATAAGCTGAAAACACTTGTGGATAAAGTTAGAGCGACAGATCCAAGCCAATTATCTGAGAAAGATAAAAGAAATGGTTGTGGGTATTACAAGCCTTATAGGGCAAGCTGTTGCTTATTCTTCTGCTTCTGCTCAAGGTGCAGATTCTTACGGAGCCTCTAAAAAAATGGTGATATTGGTAAGACTGTTGCAATAAATGCAGTAGCAAATAATTCTCTATTGAAACCAGTTGGCGAAGCCTTTTTAAATACACTAAAAAAACTAAAAATAATAAACAAGGCGCAGCAATCCCTTCATTATATAAAAATGATATATGGCGAGTCGGTTAAGACTAGAAAAGTGATTAGCGATGCTTGTGAAGTAAATGCTGCAGCTTGCAAGGTATATATTCAACATCTTAAAGAGGCAAAAGCCTACTATGGTAAGGAGAAAACGAAATATTCCGCAACCTCTGAAGAAGGTAAATTGTTAAGACAATTAGAATATTTTTCTCAAAGTGATTTAGCTATGGCACAAGGTATGTTAGCTAAGAAACCGGTAGCAGCGAAGCCTTCTTCTGGGATCCCGGTTGAGGGAAAGATATATAATCCAAAAGATCCAAAGAGTTATAAATATTCAGCTTATAGAGCTGCTCCTGGGACTAATATAGGTGGTACATATCCAATTATTGGATATACACAAGCTGCGAAAGAACGTGATGATAGAAAACTGAAACCTATAGTTCAAGTCTCAACAGGGGTTGCAACAGTTGTGGGGGGAGCGCTAGCTTGTACAAGTGGTGTTGGATGTGCTGCAGGGGGGGTTGCCATAGCTAAGGGCTTTGACGATATGGCAACAGGATTTAAAAATTATAATAAACCTCTTGAACTACAATCTGATCCATACCGAATTCAAGCTATGCAAGCTGTGGGAATACCAAGAGATACGGCTATGCTCATTGATGTTGGTACTGATTTAGGTATAGATCTTGGGGCGGGGATAGTCGCTTGGTCGGCTCGAAATACTGCTCGTAATGCCATTAAAGCAGGCGATGTTATAGGCAGTACGGATAAAATAACAAATACAAGCAAAGTAGTTGATAGAGCAGGCAGTGCATTGAATACAAGTTCAGCAGCTAAGAATGTAACAAATACGGCTAAAGTAGTTAACAGAGCAGACAGTACGTTGAATACAAGCTCAGCAACTAAGAATGCAACAAATACGGCTAAGATAGTTAATAGAGCAGACAGTGCGTTGAATACAAGCTCAGCAACTAAGAATGCAACAAATACAGCTAAGATAGTTAATAGAGCAGACAGTGCATTGAATACAAGCTCAGCAGCTAAGAATGCAACAAATACGGCTAAGGTAGTTAACAGAGCGGACAATGCATTGGATGCAAGCTCAGCAGTTAAGAATTCAACGAATATGGCAGGTTCTGGAAAAGTAGTTGATAATGCTAGAGAACTAGTAAATGCTACAGATAATAGCCATTATGTTTCAAAACCTGTGAGTATTACATCTGTACCAAAATCTGCTAAAACTTCAGAGCATGCGTTACCAAGCATTAATGTAAGTCGTAATAATGTCGATTATCCATCAACAGGCATGGGTAACTATCAACGCGGAAAAGTTGGTGATTCTGACTATCCGAAGTTGGTGTATAGAGGCGATGATAAACCTATTGACGATGTATTCTTTGAAGGGTTCAAACCTTGGGGAAAAGGAGAGGATATTTATGAGCATGCACTGAATAACTCTTCCCCTTCAAGCATGTATGTGTGTACATCGACTTCATGTGAGGTTGCTGCTAACTATGGTACTCATATCATGGGGAATGGACATGCTTATATCATCAGAAGACCGGAGAATGGCATTGATGTAAATGAAGTATTAGGGGCTAGATCACCATATCCTACAGATAAAGAAATTGCTGTTCCTGGTAATATTCCTGGAAGTGAAGTTTTAGGTGCTATTCCAGTTGATAAAGATGGGAATTTAGCTAACTACAGTATTCCTAATCCAAATCGAGTGCGAGGCGGGGGAAATGCAGCTAAAGTAACAGAACAATTAAAAACCTGTTCTTTCCGTGGTGACATGGAAGTAAAAAAACAGAGCAAGGTTATAAGCCGATTCAGTCTATTAAAGTAGGTGATAAGGTTTATGCGAAAAACGAGCTGACAGGGCAAATGAGCTATCAGCATGTTCAAGCGCATTATAATAACCCATACGATTTCACCGTGTATGTAGAAGTGATTGATGAACAAGGTAAACACCAAACCATTGTTTCAAACAAAAATTCATCCATTCTTTACCCTGGTAAATCAAGGTGAGTTAGTACCGAGTTCAGAAGGACATTTCTATAAAGGTAAAATTCAAAATGCTCAGTGGGTAGATGCACAAAAACTTAAAAAGCTGGTTATAAATTGTTATCAGAAAATAACCAATGGCAGACGGTAAAAGATGTTAGCATCAAGGCTGAGAAGTTGAGTGCATATAACTTAACAGTTGAAAATGACCATACTTACTTCATTAAAGGAGCTAATAGTGATTCTGATGGGGTTTGGGTGCATAATGAATGCTATGTTAATATTCCTAAAGATGCAAAGGATGCTGGTGAAGTAAATGGGTATAAAGCCTATACATTTTACAGAGAATGGAGAAATAAAAACAGTTATTCAAACAGGAGAACGTCGTTTTGAAACGTTAGATCAACTAAAAGCAATAGATCCAAGATTAAATGCTTCGCAAGCACAGAATACTAAAGTAGAATCCTCAAAATTAAAACCGATAGAGAGTTACGATAAACAAAAAATTGATTTAAATGATTCTAAACAGAAAAAGTTACTAAATAAGCCTAAACCGAATACCGAATATGAATTGAGTAATGGACATTCATATCGTACAGATCATTTGGGACGAGTCACTGAGGCGAAGGGGCAGCTTATTTTAGATAAAGCAGAAAGGAATAACTACCAACAAAGAATAGCTGGAGGAGAGTGTCGCCTAGAAACCGACTGTGGTGGCCATTTGATAGCCTCGATGTTTAATGGTTTTGGTGGAGCTATAAATTTAACAGCTCAGGATAAAATATTAAATGGTTCGAAGGGTAGATGGTATAAATTAGAGACTGAATGGGCAAATGCAATTAAAAAGGAGACAGGGTAGAGGTTAGAATAGTGCCAATTTACCAAAAAGATAGTATAAGACCTACAACATTCGCTGTTGTGACATCTATTAATGGTAAACAGTCACCAGGAATATATATTAACAATACACCTACAGGATATTAGTTATGCAAAAAGAAAGAAATATATCAGAAAATCGGAGAGCTTTTTATGGTCAATAATGCCTATAGAGGCAGTAAGAATTGATTTTATTGGCTCTATTTATCGGAACACTACTCTGGTGGTTCTGCATGGGTATCAGAAGATGGTCAAATCCACTATAATGATCCTAATGAAATTGAATATGAAATAATATTGTTGATGAAAGAGCTGAAAAAGTACTTCTCAAGAATGGACTCAGTACACCTTTTCACTATATTCTGACATGAAATTTGATATTAAGTTTGCGTATATTCCAGAAGAGGATAGCTGGGGATCTCTATACATGAGAGGATCAGTGATCTGACGTGGGAAGAGGCAGATAAACATAATATTTCTAAAGAAATATGGGAAGAGCGAGTAAAGTCAAAGGAAAAGAATGCAAAATCACTAATTTAGCAAATTAGCATATTTTTCAGCATTTTCTTGTTATTATTTTTGAAAGTGCGGTTAAAAAAACTATTGTGTTTTTTAACCGCACTTTTATTCAACCATTTAGCTTAAGTTTTTTGCGATTTTTGTCAAAATATGCTACTTTTTACGCAGTCAATCCTACAGTAACACATTTAATTTTATGAACGAAAGAGCATTCAGAGTAATCAAACTGAAACAACTAAAAATCTTTTTCCAATCACTTATTGGCCGCTTTTTCCAAGGTGAGCTGAAAAACCGTGAAGAACTCGTGGAAGTGATTCGCGATTCAGAACAAAACGATTTAATCGATCAAAATACTCGTGAGATGATTGAAGGGGTAATGGAAATCGCCGAGCTTCGTGTGCGCGATATCATGATTCCACGCTCTCAAATCGTATTTATTGAATCAAATCAAGATCTTGATGCGTGCTTAAACACCATTATTGAATCTGCACATTCACGTTTTCCTGTTATTGCAGATACGGATGATCGCGATAATATTGAAGGTATTTTTACACGCGAAAGATTTGCTTAAGTTTTTACGTGAAGATGCGGAAGAATTCGAGCTATCCAAGTTATTACGTCCAGTCGTGATTGTGCCGGAAAGTAAACGTGTCGATCGTATGCTAAAAGAGTTTCGTTCTGAACGTTTCCATATGGCGATTGTGGTGGATGAGTTTGGGGCGGTATCAGGTTTGGTGACCATCGAAGATATTCTCGAACAAATTGTCGGTGATATTGAAGACGAATTTGATGAGGAAGATGTCGCAGATATTCGCCAGCTTTCTCGTCATACTTATGCGGTGCGTGCGCTAACAGATATTGATGATTTTAATGCGCAATTTAATACGCATTTTGATGATGAAGAAGTGGATACCATTGGCGGTTTGATTATGCAAGCCTTTGGGTATTTGCCTAAGCGCGGTGAAGAAATCACCTTAGAAAATATTCAATTTAAAAGTGACCTCTGCCGATAGTCGTCGTTTAATTCAGGTGCGTGTTACTGTGCCGGATGAGCATTTATCGGATATGGAAGGCGTGGAAGAACAAGCTGAATAAGTTGTTCAGCCTGACTCAGTAGTCTTAGCCCCCTCTTTGCTGAAGAGGGGAATATTTTTATAGTATGGATAAAATGAATAAGTTAGTGATTTATCTTATTGCCCTGATTTCTGGTGTGATTGGCGTGTTTGCCTTTTCGCCGTTTGATTATTGGGGATTAGCCTACGTATCCTTGGGCGGATTGCTTTTTGTGGTAAAAAATGCCAAAAATCAACCGCACTTTTTGGCCACTTTTTTTGTGGTCGATGGGCTTTTTCTGTTTTTGGTGTAAGTTGGTTAAATGTCAGCATTCATCAATTTGGTGGGGCATCCCTTGGTGTGAGCTATCTCTTGGTGGGCTTACTTTCGGCTTACCTTGCACTTTATCCAATGCTTTTCACTTATTTAGTGCAGCGTTTTCAGGTGCAAAGTGCAGTCATTTTTGCCGCGATTTGGACATTGACTGAATTCTTGCGTGGATGGGTGTTTACCGGTTTTCCTTGGTTACAATTTGGTTATACCCAAATTGATAGTCCATTTTTCGGTATTGCGCCTATCTTTGGTGTCACGGGGATGACATTCTTTACCGTTTGGGCAAGTGCGGTCATTTTTAATCTTATTTTTGCACTATCGAAAAAAACAATGGAATTTAGTCAGTGTGAATGTATTGCTATTATTGGTTGTGGGTGGATTAAGTGCTTATGCAGGTAAGGTGAATTTTGTTCAACCGAAAGAGGGCAAAGGACTAACTATCACGCTTGCACAAGGCAATATTGAGCAAAATTTAAAATGGGATCCTGAATATCTTTATGCCACGGTAGACATCTATCAAAAACAAATTTTGGCACATTTAGGCAAGTCTGATTTGATTATTTTGCCCGAGTCAGCATTGCCTACTCTTGAAAATGCCATTACGCCATTTTTTGAAGCGTTAGATAAAGTCGCGAAAGAGAAAAATACGGAAGTGATGATTGGCACCGTATATCGTGATGAGCAAAGTGGTAAATTATTAAATTCCATTGTGACGGCCGGGAATCCTGATTTTTCCTTATGAGTTGACGACAAAAATCGTTACAGCAAACATCATCTCGTGCCATTTGGTGAATATGTGCCGTTAGAAAGTTTGTTGCGCCCACTTAATTCCGTATTTAATTTACCAATGTCTGCGTTCCAAAGTGGCGATGCGGTACAGCCATCTTTTATGGCAAAACAACATGCTTTTGCACCGGCTATTTGTTATGAAATTATTTTTGGTGAGCAACTTCGTGAAAATCTGAAAAAAGAAACCGATTATTTGCTGACTATTTCTAATGATGCATGGTTTGGTGATAGTATTGGCCCTTGGCAGCATTTACAAATGGCTAGAATGCGCGCGCTCGAATTAGGTAAACCATTAATTCGTGCCACTAATACCGGGGATTTCAGTGTTTATTGATGCAAAAGGCAACATTGAAGCCCAAGCACCTCAATTTGAGGAAACAACGCTGACCCATAAAATGGTGCCAACAGAAGGCAAAACGCCTTATGCAGCATTAGGTAATTTACCTATTTATGTGTTGTCATTGATTTTTGTGTTATTACGTGGCTTCACGACGTTATTAAAACGCCGCTTGAACCTTTCACAAAAATAGCAGTCAAAACGACCGCACTTTTTAACGTGAGAGAAAAATAAATTTCTTCTTATAAAACCAATGAGATTTTTAATGAATAAAAATCTAATCGAAGTCAAAAACCCTGACCTTTAAACGAGGTGAGCGTGTGATTTACGATAACCTGAATTTGAAAAGTCCAACAGGGCAAAATTACGGCCATTATGGGACCATCAGGGATCGGGAAAACCACGCTACTGAAATTAATTGGTGGTCAGTTGCATCCTGAACAAGGCGAGATTTTTGTTTGATGGACAAGATATTTGTCGTCTTTCAAATCGCGAGCTTTTATGAAGTGCGTAAACGCATGGGAATGTTATTCCAATCAGGTGCATTATTTACGGATATTTCAACGTTTGATAACGTGGCATTTCCGATTCGCGAGCATACGCGTTTGCCAGAAAGTCTAATTCGTCAAATTGTGTTGATGAAATTAGAAGCGGTGGGCTTACGTGGTGCGGCAGATTTGATGCCTTCTGAGCTTTCTGGGGGGATGGCGCGTCGTGCAGCATTAGCACGTGCGATTGCACTTGACCCAGATTTAATCATGTTTGATGAGCCGTTTACGGGGCAAGATCCAATCAGTATGGGCGTAATTGTGAGCTTAATTAAACGCTTAAATGAGGCGCTAAACTTAACGTCTATCGTGGTTTCCCATGACGTGCAGGAAGTATTAAGCATTGCAGATTATGCCTATATTATTGCGGATAAGCATGTGATTGCCGAAGGAACATCAGAACAACTACTTGCTAGTCAAGATCCTCAAGTAGTGCAGTTTTTAAAAGGCGAAGCGGATGGACCGGTGAGATTCCACTATCCAGCAAAAGATTATGTGGAGGAATTATTTAAATGATCGTTGATATGATTTCTTCACTTGGACGAAGCGTAATCAAGTTTTTCCGTGCATTAGGCCGATCAGGCTTTATGTTGTTTGGTGCGTTAGTCGGTAAGCCACAAATTCGTAAACATTTTCCTTTATTAGTGAAGCAGTTATACGCATTAGGTGTACAGTCTTTATTAATTATCTTGCTTTCAGGTTTATTTATTGGGATGGTGTTAGGCTTACAAGGCTATGTGGTCTTGGTGGATTTTTCTGCAGAAACCAGCCTTGGACAACTGTGGCGCTGTCTTTATTACGGGAATTAGGCCCCGTAGTGACCGCACTTTTATTTGCAGGGGCGTGCAGGTTCAGCGTTAACGGCTGAAATTGGCTTTAATGAAAAGCCACAGAACAACTTTTCCAGCCTTGAAAATGATGGCAGTCGATCCACTACGTCGTGTGATTGCCCCGCGTTTTTGGGCGGGCGTGATTGCGATGCCAATTCTTGCGATTCTCTTTACCGCGATTGGTATTTGGGGTGGCTCGCTTGTTGGTGTGGATTGGAAAGGTGTAGATGCCGGTAGCTTCTGGTCAGTGATGCAAAATGCAGTGAGCTGGAGCTATGACATTCTAAACGGATTTATTAAAAGCGTATTTTTCGCCATTGCGGTGGTGTGGATTGCGTTATTCAATGGTTATGATTGTATTCCAACATCTGAAGGTATCAGTCAAGCCACAACCAGAACGGTTGTCCACGCATCACTTGTGGTACTTGGGCTCGATTTCATCTTAACTGCCATTATGTTTGGGGCAGGCTAATAGGGTATTTTTATGCGACAAACAATTAAATATGAATTTTTGGGTAGGCTTATTTTTACTACTCGGTATCGCTGCGTTAGTATTTTAGGCTTACGTGTGGCAAAATGTACAAGGTTTTTGGTGAAACAAAAATCTTACACAGTGACTGCAACTTTTTGACAATATTGGTGGACTAAAAGTCCGTGCACCACTTAAACTTGGTGGGGATAGTCATTGGTCGCGTATCTGACATTACGTTAGACGAAAAATCTTACTTACCGAAAGTCAGTATCGCGATTAATGAAGAATATAAAGAAATTCCGGAAAATAGTTCGTTATCGATCAAAACATCGGGATTATTAGGGCGAGCAATATATCGCCTTAACGATGGGTTTTTGATGATGGTGAAACCGCGATGTTAAAAACGGTAGCCAAATTCAAGACACAAAATCCGCAATGGTATTGGAAGATTTAATCGGCCAGTTCCTTTACGGTGATAAAAAAGCAGACGGTAATGCTGACAAAAGCAGAATCAGATGTAAAATAATAATCTTTATTTAGGAGATTTATGATGAAATTTACTCAGTTTAAAAAATGGTTTAGCGTAATGGCATTTGCAGTGACCGCACTTTTTGTGACTCAAACTGTACGTGCAGAAACAAGCCCTTATGTGTTGATGCAACAAGCATCAGATAAGTTATTTGCCGATATCAAAAACAATCAGGCAAAAATTAAAAAGGATCCAAACTATTTACGTACCATCGTGCGTAACGATTTATTACCTTACGTGCAAGTAAACTATGCGGGTTCTTTGGTGTTAGGTTCACACTTTAAATCAACCACACCAGAACAACGTGAAAAATTCTTTAAAGCATTCAGCGATTTTATCGAACAAGCTTACGCACAAGTGTTAACCGCTTACACCGATCAAAATATTCAAATTGAACCGGCTAAAGAAGTAGGCGACAAAAACCTTGTAAGCATTCGTGTAAACATCGTGCAAAATGGTGGACAAGCGCCAATCAAATTAGATTTCAAATGGCGTAAAAACAGTAAAACGGGCGAATGGCAAGCTTATGACATGGTTGCAGAAGGCGTGAGCATGGTTGTCACCAAACAAAACGAATGGAGCGGTATCTTACGTCAACAAGGTATTGATGCTTTAACAGCTCAAATTCAAAAATCTGCTGCAGCACCAGTGACATTGAGCAAAATAAGCGAATGATCTGCGTTAAAAGTGGGATTTAATCCAAAATAATGATAAGATAGCTCTCCAATTATCGGGGAGCTATCCCGCAACACGTTGTTACCATTATGGCAACAACGTGCTTCTTTTTTATCAGAAAAGCTGGCGAATCAAAGTACTATTGAATTTGATTTAACGAATATTAAACGAATTGATTCGGCTGGTTTTGCATTATTGTGTGATTTTCTACATGATAGTGAGCAGTTACCAAATAAAAAAGTGCGGTTGATAAATCCGCCAGAACAGTTATTAACCCTGCTGATTTAGTGAATTTATCTCATTGGATTAGCACTTTTATTGATCATCATTAAAAACGAAATCCTAATGGAACTGCAAGAAATTGAACGTATTTTAAAAAGAAAGCCTGAATGTAGATGAGGTTTATGCTCAAGGTGAAAATGCACACTTGGTGTGATTGTGGTGAGCGATGAGATCGCTGCACTTTCTAAATTAAAACAGCAACAAACTATCTACGCGCCATTAATGCCTTATTTCCAAACTGGCGAAATTCACGCTTTAACCATTAAAACCTATACCACTGCAAAGTGGAAAAATGGATCGTCTATTACATCAAGCAAGCTAGGATTTTCTATGGAAAAATTTCGTGTTTATGGCGGGCAATCTCGCTTAAGTGGTACTGTAACCATCTCTGGTGCAAAAAATGCTGCACTTCCTATTCTTTTTGCCGCCATTTTGGCGACTGAACCGGTTAAATTAACAAATGTACCGGAACTCAAAGATATCGATACTACCTTAAAAATCTTACGTAAACTTGGCGTGGTGGCAGAGCGTGATGCTGAAGGATCAGTATTATTAGATTGCTCTAAAATTGATCACTTCGTTGCGCCGTATGAATTAGTAAAAACCATGCGAGCCTCTATTTGGGCATTAGCACCTTTGGTGGCTCGTTTTCATCAAGGTCAAGTTTCTTTACCTGGTGGTTGTTCAATCGGTGCACGTCCGGTTGATCTTCATATTAGTGGCTTAGAAAAACTCGGCGCAACGATTGAGCTGATGAAGGTTACGTAAAAAGCAGTTGTTGCTGATCGTCTTGTAGGGTACGCGTATTGTGATGGAAAAAGTGAGCGTTGGTGCGACTTTTATCTATCGGACGATGGCGGCAACGCTTGCTGAAGGTACAACAACGATTGAAAACGCCGCACGTGAGCCAGAAATTGTCGATACGGCTGATTTCCTCAACAAAATGGGCGCGAAAATTACAGGTGCCGGTACGGATCACATTGTTATTGAAGGTGTTGAACGTTTAACTGGTTGCGAGCACAGCATTGGTGCCAGATCGTATTGAAACCGGTACATTCTTAATTGCGGGTGCCATTTCAGGTGGTCGCGTGGTATGTAAAATACCAAAAGCGGGATACCATGGATGCGGTGATTGATAAACTTCGTGAAGCGGGTGCAGAAGTTGAAGTGACTGAAGATAGCATTACATTGGATATGCATGGCAATCGTCCGAAAGCTGTGAATATTCGTACTGCACCACATCCTGGTTTTCCAACGGATATGCAAGCTCAGTTCACCTTGTTAAACATGGTGGCAGAAGGTACAAAGTATCATCACTGAAACCATCTTTTGAAAACCGCTATGCATATTCCAGAATTAATTCGTAGCGGGTGGTAAAGCTGAGATTGAGGGCACCGCGGTTTGTCATGGTGTTGAACATCTTTCTGGTGCCGAGGTGATGGCAACAGATTTACGCGCATCAATCAGCCTTGTATTAGCCGGTTGTATCGCAAGTGGTGAAACTATCGTAGATCGTATTTACCACATCGATCGTGGTTATGAGCACGTTGAAGATAAACTTCGTTGTTTAGGTGCGAAGATCGAACGTTTCTGAAAAGAGCGAAGAAGTTTAATGAAATCAAGATAAAAAGAGCGGTCAATGTTGACCGCTTTTATTTTTCTATCTATTATTTTTCGAATAATCTCTGCGTGCCAAAAATGGCCGTACTCAATACGTACCATGGTTGAACCGCATTTTATGGCACTTTGCATATCATCGGTCATTCCCATCGAAAGCGTATCAATTTGTTGATGAGGGAAGGCGGCTTTGGGTTGGTTAAATAATTGTTCCATTTGGCTAAAAGCCGTTCTTGTTCAGCAATATTGTCTGTTGGACAGGATCGCCATTAATCCACGTAAACGTAAGTGCAGTAGATTAAGGTGTTTTGCAAGCTCAATCATTTCACTCGGTTGAATACCCGATTTACTGGCTTCATCACTGATATTTATTCTGAATTAAAACGTTCAAAAGACTTTATTGGCAGGTTGTTCATTTAAACGATCGGCAATTTTTGCACGTTCTAGCGTTTGCATCCAATCGAAACAGTGTTCATGCCACAAGACGCGTTTTTATTGAGTTACAGGCCAATAAAATGCCATTCAAGTTGAATATTCTGTGCTTCAAAAATACTGAATTTTATCGACACCTTCTTGAACGGAAGTTCTCTAAATGCTGTCCTGCATGATAGGCTTCTAAAATCGCTTCATTGCCCTGTTTTAGAAACCGCTACTACAGCGACCGCACCTTTTCAGGGCGATGAGCGTGTTGGTGTGGCGTCTTGGATGATGAATGGTTTTCGAGCAGCTTTGTTGAACTGTCGCACCCTCCTGACCAACGTGAACCTCTCTCATTTCTACACCAAAGCGATGATTTTAGAAAATCTTTCATGATTTTGGTGTTTGATCAAAGCCCGCGCTCGGTATTTCTAAACACAGTCTCAAGGTTAAAACACAATGAAAATAAACTCGCACTTTCACGATTGCTGGCACCACTATGACGACCATGACGATTACCACGGGGCAAGAGTTAGTGCAGTCAAATAGGATCAAGAAAACCCGCATTCAGCTCCAGTGCGGGTTTTAGTATTTAAAATCGCAACATCTGGAGGATATGTCACGCGCGTATTACAAATCGTGGCACTTTCATTAGCCAACCCTGAGCGTTTCTCGCAAGCGGCTCAATTAATCGAAAAAGCCTCTACTTTAGAAGAGCAGGCGGTCGGTGTCTTATCCGCTCCTAGCCAAAATTACTAACCATCTTTGCTGCCCTCTCTGAAAAAGCCGTCAATAAAACCAACCTACTGATACCCATCACTTTAACGAAGCCATTGAGATTTTCTATAAACTATCATTAATGGTTTCACACGCTGAAAATAATAATAATTGATCTTGCGGGCACCAAAGCCTCTATTGATGCGGTAGATTTGCTCAAAGTTCACCAGCGCTTTATTAGGGCGAAATTCGCCAAGCAGGAAAATGTCGAAGATAAAGTTAGCAACCATTGACTCGCCGGTGAAAATTATCGATTGCGATGATGAAAGCGTGGTTTGAAGCACGCGACAGTGTAGTCCACATCGTTGATCCTGTTAAACAATTATTAGCAGCACAAGGCGGTTACTTAGAATCTTCAGTTGATATTGACGAATCCACAAACGCGTTGATGCGAAAAGTATCGGTAAAGATAAAGCGGTTTCTAATGGCTGGTTTTACCGCATGTACCGATAAAGCGTGAATTATGTTATTAGGCCGCAACGGCTCTGATGACTCAGCGGCCTGCCTAGCCGCTTGTTTGGTATGCGTACCCGTTTGTGAAAATTTGGACCGATGTGGACGGCGTTTATACTTGCAGACCCACGTTTAGTGCCAGATGCTCGTTTATTACCAAGCCTTTTCTTACGGTGATGCGATGGAGCTTTCTTTATTTTGGCAGGGAAAAGTGATCCCATCGCACGTACAATTGGTCCATTATTACCAAAACAAATCCCTTTGTGTGTGATTAAAATACCGGTAATTCATCTGCACCGGGTCTCAATAATCGATGGTCATGTGAAATCTGAAGGGTTACAGTGCAAAGGGATTACTAACCTGATAACGTGGCAATGTTCACTGTTTCAGGTCCTGGTATGCAAGGCATGGTGGGGATGGCAGCTCGCGTATTCTCAGCGATGTCAAAAGCCGGTATTTCAGCTATTTTAATCACGCAATCGTCTTTCTGAATACAGCATTAGTTTCAGGTACATTAGCGGAAATCAGCGGATGCAGCAAAAAGCGGTTTCGAGAACAAGAGTTTGCGACAGAATTAAAAGCGCACGACTTAGGAAACCTCATTGAAGTCGGCAGGTAGATCTTCTCGTCATCTCTGTTGTAGGTGATGGTATGAAACAAGCCAAAGGTATCGCGGCTCGTGCTCTTCTCTGCACTGGCACAAGCGAATATCAGCTAGTCGCACTGCGCCAGGGTTCTTGAGCGTTCACTAGCCGTAGTGGCGCAAACATAAAGCGATTGAAGCTGCAAAAGCGACCTGCTCACGCGCTTTTAACAACAAAAAGTTGTTGATATGTTCTGCTCCATGGCGTTGGTGGCGTTGGTGGGGAGTTAATTGAACAAATCAAACGCAGAATACCTCGCAAAAGAAGGCTGACATTGAAATCCGAGCTTTGTGCCTTAGCGGCTCAAACCAAAAATGCTTTTGAATGAAAACGGATTTGAATTTAGATACTGGAAAGCCGATCTCGAAAATGCGACCCAACCTTACCTGATGCTGTCTGGATGTTGTTATCTTTCATTGCATGCACCACGTAGTGAACCCAGTCTTTCGTAGATTGTACAACAGCTGAGTCGGTATCTGCTGGGCTTTATGCGCGTGCGCGCAATAAAGAAGGCTGCGCGTGGTAACCCCAAATAGCGAATACGCGGAATTAGCCTATTACCACGACCACGTCGCACGCATTGGACAGCGCAAGCCAACATAAATTTCCTGTACGAAACCAACGTAGGCGCTGGCTTACCGGTTATCGAAAACTTACAGAATTTATTGGCAGCAGTGATGAGCTTGGAGTATTTTGAAAGGCATTTGTCAGGCTCACTTTTCTTTCATCTTCGGCAAATTAGAAGAAGGATCTCTCTTTCAGAAGTGTACCGCACTTTGCTCGTGAGGCTTTTACTGAGCCCGATCCCTCGTGGATGATTTATCGGGGTCAAGATGTGGCACGTAAATTGCATTGATTTTAGCACGCGAAGCAGGGTCTAGAACCTGAGCCTGATGTTGAAGTGGAAGCGGGTATTGCCAAAAGGCTCTCCTTGAAGGTAAATCTGGCAGACGAATTTATGGGCAATGCCAAGCACAATTAGATGCGGAATTTAAAGCACGCGTTGAAGCGGCGAAAGCAGAAGGCAAAGCATTAAAAAGCATGTAGGACAAATTAAAGATGGTCACCGTATACTGACCATCGCTGTGGATCAAAATAATCCATTGCAAGGTGAAAAGACGGTGAAAACGCCTTGCATTCTACACGCGTTATTATCAACCAGCCCCATTGTTATTACGGTTACGGTGTGGTAATGTGCAGTGACTGCAGTGGGTATCTTTGTTGATATTTTAAGAACATTACACCACTAAGAAGGGACATACATGTTGAATTTATGCCCGGCATCGAGGCCATATTAGTGTAGGGTTTGACACATTAGGTGCAAGTTTACCTACCGATTGATGGTTCATTATTAGGTGATGTCGTTGTACTGAGTCTTCCATTCCGCGGTTTTGAGCCGGAGTGCGGGCTATTTGCGTAAACTGCCAAAGAGCCAAAAAATATCGCATCAGGCTTATGTACTGCAGAGCAATTAAAATTACGCAATGTGAGAAGCTAAACCATTGCGTTTAACCCTTTGAAAAATGGCGCCGCGATTGGTTCGGGATTGTACCGGCGGCGCAGTTTCCATCGTGGCTGCACTAGCGGCATTACTAAATAAATTCCGTCGATGAACCATTTCAAAAGGAACCGTTAGAATGATGGGAGAGCTATAGTCGTGATTTCAGGTTTCATCTATTGCGATAATGTGGCACCTGTTACTTAGGCGGTGTGCATAAATTTACAGGGCAATCCCTCGGTAACATTTGCCAAAACTGGCCATTTTTTGATAATCATTGGGTCTTAGCTTATCCAGGTATTGAGGTTCAATCGCCAGCGCGTGCACCTTACCGAAAAGCCACACGCGCTCGGTGTGATTTTTTCATGGTCGTCATTTAGGTGGCCAGCACGATGGTCACACGCATCAGGCGAAAACCTGCTGCGATGATGATGAAAGATGTGGATTGCAGAACTTACCGTGAGGCTTTTATTACCCAACTTAGAGGTAAACAAGTTACGCGTGATTTGTAGGGGCATGATGTGATTGTAACAGTCGCAACGATTTTCCATTGTTCTGATTTACAAACTGCAACAAAACTGACTATTTAGAAAATCATTATTTACAAAACAATGAAGGCCGGTTTTGTAAGGTCGATAATGATGGCGCTGAGAGAGCTCTGGTAAATAATTAATTGTTTTATTCTCTTTTATAAGAGGGGAGAAGATTTATAAAACTTATAATTAACGGATATATAATGAATTTGTACAACATCAAACACCCTTGAATATGATTTTGAGGCTGTATGTCATGACTTGGTAAAGATCAAGGTTTGTTCTTTCCTGAAACGATCCCGCTTTAACAATATTGATGGTTATTATCTTACCATTGTTGAATCGTGGTCAAAATTCTTGGTGCATTAATCGGTGAAGAATTACTGAAAGACACTTTAGATGCAATGGTGAAGTGCTGTTTTACCTTTTCGGCACCATTAGAAAGTAGAAGACAATATTTATGCGCTTGAATTGTTCCATGTCTAACTTAGCATTTAAAGACTTTATGTCGTTTTGTTGTGCAGGCGCTCGCTGCGGGTAGTGTGGTGATGGAAAATTAGTTATTTTAATTTGGCGACATCTGGTGATATTGGCGCATGGTTGCTTATGCGTTTTGGTGGTTGGAAAATATCAATGTGTGATTTTATATCCGAAAGGCAAATCAGCCCATTACAAGAAAAAACTTCTGTATTTTAGGTGGCAATATTCGGGGTAATTGTGGCGATTAATGGTGATTTGATGGGTGCCAAGCGTTAGTTAAACAAGGCTTGATGATGGTGAACTGCGTCAAGCGATTGGTTTAAACCAGCGAATTCCGTCAATATCAGCCGTTTGTTGGCTCAAGTTTGTTATTACTTTAAGCGGTAGCAAGTTACTATGAAGAAAATGTGATAATGTAGTGGTTTCAAATAAGGGTGGTAACTTGGTAATTTAACGGCAGTAATTGCAGAAGCTGGGTTTATGATCAACGCTTTATTGCATCAACCAATGCGAACGATACCGTGTCGATGTTATTTAGAATCGGGTAATTGGGCACCTAAAGCTACTGCATGACGCTTTTAATGCGATGGATAAGCATGGTGGTGTGTGGGGTTTTTGTGGTTGGTTTGTGTTTGGTTTGTTGTTGGGGGGTTGGTGGTGGGTTTTGTGTTTTGTGTGTGTGGGTTGGTTTGGGTGGGGTTTTTTGTGGTTGGTTGGTTGTTGGGTTTTTTGGATTATATTGAGTTGGTTGACAACACAATAAATTGCTGTCATTTGATGAAATGGATGATGATTTTGCAGCATGCGTGCATATTTGTTGAAATAATAAAAAGTGCGGTGTTGATTTTGACTGTACTTTGTCGTGCTGTAGAAAGCGGCGGTTCTTTTTGGGTTCCGTTGGCGTGCGGTGGATTTTATAATGCGAAAAACTTGCGTGTTTATTCATTATTTTATGACAACTTTTATTGTTTGGCGCCAATATTCATCAACCTTTCTTTTGATGAAATCATGGATCTTGTCCCCTGAAAATTTGCGTACTGAACTGCAGGAAATTCTCGGATAACGCAACGATAATGTCGTCGATTGGTCGGTTTTTACTGGAAGGCTAAAAGCGGTAACAACTGCAATTTAGGCAAATTTATCGTAGTAGGGTGACTACAATCGTGAGAATATTGATTTTATTAGTTTACTTCGCGATTGGGTTGCCGGTTGCTGCATATTAATGAATCAGAAAGTGGGGTGGTATTGATATTGAATTTCCTGTGGAACGAAATTTTTCTGCACCGTGGCGCATTTGCGCTACAAGAGAGCAAGAATGGTTTGCAACAACGAGAGCAGGCTTTTATCGCTGTTGGGTTGCGGAGGCGTATTGAAATCACAAGGGTTGGATTAAAATTTCGAGTGTGTACATTTACCAGCGCTGTTACAGATCTTTTCTAGATTATTGTCCAGGGGTTAGTTGCTTTTACCGACGAATTACTTTTACTTTGGGCATTTATTAATCAGTCAAAAATCCAAACCCACTTTTATCAATTGAATAGAATTGAAGAAAAAATATAAAAATCTTTGATTTACTAAGTAATGAATAAAAGAGTCCTTGAAAATATTCAAGGATTTTTATTTTTAAATTAGATTGTCACTTGTATTTCATAGACTAAATCCTATTAATTTCTGTTAAACTCATTAAAATTTTAGACAAATGGAGAACGTAATGTCGCAAAACGGTCCAGATCAAGATCCTTGGGTAAACCGGACAGAGCAAAGTGTCCAAAAAAGTAGATAATTTATCTGTGGATAAGCAAATGGAAAAATGGCTGGTGTTGAGACAATAAAATCAGGAAATGTTCACCGCAGATATTGAAGAAGTATTTAATAACTGTTGAAAAGTTAGGTGGTGTGTAATAAAAGGTGGATCAAATTACTTCGCCGAATATGCCTTCATTTAATTTAGGTAAGATTTACCGATCGCCGCAGTAATCGGGGATTATTTGGGGCGCGTTGGTTTTTATACCATTAAAGAAGCTGGTAGTGGCGTGACGTTAGCGTTTTGGTGAGTTTCATCTCATCGTTCGACCTGGTTTAAACTGGAAGAACTTTATTGATAAAGTGATTCAGGAATGTAGAATGTTCGGTGAGCTTAAAATGTAATGTGCGACAAGGTTAACTAAAGATGAAACATGTGGTTAAGTGGAAATGACTGTGCAATAAGTGCAAAACTTGAAAATACTTGTTTAGTGAGCAGTGTGGATAATAGTTAAAAGGACGGATAGTGCACTTCGTTATGTGGGATTAATATGTGACTAAGGAATGATGTGTCAAATGGTCGTGCTGTAGTGTGAAGA
>BNJV01000672.1_pt1 | contig 18819 bp, 31 predicted proteins | sample 8540591 | NCBI WGS metagenome assembly BNJV01 (sample SAMD00202457, study PRJDB9452) | human saliva metagenome | host: Homo sapiens
CTGCACCTTTGGCATTATCGAATTGGTATAATGAGTTATTGAAAGCTCTCAAGCACTTTATATAAGTGCTTGGGGCTTCTTTCCTTTATTTACATGGCTTGTTCTAGCTGATAAAAACAAGGAAGCAATAAATATTGACAGCAGTTATCGCCCCTACTCTAAGAAGAGTATGCGAAATTGACCAGAAAGATATGAGGCCTGCAGAGACATGAATAGAATGAGACCTTGATTGAAGTAAAGCACCTCAATCATGTCTATGAGGATGAAAATGGTAATTTGCGCAAAGCCTTTAAAGGATATAAACCTTACCATTAATCGGGGTGAATTTGTCGCCATTATCGGAACCACTGGGTCGGGTAGTCGACCTCGGCTAAGCACTTTTAATGTGCTTTTTGAACCATCTCAAGGACAAGTCCTGGTAGCTGGTATGGATACCCGTCAGCAAGAACAAGTTTGGAATATTCGTCAACAGGTGGGTATGGTCTTCCAAAAATCCAGACAACCAAATTGTAGCGGCTATCGTCGAGGAAGATGTAGCTTTTGGCCCTGAAAATTTAGGAGTTGATCCAGAGAAAAATTCGCCATAGGGTGGATCAGGCCTTGGCAACAGTTAATATGTCTGACTATGCACTACATGGTCCCCATCTTTTATCGGGGGCAAAAGCAACGCGTTGCTATAGCAGGTGTCTTAGCTATGAAATCCTCTTGTATCGTAATAGATGAACCCTACAGCCATGTTGGATCCAAGAGGGCGCCAAGAGGTTATGGAGACCCTACATCATCTCCATGAGGAGGGATTACTATTATCCTCATCACTCACTTTATGGAGGAGGCTGTTACTGCAGACCGAGTTGTGGTCATGAAGAATGGAGCCCTTATATTAGATGGAAGGCCACAAGAAGTTTTTCATTCATGTGGATCAACTTAAAGCCCTTGGCTTAGATGTGCCTGTAGCAGCTGAGTTGGCTCAAGGCTTAAGAAGAGATGGATATCCTTTGCCAGAGGGATTATTGGTGACAGTCAATTAGGAGATGCCCCTATGCCGATAGAACTGCGTCAGGTGGAGTATACCTATGGTCTAGGGACCCTTTGAAAACAAGCCTTGCGAGATATTAATGTTACCATAGAAGATGGACAATCCCTCGGTATCATAGGACATACGGGTTCTGGCAAGTCCACCTTTGTACAACTTCTAATGGACTTTTTGCATCCCACTTCGGCCAAGTCACTATTAATGGTGTGGATATTGCCAAGAAGGGGCAGAGGCTAAGGTTATGCGCCGTAAGGTAGGCATGGTCTTTCAATACCCTGAACACCAACTTTTTGAAGAAACTATTGCTAAGGATATAGCCTTTGGACCAAAGAATCTAGGGCTGAATCCAGAGGAAATTGATCGCCGAGTCCGTTTGGCTATGGACTTATGTGACTGGATTACGATACATATGCAGATCGGTCCCCCTTCCATTTATCGGGGCAGATGAGACGCGTAGCTATTGCAGGTGTTATCGCCCTTGCGACCAGATTATTTGATTTTAGATGAACCATCTGCTGGGCTTGACCCCTCAGGTCGAGATGAGATCTTCGGGCAGATTAAGCGCTCCATGAGGAGGAGGGGATTACGGTGATTATCGTATCTCATAATATGGATGATATATCCCGTCTAGCTGATCGACTCTAGTTTTTAACCAGGGAGCGTTCTCCCTAGATGGTCAGCCTATGGATATCTTTATTAACCATAGGGAGGAACTGCAAGAGGCAGGGGTCGATTTACCACCTGTATCCATTACAGTGGAGCATCTACGATCTCGCGGTCTAATGGTGGATAATCACGCATTAATGGTAAAGTGATGCCTCTGGCAGCCATTGAGAAGGAGGTAGACCATGTTAAGTAATATTTCCATCGGTCAATATTTTTCCTTCAGATTCTTGGGTCCATAAGCTAGATCCTCGGACCAAGATCCTCATCACCATGGTTTTTGTCATTGTTATTTTTATGGCTAAGTCCTTAGCTTCTTATTGTTTGGTTATAGCTTTGTTGTCTTGTCTATTATCCTATCTAAGTTGCCTTTGAAACTTCTATGCCATTAAACCCCTGTGGATTATCATTGTTTTTACCATGGGATTCATATCTTACTACCTGGGAACACTGATCCCACCTATTCTTCATCAATATTACAGAGGAAGGCATTATGCACAAAATGGGAGTCCGCCTCCTCTGCTTACCCTTTTCTCCCTCTTAACCTTTCACGACCACCCATTCGGTTGACTGATGGGGTAGAATCACTTTCCCAAGCCCTTCCGTCGAATTGGAGTACTAGCGCATGAGCTTGCTATGATGATGACCATAGTTCTACGTTTTATTCCGACTCTCTTAGAGAAACAGATCGGATTATGAAAAGCCCAAACCTCCTGAGGGGCTGATTTTGAATCAGGTAATATCTTAGCCTGTATTAAGAATATGGTTCCTCTTTTGGTTCCTCTTTTTCATCTCTGCTTCCGCCGTGAGCTGACGATCGAAGCTGTGGGTTACAGTGAGGCTCTCACAGTTACCGTGGGGGAGAGGGTCGGACCCGGACGAAGGCCCCAGCTTATGGGACCCAGGACCAGGGTCACATGCTGGCTTTGTGGCCATCTTGAGTTCGTGCCTGGTTCTTATGTATGTGATTCTCTCAAATTTCATTTCTTTATAGCTTGTATCGATGGAGGAACCCTATGAGGGGAGCAAAGTCTCGCGAAAAATGATCGACCCTTCCTCAAAGGAACCCGCCAGGTCGCGCTCTATTGTGGCCTCAGTGATGGGACCGAACTAGCTGGCTATCAACGGCAGCCCGCCGATAAGTGGGCTGGACTGTGCAGGGCCGTTTAGCAGCAGCTCTCTAAGGTTTGCAAACTGAGCCTTATTACCTGGCTAAGTGGTTCGTCGCGTGCACTGATGCAGGGGTTCACGCTAAATTTCGCGGTCTCCTCTCTTACGGAGGAAAGATCCCAGTAGAAAATTTAAAGTTGGCTCTCATTGCCCATCTACCAGCCTCTATATTGTGGTGTACAGGATGCTACGAGATGGAATTGGACCTGAGGCTCGCGCCAAGATATGTGGTAAGCGCCTAGAAGCTATAAAATCCATAACCACCTCATTCAAACCCCTTGACCATGTGTCAATGGCATTTTAAAAGCTCTAGACTTAGAAGCTATGCGTGGGAGCAGGGCAGGCTCTGTGTGTGGTACTCAATGATTACACTACTCCTAAAAGGGAGTTAATACAACACCTGCAGACCCTGTTAAGACTATTTATGCTATAGATGCATGGAGGAACACAGCCTCTGGTTGATTTTGGCCATTATCCAGGAGATTTGACCATTACTGTCGTAGGAGATGGCTTTCACCATATGGTTCGCACATAGCAGGCCTCTGTTGATGTAGGACGGTGCTCGATCGGTAGAGGCTATAGCGGGTTATTTAGCTGCTAAGATTGACGCTGTATTGGTAAGACAGCACCAGCTCATGTGCTGCCTCGAAGAGGTTTTTTGATCCCCAACGTATGCAAGCTTATATTGATGAATTATTATCCTCTCGATAGGCATTGAATTATTTATTTGATGTTTGTGCCCTAGGTATGGATAGTCTTATTCTAGGTTTTTTTTTTTTATCAAATGTCTCTTTAGCCTCATAATTACCATATTTTGGTATAGTTAGATTAATAGGATAGGCGTCATTGGAGGATCAGGTGAGTTTAGGATTGTTCTGCGCATATTGAAAGACTCTGTGATATAGGTCCCATCTAAACCTAGTGGTTGTCTTGGGCTTTGTAGGATTATTGTGTATCCTGGGATATCTCTGTGAGCATGTTGTAGAGGGCATCTAAATTCCTTCCGTAATAGGCTGGAAAGTCCATTAACTGGGCTTGGAGGTTTGGGATCCGGTTTTCATAGCATTTACTTGTATTTGTAGTTCTTATGGGATCTCCTTAAGGTCTTGTAGTGGTTATCCGTATAGTAGACAAGACCATTGGGTAGATAAGTCGCTTCATTACGGTTACCTTGATATAGTTTATTAGCTTTTCCAGTACGGACCCTCCTTATGAGGTAGTTGTTCTGGTATGCCACCAAAGCGGTCGCCTCGATGGATTTACCTGGGAGCTATCATTCCTATCAAGAGATTCTTTGCTCCAACCTAGGGCCTGGGCGTCCTGGTAATGTAGTTAGGTGGTAGATGGGCCATGTGCCAAATATAGGTCGGCTACGTGTCTTTGTCAGTAGGCTTCGGCCTCCTTGACAGTTAGAGTAGCTTTCACGCTACTAGATTGTGCACTTTGGCTTGGCCGTCTGCCCTTCGGCCTTACTTTGGATTAGGTACCGCAGCCGACTAGGACTAGGGAAGGTCAGCAGGTGCAGAGAAATAGATAGAGTTTTTCATAGGTTCTCTTATTGATTTTACTTATTATAGCATAGGCTCTAGGGTTAGATCGAGTAAGAAAACCCACCCTACTAGGCAGGTGGGCTTGTGTACATAGGTTTGTAGGAGCTTATTTAGTATTAGGGGCCGTTTAGTCAGTGTTATGCGTCTTCCCAAACATCTTCAGTGCAATTTCCCTTAATGAGGGCCAACTTTTTCCATTGGTCTTCATCAAGGAGCTCATTGCCTTCTTCTGTGGAGGAGAAACCACACTGAGGGAGAGACAGAGTTGGTCTTTGAAATGTATTGTTCAGCATCCTTGATGGGGCTTTCTACTTGATCAGGATCTTCCAATTCAGGAATTTGGAGGTTACGGAGGCCTAGGACAACTTTTTGATTTTTAATCTTAGCCAAAGGTGCGAAGGTAACTGAATCGGTCTGTGTCGAATTGAGGAAGAAGCTGTCCATGGCAGTGGGCCGAAGAGCAGCGGCAACAGCATCATATGCGCCGGAGGAGAAGTAGGTGGACCGAAGTTACCACGGCAAATGTGTAGGGTTAAGGTCAAATCAGCAGGCTTAGCAGCGATCGATTTTGTTAATCACTTCACGTACTTTTTTCTTTGTACTTTGTGTGTCTGACCCCATTAGCCTTGAATCCCTTTTTACTCGCTATCACAGAATTCCCCAAGAGGTATCATCGATGGAGATAGCGACAGCCAGCATTATAGAAGGCAGACAGCTTTGATGTAGGTATCAGCTAAGTCATCGAAGAAGACTTGATCGTCCTTGTAGCGACCAATTGGTTGGTAATCGTGGAACGCGAACAGATATGATGTGGTAAAGCGGATGTGGATGGATGGTCATCTTAGCCACCATCGTCACCAGCAATGACTTAGATCTGAAGTCAGCCAAATGAGGGTGGTCTTTAGGGAAGTCAATCTTGCCTTCAACCTTGAGGGTGAGGGCCTTAGGATTATGTCCCTTGATTTGGGTGGACCAGGTTTCGCCTTAGTTTGTTTACACTGATATTTTCTAGAAAGTCGATGTGCCAAAAGTTGACGAAATTTATTTGAAAAGTTTTGAGTCGACTTTTTTCTCTTTTCTACCAATTTTTGATGTTTTGTTCCTGAGCCATATCCTTCATGGCCGCCACCATCAGATCCATAGGACAGAGCTTGAGGTAGTCGATAAAGCGTTCCAATTTAGCTTGCCGGTCTGTAGGTTTTAGGAATTCGACTTCCCCTTCTAAGCGTTTCATAATATGCTTGGTAGCCACATAGATGCGGGTAGGTTTTTCTTCTTCTAAGCGGCCAGGAAGAGCTTGCCAAGCTACATCAGATCCATAGAGATCCTCATAAGCAATCAAAGGGCCATCCTGGCGTTTTAAAAAAGCTACAAAGGCCTTGGCGATGAGATCACCTACATTACCTCTCACGACAGCCTCAAACTGTTGATCAGTAAATTGTCCCTCATGCGCCTTATATGTCTGATAGAGCTGACTCACCCGCTCATAGGACCGTGGTGTGGCATCAATGCCTCCCTCCTCATGCTTATAGAGGTAGTCTGGATACGTAGAAATAAACTCGATGACCTTAGAATCTAACTTAGCTTCCATAGCCCAATCGAGCCACTGCATATAATCCGCTTCCATATTCAGCCAAACAAAAACGATTCTTTTGAGCTGCATCCATATCTACCGTTTGGTAGTCGAACTCATTGTCTGGGTTCATAGCCGCCATGATAGCAACGGAGTCAGGTAATCTATACCCATTAATTTCCCGATTTAAAAATAAGGTTCATCAACTCCTGTTGAACAGAATGCTCACAGCGGTTAATTTCATCAATAAAGAGAAGGACTTTTCGCCCCTCTTCTGCCAAGCGGTCAATGGCGGATAGGGTATGGTGGACCGCATAGACAGTAATACTTTCCTTTTTTAACGATCCGTCTGCACCTTTTTTTGTCACCTCTTGCACAGTTGGAAGACCGCCAATTTCCCCCTCTTTCAAAAGGTTGCCATCAATAATTTCCAAGGCCCATCCTTCTTGGTCAGCAATAGCTCGGGCCAGAGAGGATTTACCAATCCCCGTTTTTCCCCACCAAGAGGGGTACCTGATTGGCCAGGAGGACCAATTCAGCACTGCCTTTAGCATCATTAAAATTCATTATTACCTCTATTCTTAAGACCTAAGTAGGTACCTAGTCTTCATCTTACAATTACATTCTATCGCTAGACCTAATCTAGCCAAGTGTCCATGCAAACCTGCTTAGCCCCTAGCGACCCGTATTGATAGGCTAGGATAGCCAAATCAACCACCTGATCACCTAGCTTGCGTTTCCGCCCATCAGATGCTAACTCGCGCAAATACTCTCGATCTGGTTCCAGAGCCTCTAACTTTTCCTTCCATATAGCAAGGATATCATCTGGACTAATCCCCAAAGAAGTTGGTAGGTAAGCTTCCACGCGACTAGAAACTCGTAAGAGAGCTAACCCTCCTCCCGACTCAAACCGCTGAGGAGGCGCATCGCTTGAATGTTCTGCTTAATAGCCAAAGATTTCATAGCCAGGCTAGGATTCTCTATGTAGCGCAAAGCTAAATAGGACTTCTCAAGAGCCTCTAATTTGACCTTATCACTAGCATTTTTTTAATATATTGCAAGGACTCATAAGAGGCCTTAACAGCCATAATTTGTAAGTCCTCTGAAGGTGCTTCCACATATTGTATAGCCCAACCAGATTGGCCTAAAGGCTTCTTTAATCACTAGATCTGTAGGATTCTTGATATAACGCAAATTATCCCAGGAAGCACGAACTGCTTGCAGCTGGAGGTCTTGGCTTGGGGCCGCTACAAAAGGCAATAGCCTTAATATCATTAGCTAAAGCCGCATCAATGAGGTCCTGACTAGGATCTTTAATATATTCTAGCAGTGTTCCCTTGTGAGATAGGGCCACCAGCTTCATAGCATGGCTAGGATTAGGAATGTTGCGAATACCTTGGGGATTACGGGCCAAGGCTTCCAGTATTTGTTCTTCCTTCATCAGACCTCCTTATATCTAAAATTTTATATCTATATTGTATCACATGCCTGGAAAAACTAATTCCTCGGCCTGTAATAGTTTTTAGTCTATGAACTAGGTCTATAAATAGATATTAGACAGTCTATAGATGAAAAGGGTATGATTACTTTACCATTGACATACGTCATTACCTAACATATAAGGACCAGAAGTCCTTTTTTTATTTTTGTTTATACTGGGAGGTATACCATGAGCCAAGCCCCATTCCGTTATGATATTGTAGGTTCCTTCCTACGCCCTCAAGAAGTTAAAGACGCCCGTGCCGCTTTTGAAGCTGGCAAGATTTCCAAAGAAGACCTACGCGCTATCGAAGACAAGGCTATCAAAGAATTGGTAGAAAAGGAGAAAAAAAGTCGGCCTCAAGGCTGTTACCGATGGAGAATTTCGTCGCGCCTTTTTGGCACATCGACTTTCTAGAAGAATTAATCGGTGTAAACGAAACTAAGGCGGAAACCTGGTCCACCCAATTCAAGGGACATAATCCTAAGGCCCTCACCCTCAAGGTTGAAGGCAAGATTGACTTCCCTGAAGACCACCCTCATTTGGCTGACTTCAAGTATCTTAAGTCCATTGCTGGTGACGATGTAGTGGCTAAGATGACCATCCCATCCCCATCCATGCTTTTACCATATCGTAGCTGTTCGCGGTGCCGCTGATTACCAACCAATTGATCGCTACAGGACGATCAAGTCTTCTTCGATGACTTAGCTGATACCTACATCAAAGCTGTCCATGCCTTCTATAATGCTGGCTGTCGCTATCTCCAAATCGATGATACCTCTTTGGGGAATTCTGTGATAGCGAAAAAGTAAAGGGATTCAAGGCTAATGGGGTCGACACACAAAAAGTACAAAGAAAAGTACGTAGAAGTGATTAACAAAATCGTCGCTGCTAAGCCTGCTGATTTGACCTTAACCCTACACATTTGCCGTGGTAACTTCCGGTCCACCTACTTCTCCTCCGGCGCATATGATGCTGTTGCAGAACTGCTCTTCGGCCACTGCCATGTGGACGGCTTCTTCCTCGAATTCGACACAGACCGGTCCGGTACCTTCGCACCTTTGGCTAAGATTAAAAAAATCAAAAAGTTGTCCTAGGGCCTCGTAACCTCCAAATTCCTGAATTGGAAGATCCTGATCAAGTAAAAGCCCGCATCAAGGATGCTGAACAATACATTTCCAAAGACCAACTCTGTCTCTCCCTCAATGTGGTTTCTCCTCCACAGAAGAAGGCAATGAGCTCCTTGATGAAGACCAATGGAAAAAGTTGGCCCTCATTAAGGAAATTGCTGAAGATGTTTGGGAAGACGCATAACACTGACTAGGCAGCCCCCTAATACTAAATAAGCTCCTACAAACCTATATACACAAGAAAACCCACCTGCCTAAGTAGGTGGGTTTTCTTATAGGTCTAACCCCTAGAGCCTATGCTATAATAAGTAAAATCAATAAGGAGAACCTATGAAAAAAACTCTATCTATTTCTCTGCACCTTGCTGACCTTCCTAGTCCTAGTCACGGCCTGCGGTGGCCCTAATCCAAATAAGGCCGAAGGGCAGAAGGCCAAGCCCAAAGTACACAATCTAGTAGCGTGAAAGCTACTCTAACTGTCAAGGAGGGCCAAGCCTATACTGACAAAGACCACGTAGCCGCCTATATTTATCAATATGGCCATCTACCACCCTAACTACATTACCAAAAAGGACGCCCAGGCCCTAGGTTGGAAAGACAAGGGCTCTCTTGATAAGATAGCTCCAGGTAAATCCATCGGAGGCGACCGCTTTGGTAACTACCAAGAACAACTACCTCATAAGGAGGGTCGTACTTGGAAAGAAGCTGATATAGACTATATCAAAGGTAACCGTAATGGCAAGCGACTTATCTACTCCAATGATGGTCTTGTCTACTATACGGATGATCCCACTATAAGACCTTTAAGGAGATCCCATGAGAACTATACAAATACAAGTAAATGCTATGAAAACCTTGGATCAGGCTCATACCTACCTAGCCCAGTTAATGGACTTTCCAGCCTATTACGGAAGGAATTTAGATGCCCTCTACGACATGCTCACAGAGATATCCCAGGATACACAAGTAATCCTACCCAAAGCCCTAGGAGACGACCACTACCTAGGTTTAGATGGGACCCTATATCATCAGAGTCTTTCAAGATGCAGCGCAGAACAATCCCTAAACTCCACCTGATCCTCCAATGAGCGCCTATCCTATTAATCTAACTATACCAAGAAATATGGTAAGGTATGAGGCTAAAGAAGACATTTGAGAAATAAAACAAGAGCCCCTAGGAATAGGACTATCCCATTCCTAGGGGCTCTTGTATATAAATTAAATATGCTCATGTACCTATCGAGAGGATAATAATTCATCAATATAAGCTTGCATACGTTGGGGATCAAAAAACCTCTTCGAGGCACAAGCCATGAGCTGGTGCTGTCTTACCAATACAGCGTCGATCCTTAGCGGCTAAATAACCCGCTATAGCCTCTACCGATCGAGCACCACGTCCCTACATCCACCAAGAGGCCTGCTATATTGCGAACCATATGGTAGAGAAAGCCATCTCCTACGACAGTAATGGTCAAATCTCCTGGATAATGGCCAAAATCACCATCAGAGGCTGTGTTTTTCCTCCACATGCACATCTATAGCATAAATAGTCTTAACAGGGTCTGCAGGTGTTGTATTAGCTCCTTTTAGGGTAGTGTAATCATGAGTACCACACAGAGCCTGCCCTGCTCGCCGCATAGCTTCTAAGTCTAAGGGCTTTTTAAAATGCCATTGGTAACGCATGGTCAAGGGGTTTTGAATGAGGTGGTTATGGATTTTTATAGCTATAGGCCTTACCACATATCTTGTGACGAACCCTCCAGTCCAATTCCATCTCCATAGCATCCTGTACCACAATATAGGCTGGTAGATGGGCAATGAGAGCCCGCTTTAAATTTTCTACTGGGATCTTTCCTCCGTAAAGAAGGAGACCACTTGAAATTTAGCGTGAACCCCTGCATCAGTACGCGACGAACCATAGCAGGTAATAGGCTCGTTGCAAACCTTAGAGAGGGCTGCTTCTAAACAGCCCTGCACGGTCAGCCCCTTATCGGCAGGCTGCCGTTGATAGCCAGCTAGTTCGGTCCCATCATAGGCCACAATGAGGCGAATATGGCGGGTTCCCTTTGGGAAGGGTCGATCATTTTTTTCGCAGACTTTGCTCCCTCATAGGGTTCCTCCCATCGATACAAGCTATAAGAAATGAAATTTAGAGAATCACATACATAAGAACCAAGGCTAGAACCAAGATAGCCACAAACCCAGCTGCGACTAGATCCTGAGTCCCATAAGCTGGGGCCTTCATCCGGGTCCGACCCTCTCCCCCACGGTAACAACGAGCCTCCATAGCAACCGCTAAATCGTCAGCTCGGCGGAAAGCAGAGATAAAAAGAGGAACCAAAAGAGGAACCATATTCTTAATACGAGCTAAGATATTACCTGATTCAAAATCAGCCCCTCAGGGAGGTTTGGGCTTTCATAATCCGATCTGTTTCCTCTAAGAGAGTCGGAATAAAACGTAGGGCTATGGTCATCATCATAGCAAGCTCATGCGCTGGTACTCCAATTCGACGGAAGGGCTTGAGAAGTGATTCTACCCCATCAGTCAACCGAATGGGTGAGGTCGTAAAGGTTAAGAGGGAGGAAAAGAGAATTAAGCAGAGGAGGCGGACTCCCATTTGTGCCCTCCCATAGTAACCCCTTCCTCTGTAATATTGATGAAGGAATAGGTAAGGATCGGTGTTCCCGGGTAGTAAAGATATGAATCCCCATGGTAAAAAAACAATGATAATCCACAGGGGTTTAATGGCCCCCATAGAAGTTTCAAAAGGCAACTTAGATAGGATAATAGACAAGACAACAAAGGCTATAACCAAACAATAAGAAGCTAAGGACTTAGCCATAAAAATAGCAATGACAAAAACCATGGTGATGAGGATCTTAGTCCGAGGATCTAGCTTATGGACCCAAGAATCTGAAGGAAAATATTGACCGATGGAAATATTACTTAACATGGTCTACCTCCTTCTCAATGGCTGCCAAGGCATCCTTTACCATTAATACGTGATTATCCACCATTAGACCGCGAGATCGTAGATGCTCCACTGTAATGGATACAGGTGGTAAATCGACCCCTGCCTCTTGCAGTTCCTCCCTATGGTTAATAAAGATATCCATAGGCTGACCATCTAGGAGAACGCTCCCCTGGTTAAAAACTAAGAGTCGATCAGCTAGACGGGATATATCATCCATATTATGAGATACGATAATCACCGTAATCCCCTCCTCCTCATGGAGGCGCTTAATCTGCCCGAAGATCTCATCTCGACCTGAGGGGTCAAGCCCAGCAGATGGTTCATCTAAAATCAAATAATCTGGTCGCAAGGCGATAACACCTGCAATAGCTACCCGTCTCATCTGCCCCCTGATAAAATGGAAGGGGGACCGATCTGCATATGTATCGTAATCCAGTCCCACAAAGTCCATAGCCAAAACGGACTCGGCGATCAATTTCCTCTGGATTCAGCCCTAGATTCTTTGGTCCAAAGGCTATATCCTTAGCAATAGTTTCTTCAAAAAGTTGGTGTTCAGGGTATTGAAAGACCATGCCTACCTTACGGCGCATAACCTTAGCCTCTGCCCCTTCTTGGCAATATCCACACCATTAATAGTGACTTGGCCAGAAGTGGGATGCAAAAGTCCATTAAGAAGTTGTACAAAGGTGGACTTGCCAGAACCCGTATGTCCTATGATACCGAGGAATTGTCCATCTTCTATGGTAACATTAATATCTCGCAAGGCTTGTTTTTTTCAAAGGGAGTCCCTAGACCATAGGTATACTCCACCTGACGCAGTTCTATCGGCATAGGGCATCTCCTAATTGACTGTCACCAATAATCCCCTCTGGCAAAGGATATCCATCTCTTCTTAAGCCTTGAGCCAACTCAGCTGCTACAGGCACATCTAAGCCAAGGGCTTTAAGTTGATCCACATGAATGAAAAACTTCTTGTGGCCTTCCATCTAATATAAGGGCTCCATTCTTCATGACCACAACTCGGTCTGCAGTAACAGCCTCCTCCATAAAGTGAGTGATGAGGATAATAGTAATCCCCTCCTCATGGAGATGATGTAGGGTCTCCATAACCTCTTGGCGCCCTCTTGGATCCAACATGGCTGTAGGTTCATCTAATACGATACAAGAGGATTTCATAGCTAAGACACCTGCTATAGCAACGCGTTGCTTTTGCCCCCGATAAAAAGATGGGGACCATGTAGTGCATAGTCAGACATATTAACTGTTGCCAAGGCCTGATCCACCCTATGGCGAATTTTCTCTGGATCAACTCCTAAATTTTTCAGGGGCCAAAAAGCTACATCTTCCTCGACGATAGCCGCTACAATTTGGTTGTCTGGATTTTTGGAAGACCATACCCACCTGTTGACGAATATTCCAAACTTGTTCTTGCTGACGGGTATCCATACCAGCTACCAGGACTTGTCCTTGAGATGGTTCCAAAAGCACATTAAAGTGCTTAGCCAGGGTCGACTTACCCGACCCATTGGTTCCGATAATGGCGACAAATTCACCCCGATTAATGGTAAGGTTTATATCCTTTAAGGCTTGCACCAAATTACCATTTTTCATCCTCATAGACATGATTGAGGTGCTTTACTTCAATCAAGGTCTCATTCTATTCATGTCTCTACGAGCCTCATATCTTTCTGGTCAATTTCGCATACTCTTCTTAGAGTAGGGGCGATAACTGCTGTCCAATATTTATTACTTCCTTATTTTTATCAGCTAGAACAAGCCATGTAAATAAAGGAAAAAGCCCCAAGCACTTATATAAAGTGCTTGAGGGCTTTTCAATAGCTCATTATACCAATTCGATAATTGCCAAAGGTGCAGCGTCACCTTTGCGAAGGCCAGTTTTGATTACGCGAGTGTAACCGCCTTGGCGATCGGTATATTTAGGTGCAATTTCACTGAACAATTTTGTTACGATATCTTCGTCCATGAGGTATGCCAACACTTGGCGACGTGCATGAAGATCACCACGTTTAGCCAATGTTACCATTTGATCTGCCAAACCACGAAGTTCTTTTGCTTTAGCTTCAGTAGTTTCGATGCGCTCATGTTGGAAGAAAGATGTCAACATGCCACGGAACAACGCTTTACGAGCGGAGCTGTTGCGGCCCAATTTTCTATACATTCGTCTTCCTCCTTATTCGCCTTTTTTTCTTAAGGGAGTAACCACCTGGATGATTGTTGAGTTTTTCCTCAATTTCATCGATAGATTTTTTTACCCAAATTACGAACTTTGCCCAAATCATCGAGGGTCTTATCCAACAAATCCGCAATTGTATTGATGCCCGCCCGTTTCAAACAGTTGAACGCACGAACAGACAATTCCAACTCTTCAATGGAAATTTTTGGATGGACCATCTTCTTCAAGGACAACAGCAGTTTCTGGATCCACTACGTCGCCTTCGTAATCTTGACCTTCGAGTTCTACAACATCATGGGAATGAGCCAACTTAGTAAAGTTGTTCAAGTAACCAATCATGATAGCTGCAGATTTAGCAACTGCGTCAGCAGCCGTAATGGACCCATCAGTCCAAACTTCCAAAGTAAGTTTGTCAAAGTCCATTTCGTTACCTACGCGAACATCGCTAACTTCGTATTTTTGCACGAAGAATTGGGGAGTAGATAGCATCGATAGGAATCGTACCGATAAGATCTGTATCCTTTTTATTCTTGGTGGAAGGCACATAACCTTTACCGCATTCGATGACAGCATCCATTACAAAATGAGCTGTTTCATCAAGGGTCGCAATTTCAAGTTCAGGGTTCAAAACTGTTACTTCTGGTGGAAGCTGTTCAGCCAAGTCACCTGCTGTTACGATGCCGTCTTTTTTTAATATCGAAGTGTACTTCCAAAAGGTACTTGTGCTTCTTCATCGAGTTTGAGACACAATTGTTTCAAGTTAAGGATAATATCCGTCACATCTTCACGTACACCTGGGATAGTAGAGAATTCGTGAAGAACTCCGTCGATCTTAATAGATGTAATTGCTGCCCCGTCCAAAGAGGAGAGCAAAATTCGACGCAAGCTATTACCGAGGGTGATACCATAGCCTCTATCCAATGGTTCACATACGAATTTACCGTAGCGACCACCATCAGCGATGTCCACTATCTCGATTTTCAATTTCTTTTCTTCGCTCATCAGGAACATCCTCCCTATAAACTACGTCTATATAGTAAGTATAGCACGGGCGTGGGAATCACGCCCCATGCTACAAATTATACGCGACGACGTTTTTGGAGGACGGCAACCGTTGTGAGGAATTGGAGTAACATCTTTAATGGATGTTACTTCCAAGCCAGCTGCTTGAAGTGCACGGATAGCCGCTTCACGACCAGCACCAGGACCTTTTTACATAAACTTCAACAGTTTTTAAGCCCGTGTTCCATTGCTGCTTTGGCTGCTTGTTCAGCTGCCATTTGTGCTGCAAATGGAGTGGATTTACGAGAACCACGGAAGCCAAGACCACCAGCGGAAGCCCAAGACAATGCATTACCGTTTACATCTGTAAGAGTAACGATAGTGTTATTGAAAGTGGAGCGGATATGAGCTGCACCAGCTTCAATATGTTTTTCTCTTTACGTTTAGAACGTACTACTTTTTTTAGCCACGAATTATCCCTCCTTTATTATTTTTCTTACCAGCAACTGCTTTACGAGGACCCTTACGAGTACGAGCATTCGTTTTAGTGCGTTGACCACGAAGTGGCAAGCCCATACGATGACGTTTACCGCGATAGGAATTAATTTCGATCAAGCGTTTGATGTTAAGGGATTCTTCACGACGAAGGTCACCTTCAACTTTGTAGTCAGAATCGAGAACTTCACGAATCTTCGCAACTTCTTCTTCTGTCAAATCACGTACACGAGTATCAGGATTGATACCTGTTTTTAGCGAGAATTTCTTTGGAAAGAGTAAGACCGATACCGTAAATATAAGTCAAACCAATTTCAACACGTTTATCACGTGGCAAGTCAACACCGGCAATACGAGCCATCTAACAATCCACCTCCTTATTAACCTTGTTTTTTTGTTTATGTTTAGGGTTTTCGCAAATAACCATTACACGGCCTTTGCGTTTAATGATTTTGCATTTTTCATAAATCTTTTTAACAGACGGTTTAACCTTCATTTGTACCTCCTCTGTGGACTCTTAACGCCTATTTAAAGCGGTAAGTGATGCGACCACGATTTAAGTCATATGGCGTTAATTCCATAGTAACTTTATCACCAGGAAGAATACGAATAAAAATTCATGCGCATTTTGCCTGAAACGTGAGCCAAAAACGATATGACCATTTTCCAATTCAACTTGGAACATGGCATTCGGTAATGCCTCTACGACCGTACCTTCCACTTCAATAACGTCTTCTTTTGACATAGTTTAAAAATCCTCCGGTTACCTGGTTATTTAATCAACCGCGGTTCAGACCGCATAGTTAATATTTCAGGGCCGTTTTCTGTAACAACCACTGTGTGTTCGAAATGAGCGGCTGGTTTACCATCTAATGTAACAGTCGTCCAGTCATCCCCTAGGACTTCTACCTTATAGGTTCCCAATGTAATCATTGGTTCGATACAAAGTACCATGCCTGGCTTAATCTGTGGGCCATGACCAGCTTCCCCATAGTTAGGGATTTGTGGGTCCTCATGCATATCTCGACCTAGACCGTGACCTACAAAGTCTCTTACCACACCATAGCCATGTTGTTCACAATAGCTTTGTACTGCATGCCCAATATCACCGATGTGATTACCAGGTTGAGCCATTTCGATACCCTTAAACAAGCTCTCTTCCGTAACTTTCAACAGCTTCATGACCTCTGGCTTTACATGACCGATAGGAATTGTAATAGCCGAATCACCATGGTAATCATCTACCTTCGAAACCAAGTCGATTGAGAGGACATCACCATTTTTAAGTTTACGCTTCGCGCTTGGAATACCGTGAACGACTTCGTCATTCACAGACGCACAAATCGTTGCAGGAAACCATAGTAACCTTTGCAAGACGGAATTCCTCCGTGGCTGCGAATATATTGCTCGGCCATTTGATCTAACTCAAGCGTCGTAAGTCCTGGCTTAGCTGCTTTTGCAAGCATCTCGAGACAATCGGCAGTTAGCTTAGAAGCCTTGCGGATACATTCGATCTCATGTGCGGATTTCAAAAATAATCATCTTATTTCTCCAAAGCCGCTACAATGTCAGCGAATACTGCGTCTACATCTTGTAAACCATCAATTGCTTTATACAAGCCGCTATTGCAGTAGTAATCAATCAAAGGCTTAGTAGATTCTTCATACACAGCAAGACGTTTTTGTACTGTTTCCGGTTTATCATCATCACGGCCTTCCAAGCGCGCCCGTTCACTAATCCGTTTTACCAACTCTTGAGAAGGTACGTCTAAGTTCACAACAGCGTTTAGCTTATAGCCGAGTTCTTTGAGGATCGCATCCAAAGATACAGCTTGTGCTGTAGTTCTAGGGAAACCATCAAGGATAAAGCCGTTTTTGCAGTCGTCTTTTTCCAATCGTTCACGAACGATGCCAATTGTCACACTATCAGGTACGAGTTGACCAGCGTCCATGTACTTCTTAGCCTCAAGTCCAAGAGATGTTTGTTCCTTTACCGCAGCACGGAACATATCACCAGTTGAAATTTGAGGAATCTTGTATTTTTCTATAAGACGAACCGCTTGTGTGCCTTTACCAGCACCTGGAGGTCCCATCAACAAAATATACATATATATTCCTCCTACTTCATAAAACCTTTGTAATGGCGCGTCACCATCAAGGATTGAATTTGTTGCAAAGTATCAAGCGCAACACCAACAACGATGAGGAGCGCTGTACCACCAAAGTATACGCCTTGGATGCCTGTAAAACTTCCGAGGAAGTTTGGAATAATGGCAATGACAGCTAAGAAAATGGCGCCTACCAAAGTAATCTTGGTCATTACGTCATCTACGTAATCAGCTGTAGGTTTACCAGCACGAATACCTGGGATAAATCCACCGTATTTTTTTCATATTATCTGCCATATCCGTAATGTTCATTGAAATCGCAGTGTAGAAATAGGTAAATACGAAAATCAATACCGCATACAAGGTTGTTTGTGGCGGAGTCCCCCATGCAAAACATATCAGCCACAGACTTGAGCGTTGGATTTTTGCACAAACTGGGAAATCGTCGCAGGAAACATCAATACCGGATGAGCGCGAGATGGTGGAATTTTCTTTACCTGCAATGGTTGATTTTCAACGGCAGGAATGTAGCCCTGTACCATGGGTTTGCGACGCGACACTGCGTTTTGCGTATTGAATGGCAGTCCGTCGTCGACCTTGCAATGTAGCCGCTTCTGGTAGCAACGATCTGCAGTAATCGCTAGAACTGCAAAATGGCTGCCGAACCGTAGCTGCCGGGTTGAGCGCATAATAATGGTTTGCGATACGGCAGGGTCGACCACGGTACCGAATGATCAGTCCGTGCCCGATGCCGGAACGTGTGCGCTCGCGGGAATGATGGTTAATTGCCGTTATGGTTAACCAAACTGGTTGGCTCAGGTGCGTTACATTTTGCGCCAGCGATCTTCGCCATCTTCCGTTTCTTTAAGTTGGGACGGCACTGTATTCGCTGCTATTGATGGAAGGCGGTGATGTAGAATGAACGTACGAAGATGGAGCTTGCTCAAAGCGCCGCCTGCAAATAGATCGAAGACCAAACCAGCTACGGCTGAACAAGCTCTCAATTGCGGAGGTCATCGGCACTCCGGCACCGGTGTCTCTGAATACCAGCACGAATGACGAACGCCAGGAAGCGTATATATACTGTTAAGGGGTTTCCAATTGAAAGATGTGAGCACTTGCACCCTAGATCACCTCTTTCTTCAGGTACGCGAGCAGCTTGTTAACCATTGGCGTAACGGTGAGTTTTCGCTATGTGATTATGGTACAGGGAATGCAGGTTTACGCTCACGGCGTTTTAGTCACCAACTGATAAAGGCTACTGATCTTGCGTACTTCCAGATGAGCGTGCTGCTTTAGCCATCCTCTTGTAAAGCGACTTTTAAACCCATTTTGTATAAGCATCGCTTTGCCAGAACCGGGGTTTGTGCTTTTTATTGGATATTTAATGAATAGTCATTCTTTTGTTACATAGCTTTTTGCTCCGTTGTCGGGACGTGATCAAGCAC
>BNJV01002044.1_pt1 | contig 18808 bp, 21 predicted proteins | sample 8540591 | NCBI WGS metagenome assembly BNJV01 (sample SAMD00202457, study PRJDB9452) | human saliva metagenome | host: Homo sapiens
GCAACTCACGAGGTAGGACATACACTCGGACTGATGCACAACATGGCTGCATCGGCTGCAATCCCAACAGATTCACTCCGTTCTGCAAGCTTCACACAGAAGTATGGTACGACAGCATCTATCATGGACTATGCTCGTTTCAATTATGTTGCACAGCCAACAGATAAGGGCGTGTCACTGACTCCTCCTGAGTTGGGTGTCTATGATAAATATGCTATCGAATGGGGCTATCGTGTCTTCCCTAACTCAAAGAGTTTCAGAGATGATGTAAAGCCATTGATGGCACTTGTTGAGTCTCATGATAAAGACCCCATGTATCGTTACGTACTTCAGCAGTCACGTTATCGTTATGACCCAACCGCCATTGAGGAGGATCTCGGTGACGATGCTGTGAAGTCAAGTACATACGGTCTTAAGAACCTTGAGTATATCCTCAGTCATTTTGATGAGTGGATTCCAGACGGTACTGATGGTACTCGTAAGGCTAAGCTCTATCGTCAAATGGTTTCTCAGGCTTACGGTTATGCACGTAATGTCTATGCTGTCATTGGTGGTATCAAGCTGAATCAGACAACAGAGTCATCTGGTATTCCTCGTTATGAGGTGATGCCTAAGGAGAAACAGCGTGCTGCCGCAATCTGGTTGTTACAGGAAGCACGCAAGTTTGGTAAGCGTGGTGTTGAGAGTATTGAGAATCGTCTACCTCAGATCAACTCTCATCCTTACAAAACATTGGCAGGTGGAATTCAGGAAATGGCTCTTTCTGCAACTGCGCGTTTAGCATTGAGCTATTATGCTGACTCTACTTTATTCTCCATTGGAGTATTGCGAAGAACGTATAATAATGTTTGGGCTAAGACAATCGCAGGTGATGAGAATCTACGACGATGATATCGCCATGCAGCAGCTCTATGTTGAACGTCTGAAGGCTAACATTGTAGAGGTTAAACAGGTTGGTAAGGTACGCAGCTTGCGTGATGACAAGCAGGATGTGGCTTCTTGGCTTTGGTGTTGGTTATGGTGAACCAGAGACGATGTGGACAGAGACTATCGACCGCACAGCCGAATATGTGTTCCACTATGCACAGAAGCTTCAGAAACTTCTTGAGGAACGCATTAAGACAACGAAGGACACAACTATCAAGTCTCAATATGAGTTGATGTGGCACGTGTCCAGCGTTAGATGAATGATTAATCTTCCGTGTTAACACACATTTCAGAGGGTATATCTTAGACGTTAGTGTCTTGGATATACCCTCTTTCTTTGTACCTGTACTTATCAAAGTTTATGATTGGTTTGTGTGATTTTTATCACTTACATCCCTTTGATAAGTCATCTTCTTATTTGTGTAAGCTAATATACACCTCTTATCTTCGTTAGCTATTAACGTCTTGCTGTACTCATTATAATACGTATAAAGCCTCGTTCTTCTTACTTTTAGCTGATGTGTTGTTGCTGCGCACATGGCGTGTTAAGGCTCCGCACATATTGTGCTAAGGCTTCGCACCAATGGTGCGGAGTACTAAACAACATTTAATGTCTTACCAAAGCAGAGCCAATTGGGTGTAAGTAGGGAGTTATTCAGGCACAAGTAAACTTAGCCTATTGGGTTATAGGCTAAGTTTATTGGCGCTTTTATGCTGTCTATAATCTGTTCTTTTCAGCCTGTCCGGCACCTGTACCCTTGTATTTGCTTCGTGAAGTGTTGAACTTGTAGGTAACTGTTAGAACAAACTGACGGCTGTCGTATGTACCAATATATTGAGTCTCCATAGACTCTGTGTAGCTAATTCCTCCTTCTTTTTGGGTATGGAACAAGTCTGTTCCACCAATACGAAGTGCGAGTCTGTCTTTTAGGAAAGACTTGGTAAGGTTGATGTCAAGCGAACCTCTATTGCTTGCTAATGAGCTAATTTCGCTATTGCCTTTTGTAACGAGGTAGGACTCCATTGATAGTAACCAGCCTTTGCCAAAATCGAATGTGTTATTAAAACTGAATTGCCAGATTGGTTTGTTCAGCTTATAAGTTTTTCGTACTCGTATGTAATGTGAGCCATTGCTTCTTCATTAATGCTGTGAACTCAGGCGTCCAGATACCGATTGTTGGCGAAAAAGCTAACTGAGTAGATATTGTCTTGATGCTTGGAAGATTCGTGTAGGTAAGACGTGAGATAGCTGAATTATGGCTGTTTTGTTCGCTCCAGAAGACAATGGCGTGACGACGGTCATTGTATGAGATATTAAACTGGATGAACTTCCACATAGCTCCTAAGCTTATGTCGTGGATATATTCGTGCTGAAGCAGTGGGTTACCCGACTGCATCAAGAAACGATTGCCGTATATAACGTTATTGCTTAACTGACTGTAAGAAGGACGACGTGTCCTCGCTGCATAGCTCAATTGCATCTGTAGGGTCTCCTATTTGAGTAGCTGCAGAGATGCTTTGGGAAACAGGTTGCTGAACGAACGACTCTGATTAGCAATGTGCTGTCCGTTCTCATAATAGTTGAAGCGTACTGCCTCCCAGCGCAGACCAGCTGTCAACTGGCAGATTGATAGCATGTGTTTGTATTCCATAAAAGGAGCGATGTTCGACTCTTTTAGCTGTGCGGATGAGCTTGGGACATAGTTTTCAGGATTGCTATACGTGTCATTGCGGTTCGAATAGGTATATTCTGCACCCACTGACAGATTACCTCCTAAAACTGGATAGCCCAAGGTTAGCTTGGAAGCAATGAGCCTATTGCGCTCTTGATTGTCGGAAGTCACGGTGCGACTGGTCTTGTTGCGACTTTCTTCTCGAGAGGCGATATGGTTATTTTGCTTGTTATAAAGATAATCCGCATTGAAGTCTATGTCCATCTTTCCTATCTTTCCAACATAGTAGAGATTAATGAATTGGGAAGGACGATGGGACTGCTTGCATGTTGCAAAGGTGTTAATATGGTCGTAGAAAGTCCCGTTTGCCGTTACATCACTACTAAGAATAACAGATAGGGGGAAGTCATGAGGGAAGTTAATCATGTATTTGATACCGACAGAATTGCTGTCATTCAGCTGATAGTCTGCTCCTATAGTATTCTTGAAAATAGAATTCTTTTCGGGGACTTTTTGCGTGAAGTCCTGCTGCCAGAGGGGTCAGCGTGAACAATTGTGGTTGTTTTGCTGTGTCGAGGCTGTTGTCAAGTGAATAGCCATGCGTACCAAAGAGTTCCAGACGCTTATGGCGGTATTTCCAGTTCAGCTGTTCTGAGAGGTCTACATTTTCCGACTGGTAGTAGGCGGAGCGTACATCGAAGCCAAAAGCCGTCGCCTACAGCTTTCTTTGTGCGTATCTTTACGACTGCTCTTACTGCTGCATTATATCTTGCTTCCGGGATTGTATCACCTCAACGCTCTTGATATCGCTTGACTTTTAGGCGTTCAAGCTCTGTTGCATCACGCATCTGACGACCGTTGATATAGATGATAGGTGTACCTCTACCAAATACTTCGTAGCCATCTTTCTTCTTTGTCAGTCCTGGGACATGTGCAAGTACATCCTCACAAGTACCGAGTTTTGCTTAGTATGGTGTTCTCGATGTTCGTTTGTATACCCTCTGTTGTCATCTTGTGCAGGGGACACTACTTTTGACGACCACCTCTTTCATCATTTTTGCATCTTCTTTCAGTACGATAGTAAGGTTGTCTTGGTTGGAAAGGACCGTAGTGAAGGGCTCATAACCTACGAAAGGAGACTTTAAGGATATTACCTAATGTAACCTCCTTGAAGTTAAAACTACCATCATCAGCGGTTGTTGTACCAACAATGAAGGTAGAATCCTTGGCTGAAAGAATAATGACATTTGCGTAGGGGATGAGGCTTTTTGTTTTCATCAAAGCACCTTTTCCAGATACGGATTGTGCATTAGCTCGAAGTCCAGTGCAGAACAAAAGGAGGATAAGTAATAGTTTTTCCATAACTAATGAAGTTAAGTGAAACGAAAGGTTCAAACTCAGTTGCGCTTTTAGAAAAGCGATAGGTTTCTGATGCAAAGGTATAAAATTATATGATTACTAATAAAAAAGGAAAAACTTTCAGTTTGATGTGTCTTTTTGTAGTTGTGAGGTAGTTTTAGAGATGAGAGTTTTATGATAAAAAGCCATATCAGAATCCTATCAAAGGATTACTGATATGGCTTTTATATTTTATAAGTGTTTAGCTTAGAGCAGAGCGTCGAACTTCTCTTTGAGAACGTCCTTTGAAGCTGCACCAACAAACTTGTCAACTAACTGACCACCCTTGAAAGAAGAGGATTGTTGGGATGTTACGTACACCGAAAGTCGATAGCTACGTCGTCATTCTCCTCACATCACACTTACCTACAACAATCTTACCATCGTACTCTTCAGCAAGTTCAGAGATGATAGGACCGATCATCTTGCAAGGACCACACCCATGTTGCCCATAAATCAACTACCAATGGTAACTCACCATTCTTGTAAGTCTCTAAATTCTCTTTAGTAATTACTACTTCCATTTTTAATTCTGTTTATAAGTTTATTAATATAGTCTTTTCTATCAATTTACTCATCATCAAAGATTGTGCCACTTTTCGATTTAATTAATATGGAACTCCATCTTCTCATTCGATGAGATAAAGTCTATCAGCGTACGGTCGACGTTAACGCCACCATTCTTACTCCGTAGCATAAGAACTGTGTTGTCAGGTGTTCGCAACTGTATGTAAAGTTGTGTGTTACCGATATGTTCCTCGATGACTGTTGCTAATTCCGAAAACGAAGGCATCGTCTAAAGCTGTTGCATCCATAGAGATGGTAAAAGCGTTCCAAACGATTTTTGTTTCACGTCATAGAGTTGCTCAATCTTCTGCACCTTTTAGCTCTAACAGGTCTGGATTATTGCGGTAACGAGGCTGACACTTAGCTGTTATATATACGGTGTAGTTCATCTTCAGGAGGTTGTTCCACCGTGCCCAGTCGTCACCAAACAATGCTAATTCGCCCGTTCCTTCAAAGTCTTCTATCGTGACAAAGCCAAAAGGCTTTCCTGTCTTTTGTGAGAAGCGTTCGTTTACAGATGTGACAATACCGCCAAATGTCACTTCGTCAGCTTTTTGCCAATTCTGTCATATTCGCATTGCGACCTATCATAGAGCAACGAGTGTTACACATGTTGTTCAGTACAACACTGTATTCATCGAGTGGGTGGGCTGACAGATAGATACCAACAAGTTCACGCTCCTTGTTTAATTTCTCAATGACTGGCCACTTCTCTGCCTTTGGTGCGATAGGATGTACTACATCAATAGCATCCATACCTCCGAAGAGGGAGTTCTGTTGTTGTGCCTTTTCAGCTTGGAAAAAGCTGCCCATAACGGACGATGGTATCTAAGAACAAATCACCCTTTGCAGTGACTGCAAAGTATTGTTCTCGCTGTAAACCGAAGCTGTCGAAACCACCACTATAAGCTAAACTTTCAAATGCTTTTGCGGTTTACATTACTGAGATCGACACGCTCTGCAAAAGTCGTATATATCCTTATAAGGACCATTCTCCATGCGTTCACGTACAATACTATCAGCTGCACTTGCGCCCATTCCCTTGATAGCAGAGAGTCCGAAAGCGAATCTCTCCATGCTTATTCACACCAAAGCCAATCTGACTCTCGTTGACGTCAGGACCAAGGGTTGCAATCTTCAATGCCTTACATTCCTCCATCAACTTAGTGATTTCGGTAATCTGACTGAAGCGACGTGTCATCAACGCAGCCATGTATTCGGCTGGATAATGCGCCTTCATGTAAGCTGTCTGATAAGCTACCCATGAGTAGCAAGTGGCATGTGACTTATTGAAAGCATAGCTGGCAAACTTCTCCCAGTCGCTCCATATCTTCTCAAGAACCTGTGGGTCGTGTCCGTTCTCCTGTCCTTGCTTGATGAACTTAGGCTTCATCTTGTCAACGATAGCCTTCATCTTCTTACCCATCGCCTTACGAAGAGCATCACTCTCACCACGTGTAAAGTTGGCTAACTGGCGACTCAAGAGCATTACTTGCTCCTGATAGACCGTGATACCGTATGTGTCTTTGAGGTACTTCTCCTACATGGGATGTCGTACTTTACCAAAGAAGGATCGTGTTTACGCTTGATAAAGTCAGGAATATAGTCCATTGGACCCGGACGATAGAGCGCATTCATGGCGATGAGGGTCTTCAAATACGGTTGGATGAAGCTCTCGGAGGTACTTTTGCATACCTGCCGACTCAAACTGGAAAGTACCAACGGTTTGTCCACGTTGATAGAGTTGGTAGGTCAATTCGTCATCAATAGGAATCTTCTCAAGGTCAATCACGTCGCCAGTTGTCTGCTTAACAACCTTACAAGCTTCCTTTAACTCGGATAGAGTTTTTCAGTCCGAGGAAGTCCATCTTGATAAGACCAGTAGACTCAATCACGTGACCATCATACTGGGTTACAGGTACCTTCTTCTCTGGGAAGTCTGGGTCTGTTGCTGTAGAGATAGGCACCCATTCATCAATCGGGTTACGACAGATAATGAATCCACAGGCATGGATACCCGTTCCACGCACTGTTCCCTCCAGCATCTTGGCGTATTTAATTGTATTGCGCTCCCTTATGTCTTCACTTACCTCTGCATGCTGTAACTCAGGGGTACACTTGATGGCATTCGTTAAGTTCATCTTCATGCCGTCAGGTAAGCGCTCTGGAATCGCCTTACAAAGAGCATTAGACACGTCTAAAGGTAGTTTCTCTACGCGGGCAACATCCTTAATGGAGTTCTTTGTAGCCATCGTAGAGTAGGTAATAATATGTGCACAGTTTTCGTGTCCATACTTATCCATGACCCACTGCAACACTCGTCCACGCCCATCATCATCAAAGTCGGTATCAATATCGGGGAGGTTGACACGGTCAGGGTTGAGGAAACGCTCAAAAAGTAGGTCGTACTTCAATGGGTCAATCAGCGTGATACCAAGGCAATAAGCCACAACAGAGCCTGCCGAGCCACGACCAGGACCCCACTATTACGCCTAATTCTTCTCTTGCCGCATTGATAAAGTCTTGTACTATAAGAAGTAACCAGGAAAAACCCATCGTTTTTCATGACATGCAACTCAAAGCTGGATGCGGCTGTCAACCTCATCAGATAGTGGTTCGCCATACAGCTTTTTAGCACCATCATAGGCTAACTTTGCAAGGTAATCAGCTTCAAACTTAATACGATATATCTTCTCATAGCCACCTAAACGGTCGATAACGGCTTGTCCTTCTTCAGGTGATAGCGGATTATTTCCGTTCTCGTCCGTTGTAAACTCCTTGTATATATCTTCTTCGCTGAACTTCTTTTTCCATTCTTCTTCTGTTCCAAAAGTCTTCTGGAATAGGAAGAAAGGCATGATAGGACCATGATTAATATTGTAGGTCTCTACCTTATCAAGAATCTCCAGCGTATTTGTCATTGCTTCTGGGATGTCTGAGAAAATCTCATTCATCTCTGCACGTGTTTTGAACCACTCTTGTTTTGAGTAGCGCATACGCTTTTGGGTCATCCAAATCTTCATTCGTTGAAAGACAGAGCAGGTGGTCATGTGCCTCGGCTGTTTCCTTATCTTCAAAGTGACAGTCATTGGTACATACTATCTTTATACCATACTCCTGTGCAAACTCCATGAGCACTTTGTTGGCTTTCTGCTGTAGAGGATAAGCCTCACGGTTGGCCATCAGACTTGGGTCTTTTACTTCATGACGTTGCAACTCAAGGTAGAAATCATCTCCAAAGACACGATGATACCATTCGCAAGCTTCTCTTGCCCCCTCGATATCATCATGAATAATCTTGTTAGGAACTTCACCTGCAATACAAGCTGTACACACAATCAGTCCTTCATGATACTTCTCAAGCTGCTCACGGTCTGTACGGGGACGATAGTAATAACCATCTACCCACGCATTAGATACAAGTTTAATAAGATTCTTGTATCCTGTATAGTTCTTTGCCAATACGATAAGGTGGTAGCCTGAATTATCATGCATGCTCTTGTCCTTATCATGCATTGTGCGACGGGCTACATACATTTCGCAACCAAAGATAGGTTTGAAAGGTTCTTCGCCCTTCTCTTTCCTACCTTTATTGACCTTAGCACAATAATCAGCAAACTCTTTTATGCCAAACATTACACCATGGTCAGTTATCGCCATACCCTTCATTCCGTCTGCAATAGCCTTGTCAACAAGGCGTGTTACCTTTGACTGACCATCGAGAATAGAATAGTTGGTGTGGACGTGTAAATGTACGTAATCTTCCATTGAACTTATGCGTTTTTGAGCTGTAAAGTTACTATGAAAAGCCGACATGGCAAAAGATTGAGAGTGAAAATTTGTGGAAATGACAAAAAAGAAGTACCTTTGCAACAAAACAAATACGTCGTTTATCGACCATGGGGAAAATAAAAAAGAAACTCAAAAAGATTAGAATCCATCACGAGGAGACAAAATACATTGCTCTGTGGAGCTATAAGTCTTGTTCTTATCGCCTTGATTCTTTTGGTTTGCAGTTCCATCTAAGATACCATTTTGGATTTTTGCAGTAGTGTTCGGTACTATATATTGTATAGTTCTTAACTTTTTATCGGTGTCCTATTCGCTATTTTTGGAAGTGAAGATACAGAAGGCATCGTTGTAGCACCTGCTGATGGACATATTGTAGTGATAGAAGAAGTTGATGAAAACGAATATTTCCACGATCGCAGATTGATGATCTCCATCTTTATGAGTTTATGGAATGTGCATGCTAGTGGTTCCCAGTTGATGGAGTCATAAAGTCGGTTCAACACTTCGATGGTAACTCATAAAGCTTGGCTTCCTAAGGCAAGTGAGGAGAATGAGCATGCTGACACTATCATCACAACTCCTGATGGCACTGATGTACTCTGCTGACAGATTGCGGGTGCTATGGCACGTCGTATCGTAACCTATGCTAAGCCTGGTGAGGATTGTTATATTGATGAGCATCTTGGTTTCATTAAGTTAGGTAGTCGTGTTGATATCTTCCTGCCAGTAGGCTCGGAGGTATGTGTGAAAATGGGACAGGCAACAATGGGTGACCAAACGGTTATTGCAAAACTGAAGCCAAATAACAAATAAAGATGAAGAAGCATATTCCTAACAGCATTACTTGTTGTAACTTAATCTCTGGTAGTATAGCCACAGGGCTTTGCCTTTGGAGGTAACATAGAGATGGCGTTATTGTTGATAATTATTGGTGCTGTTTTTGATTTCTTTGATGGAATGGTGGCGCGCTTACTGCATGTAGAGTTCACCTATCGGTAAGGAGTTGAGACTCTTTGGCAGATGTGATAACATTCGGTTTGTACCCTTCAACGATTATCTTTTCACAACTACACGTGATGGCTTATCCCACATTCCTTGAGCCTTTGCGCGACTATTTACCTTATGTAGCCTTCGTCATGGCAGCTTTTTCAGCATTGCGCCTTGCCAAGTTTAATCTTGATGAACGACAGGCTTTAGGTTTTATAGGATTGCCGACACCAGCCAATGCGCTCTTCTGGGGCTCACTACTCGTTGGCTTAGGAGATAAGTTGGAAAAATCATTCATGGGCTTTATTCTTTATTCTTGCAGGTGTCCTAGATTAGTTCATGGCTGCTTGTGTCAGAGATTCCTATGTTTGCATTAAAAATTCAAGCATTGGGGCTTTAAAGGGTAATGAGGTGAAGTACGTCTTCCTGTCAACCTGTATTCCGCTGATTCTTATCTTTGGTATCTCATCATTTGCGATTATCATTGCTTGGTATGTGATACTATCAGCTATCGTAAAAACAATCTCCTACACAGAAGTAAGGAGTTTAATTCAAAAGCTATGTCAATTATCGCTTTTTATTCTAAAGTTTGCATTCTTCATCTTTATAGTGTTTTTAGCACTTATTTTTATGGGTGGTTTACGTATTCTATAAGCAGATAACACGTCACGTCGTCAGTTTAATCCTAATGGTAATCAATATCAAGAACCAAGCTCCACTGAGAATACGATTATTGATAATCGCTCAATGAAAGAACGTCATAAACAGATTATTCCAGATAGTGAGGGTGAGTATGTTGACTTCACAGAGGTTGAAGACACCGAATCATAATAAAGATGAACGTTAGATAAGATATAAAAATATAGGACAAATCAAGTGGATTTGTCCTATATTTTGTTTTTCTCTTATATGGATACTCAATTATAATAGAATTAGAGTGACTAAATATGCCCCTTTTACAAAGTTCTAAACTCACGAGATAACTCCCATCAATCATATACAAGAGAAAAAGATTGGAAAAAGATCTTCATCAATGAGTTGATTTCATTTTACCGAGTAATCCATAAACTTAATTTCCTGTCATTCCTGTTATTTTTGATAGTCGATTAACGCTCTATGTCTCAGTGAGATGCGTGAAATGTTAAAAATGACAACAACTTAAACTTCAACTAATCTTGCGTTTTAGGTGATAATTTCTTCCTTCTTTGAGAACTCTTTTTATTCCAAAGTTGTAACGTATGAAGAAATATCTCGCATCTGTACATGCGGGCGTAGCTACCACTCTTTCCGTTAGCAACTTAGTTTACGAGTACCATCAGGTTGCTCATCAATGGTAACCTTGATAACATTCTTAGGAAGGATGTCTTCAATCAACTCTGGTAATATTCAAGCAGACAGAGGTTGCCGCTATAGAAGTAGTCTTCATATCCCATGTCATATACTCTTCCAATTTCTTGATACGGTAGAAGTCGAAATGATAGATTGGGTTTCATTACCGTCAGTATATTCATTAATGATGGCGAAGGTCGGAGAGGTGATAACATCTTTCCACTCCTAAGACCTCACAAAGCGCTTTGATGAAAGTAGTCTTTTCCAGCACCCATCTTTCCGTGAAAGCGAATACCTTTCCATCACCCCATCCCCTTAACGAACTCTTTGGCTGCCTCGTGGATGGTTTCGAGGCTTTTTGATTGCAATTTCCATATTGTCTTCTTTTTATTTTGATTTATGTGTCGGTGGTTGTGATTTGTTCGATTTTTATAGACTCTTATAAGTCATAGAAAACTTTATAGACAGCCATGTTCGAACACTTCTTTATCAACCAAAACTTGTTTTGTTATTTCTTCTTTTCCTTATAAAGAAACTCTTCTGCAGTGTCTTCTTCAGTGTTTTTGGGGGGCTCAAGTCTCCTTTGTGAGCTTGAGGGGTTTTCTTTTACCTCTTTCTCGGACTGAGTGTCACTATCGGAACAATCATCTCCTCCATAGATATACCTCCATGCTGGAAAGTATCTTTATAGTAAGAGACGTAGTAGTTATAATTATTTGGATAGGCGAAGAACGAATCTCCAGTAGCAAAGACATAGCTTGTGCTAAGATTTGGTGCAGGCAATTGTGCCAGATGCGGATTTTTAATTGCGAACACCTGCCGTGCATCGTAGTTGAGGTTCTTTCCTAACTTATAGCGTAGATTAGTGTTCGTGTTTCGGTCACCGATAATCTTCACAGGATTGGTAGTACGGATAGAACCATGGTCAGTCGTAAGGATGACCTTATAGTATGACTGTGCTAACTCTTTAAAGATATCTGCGAGAACGCTGTGCTGGAACCAACTGAGTGTGATAGATCGATATGCACTCTCGTTACTAGCTAACTCGCGAATCATTCTCATCTCGGTACGTGCATGAGAAAGCATGTCGATGAAGTTAACAACCAGGACATTGAGGTCGTTCTGTGAGAGATTATTATATTGTTGCATGAACTTATCAGCGCCAACGGAGTCGTTAATCTTATAATAAGAGAACTTGTCATGACGACGATAACGCTCAATCTGGGTTTGTATGAGCGGTTCTTCGTTGAGGTTTTTACCTTCTTCCTCGTCTTCATCTACCCATAGTTCTGGAAACATCGTTGCTATTTGCTTTGGCATCAGACCGCTAAAGATAGCGTTGCGAGCATATTGTGTGGCAGTCGGCAGAATACTCATGTAGAGGTCTTCTTCAATATCAAACATGTCACCAATCTCTTTTTGAGAGGATTCGCCACTGATCAAGTCGGAAGTTGTCAATAACGATAAGAAAAAAACCTTTTCACCTTTGTCGATGAGTGGGAATACTTTTGTTTTTGAAGATATCCGTGCTAAGCATTGGGCGATCCTCGTCGTTGTTAGTCTGCTGCTTCTTGTTTTGTCCAGCCAGTTTTTGAGAAGCTATTGTTTATCTTGTTGTCTTGTGGTGCTACCCAGTTCAGATAATTCTTCGCAATGTATTTAGCAAAACCATTGTTGGCTTCTTCCTTCTGCATCTTTAGCATCTCAGTCATATTGCTATCTGCACTGCTTAGTTCCAGTTCCCAGTGTACTAGTTTACGATAGGCTTCCTTCCAATCATTGAAAGTGCGACAGTCGGCTATCTGCATTGCAATCTGTTGATAGTTCTGTTGGTAACCACTTTGTGTCACTTCAGTGACAATCTCCTTTGGTGGATATTCTTCTTCAAAGTAAGGAGAATCTGATTAGGATTAACAGGCTTAATAAAGGTAATCGGCAATCTTTTGCACCGATAGCCTGATTCATAATATCTTCCTCCTCACTCTTCGTTACCATAACAATCGGTGTGGCTGGTTGAATCTCCTTAATACGTTGTAATGTCTCAAGCCAGATAATCCTGGCATCTGTTCATCCAAAGAACGAGGTCGAATGTTTGTGTTTGGCATTGGTCGATGGCATCTGCACCATTGCTAACCGTTACCACTTCGTATCCTTTTTCTCAAGGAAGATAATGTGTGCCTTTAGCAACTCAATCTCATCATCTACCCAAAGTAACAATCCATTGCTCATAGCGAATTTCTCCTTTCCTTAAAAAGCCTTCCAAATCGTAATATTCATCTTCGATATCGTTCTGGATAGGCTGGTTCTTTTTTATTATTTTTTTGTTGTTTGTCTTGTTCTGTTGAGGAACGTCATCACCAAAGTAGATAATTAGCCATCATCCGATGCCTTCTTCTTTTGTATCGGTGTAGTCTGTGACTTCTGTGTAGAAGGCTGTTTCGGCTTTGCTGTAGTAGGCTTTGTAGAGTATGTCTGAAGGCGTCGATTCTGTTGTCTTTGCTGGTGTTGTAGGGACTAACAGGAACCGCTGGTTTTGCCGTTTTGTTTGGGGTGATCGGCGTAGTTGTCTTATTCGGTGTAACAGGAGTAGCAGGTTTTGTAGGCTCTTCCTCTGGAATGAAATATGTACTGTTGTCGTCAAGTACAGGCTTCTTTTCCTCCTTTATCGGCTTCTCTTCTTCTATCACTGGCTTATTCTCCGTCGTTGACTTCTTGCCTTCTGTTGAAGCTTTCTTTTTCTCTACAGGAATCTCAAAGATGTTGCTGTTTTGTTCAATTATCTTTTTTGTTCTGTTTTTGTTGACTTCATATCTTCATCAGGGAAGGTTATTGTATTGTCAACAGGCATGTCTTAGTGTATCAGGGTATAGGTCTGAATCATTTGCATGCTTCTGTTCTATCTCTTGCTGTATGTCACGTTCACGTGGGTTTGCAACTTCTGCAGGTTCACTAAGTAGGTATCTCTTTGTCACAACGATAGGGGCAAAATGCTTTGCATAGAAAGCCTCATAATCCTTGAAACTATATATTGTTCCAATCAATTTAAGGTTCTTGTCACTGATGATGACACCCTTTGTCCCCTTATCCGTCTGCTGTACAACCGTCTGTGAGGCAAATAGTTGACGTGCATATTGATAAGCCTCATCGAAGCTACGGAAACCCGATACTTGCATTAGATGCATCCCATTGAGGTCTTCTATCTCAATTTCAAAAATTACGGACGAGGAAGTTTGTGAAGTTGAATCGTGCCAACTCAAATAGCAACTTGTTCTCTTTCAGAGAGTCGGATGATAGACCAGCATGAACTTGAAATCTATGTCACGTTCTGAGGAAAGCTTTAGCTTGTTGTATGCTATCACTATCATTCATTACGTTTTGCACGATAGTTCCAAATGTCGTCAAGGTCAAATTTACCTCCACGTAATTTCTTTCCAGCCTGCACGCCATTGACAATCATACCTGCCATTTCACTGATACGACTGCTTGGATAGTTCTTCACAACTTCCTTCATGTCATTGACACAACCCGTAGGATCGCCATTGTTTAGTTTACTCAATCCTCCAATGAAGAGGAATTTATCCCTATTAGCACCCATTGGGAAGCGTGATTCAGAGACATGAGTATTACCAGCAACTTCATTATATCGTCCTTGTTTGAAAGCTTCATAGGTTGCAGCATAGAGTGAATCCTCTATCTGTACGCCAAATCGAAGATTCTGCTTATAGTATGGATCGGTAAGAAGAGCCGTCCACTTGCTCTTAGGATACTTCTGACTTAGTTGTGTGACATAGTTCTCTGCAAGCTGTGGTTCGTTCTTACGCATGTAAAGAAGATAGAGATGATAATATCATCGTCCATCTGTTCGTAATCAGGATAGTTATCACTGACCCGTCGCAAAAGCTTTTTCTGCTAGGCGAAGGTTGTCAAGTCTGTCTCTAAAGATAACACCAGAATGGTGTAGTCCGTCTTCAAGAATCTTGTTACTTTGCGCTAACTGTTCTGCAGTGAAAGGAATCTGTGACAGGTAATACTCACGTTTATGTGGGTCATTTTTTAAGAGAATCCGTTGATTGTTTGATAGAATCCTGCTGTGCCTCAATACGCATGATAGAATCTCTTTGCTCGTTTGTGAGTTCAAATGGTCTATTTGCATTGCCTATTTTACCCACAACACTTTGATTGATTCGTTGCCAGTTATCAATATTCTCTCGTTTACCCCATAGTTGTTGGAAAGTAATCTTACCTTGCTGAACCGCTGTTGGATTATAGAAATACCATGTATTGTCTTGCCCTTGTCTGTTATTTACAGATTTAGGCATACCAAGATTGTCATTCCCAAAGTCGCCATTCATCCCTTGTTGCTGTCCATTGTTCCAATGGATCTTGCCTATTGCGCTCTTCTTTCTCTTTCTTTCTTCAAGGCAGAGATGACACGATCAATAGCTGCGTTACGTTCTTGTTCTGAACATTTTGCAAGATATTGAAGAGAATCTTGAAGCTGAACAGCGTCCGTATAGGGTGCTAATTCATCTAATATCTTTGAACGTTCAGATAGCTGTTCATAATCTTTGCGATCCTTATCGAGGTAGTCCGATGGCCTCTCCATAGCATCGTTTTGCATCACCAAAGCGTTCTTTTGCCCAGTAAGATCGCCGAGATGGAGTAGTAACACACCCTTCTCAATACCACTCCTTGTCGCTTTCTTGTTTCCTTGCTCGTATGCGTTTATGGCTGCAAGCGTATCTCGTGTTGCAAGATATATGTTACCCATTGCATAATACACCCTGATCAAGATACTCCTTATTATTGTCTGAAGACGCCATTTGCTTGAGCTTGCTAATCATCTTCTTAGTCTGTCCCTTAGCAGTAACTTCCGTCTGTGCAATACGTGCATTAAAGTCTAATTCGTAGGGAGGATTCGTACGAATAACTCGTTGGAAAGCTTTGTACGCCTCCTCATTCCTGCCGAGTGAACCCAATACTTGTCCGAGCAGATAGAGCTCACGAGCCTTCTGCTTCTTACGCATTTCATGCTTGATGACCTTTTGAAGATAAAGGTACAGCCTTTTTCAACTCACCTGTATGTAGGTAATAATCAGCATAAGTATAGTCCCATTCTTTCACCGCTCGCCAATCCAACGAGTCACGTTGCATGTTGCGGATGATGTCTTCAGCGTCATAGAGCCAGTCTTGTTCTATGTAACATTTAGCCAGCCAGGCTCTTGCTTTCCCATAAATAGCCGGTTGTCCTTTGTATAGACGACTCATATAAGCAAAGGTTGCAGCAGCCTCTTCGAAAGCTCCTTTGTGAAACTGTAGAACGTCCCATAAGCATCCACGCTTTCCAAAGAAAAGGATTATATTCACCGCGTGATAACCACTCAATATCCTTTTCAGTCTTTCTTCTACTCTTAGTCCACTCTGGTCTTTTCTTTATATTGTGCTTTGCAATGGCTTTTTCAGCTTTTTCTATAGCTCTATCGTAGTTCCCTTTTCCTAAGTCACGGCTGTACTTATTGCCGACCGTATAGAGTGGGATGAGGTTCTGTGAAGTTATCCTTGTTTCCATTCTCTTTCTCTAATGACCCATCAATATATGCTTGAGCCCCCGTTATAGTAAACATTATAACGGGTATTGAAGGCATGCCACCAACGCGTCTGCGAGGTGTTATTCTTTGTTGAGCAACTAATAATTCCTAGGACACTGATTGTCAACAGAGAGAAGATAATATGTCTTTTCGATTTTTCTTCACGTTTTCTTTGATGTTCTGTACAAAAGTAAGCGTCTTCAAACAGTGGTTGATATCAGACTTAATCTTCAATCATGGCTATCAACTCATCTTTAATTTGATTTGGAATGTTGATTTCGCGAAGGATGAGGCTTCTGTTCCAACCTTTTTACTTCATTAGGTCGCATCGTATAGAGGACAGTCGCAAACTCTTCTACCTCCTCATCGGTGTATTGGTCTGACTGCCTCCCACGAAAGCGGTCGAGTTCTTCATCGTCATAGTATTCTATGTCTTTTATAGCGGCTTCCATCATACATACCTGCTCACATTTATCGTCGGTTCCATCACAGGAAGAACAGTCGCCAGAGGCAGACATTACAACATCAGGCTCACCAGCTTTCTTCTTGGTAAGTTTTGTTGCTATTGCTGCAATAATAGCTAAGATTAAGAGAGAAACAATGCCAATGAAGAATATATTCATCTTTTTATTTTATTTTTATTGTTTGTGCGACTGTAGGATTGGGTTAATCCACTTGTTCTATATGGAAACCAGCCTTACGTAAATCGTTCCAATAGTGAGGGTAAGATTTAGACACAACCTCTGGGTTATTGATGTGTATCTCACCCAATTTGATAGCGAGTGGTGCAAACGACATTGCCATCTCGATGGTCTTCGTAGGTGTCAATGACAGGTTGTGACATCGGCTCACAGCGTTCGCCATCCCATGATAAGATGGTGCCATTATCTTCTATGAAGTAGATAGCCTAACTTCTCCATCTCGCTTCATAGCGTCCATGCGGTCTGTTTCTTTAATTTTCAAACTCCCTAAGCCTGTGAAGTGGAAGAATATTCCGAGATGCGCAGACTGCAATAGAGTGGCTGAGCTAAGTCTGGTTGATTGGTAAAAGTCATACTCCATCCTGTTCAGCATCCGTGAATGGCGTGTTAATATCGCTTCTGACAATCTATGAACGTCATCTTTGTTGAAACTTGTCTTGACACCCAATAGTGAGAAGATATATCGTACCGAAGAGTCACCTTGTCGAGAACCATCTTTCAATCCTTGCAAAACAACCTTTGAAGTCTGATCATCTTTGAGTGCAAGAATTTCATACCAGTAGCTGGCTGCGCTCCAGTCACTTTCTATGATGTAGGTGTGTTGCTGGTAAACCTGTGGGCTCACGCTGATAGTATCAAAATCTGACCATTCTGCTGATACACCGAACTCATGCATCAAGATGTAGCGTGAGGTCAATGTAGGGGCGGGAAATGATGTTACCCGTCAATCGCAATTCTAAACCTTTTGTCAGGACAGGTGCAATCATCAGTAGTGCAGAAATATACTGTGAACTGACGTTACCTGGAATTTCTAATGTTCCTCCGTCAAGTTGTTTGCCACGGATATGGAGTGGGGATAACCTTCCCTCTCCAACATACTCAATATCTGCTCCTAAATATCGTAGTGCATCTACAAGGATACCAATCGGGCGATGTTTCATTCGTTCTGTGCCAGTGATTGTATATTCGCCATCAGTTACACTTAAGTAAGCAGTCATAAAAAGCGCATTGCTGTCCCTGCAGCTTTGATGTCGATAACATTTGATTGATGACTCAGCCCGCGAATGATGACCTCCGTATCATCACAATCTGATAGGTTCTCAGGCATCATCCCTCCTTGTGAGTGCCTGGATAATCAGTACACGATTACTGATACTTTTTGAGGCTGGAAGCATGATAGAAGTATCAATATGTTCGGGGCATGTTATGATGTATTGCATGTATATTTAGTGCAGATTTATGATACGACAAAAATTACAAAATAAACTTGGTATAGAATAAAAAGAAGTCCAAAAGTTTGCTAATATGATGGAAAGTAACTAATTTTGCATTGCTTTTAAACGGAACGGGATGTAGTTCAGTAGGTTTAGAATGCTGGTCTGGGGGACCAGTGGTCGCCAGTTCGAGTCTGGTCATCCCGACAGAAAAAAATAACGACAATAAGGGCTACAACAAGTTTCTTTTATTGTTGTGATAATTGTACAGCAGTTAGTTGTGTATGCAGGCTTAGATGTCCTCTCATTGTTTTGAGCTAAAAAGTAGTTTTGAAATGTAGAGTCTCTTACTTTTTATGCTACTCAACACACTTCCTAGTTAAGGAAGGTTTCTGCAATGCGTTCCTCAAAACACTTGTCATTCATCCTTCCAATCATTTGTCAGAGTTCAGTTAGGCATCTACATTCATCTTAATTCGTTGCAATTAGTAATCAACAGCATGTTGTCTTTTGTACTTTTATGTCTATGGAATTAACACGACAAAAACTTTTGATGTATGAGAAGTAGGATGGTAGAAAAATCTTTTGTATATCAAATCTTATTCGTATCTTTGCTACATCTGTAAAGATAA
>BNJV01001354.1_pt1 | contig 18755 bp, 32 predicted proteins | sample 8540591 | NCBI WGS metagenome assembly BNJV01 (sample SAMD00202457, study PRJDB9452) | human saliva metagenome | host: Homo sapiens
TATCCTGCCCATTTGCCTCACCTCACCTTCCCATCTGTCTAATTCGGCAACAAAAAGAAGGCTCTCATCACCTCTTATACTTTCAAATTTATCTTGATACGACCCGATAGCCACTATATTGTCCTTATCCCTGTCTATCCAGTCAGGTACATTTCCGTAAAATATTATCTTTTTGAGGTTTTTAAACACTTCTGCATTTTTAGTATACCCATCATAAAATAACTGTGTAGCCTTCTTGTTCTTCATACACCCGACGCTTGATGCTGCCACAGTACCGCCAATAGGCTCCCCGTCAAAGCACCATTCATAGCTGTCGTGGTCGCTCCAGCTATAGTTGGAATCACATTTACCCCTAAGCTCTGCCAGTACGCCGCTGCCAGTGCTTACGATAGTGATTATACATCTGCATTATTTTCGGATAATCGATACATGAAAATCAGGACCTAGTACATACTTAAATTTCTTCAAGATGTTTATGTACTTATCAGGCTCTCTCCATACCCTAAAGAACTGATAGTCATCCAAAAAGAAATGCAGTCCTGTACTTTCAAATTCACCTTTGTAGCTTTTTAGCATAATTAAAAAGATATCCAATTTTTACGTTGTCATACCCACAAGGCTCAATAGCGATATCATACTTGCGAACTACCTCAGGATAGAACTTATGCAGATTTTTCCATTGTTTTTCTGTTCTTGCATATCTATCCTTACCACTCTTTTAGCGTGACCCCATAAACCACCCTTCAACTGATTTCGTCAACCTCTTTTTGAGCTCTCTCATAGTAGTTGATGTAATTTCCCTGTCTGTAGCTTCCCCTCATCCGTCTCACAAATGTTTTTCTTTTCCGCAGGCTCACTTTTTGCCTGTTTTAGGACCTCGCTTCCGCATCTGCTATATGCCTTGCTTAGCTTTTTGAACAACATCATCTCTCTTTGATTTTGTAGCGTAATATTCTTTTTCTCGCCTCGCTCGTCATTTGTCCGTCTTTATCTGTCTGCCTTACCAAGCTTGCCATCTTATCTCCAAGTGCTTTCTTTTTGCGCCTCTAGGCTCTTTATAGAGCCCCCAGCACTTGCTCCGCCTCCAGCACCTGCACCACCTGCGCTCGCTGAACCTCTTCCGCCCATATCGTAATCCTCTTTCATCTTCTACATAGCTGACCAATACGCTCTATGTCTATTTACCCACGTCTTGAACTTCTTCCGCTTAACTCTTGTGCCTGTTTACGGCTATTCTCTATGTTTCTTTTACTCTCGGCTCTTAATTGTTTAGAACTAATCTTCTCTATTGTTGCTCCGTTGGCTTTTTGCATTGGCTCAAAGCTCCTTCAATGTATGCCCCTGACATTTCATCCATCGTGTCATACCTTCCAGCTTCCGCTTGACTATGCTTATAGAGAACTCCGTTGTACTCCGTCAGTCTAACTTTTGTCTTGCCATCAGCACTGGTAATTAAAACCGTCTTTTTCTCTGTTGTCATGTAGCCTTACCGTTACCACTGCCCCCCTAATCCACTGGAGCCTCTTCCACCCATAAATATCTCCCTTTTATCTTTTCCGCGGTTATCCTCCCTTTTAGCATGCAAAAAGACAGCCATATCGACTGTCTTTTTAACGAAAAATACAGTAACTTAGAGGGTTCATTACAACGATTTATCCTCAAATTGAGAGCGGTAAAATGTCCAAACCGCTCTCATACCCAAAAGGAGGATTATGAAAAAGTACTTGCTTTAAACTTTTCACAAATACATAATAGCACAGACCCAATATGAACTACTATGAACTAATCATATATTTTTCAAATTCTTTTAAAGCCCCTGCCGCGTAACTTATGTATCCATCTATATGACAAGCCTGTATTCTCAGCTATCTGCTCAAAAGTTAAGTTTGATACGTAATACATTGACAGTACAACCCTATACTTATCATTGTCCAATTTATCTATCAGCCCTATAGCTCTTACCCTCAAAATCGCATAATCTCTTAATATCGCTCTCTATTTGTTCCTCTATTTCTAAAGCTTTTTATTATAGCGTTTTCAGTACGCCACTGCCTCGCCTTGCACTCTTTCGGATAGATTCACACTGGTTTTAGTTGTTAAATCATCCAATCTTTCCTTCTCAAAGCTCTTTAGCTTTTATAAGACAATCAAGCGTCTTAAGCTGTCTTAAATATTCTTCAGCTGTCACTCACTCACCTCTCTTTTTTAGCATTCCAGCTTTTATCAAGTCATATAAAATATCTATAGCTGTGCGGTGTCTCTATATCTGCAGTTAGGCCTTTCATGTATCCTTGAATCATCTTTTCGCCAATCCTCAATCATAAAGCATTTTGACTGACAAAAATAAACTTGCAACCTCTTGCAACACATAAAGTAATAGCATTGCAAGTCTCTAGGAATTCCCTGCACGGCTTTAAATCCAAATCTCTCAAATTCTTTTCACTCTACATCTGATATTAGCATGCTCAACTCCTTTTCGAGTGTTGCAACTATGCACTCAACTCTCTTTGTGCCTAGTCCTTTTATTCCAAGCAAGATTTCACCGATTTTAGATATATCTATACCAGGTACTGACTTCTACCCTTCAGCGTAGCCACTTTGTATATCTCTTGCAAATACAAATTCATTTGATTATGGTCCATCTTTCTTATGTTCTGATACTCCTTGCGATTTATCACTATATCTTTTTGTATCGCCATCTAATCCTCCTTTGCTTTAACATCTTGTTTAGCTCCTGATAAGCTTCTGAAATTTTATCACTACTCATGCTCTATACCCCTCTGTAGCTATTTCACCACCGCATGCAGCGCGTATCCGATCAAGTCTACCCAACTATCTTTTGCTCTCGTAGCAACTCCCTTTCAGTCTTGCAATCTTGAAAAAGACACATCATTGCAGCCACCTGTGGCGCTGATATAGGTATATCTAAGAAAACACTCCAAAGCTTTGCAATAGTGTTAAAATTATCCTCCGGCTCTCCGTACTGTAAATTCCTATCGGCACATACACACTTCTCTGCTTCTGCTAAAATTTCTTTTCTTGTCATTCGTTAATCACCGTCCTGTATATTGCTGTTTTTCCATCTTTTGACTTTTAAAATAACCATCCTGGGAAAGCCATGATTTACCCAGTCGCAAGGATTGTACTCTGCTTTTTCAACCACAAGACCAGGGTCTTATGACCTTCCTCACACTTTTTTTCGCTTGCTTTACGGTCGCTAAAGTCACTACCGCATATTTCGCAACGATAAACTGTACGTTCCTCCATTACTCCTACTCCTTTACTCGTGTAGCAAACGCTAATCCTAAAAACTCCTCAACCTCTTTTATGTAAACGATGTCGCTATTTTCACCGGCATAATATCTTAGGCCTTGCCCGAACGGTTTTTATAAGTTTCTCATCTACAAAAATTGATTTACCATCTTTTCGTCTTAAATTCTTTCAGCTGTCTTCCGTCCGGGAGAATCTTTATTACCTTTGTATCTGTCAGCTGGTCTGCAGTCTCCGCATTTTTGAAAATATCATCTACCCTCGTGTTACCGACTCCGACAAGCGCCTGGCTCAGTAAATAGTACTTCTCAGGTATCAAATATATTGATATCCCTTTTATATATAAGCGGTATATAATTATTTCCGTCTATCGTAGATAGCACTATAAATTCTATAGTCCGCTGCTTTGCCTGTAATTTTTGACTTACAAATGTTTTTTTACAGCATCCGCCTGTATTTTTTCCAAAATCTATCATTTTTCAATCTCTCTTTACTTCTTGTATTCTGGCTTTTAGCTGTCAAGCAAGGCCTGCTGTGTATCGCTCTTACCCTCAAGTGCTTTTGGCCACGTCCTCATCACGCTTACCCTTTACGAGTAATTGATGAACTATAACCTTTTGCTTTTGTCCTTGTCTGTGAAGTCTTTTAGTGCCTGTTGGTACAGCTCTAAGGACCAGTTAAGGCACAAACCATATCATGTGATTACCGCCGTCCTGTAAATTAAGCCCGTAGGCTGCACTTGCAGGATGTGCAAGCAGTAACTCTATTTTGCCGTCATTCCAGTCTTTTTGATCCTGTACGGTCTTTAACTCTCTGCACTGCGGAACTCTTTCATGATTCGTTCTTTATCGTGCTGGAAGCTGTAGAATAATAAAAATATTATGGCCTTTCAGTGATTCTATAATCTCTTTCAGTGCGTCCATCTTGCAGTCGTGTATGTGATGAACCCCTCTGTCTTCGTCATACACCTGCCCCATTGCAAAGCTGTAAAAGCTTATTTGAAAGTGCAGCGCCGTTTGTAGCAGATATTTCTCATCAGGAATTTGCAGAATATATTCTGTTTCAAATTCTCTGTAAGCTTTTATCGGCCTTGGCGTCTAAAAACCACATACATTGGATTTATAACAAGGTCAGGAAGCTCCAAATAATCACTCGCCTGCATTGATATGCAAAAGGTCTGACAACTCTTTGGATATAAGTTCTTTGGCTCCGTCTTTAGGCGTGTAGTTCTGCCTCCCTGATGCATCCGCTGTGTAACTGTCAAAATACCTGTTACGGTACTGAGTAATAGTCTTATAAAGCCTTTGCCCTTTATCAAGCAAATATACTTGCGCCCATAAATCCATTAAGCCGTTAGGTGCCGGAGTTCCTGTAAGCCCTATAATTCTATCTATCCTTGGTCTTATAGCCTTTAAATCCTTAAATCTCTTTGCTTCTCTGCTCTTAAAACTTGAAAGCTCATCAATAACCACCGTATCAAAAAGGCCAATCATTTTTGTAATAATCCACAAGCCATGATACATTTTCACGGTTTATAACGTAGATGTCTGCAGGTGTACAAAGTGCTCTAATCCTCTTTGCGCTACTGCCAAGGCAGGTGCTTATTCTTAAATGCTTTAAGTGATCCCACTTACCGGCTTCAAAGTGCCCAAGTTCCTCCGCAACCTTTTTCGGCGCTATGACTAAGGCTTTTGAAATCTCAAAACGGTTATAAAGTAAATCATTAAGGGCAGTTAAGTTATTACAGTCTTTCCAAGCCCCATATCAAGAAACAGCCCAATTTCTTTTTGCGATATTATCCTCTCAATGCAATATCTTTGATAATTATGCGCTTTGAATATCATCTAAAAATTTGTCTACCCCCTCTTTACTGTCGATCACAAAAACCTTGCAACCCAAAATCCTTAGCCTGCCTATCTGCCTGTTCTGCAGTTGGCTAGTTTTTCCTCCGGGTCTTTTAAGCTCTACAAAGTAAATTTCTGTTTCCGGGCATTATTACAAGTCTATCAGGTACTCCTGCATTGCCCGGAGATGTAAACTTAAAAGCCGTGCCCCCCAGTCTTTTCACTCCAAGCCTTAAATATTCTTCGATCTCTCGTTCTCTCATTTCCTCAACCGCCAAAACCAATTGTTTATATCATCTTCTTGCTGATGAAAAAGTTTCACGCCTAATTTTTCTTGCCGCTTTGAATTCACTTTTCTTAAAGCCTGTCTTTTTTAAATTCAGTTCTTATCCAATCTACTAAATGCCATTCTCCGTCTTTTAACTGATCAGCTAACCAATCTTCACAACTCATATTTTTATTCTCCGTCCCAGACAGGGCAACTTTGACGCTTTTCCCTATATATATATGTATTAGGGTATATATACGGTATATAGTGTCTATTTTATATAGTTATATACTTAATGTTGCTGTTGCCCTGTATACTACAAACCCTTATAAATCAAGGCTTTAGGGAGAACATTGGGGCAACATTCTAATTGTCAATGTTGCCCCTATAAAATTTTAGAATGTTGCCCTTATGCCCTAATGTTGCCCCTGAATGTTGCCCTAAATCCCAACATTTTTGTATCCTCTTTGATCTCCGTGGCATCCGAATTTCATAACTTTGGCGTTATATTCAAACCCGTCTAGGCTACTCAAAATATTATTTATTTCTATTGTATCTTGCCTTCTTGCCGTGCTTACGTCTTTGCCAAAACACTCTGTCCAGATCTCAGCAGCGCATATCCTATCTCTTTTTACAGTATTACCCTTGTATGTTTTGTACTCAAAAGGACCAGTAAAGCTCTTCTTTGTTCCAAGCTGTAAGTGTTCCATCCTTCGGTACTTCTTTTTCTACAAAGCTTCTTACCATGCCTGTCTTAATAGAAACCTCTCTAGTGCTCTTCCTGTACAAGCCTTCTGCCATGGCCTCTATATCTTTGGTAGATGCAACTTCTCTCCTAACTGCCAGTAAAAAGTATGCTTCCGCCCATATCTGGTCTCTTTCTTTTGGAAGGTCATTAAAAACAGATTTTTGTGGTCTTAAGTGGGTCCGCATCAACCGGCCAAAACCTACGGCTCCCTCGTCGGGTCCCTTAAATACTCGCTATCGTTTGTCGTTCCAAAAATACGCACTTTCTGGGAAATTGTGCTGCTTCTTCCATATGCTTCTCTGTATATATCGTCAGTCTTTGAAAGAAATTGTTTTACCGTATTAGTCTCTGACTTAGACATACCACTAAGCTCTCCGACTTCTACTATCCATCTACCTTGTATAAGCTCTGCTGCTTCCTTACCTTCAAAAGTCAGTAAGACTATCGGAAAACCACTCACCGCCCAGTGTCGCAAAGAATGTACTTTTTACCTATGCCCTGTGCCCCCTGATACAATTACCATATTGTCAAAACTTTGCACCCGGTTGCATTACCCTTGTAACTGCTGCAACGAAAGATTTTCTCGTAACTGCTTTTATATAAAGACTGTTTTCAGCCCCGAAATAGTCTATAAATAGGCTCTCAAGTCTTTGTACACCGTCCCAACTAAGTCCTGTTGAAATAGTCCTTAACGCTGTTAAACGCATGCTTGTGGGCTACACAAAGCAGTCGCATCATATATCTTATCTTTACCTGTGATACCGTAAACGCTTTCCAGATACCACCTAAGGCCTGCATCGTCTGTGTCATTCCACTGTCTTTTTCTTCTTCTCCATTCCAGGGAAGCGCCCCAAGTGCAACGCCTCTGCAGGCAAAATCATCAAGCGCTATTTTATCCTTTAGCAGCGGATCATTGTCAAGAATCAGGCTTATATTGCCTATTGTCTTTTCTACCGCCCTGTTGCCGTTGATTTTTAAGTCCTGCCATCCAGTCGCTGTTATCATCTGCTACAGTGGTTTAAATTCTCCACTTGCCTCTTCGTATCTCTCTTTAGTTAAAAAGTGCAGATACCTCCTTAATGCCCCTTACAAACTCCGCCATTGCCAAATAAGAAGGCAGTTTATTTGTCGGAGTATCAGGCTTCAAGTCCATGTCTAAATCCCCAAACTTATGGAGCCTTACAAGGTCCCAAGCATTGCACAGTCTTCCGCTTACAGGGTCAGTAGCATGTGTAATACAGCCACAGCCCGTTATATACGATTGCACCTCCTGCCGTTGAACCGCCTGAGTAAGTGTATCTATCTTCATGCTCTGTACTTAAGTAAGCCCCCGGAATAAGTTCATCCATTGCCCTATAGATGTCGTAAGTTCTACAAAAAGCACCTATTATTCCGCCTTTCTCCTTGGATCCTGCTGTTTTATCTGCCAAATGTGTATACTTTTGTGCTTCGTTTGGTACAAGCGGCCACTCTAAGTGATTGTGCCAGTCTTTGTACGTGCCAACACGCCTTTAGGGTCTGAGAATCCACCGTCAAGAACCTTAAAAACATATATGCTATCGCTACTGCAGCTTGCGTTGTACATAAGCCTTGACGTTTGGAATGTTGTTGGGTCTGCCCACTCTATACCGATAAGCTCTGCAACTTTTCTTGCTATAGGCTCATATTCTTCCAGCCGTTGCAGTATTTGCAAGCGGATACATTACTCTAGCCTTGGCCTTGCAGGTTCATGCTTTCTTGTACTGTGTACCAAAAGGGCACAGCCAAGCGAGGATATTTTCTTTGAAAACCTCTTCTGGTCATTCCGCTTGGAATATTATCGAGGTCAAGGCAACTAACCCTGCTCTCTACGCTTCTTGCACCTCTACGGCCGTTTATGAGCACCACCCACATAACCGCCTCACATCCTTAAGTTCATCCTGCTTTGATTTTGGAAAGGCTTTAAGAAGTGTTCCAGTGTCTCAGGCGACCTTACAGGATTTTCTAATTTTTATAAACTCAGACCACCATATTGTCTGTCTCTGCCATTTTGGTAGAGAAGCGACTGGCAGCAATGGAAATAGTTAGCTTTTTATCCGTCATAATTTAGTCCTTCTATAAAAACATTGATTCAAAACCGTCACCGCGCAGTATCAGCCCCTTGTGCCTCAGTGGTACGGGCTCAGCCATTATGTCGGTCAACTCTTTAAGTTCTCTATTCGCAGGGCTGTCAACTACCATTTCATCATGTATATGCATTACCACCTTAAACCCCTTTTAGCTGCAGTCTTTTCATACTTAGGCCAACAATCTCTTGCTATTGCCTGCACTATGTTCTCCGACTATTTTTCCGCCATGTAGGTTCCTATTTCGCCCCATTTTTGGTGCCTGCTCAACGCCCATGTGAGCATTTGCTCTTTTGCCTTTTTCATTGATTTTTAGCGGGATTTATATAGAATAATTCTCCCGTCGGACGTGCAAAAGTAGCAATCATAAAGTTATCTGTTTTTCTGAAAGCGCAGCCATTTACGTTTTGTAGCCATGCCTGTACGAACTGCAGTAGAGAACCGCACCTCGCACCTGTACCAAAGCTCCACTATCCTCTTATTGGATCCTCTCCATCTTGCAACGATATCAAATAACTCATCGTCACTAAGTCCCATCTTGTCAGCTCCCATAGCTCTTTAAAGCCCCAACGTGGCCTTGATATCCTAGGGCAAGCTCCGCAATCTTTCCTTTTTGCCTGAGTTCATATTCAGGATTACCTTTTTAATCCTGTCTATGAGGCACTCAAACATGGCAGACGCTGAAGCTTCGTAAAATCTTACCGTGTGTGCAAATACTTCCTGTCTCCAACTCTCCCCGGATAGCCAAGCGATTACCCTTGCCTCTATAGCAGAGAAGTCTGCAACGATAAATTTATTGCCCTGTGCAGGAATAAAAGTAGTTCTTATAAGCTGTGATAAGGTGTCAGGAATATTACCGAATACCATTTTTAAGCTGTCTAAATCCTTTGCCTTAACTAGATCCCTTGCGAGTTCTATCATATCCATGTGATTTCTTGGCAGGTTCTGTACTTGAACAAGTCTGCCCGCCCATCTACCTGTACGGTTTCCACCATAAAACTGCAAAAGTCCTCTTATTCTTCCATCATCACAAAGAGCGTTTTTCATAGCATCATACTTCTTTACAGATGTCTTTGACAGTTCCTGCCTTATCTCAAGCATCCTTACAGCTGTTTCATTATCAAGGTCTTTTATCATCCCTGAGACCGTTTCTTTTCTAAGGTTGTCCACCTCTTCGCCTGTGTCTCTTCCTCAAGCCATTTAGTTAACTGCTGAACCGATTTAGGATTAGCCTAAGCCCTGTAATTTTCTTTTTGCTTCTTCCATAAGGCTCTTGTAATAGCCTGTGAACAATATAAAGCCCTTCTGATAAGCTTCTCATCTACGGCCACACCTGTATTGTTTATTATCAAATCCAGTCTCCACAATTCCATTTCACTCGCACGGTACAGGGTGTCTATCTAGGATATATATAGACATTTCAGTCACTACATCCCGCTTGCAATACTCTCTAAACAGCCTTGCCACTTTTTCGGGTTCATGCTGTGGAAGTATTCTTACTCTTGGGTCCTTCTTGACGGCTTACTGTGGTACGCAGAACTTGCGTATAAGGCTTAAACCCACACCCATTTTTCTTTTATCTTGCGGCAGCCTCATAGCATCTCCCTATGGCTGCTAAACCTCGGATAGCCTAAATATAAAACCGTGGTGCATTGTCAGCCCACCGTTTAGTGGTAAGTCGTGCCTGTAGTACTTAGACAAACAAAGCCACCCGAAATGTTGCATTATACGCGCATTTTTCTATACCTTCCGATGTTATCAGACCATAAAGCAAGTCCATACCGCTTTAAAGTCAGGCTCTGTAAAATCAAGTATCTGTACAGGACGCCATCCGTTGCATGCAGCAAGCGTTTATTTAAAATCGGGGAGCGCACTATGCGTACGCCCCGCCTTTTTAATATCTACACTGCTATAGGTTTCAAGTCTATCGACAGCCCAATCACAGGCCCATAACTCCGCCCTGTACTACGGGTTGCCCTGTTATAGGATCAATCTGTGCAGGTTGCTGTGTGTACTGAGCCTGTGCAGGTTGCTGTGCGTACTGAGCCTGCAGGTTGTCCGCTCTGAAATCTCAGAAGCTGACGCTTTAGATCCTCCTAAAGGCGCACCGTCTTCAAGCTTTTTGTACATTGTTTTAAATAGCAACCTATTCCTCTTTTTCCTGCACCAAATATGGAGCGAAATTTACTGAAAGTCTGCCGTACATTCCTGAATAAAACTTCTGTTGCACTCCATTATCGGCTGTAAGTCCGGTCCTACTATCTCAGGTCTAGGCCTTGTCGGATCTGCATTAGTTGATGCCGTAAACACCCAACATCCCTTACACTCATCTCCGAAAGGAGAACCATCCAGTCTTACTCCGTCACCGTCATGAATTGGTGTAGGTACTACCGGAGTGAGACTACCCCTGTTCCATTTTCCGTTTCTGCCCTCTATAGCTTTCTGTGCTATAGTTGCATCAATAGCCTGCTTTGTCTGTATATCTGATTTTGGCAACAAAGCTGTCACACTATATTTTACTGCTCTGCTTTAAGTCATTTCTTGGGTTAGTGCGCACATAGCTATCTTACTTTTCCTGTTATTACTTTCTACTCATTTGTTGATTCCTCCTTGAATTCATCTGTTGCTTTTAATTTAATTGATTCTCTTTTATCACCATCAGGTACCAATGTCGGCTTTTACCTGTACTACTTTGTTACCATATCGCTACAAGGGCGCTAAATTCTTTCTTGCCTATCTCTTTTTCAACTCTGGGCAAGAGGTCAATGGGCTCTTTATCCGGCAAAATTTCTTCACTGATGCCACTATCCGTAAGCTTCTTAAATGCCATATCCATATCTGTCCAGGTTCTTGTTTTCTTCCCTCATATGCCTTCCAGCCGGATATGTCATTTTCCTTTTAGCACTTCTGACAGGGCGTATTTTGGGCTCTTTACCCAACTCTGCAACATCTTTTGCAGTCTGTAAAATTTGTCCGATTTCCTCACGAGATAAGAGTTCAGGCTTTTTAAAGTCAAGCTTTTGCAAGTTCTCTGCATTCTCAGCGTGCTTCTGGCATATCGGTTTAGCTTTACAAAACCCACAAGGTCCCGCCTTTTGCCTCCTGCGCCCATGTACGCCATTTCTACTGTCGGCCTTATGCTCTCCTGCGTTTTGACTCCTGTACACTCGCTATAAATGTTCCACCGCCATCATTGTTCCTTGGCTGGAATATATGCATATGCATCGATTGAATGTTGTAGAATAATTCATATTCCCCTACCGCCCCCAGCGCATATAGTTTTAACTGTGGATTATTTTCTGCACTGACTGCAACATTCTTCCCATACTTTAGATCCACTATGCGTGTAAAGTCGTTGCCTGATATTACGACGCAGTCCGCTGTACCAAAACCCTCAGGGATATATGCGGATAAGTTAAGGTTTACTTCTACAGCTATATAAGGCTTTTGTGCGTATGAAAGCACGATACCCCTTATATACTCCGCATATTCGTCTGTAAGAGCATCCATCTCTTTTTGATATAGGCTACTTTGTAAAATCTTTAAGTATCTTACTAAAAGACCTTTTGGGCAACGGATCTATAAGCATGTTCCTATTGCCTTCAGCTATTGCGTGCGCCAACGTGCCCTTTTGCGCTATCTGATGATCTGTCTTCAAAGTTTTTCATGCCTTGCGCTAGGGTACACTGCAACCATCTGTGCTCCCCCGATGCGCATAATAGTCGTGTTCGGCCATTAAAGCTTTTCACCCCTCATCTGCAACTCCGCAGCAATCTCAGGAAGCTGTGCAGGCTGTAACTGAGTGGAGCGCCGCTACTCCAAATCTTGCTAAAAGTTGTTGGAACTCCCCTAATCTTCCCGCATCTTTAGCTGAGTCTGCCCTGACTGCTATCTGGTCAATAGGAGTAGGTAGGCATTTGTGTAGGTGCCTCGTGGTGTAGCAGGTGCCTGTGGTAGGTATACAGGTGCCTGCGACAGCTGTGTCGGCACCACCCGAATCGGTTGCTGTATCGCGAGCATCTCAGTGGACAACAGAGCATACTAGGCTCAACAGTTTTACATGGGGATACCGACTCACTACAGCCGTCTGATCACCAAGCATCTGTTTTGCAAAAACCACCATCCGTCAAAGCCTAAAGTTAAATTAATCATTTCTATTTTCTCCTTCTTAAAAACAAACATTACTACAACTGCGAGGTTAAACATTGTTAGACCTATAACTCCTATCCAAAAAGCTCTTTTCCACACTGTCGAGATCTTATTCAAGCTCTGCAACTTTTTCCTCTTTAGCTTTTCAACCTCTTTTGTTGGTCATCTTCAGAGCCTCTATGCTCTTTTTCTGTATCCTCCACTGGTCACACATCCGTACTGCACTTTCTTTTTATATTAGACATTTAAATCCACCCTTGCTGAGAAGCTTTCTTCCAGTCTCCATATCATTCTAATAAATCTTTCAATGTTTTCTTTTCAAGAGCCTTACTCAAAGCAGGACTGCAGAGTATCGCTCCCAGAGTGCTATCCATGAGTATTTGTCCCAATTTGTGGCAGACATATCATGCTCCACCTCTTTTGATCCTTATAGACTTCTTCTTTTTCTCTGTCAAACGACTTCCTCTCGCCTCTTCTACTACCTTCAATTCGCACCAATTGTGGTATTTCTTTTTAACAGTAACCTCACAAATTACATCAGTGGGTATGGCACTTTCTCCGCCTAAAAAGTTCGCACTTCATCATGATATCTCCAGGCTGTATAGCCTCATGGATTTCTTTTTATATTTTAGTGCGGGTAGTGGACCAGGACCGTCAAATAGCATGTATAAGCGTGTTGTGTGATGCACTATCATATCTTTTTCCTCGCCTGCGCCAGTGCCTCTTCTTTTTGATATCAGAAATACAAATCTGCAGAACTTGTCTTAAATCTGTCTACTTCAAAATTTTCATCAATTGAAGATTCTCCTAAACTGAGTTTAAAATCTCTGTTTTTTAGATTTACGCTATTGGGACAGTCATCATCTTCCAGTGATTCTCCGATCGGGGTTATGTCATTGATATACAAACAATTTGCCCTGCATCTTCTTGTAGTACCTGAGTTTCTTAAAGCACCCCATGGTAGCATTATTTCAACAAGATATTCATTTCCCTCCTCATCTTCGCCAATAGTCCATCCCGTAACACTTCCAGTATCAGGGCAAACCGGATAAATACCGACTGTATTATCAAATTCAGCTGTAATGATATTTGTGTCCTGAAGGTTTGCCTCTGTTAAATTTGCCTGTGCGAATGACGCGCCGTCCAGATCCGCGCCCTCAAAGGATGCCTCAGTCAAATTAGCAGACAAGAACAGTGCGTCTTTGCAGTTTGTTTCATTAAAGTTTGCACTCCACCCATTCGCGCATGAGAAATCGGCATTCTTCAAATTTGCGCCTTCAAAATTTGTACCGACAAGAACTGTATCTATAAAGCAAGCTCCCTCAAGGTCTGCACCCTCAAAGTTTGCTTGCGATAAATTTCGCCCCGTGAAGTCAACACCTCTAAGGTCCATATTTGCGAAATTGTTGTTTAAAGCCTCTTTTAAATCCTTTTTCATATTCTCTCCTTCTCTCAGCAGACGTATGCTTGATATGAATTTTTCGTTCCAGATGCTCAACACCCATCTTGATTAATCTGTTTTTTATTGACGATTCGGACCTTCCCATTATTTCTGCTATCTGCCTTTTGCTTAAATCCTTTTGTAGCAATGCTTTTAACATTTTCATTTCATCGACTGTCCAAAAAGACCCGGTTCTCATGTTGCCACTTTCAATCTCCCTTTTCTTGACATTTACGCTGCCTGCAGGTCTTTTGTAACCTTATAGCAATGACTGATGTCTTTTCACCTTTAGCAATAAGACTTTTTAAGAGTTCTATCTCTTCAGCCGTCCAAGCCTTGTATCTTTTTGACATTTATCCTACCTCTCTTACTATCTTCCATCCTGTACCTCTTGCAGGCCTTCGTCTCTGACTTGCAAATTCGAAGTCTGTATCTTAATTCGTTTAGTGATCCACTTATCAAATCCGACCGTGTCAAAAATAATCGTCGAATTTTGGCTTTGACGGGTCCACTTTTTGTAGCAAAGTTCTGTTTCAGGTCTCTATAAGCCTCCAGCAACAAAGGTTGTGGAAAACCTAAACTTTTAAGTTCCGACATTTTTCATTATTTGTTTTGGATACTCCATCTTTTTCTTGTCACCTCCCACAATTCTATAAGTTCATGAGATATCAGTGATACCTGCTCCCGCTGTACCTTTTATGTATAATTCCTCAACTAATCTTAATAAGATACTTTCTAATCTTTTTCTGCTCTTCGGTCATTTTTAATCCCTTAACTTACCTTTTTCTTCGTTTTTCTTATAAATCGTGTCGCTTACTGATACATCTAAGCCGTACTTGTCTTTGACTGCCATCAACTCCACTGTATCCGCAAGTATCGGCTCTCTATCCTTCAACATTTCAGGTGTCATAGTGGCTTTCTTTACCATTTTTGATAGCCATGTTTAGCGATACTGCTTTATTCGCTATCGTATTGGCCTTAATAAAAGTCAACTCTTGCGGGGCTTCTCAATCCCTCCTGAAGCTTTTTCATCATTTCCTTTTGATGTTCTTTATCAAGCATTCGGAATATCTCAAAAGCCCCTCATAGCCTGATGCCTTGCAGGAGTTCATAATTACTCTAAATATCCAGACTTAAAATCTTTCGCCTCAGGTTTATTGCTTGAGAAAATACTGCATTATAAATTCCGTATTCAGAGTATGAGCATATCTTGTAAATGTCGTAGGGCATTTTGCTTTTATCTGATGTAGTGTCCACTTTATGGATACCCTTGTTCTCATCATCAATCATACGGAACATATGTGCTGTGTGCTTATATCCCAAAAAGCGGTCGCTACATCTTTTCCTACAGCCCACCATTCGCCATCTTTTTTCTACAAATCTGATTTCGTGGTTGCACCAATTTTTCTATTTTTATAAAATCACCTCCATTTAATTAACTTTTAAGTTAAGCACTGGGCAAAAATATTTTTCTCTATTAATGTTATAAATTCGACACAGCATTTCAAAGTAAGCAGGCTTTGGATAGGTCCACCTTTTTCCCAATTTACTAGCGTTTGCTTGCTTAGTATGCATCTCCTCAGCCACTTCTTTTGCGTTAATCCGGCATTTACCCTTGCCGCTGCTGAGTGTAATTTGCAATTTATCATCTCCTTCTTGCTTTTAGTTAACTTTGTTGCAAAGTTTAGTATAATTAACTTTAAGTTAAATGTCAATACTAAAAAGTTAATTTTTTACTTTTCTTGACTATTATAACTTTTGGTTTATACTGTACCTATAAGGAGGTTTTACATTATGAGCGACAAGGCAATTAATGATATAATAGCATTCAATTTAAATAGGCTATTGGAACTCAATGGCAAAAATCAAGCGAGACCTTGCTACATATATGGAAGTATCTCAAGCGACAGTTTCAAATTGGTGCAGGATAAAGTCGCTCAGGATGGATAAGCTTGACAGGATTTGTGTTCTTAAATTGCACACGAACAGATCTACTAGAGGACAAAAATAATACAAGTGAAAGCGAACTATCTTCTTCTGATCGTAGAGACATTGCAAAGAATTTAGATGAGATGATGGAACAACTTGAGGTGGTGGCGACAGCCTCTGATGTATAACGGTCAAGAACTTAGTGAAGCCTCTAAAGCTCTTCTTCGTAATGCATTAGAATATGCTCTTACAGAAACTAAAAGAAAAACAAGGCAAAAATATAATCCGAACAAAAATAAAGGGTGAAGAATTGGATACCAGGACACGTAAGAAAAATTAAATCAATTATTTGACACACTATGAAAGAATGACAGGAAGCAGAGATCCAATCCGGATTGCAAAGTTTGCTGGAATAGGAATAGCTATATGCCCATTAGGCGAACTATCAGGGTTTTATAAATTGATAAAACGCAAGAAATGGATTTTTATAAATGAGGAACTATTGGATACTGACATGTTTAGAGTGGTTGCAGCACATGAACTTGGGCATGCTTTTTACACAGGACCAAAGAATGCGCATTTATATCACACTCTACTGCTCACATCGTGGGTAGAGCGTGAAGCTAATCTTTTTGCAGCAGAATTATTGATACCTGACTGCGAACAATATCAAGTTGTATATCCCCAAAGGAATTGTTGGATATAAAGAAAAATAAATTTTTAAAAAGGGGATAGTATTACAATGAAAAACATGCATTTATTAAAAATCTTTTTAGGCTTAGGATTGTTAGCCACAGTTGGGGTTATACTTAGCGAAAAGGCGAAACCACACAAAATAAAGAAGCTAAAGAAACATTACTTTCCAGTTCGGATTTTTCCAATACTAAGCCTAACAACGACCCTACATCATTGTCAGATTTCAATTACACTATTGACTGGCGATACCTTACATTTTAAACAGGGTATAATGGCAGAAACCTCAGTAGTGTTCTCTAATGTATATATAACATAGATGGTACCGAATATAACATTACAAAACTCAGGAAGGTATGTTTTTAGATAGAGCAGTAGATACTGTTATTTTTAAAGAAGGTATGCCAAGAAATCTCATGCTTTCTTTAATGGCTCAAAAGTCGAGCTTTTACATACCTGCATCTTTTTCGTAATATATATGATGATAGCTTAGCCTATATTTCAAGTTCTCTCAAGGATGTATACTATGCAGGCACACAAGACCAGTGGAATAGTATCTTTACAATTTACGACGCAAAAAGCGTATCCGAAAATTTGGACTCGAAAAAACTATGAGGGTGCAGGACAAGCAATAGCGGATAAGTTAAACAATGCAATCAGGGCATAGTTTTGATGCAAATAACATAACTTTTCACTTTGAAGCAAAATTAGACGATTTGCAAATAAAATACTGTTTATAATATTTTTAATCAAAAAGATAACCCCAGGCGCATAGAATGCTCACTGCTTTGAAGCAACTACCCCATTCTGGGACCCAGCGTTACTCCTTCCCGAGTTATCTTTTATATATTCTACATTGCGTGTAATAATGCGTCAAGACTTGACAAAAACATAGATATAAAAATCCACCCGGTACGCTAATACCGGATGGACCACATATACATTGTAAAGCTGTTACGCTTACAGTATACGTCTCGCAAGCTATATTGTACCACTGTAACAGCTAATTTTCAATGGCTGTTATTTTTATACCCAAAAAGGAGGTACATATGGCAAAGGCTAAATACAGTAAAGGAAAAAGACGGATATTTCAGAGCGAAAGTCTGGGATGGTACTTATAATCCTGACGGATCCAAGCACCGAATCAACCTTATATCTAAAAATCAAGTGCAGACCTTGAAAAGAAAGTAAATGAATTTAATCTAAAAGTTCAGAATGCAGAGTTTGCTCCGCAAGCGAATGATACTTTTATGATTATGCCCCTCATTGGCTTGATACATTTAAGACTACAAAAGAGCTTGCTACTTACAAGATGTATGAAACTATAGTCAATAAGTACTTTTCTGATTTCAGAATTATAAAAGTCCAAAGTATCACAAGGCATCACATACAAAACTTGCTCAATGATAATGCTGACAAGCCTAGAACTTGTCAAAAGATTGCTCTTACATTTAAGCAGATTATAAAGTCAGCCATAAAGGACTCTATACTACTCAAGGTTCCTATCTTATACTTTGTGACGGCCTGCTACTTCCTAAGTATAAGGCAAAGGAAAGAAGACCACTTACAAAAATCTGAAGTATCTGCTATAAAGGAAGCGCATTTCACTGATACAGAGAAATGTCTTGTCTATATACTTTATACCTGCGGATTAAGGCGCGAAGAAGTGTTGGCATTGACTGTATCAGACATAGACTTGGAAGGCTCTAATTTAAGCGTAAATAAGGCTTTAGCGTTTGACGGCAATAAATCTTATATCAGGGGACAAAGAGCCACAGGGGTAATCATGGCGTTCCTCTCACAGATGATTTAAAGAATTCTTACAAGTATACTTAAAAGTGCTGTAAGTACTATCTCTTTGAAAGAAGACAGGCACCCATACAAGCTACATCAATATAAAGATATGTGAAGTCTATCAGAGCAAAGATAGAATCATTGGATCCGACATCTGACAGGGACTGACGCACATATTCAGACACAACTATTGCACAAGGTTATGTTATCAGGTACCTACACTGTCAACTAAGATGATTGCAGAAGCTTTTTGGGGATTCAGAAAAGATGGTATTAGATATTTATAGTCATATTCTTGAAGAAAAAGAGGATGCTCAAACGGCTGTCTCAAATGAGTTTTTCACTGTGAATTTTCTTAGACATTTCATTAGACATATATTAGACATTTTTGATTTTTAAGGGACATTTTTAGACTAATTTTTAGACATTTTAAAAACAAGTAAAACTATATACTTTTTGATATGCAGCAAAAGGCTTAAACCCTTACAAATCAAGTTTTAAGCCATATTTCAAA
>BNJV01002216.1_pt1 | contig 18751 bp, 28 predicted proteins | sample 8540591 | NCBI WGS metagenome assembly BNJV01 (sample SAMD00202457, study PRJDB9452) | human saliva metagenome | host: Homo sapiens
ACAGTATTTTGAGATAATTTTTTCTTATGAGAGTTAATAAGTACTAATTTTTTTATTATTCTAAATTTTTGTAAAAATAATCATTATCCTACGTTATATGGCATTCACGATGACCTATATAGTCTTATTATGAACAGTTTTAAACGTTAAAAAGACATTATCTTGAATAAAAATTTTTTTCATTGCAAGATTATTTGTTTTTGCTCCTGTTTAGGTGCCTGAAATTTCGGTGACAAGCAGTGTTATCAGTAAAAAAATTTAAATGAGTTTGTTTTTGTCTTGCTTTGTGATTTAAATAAGAAATTTTTAAAGAAATTAAAAAAACTTATAAAAAAATTAGTTGGATATATGATATAATATGTGTAGCAATAAGAAAAGTTTTTAGGAGAAAAAATTGTTAAAAATAGGAATTGTTGCTGAATATAATCCATTTCACAATGGTCATTTGTATCAAATCAGGAAAATTAGGGAAATATTTGGTAAAGATGTCTTTATTGCTGTTGTAGTAAGTGGGGATTTTGTTCAGCGGGGAGAAATTTCGTTTTTGGATAAATGGGAAAAAACTCAGGTTAATTTAGAGTGTGGTGTTAATTTAGTTGCAGAACTTCCACTTTACTATTCGATTCAAAATGCTGAGATTTTTTCAAAGATGGCGACACGAATTTTGGATTATTTGGGAATGGATATTCAGGTTTTTGGAGCAGAGGAGGAAAATATTGAGGTTTTGCAAAAGGTGCTTGATTTGCAGAAAAGGCAGGATTACAAGGACAAACTTATGGGATATATGAAAAAAGGCAATAGTTACAGCACTTCTCAAAGGTTGGCATTGAAGGAATATGAATTGGATGGAATTGTGAAGTCGAATAATATTTTGGCTTTGGAATATATGCGTGAGATTGAGAAAGGTAATCTTGGAATAAAGCCGTTTATTGTAAAAAGGGAAATTTCAGAATATAATGAAGAAAAAAAGTTGAAAAAAAGAGGGAGGAGTTTGCCAGTGCTTCGTTTTTACGGAATGAACTGGAAAAAATTTTGGAAGAATTTTGTGGCGATAAAAATTTAAAATCAAAAAAACTTATTTTGAAAAAGCTGAAAAAAATTCAGAAATTTGTACCAGAAAAATCTTTTGAAATAATTCTTGAAAATTTAGAATTTAAAATAAAAAAATGGAATTAATTTTTCAAAAAAACTAAAGGAAGAAATCTTTAAAATCGTAAAATATAAGATTTTGACTGAAAAAGAAAAAAATAATGGAAATTTATGACATTAATTGTGAAATTTATGCTAGAATATATAAGGAGCGGAAATTTCAAAAATTATAGGAATTTTTTTGGAAAATACGAAGTCAAGAAACTTATCAAACAGGCGTGTGGAGCGGATTATTTTTAAATATTTTTGTTAAACATAAAGGCTGGAATGATGGATTTTGAGATAAATTATGTCAGAATTTTTGGGATTTGATAAAAAGGGACAGGAATATTTGAAAAAATTCGAGAAAATAATAATTTTGAAGATATTGAGGGAAAAATGGTTTTGAGATATTTTTTTGTAAATTGGAAGGATATTGAAAAAAATTTGGAAACTTTTTTTGAAAATAATGGAAATATGGAAAAATTCAAAAAAATTTAAAAAAATTCAGAAAAATAAAAAAATATAGGAAAAAAAGAAATCATAAAAAAATTTTTAAAATTCAAGAAAATTTTTTAAAAAAATAAAAAAATTGAAAAAAATGGATTTCTGTTAAAAAGAATTATTTTTGGAGAAAAAGAAAAATTGAATCAATTGTTTATTTAAATAATTAAAATTAAAAATTAAAAATATAGTCAATTGTAAAAGTGAAATCTTTAAAAAAATTAAGTAACAGTAATATTTATAACAGTAAAGGGGTCAAGATTACCTGTTAAAAAAATTAATAAAAAAAGTGAAAAAAATATTGTTTGATGAGATTTTTATAAACTTTTTATAAATGTCTAAAAATTAAAAGCAGAATGGGAGTGAATTATGGGAACGGAGTTGTTAATAGCAGTTAATGTGCTGTTTATGATATTTTTTTCTTTGTGATTGCGTATTTGTCAATAAGGTATTTTATTAATCAAATTGAGAAGTATCCGAGAATTACATTTGAAGAGGTGTATAATAGTAAAAAGTTAAGACAGAAGTATAATATTGAGAATAATAAGGCAAATCCTTATGATTATGGTTACAATTTTAAGGAAATTGAGTATAAATCAGGGGAAAAATTCAGACTTTTATGGATGGCTTATTGAAAATAAGGATGCTACGAAGACTATGATTATTTCTCATGGACGTGGTGTGAATAGACTGGCGGCATTGCAGTATTTGGGTATGTTTAAGGACATTGGGCTTGATAAGGAGTATAATTTTTATTCCAGATTTGAGAAATTCGGGAAGTCTGATGTGGCTAGAACTAAGATGGGATATTGCTTTGGGCAGGATATTTTTCATACGATGGAAATGTTAAAAGAAAGATTTGGAAAGAATAATTTTACGTTGTATGGGTTTTCACAAGGGGAATGGGATCTGCCATTGCTTCTAAAAATGTATGTAAAAGGTACTCAGAAAAAGGGATAGTTATTGAGAAATTAATATTGGACAGTTCAATTTCAAATATAAGAAAGAGAATTAAGGAAGATGCAAAGAAAAACGTCGTGTTCCAAAAATTTATTGTAAGTGTTATTGTAAGAATTTTTTTAATTTAAGAGTTGGAAGTCATCTTGATAAATTGAGATTGTCGTATTTGCTAAAAAGAATACCTACATTGATAATTCAGTCTAAAAATGATAAGGCTACAACTTATGGAATGCTTATGGAAGAGTATAACGAGCTTGCACAGAATGAAAATATCAAAAGTTTAAAAAGTTTTTTTGAAAAAGGTTCGCACACAAGAATTTATGCTGATCCTGATTGTAAGGATGAATATGCCAAGGCAGTAAAGGAATTTTTGGTAAATTAATATAAATTAAAAAGTAGAAAGGTAAAAAAATTAATGAATTCAAGATTAACGAAGAAAAGTTATATAATTTACGGGCTTGGTGTTTCATATTTTATGATTGACCAGATCTATAATCAATGGCTGTCGTATTATTATTTACCGCCTGAAACGGAAAAAAACCTAGTTCCGTTGTTAAAGCCTCAGTATTTAGTTCTGGCATTTATTTTTGCGAGGATGATTGATGCAATCTCAGATCCTGTAGTAGGATTTTTATCAGATAATTCCAAATCTCGTTTTGGAAAAAGGTCAATATTTATGCTAATTGGAGGATTGCCGCTTGGGATTCTTACGATTATGTATTTTTATCCAGTTAAAAGTTCACAGCTGGCGACACTTATTTATTTGTCAATCGTTGGAGGGCTGTATTTTACGAACATACTCTAGTTGCAGCCCCGTATAACGCTTTAATTCCTGACTTGGCTTCAAATAAGGAGGAGAGGCTTAATCTTTCCACAATGCAATCGACTTTCAGGCTTATATTTACTGGAATTGCGATGGTATTGCCAGGTATTTTGATTTCAAAATTAGGTATGGTAAATGGAGTGCTGAATACAGAAGTTGGAATACGTAAAACAGTAATTTTGATTACGATATTGTCAGTTTTGGGGATTTATGCGTGCGTATTTTTTCTAAAGGAGAAACAGCTTACACAAAATCGTCCTAAGACTGAATCGCTAGGGTTTATGAAATCAATTTCAAATTTGAAGGATAAGGAAATTATTTTGTACTTTTTAGGATATTTCTTTTTCTTTTGTGGATTTAACATACTTCGTGGGGATTTAACATATTATTTGAGCACTGTAATGCAAAAGGACATTAAGTATTTGACTGTAATATCAGTTGTGCTGTTTGGGATGGCTGGGCTGTTTTTTCCGATTACGAATAAGTTTGGGAAAAAATATTCATATAAGAAAATATTGATTGTGGATATGCTGCTTTTAATAGTTGGAACTTTTGGGCTGCTGTTTATTAATAAAAATAATTCGATTTTTGCTTATGTGTTTTTTGTAATTTGTGGAGCAGGATTAAGTGGTGCGGCATTTATTTTTCCGCAGGCAATGCTTAGTGAAATTTCGGCAAAATTGTCTGAAATTAAAAAAATTAGTCTGGAAGGATTTATGTTTGGAATACAGGGAATGTTTTTAAAATTGGCATTTCTAGTTCAGCAGGTTGTTCAGTCAACTTTGCTAGTTGCTGGAAATCAAAATGTTCAAAATGGTGTAAAGGGTGCAACTGAACTGGGAGTTAAGGTAACGCTTGTTGTGGCATTGTCATTGTTTGGTGTTTCTTTTGTTTTTTTATAATTTGAAAAAGGAAGATTAGAATAAGAAATATTGAAAATTACGATAGTAGAAGTTCTTTTAAAAATCGAGTTTATGGTTGTTTTAATAATAAAATCAAAAAAATTAATAATCAATATAAATATGATAACGGAGGTTTTTTTATGAAAATTGAAGATTTGCAAAAAAAGTCAAAAACATTGAGAAAAAGACATTATTGAAATGATTTATGGGGCAAAAGTCAGGGCATCCAGGTGGTTCGCTTTCCATTGCCGATATTTTGGCTGTGCTTTACTGGAAGGAAATGAATGTTGACCCAGAAAATCCAGAAATGGAAAACCGTGACAGGCTTGTGCTTAGTAAAGGGCATGCAGCTCCTGCACTTTATGCGGCTTTAATTGAAAAAGGGATTTTTAGGAAAAAGAAGGAAGAGATCTTATTCCAACATTGAGAAAATGGCATTCTCCGCTTCAAGGACATCCTGATATGAAAAAATTGGCTGGAGTTGAAATGTCAACTGGTTCACTTGGGCAAGGGCTTTCTGCTGCAAATGGAATGGCTTTGAGTGCAAAAATTTATAAAAAAATGACTATAGAGTTTATGCGATTTTTGGGAGATGGAGAATTGCAGGAAGGACAAGTTTGGGAAGGCTGTAATGACGGCTGCGCATTATAAACTTGATAATTTAGTTGCGATAGTTGATTATAATAATTTGCAAATTGATGGAAAAAGTTTCGGATGTAATGGATGTTGCTCCAGTCGGAGAAAAAAATTTAAGGCATTTAACTGGAATGCAATTGAAATTGACGGACATAATTATGAAGAAATCATAAATGCCCTTGATACAGCGAGAACAGTTAAAGGTCAGCCGACAGTTATCGTTGCAAATACTGTAAAAGGTAAAGGCGTTTCATTTATGGAAAATAATGCAGGATTTCACGGAGTCTGCTCCAAATGAGGAAGAATATAAAAAAAGCGATGGAAGAATTAAGTCTGAAAGACTGGTGCTGAAGGAAAAAAATTTAAGGTTTGCAATAAAGAATATGAATATTTAAAGTTATAATTTTTTTGATTCAATATGCGAATATAAAAAAATTTAAAGTATTGCATTAATTGGATTTTATAAACTTTAAAAATGACCAAAATAAAAAAATAGGAGAATATGAGAATGGAAAAAAAATCAACTAGAGTAGCTTACGGGGAAACATTGGTTAAATTGGGGAAAATAAATAAAGATGTAGTGGTTCTGGAAGCTGATTTGTCAAAATCGACAATGACTGCATATTTTCAAAAGGAATTTCCAGAAAGACATATAAACGTTGGAATTGCTGAAGCTGATATGATTGCAACTGCAGCGGGAATCGCAACAACTGGAAAAATACCGTTTGCTTCGACATTTGCACATTTTGCGGCAGGACGTGCCTTTGATCAAATCAGAAATTCGGTGGCATATCCACATTTAAATGTGAAAATCTGTCCAACTCATGCAGGAGTTTCGTTAGGAGAAGATGGAGGTTCGCACCAATCAGTTGAAGATGTGGCTTTAATGCGTGCAATTCCAGGAATGGTTGTATTATCGCCAGCAGATGCGGTTGAAACAGAAAAAATGATTTTTGCAGCGGCTGAATATGAAGGGCCTGTCTATGTAAGACTTGGAAGATTGAATATTCCAGTATTATTCGATGAAGATTATACATTTGAAATAGGAAAAGCCGTAACTTTGACGCAAGGTGATGATGTAGCAATATTAGCTACAGGACTTATGGTTTCAGAGGCTTTAAAAGCTGAAAAACTATTGGAAGAAAAAGAAATAAAAGCAAGAGTAATCAATGTTTCAACAATAAAGCCGCTAGATACAGAAACTGTTTTTAAAAAGCTGCGAAAGAATGTAAATTTATTGTAACAAGTGAAGAACATTCGGTAATTGGAGGATTGGGAAGCGCAGTTTCAGAATATTTATCTGAAGTTCATCCCACAAAAGTGATAAAAACATGGAATACAAGATATTTTTTTGGACAAAGTGCAGATGGAGAAACTATGCTTACAAATTATGGATTAAGAGTGAAAATATCGTAGAATTAGTTTTGAAAAAAATATGTAATTTTTTTAGAAATTATTTTTTTGGATTTTAATTAAATAATACTTTATACTATTTCCCATTTAAATAACGGATTAATTATGAATTTTTTTATAAGAGGGCAAGCCTTTTTTTGCCAGTAATATAAAATATAATTTCTGTTTTTTTAAATGGGATTTAGTATTATAATCAATGTTTTATTTATTCTTTCTCTAAAGACTTTTTCAATATCTTTTCCACTTCTTTAGTTAATTTTAGCAATTCCTATTTATTTTTATAGATATATTTTTGTAATATTATAAAAAAAGACTAATAAAAAAATGTAAAAAAATATGATAAAAATATATTGTATATTCAAATTTAATTTGAAATATAAATGAATTTGTTTGAAATTGAACTGATTTAATGCGATTTTTTTGTTTAAATAATATATTTTTTTATTATAAAATTATAAAAAAATAAAAAAATGGAGGGAAAAAAATGAAACATACGGTAGCAATTGTTGGTAGGCCCAATGTGGGGAAATCAACGTTATTTAATAAATTAGTGGGGGACAGGCTGTCAATTGTGAAGGATGAGCCTGGAGTTACTAGAGATAGACTGTATCGTGAGATGGAATGGAGCGGGAAAGAATTTATACTGGTGGATACTGGTGGGCTTGAGCCACGAACTGAGGATTTTATGATGGGGAAAAATTAAGCAGCAGGCACAAGTTGCAATTGATGAAGCGGATGTAATTATATTTTTGGTTGATGGGAAGGCTGGTATTACAGGACTTGATGAAGATGTAGCAACTGTACTTAGAAAGCAGGATAAAAAAGTTGTTGTAGCTGTAAATAAAATTGATAATTATATGCGTGATCAGGAAAATATTTTTGAGTTTTATGGACTGGGATTTGAGGAAGTTATTGGAATTTCCGGAGAGCATAAGACAAACTTGGGAGATTTGCTGGATGCTGTAATTGAAAAATTTGAGGATAAAAAGATAAAGCAAACTGAAGATGGACTTAGTATTGCCATTTTGGGAAGACCGAATGCCGGGAAATCTTCGCTTGTAAATAAACTTTTGAATGAAGAGCGTTCTATTGTAAGTGATATTGCAGGGACAACAAGGGATACGATTGATTCCAGCTTGAAATATGATGGAGAAACTTATACTTTAATTGATACAGCGGGAATCCGTAGAAAGTCAAAAGTGGAAGATGATATTGAGTATTACAGTGTATTACGTGCAATGAAATCTATAAAAAGGGCGGATGTATGTGTGCTTATGCTGGATGCGACAGAACTTTTGACAGATCAGGATAAGAGAATCGCTGGAATGATTTATGAGGAGAGAAAGCCGATTATTATTGCCATAAATAAATGGGATTTAATTGAAAAGGATAATAATAGCGTAAAGGAATTTACTGAGCTTGTGAAGGCTGATCTTGCGTTCTTGGATTATGCACCGATTGTTACAATTTCGGCATTGACTGGAAAAAGAACTTTGAATATTTTGGAACAGGCTAGGTTTATTAATGAGGAATATCATAAAAAAAGATAACTACTGGTCTTTTTGAATCAAATTTTTGTCAGAAATAATAGCACAAAATCCAGTTCCTACGAGAAAAAGGGCGAGCAGTAAAAAAATAAATTATGCAACGCAAGTAAGCCAAGCACCGCCAAAATTCGTATTCTTTGCAAACAATCCAGAATTGATACACTTTTCATACCAAAGATATATTGAAAAATAAATTGAGGGAATATTTTTGGATTTGAAGGATGTCCAATTGATATTGTATTTAATAAAAAAAGTGAAAAAGTCTTTTTGGATAAGTTTATAAATTTAGAATTACTGTTTAATAAAAAAATTTTTCTATATTTTTAGAAACTGGTATTATAGAAAGGAAAAAGTGAATGAAAATTTTTACAATGAGGAAAAAGCTGTTAAAATTAAGAAATATTTTAATTGTAACGGTGTTGGCACTTTTGGCGCTTTTGTTATTTTTTTAGAGTTTATGATAATTTTGCAAAAACAGATAAAAAGTCTTTGTTACAAGCACGATTTTTTTCCGTTTATTTTGTCATTTATTATTGTATATTGCCTTATGCCTTTTATTGACATGATAAGTGAAAAGGACAAAAATGACAGTTTTTTTAAAAATGGTAAACTTGATGAGTCTGGAAAAAAAGTGGAAAAAGATGAATATAAGCGATTCAGAAAAAAAGAAAAAAATAGAGTTGTTTAATGAGATTTCACAGAGCAAGAAGAAAAAAAGAATTAAATTAAATCGTACATTTGCAATTTTACTTGTACTGACCATATTTTTTTGTGATTTTTTTCTTTACATTGTTTTTGACAATTGTGCCGATATTTACAAAGCAGGTATCGAGTCTTATTGATTTTTTTACTAAAAAAATCAGGAAAAAGCTTCAAAATAATTTTTTTGGATTTCTTAAAAGTAATAATATCGACCTTAAAAAGTTCTCTGATGAGTTCTAAAGATATAATTGTATCCAATGTCATAAAAAGTATTAAGTTCAAGTTTTTCGCTGATAAGCAGCACATTCAGCCTGCTGTTTATGACTCCTATTTTTACAATAATGCTTATTTTCAGTTATGATAACATGGAAAATGGAGTTAAAAGAGCATTGCAGAATATGGATAGGGAAGACTTGATTGTTCTTATAAGAAATATGGATGAAACAATTGGGAAATATATTCTTGTAACAGCGCTTGACAGTATGATAGTTGGAGTTGTATCATTTATAATATTTTATTTCTTGAAAATGGATTACAGTATGCTTTTTTCAGTAATTATAGGTTTTGGGAATGTGATTCCGTTTATTGGTCCGTTTATTGGACTGATTCCGGCTATACTTTATGCTTTTACAAAATCATTTAAACTAGTGATTTTTATTGTAGTGCTAATTACGATTGTACAAACAATAGAAGCAAATATTGTAAAACCATGGCTTACTGGAAAATCTGTAGAAATGCATCCAATTACGACGCTTCTGGTAGTTCTTATTGGAGGGGCTTTATTTGGAATTGGAGGAGCATTTATTGCAATTCCTGCATATATCATTATTAAATTAACTTTCCTGTTTTTTTGGGAAAAAAATATACTGTAGATAACAAATTAAATAAAAAAATAGAAAATGAGAAAAAGGGAGTGAAAATTTATGGATAATAAAGGGAAAATGGAAATTCAAAAATGTATTTATTTTTTTCAATTTCAAAAATGTTTAGAATAGTTAATAAAATAGCGGAAGAATCATTTGAAAAAGATAGATATTTATCCAACGCACGGATTTTTTTGATGATTATATTGAAGGAAGAAGAAAATGGGCTTACAGTAAATCAAATATCTGAAACATTGGCAATAGCTCCATCGACAGTTACACGCTTTGTGGATAAATTAATTTCAAAGGATATGTGAAAAGGGAAAAAGTCTGGAAAAAAAATTCAATTACAAAAAAATAACTGAAGAAGGTCTGAAAAATAATACCTGACATTTACAAATCGTGGGATGGAATTTCTGAAAAAAATAGAAGAAGTTATAGGAAATGAGGAGTATTTGAGAAAAAAACTGGCGAAGATTTTTAAGGAATTTGCAGATATTCTTGGAAAAGATAAAAAAATATGATCAAATAAGTGAAGACTTTGATTTTTTTGGATTATATAAATTAATTTAAACTCCGTTTAAAGACAAAAAGTTATATTTTTATATTATTTGCTATTAAGAGTTTTTGGATTTTTTGTAAGCCTGCTATTCAAATGGGAAATAGTATAAAATATTCAATAAAAAAATTCGATGTATCAGCATTGATAAAAAAAGGTAATATATGGTAAAATAAAAGAAAAATGTATTAAATAAATAATGGAGGAAAAAAACTATGAGAAAAGTAATAGTAATTTGGAAACTGGAAAATGAACAAAACTGCAAAAAGAAGCAGCAAAAATTCTTTAATGAATTGAAACCTTTAGTAGCAGATGTTAAAAATGCAGGAATTATAATTGGAGCACCTTTTACTGCATTGGAAACAGCAACTAGAGAAACTGCAGGAAGCAACATTAAAATTGCCGCTGAAAATATGAACGCTAAAGAAAGCGGAGCATATACTGGAGAAGTTTCACCATTGATGTTAAAAAGATTTAGGTGTGGAATATGTAATTTTAGGACATTCTGAAAGAAGAGAATATTACCATGAAAAATGATGAAATTATCAATGAAAAAAAGTAAAAATCAGCATTAGCTCACGACTTAAAAACCAATTTTATGTATTGGAGAAAAAAATTAGAACAAAGAGAAGTCTGGAACAACTAACAACGTTGTAAAAACTCAAATTGTTGGCGGATTAAAAGATGTTACAGCTGAACAAATGGCAAATGTTGTACTTGCTTATGAACCAGTATGGGCAATTGGAACAGGTAAAACTGCCACTCCTGCACAAGCTCAAGAAGTTCACGCATTCATCAGAGGATTATTGACTGACTTATACGGAAAAGAAGTTGCAGAAAATGTAACAGTTCAATACGGTGGTTCAATGAACGATGGAAATGCAGCTGACTTAATTGCACAAACAGACATTGACGGTGGATTAGTAGGAGGAGCAAGTTTAATCCCTGAAAAATTCGCTGTAATAATAAAAAAAGTTTGGAGATGCAGCAGCTAAATAATTGTTTTGAAAATAAAAAAATAATTAAATTTATTCTCTTGTTTTTTTAGATTATAGGAGGAACTAATAAAGTGTTAGAAAATTTATTAATTATAGACTTTTAGTAATTTTATCAATCATCATGATAAGCGTAATTTTACTACAGCCAGACAGAAGCCAAGGTTTAGCAAAAAAAGTTCTGCAAATATCTTGGATGAAGAAAAAGAAGGAATCGAAAAATTTACAGAAATAGTTGCGACATTATTTCTAGTTGTTGCAATTTTATTCCAAATTGTAAGATAAAAAAATTTTAAATCGAAAAATTTTTAAAAAGCAAGTTTTTTTGATTTTTTTGCAATAATATTAAAATCACAGTTAAGAATATTAACTGTGATTTTTTTCTAAAAAAATTTTTTTAAAACTATTGACAATGTACTGTATACGTGTTATAATAGATTTATAAGTTGAAAATGACTATTTGTAAAACTTTTTAACTATTCCTAATTTTTCAGATACTTTCTATTAGAAGTTATGATTAACATTATTTTTAGAAGGGAATGATATTTATGTCATATAGAAAAAAATCGAAAAAAAGATTTAGAAAATTAGGCGGAAAAGTTGTGCGTATAAGAGGTAGTCATTATCAATGGATGATCCCAGGTGTGGAAGGTGTGGTCACAGTACCATATTCAAAAGATATACCTGTAGGAACATTAAGAAGTATTGAAAGACAAGTTGGGATTAAATTCTAATCCCTTCCTGCTTTCATTAAAAAAATATTATCCCATAATTTGGGATTTAGACTACTCCAAAAATGAAGGGACTAAAAACTAGGACATGTTCAAACTACAGCAGGAGTTTCAGATTTAGACTACTCCAAAAAAATGAAGGGACTAAAACTTGAAAGTTCATTCGAGAAATAAAAAAGCTTTATGATTTAGACTACTCCAAAAAAATGAAGGGACTAAAACTAAAATAAATGATTTAGAGATTTTTAATTTACTGATTTAGACTACTCCAAAAAAATGAAGGGGACTAAAACTACTAAAACTTTGAATCTTAACATTTTGATTTAGAGCACTCCAAAAAAATAATGAAAATTTATAATTAGATAAGGAATATTAAAAAAATGTGATTTTTAAAAAAATTGAAGAAATTAAATGAAAAAAATTGTCCAAGTAAAAAGAATCACTAACAATGAGTGATTAAGGAATAGAAAAAAATTTGAAATAATTGTTTTGTTTTTAGCAGAGATGCTAAAAAAATTTTATAAATATTTTTTTAAATACGTATTTAATACGTGATATAGATTGGAGATAATTAAAATGGATGTATTTTTATCCAGTAGTGGTAACTAAGGAAGATGGGACTTATTATGGTTGTATTGTTGATTTTGATAAGTTTGAAGATGGAGAGATAAATTATTATGCTACATTTGGAGACAGCATGGAGGAGGCTGTTTCAAATTTGAGAGAGACATTGGGTCTGCATTTGGCTGATTTTTTGGATGTAAGAAAAAAATTCCCTGAGCCTTCAAAAGTGGAGGATGTGAAACTGAAAGAAAATCAGTATTTGTATATTTTATCTGTTGATCCAGTGTATGAAGTGGCAAAAGTTACAAATGCACTTAAAAAGAAAAACTTTAACAATTCCTGTTTGGCTAGATATATTGGCACAGGAAAAAAATCTGAATTTTTTTCACAGATTTTACAAAAAAAGCATTGAAAAAAAGAATTAGGTATTGAGTAAAAAAATATAGATATTAGGAGGTTTTTTATATGAAAGTTACAAAAGTTGATGGAATTTCGCATAAAAAAATATATTGAAGAGGGAAAATTAGTAAAAAGTACGAGCGAAGAAAAATAGGACTAGTGAGAGATTGTCAGAGCTTTTTAAGTATAAGACTGGATATATATAAAAAAATCCTGATAATGCAAGTGAAGAAGAAAAATAGAATAAGAAGAGAAAATTTTAAAAAGTTTTTTTCAAATAAAGTATTGCATCTAAAAAGATAGTGTTCTGTATTTAAAGAATAGGAAGGAGAAAAAAATGCAGTACAGGATAAAAAAATTATTCTGAAGAGGATATTTCAGAATATGATTTTAAAAAAATAAAAAAATAGTTTTTTTCAGTTTTTAAAGAAAATATTGTTAAATGAAGATATAAATTCTGAAGAATTAGAAATATTTAGAAAAGATGTTGAGGCAAAATTGAATAAGATAAATTCTTTAAAAATATTCATTTGAAGAAAATAAGGCTAATTATCAGAAAAATTAATGAAAAATAATGTTGAAAAAAAGTTGGAGGGAAGAGCAAAAAGAAATATTATTTATGATTATTATAGAGAATCTGCAAAAGCGTAATGATTATATAAATAATGTACAGGAAGCATTTGATAAATTGTATAAAAAAAGAAGATATTGAGAAGTTATTTTTTTATAGAAAAATTCAAAAAAACATGAAAAATATAAAATAAGAGAATGCTATCACAAAAATAATTGGAAGAAAAAAATGATAAAGAAAATTTTTGCTAAAAATTATTTACGAAGAAATACAAAAATGTAAATAATATAAAAGAATTAATTGAAAAAGTTCGGATATGAGTGAATTAAAAAAATCACAAGTGTTTTATAAATATTATTTGGATAAAGAAGAACTTAATGATGAAAAATATAAAAATATGCTTTTTTTGTCATTTTTGTGGAAATTGAAATGAGTCACTTTTTGAAAAAAATTATGTGTATAAAAGACTGAGTAACATAAGTAACGATAAAATTAAGAGAATATTTGAATATCAAAATTTAAAAAAATTAATTGAAAAATAAATTACTAAATAAATTGGATACTTATGTAAGAAATTGTGGGAAATACAATTATTATTTACAAGTTGGAGAGATTGCAACAAGTGATTTTTATTGCTAGGAATAGACAAAATGAAGCATTTTTTTACGAAATATAATTGGAGTTTCTTCGGTTGCATATTTTTTTCATTGAGAAATATTCTTGAAACTGAAAAATGAGAATGATATTACAGGTAGAATGAGAGGAAAGACTGTAAAAAAATAATAAGGGCGAAGAAAAAAATATGTTTCTGGAGAAGTTGATAAAATATACAATGAAAACAAGCAAAATGAAGTAAAAAGAAAATTTAAAAAAATGTTCTATAGTTATGATTTTTAATATGGATAATAAAAAAATGAGATAGAAGATTTTTTTGCAAATATTGATGAAGTTTATTAGCAGTATTAGACATGGGATTGTGCATTTTAATTTGGAATTAGAAGGAAAGATATATTTGCATTTAAAAAAATATAGTTCCTTCTGAAATTTCAAAAAAATGTTTCAAAATGAAATAAATGAGAAAAAAATTGAAAATTGAAGATATTTAAGCAGTTAAATAGTGCAAATGTATTTAATTATTATGAAAAAGGATGTGATAATTAAATATTTAAAAAAATACAAAAATTTAATTTTGTAAATAAGAATATTCCTTTTGTTCCTTCTTTTTACGAAATTATATAATAAAATAGAAGATTTAAGAAATACTTTAAAAATTTTTTTGGAGTGTTCCTAAGGATAAAGAAGAAAAAGATGCTCAAATATATCTTTTTGAAAAAAATATTTATTATGGTGAATTTCTTAATAAATTTGTTAAAAAAATAGTAAAGTTTTTTTAAAAATAACTAATGAAGTAATAAAAAAATAAATAAACAAAGAAATCAAAAAAACAGGACATTATAAATATCAAAAAAATTTGAAAATATAGAAAAAAACTGTACCAGTAGAATATCTTGCTATTATACAAAGTAGGGAGATGATTAATAATCAAGATAAAGAAGAAAAAAAATACATACATTGATTTTATACAACAAATATTTTTTAAAAAGGTTTTATAGATTATTTGAATAAAAAAATAATTTAAAATATATAGAAAATAATAATAACAATGATAATAATGATATATTTTCTAAAAATAAAAAAATAAAAAAAGATAATAAAGAAAAAAATATGATAAAATTTTTAAAAAAATTATGAAAAAAACATAATAGGAATAAAGAAATTCCACATGAAATAAAATGAATTTGTAAGAGAGATAAAATTAGGAAAGATATTAAAAATACACTGAAAGTTTGAATATGTTTTATCTAATTTTTAAAAATTGCTTAATCATAAAGAATTGACTAATTTGAAAGGAAGTATTGAAAAAAATATCAGAGTGCAAATAAAGAAGAAACTTTTTTTCAGATGAACTTGAACTTATAAATCTTTTAAATTTAGACAATAATAGAGTAACAGAAGATTTTTGAATTAGAAGCGAATGAAATTGGAAAAATTTTTTTAGATTTTTAATGGAAATAAAAATAAAAGATAGGAAAGAATTGAAGAAATTTGACACAAAGAAAATATATTTTGATGGAGAAAATATTATAAAGCATAGAGCCTTTTTTATAATATAAAAAAATATGGGATGTTAAATTTACTTGAAAAAAATAAATTGATAAAAGCGAAGTACAAAAATAAGTTTAAAAAGAATTGAAAGAATACAGCAATAAAAAAATGAAATAGAAAAAAATTATACAATGCAGCAAAATTTACATAGAAAAATATGCAAGACCTAAAAAAGATGAAAAAAATTTAATGATGAAGATTATAAAGAATATGAAAAAAAGCAATTGGAAATATACAAAAAAATATACTCATTTGAAAAAAATAAAGTGGAATTTAATGAATTAAACTTGTTGCAAGGCTTTGTTATTAAAAAAATACTCCACAGACTTGTGGGATATACTTCGATTTGGGAAAGGGACTTAAGATTTAGATTGAAAGGTGAATTTCCTGAAAATCAGTATATAGAAGAAATATTTAATTTTGATAACAGTAAAAAAATTTAAAATATAAAAGCGGGCAAATTGTTGAAAAAAATATAAATTTTTTTATAAAGAATTATACAAGGATAATGTAGAAAAAAAGAAGCATCTATTCTGATAAAAAAAGTAAAAAAATTAAAACAAGAGAAAAAAAGATTTGTATATACGAAACTATATTGCACATTTTAACTATATTCCGCATGCTGAAATTTCACTTTTAGAAGTGTTGGAAAATTTAAGAAAACTACTTTCTTATGATAGAAAACTTAAAAAAATGCAGTTATGAAATCAGTAGTGAATATATTGAAGGAATATGGTTTTTGTGGCGAAATTTAAGATAGGAGCAGATAAGAAAAATAGAAATTAAGACTTTAGAATCGGAAAAAAATTATACATTTGAAAAATTTAAAAAGAAAAATTAACGACTAATAGAAATTCAAAAAGAATTGTGTGAACTTGTGAAAGTTATGTTTGAATATAAAAGCTTTTAGAGTAAAGGAGTAATAAAAATGTCTAATATTATCCATGTAACAAGAGTCAATGAATTATCAGTTTTAAATAACCGAACTTTGTGATGATAAATGAAGATGATGAAAAATAAGGCTGATAAAGTATCTTTAAATGATATCATGGCAATTGTAGTTGAAAATTGCAGATGTAAAATTAGCGGAATATTACAGTTAAGATTATCAGAACATAATATTCCACTGATAATTTGTAATGAAAAAAACATTAGCCAGTTTTACATTCATTAGGACTGTATAATCATTTTCAAGTAACAACAAGAATTAATGAGCAAGTGAGACTGGATTGACGATAAAAAAAGAAGAAATCTGGAGAAAAAAATTGTAATGAGAAAAAAATAGAAAATCAAAGAAATTTATTGCAGTTTTTTTGAAAAAAATCTCAGGAAGTATCGTATAAGTTGGAAGCATATGAAAAATAATATTAGATTAAAAGGAAAAAGAAGCGGAACATCAGGAAGCAATTGCTGCAAGAATGTATTTTGGTGAACTTTTTGGGAAAAAAAATTTAAGAGATTTGGTGAAGACGGGACAAATTCGGCATTAAATTATGGGTATATGGTTTTGAGAAGCTTTTAATCTCTTCAAAAAAATTGTGGCTAAAGGATTTCATCCAAGTTTGGGAATACATCACAGTTCACAATTTAATAATTATAATTTTGCAGATGATATTATTGAAATATTTCGTCCAATGGTAGATTATATCGTATATTTTTAATCAACAGGAAGAAGTAAGTTTGAATAAATCATTAAGACAAAAAAATTGTTATTGGTATTAACACAAAAAGTTTATTGGGAAAATAAAAAAAATATGAATTGGCTCAAGTGATTGATTATTTTTTTAGATAATATTAGAAATTATTTTACAGGAGAAATGTCAGAAGTAGAAATTCCTGAGTTGAGGATAGAGGATTATGAGTACTAATTATGTAGGGATTCTAATGTATGATTTTCCAATGCAAACAGGAAAAAGAAAAAGAATATGCAAAAATTTAGAAAAGAAATTATAAGAAAAGGATATTATCAGGTACAAAAAAATCAGTATACATTGTAAGTTCTAGCACAAAAAGAAAAAAATAATTTCCTATGAAAAATCAGTTGTCAATGATAGTTTCAGAAAATTCATCAGTAAGAACATTAATTCTAACAGAAGATCAATTCAAAAAAATGAAAAATCTTATCTGGAGAAATAACTATCGGAGAAAAAGATCATAAGAAAAAGAAACAAAAAAATTTTTGGAATATTAGTTTGCATTATGAGAAAAAAATATGGTAAAAATAAATTAAAGGGGTAATCTAAATCAGTAAAAAAACAATAAATAATCAAATATTAAAAATAAAAAAAGTAACATATTATCCCATAATTTGGATGGATTTAGACTACCCCAAAAAAACGAAGGGGACTAAAACCTTCCGCTTCGTCATCTTCTTCTAATAATTCGATTTAGACTACCCCCAAAAAAACGAAGGGGACTAAAACGGTAATACTGTATCACATACCCAGTTAGTGAAGATTTAGACTACCCCAAAAAAATGAAAAAGTGCTGAAATATATATAGGTTTCTAAATTTAATGTTGTCTAAGTTTGTTAATAAAATAAAAAAATATTGATTTTTAATAAAGAGCTACACAGCTCTTTTTATTTACTTATTCAAAAAAATATACAAAAAAAATTTTTTTGAAGTATTGACTACGTATGTAATACGTGTTATGATGGTTTTTGTAACTCAGGAATTACACAATAAAAAAATAGATATAGGAGTTGATAAAGATGGATTTTTTTAACTTTTTTTAGATGATTTTTTTGGGATGTTGTAGGTGATGATGTTTTTAGATAGGTTAAAAAGATGTATTAGAGTATATAGTAAATAAATTATTAGATATTTTTTTAAAGAATTGGTTTTAGAAGTTTTAAGAAGATTAGTGTCAAAAATCATTTAGATAGTATTTTTTTAAGAATAGGAAAAAAATCACGGTAAATTTCTATATTAAAAATAGAAATATGTTATCGTGATTTTTGTTATTCAAAAATTAAAATTGCTAAGTTAATATTTAGAGATAACTTTTGCATATTTTTTTACAATTTTTTTGAAAAAAAATGTTATAATAGTAAAAAAATTTATAAAAAAATCTTCAGTTTAAGGAGAAAGATACTATGGAAATTAGTTATAAAGAAATTGGATCTAATTTAAAAAGAGATATTATTTGAAGAATTTAGGAAAAAAATGAAGATGTTCTTTTTGTGTTTGAAAATTCGGCTTCATTTTTTTGAGATTAAAAGGGAATTTTTTACGAGATGAGGAAATGCAGAGGGAATTAGGGATTTTTTTCAGAATTTTAAGATG
>BNJV01000393.1_pt1 | contig 18715 bp, 34 predicted proteins | sample 8540591 | NCBI WGS metagenome assembly BNJV01 (sample SAMD00202457, study PRJDB9452) | human saliva metagenome | host: Homo sapiens
TTTTAACACACGTTAAAATATAGAGTCAAAAACTCTGTAGTTAGCTGGGGATATTATCAGAACATTCACACATCAAAGTAGTAATAATCAAGTTGAACCACTAGCATCATTTAAGTTTGGGAGTAAATCATTCCCTACGATATTCCATCAACTCACGAAGCGAGAATGATTAGCCCTATTTGTTGACAATATCCCTAGTCAAGTATTACCGAAATAGACCTCACACTGGTCGCCCTGCCTTTCGTCCAACCATACTCATGAAGATGACCATATTCGCTTATGGTCGTCAAGTGTTCTTTGGACGTAAAATCGTTCAAATGAACGAAGAAGTCATTTCCATGAAATGGTTGAACCAAGATACCTATGTTAGCTATAAAACGATTAATAACTTCCGCTCCAGTAAACATGCCAACAACCTAATCAAAATTGACTTAAAAGTACTAAACGAGACAGATAACCCAATGAACTGGGAATATCTTGAGGACACGGACCAGTTTATAAAGCCCGACGGCCTAGTTTATTCCTTTAAGAACTACTCTAGTCGAACTAATAAGTATGAGTTTTCAACGTGATTTCAAAGATTTATGAGGCGGATAAAATTCAAAGATACTCCTGAGTTAGAACAGTTGGCTAAAAACAGATAGTGAAATCAGAAACAAATCCATTATAATCAAACTTGGAATTACTTTAAGGAACTCCTTACGCAAACATTACATAGTGAAGAAGGCTCTCAAATTTATGCCAAACGGAAAATTGATGTTGAACCCGTTTTTGGTAGTTTTCGGCGTGCGCAGAGTGCATGTCAGAGGTCAAAACAAACCGTCTCAACAGAGATAGCATTCATCTTCATGAGCATGAATCTCACCAAATTAGCAAAGAATCTAGCATCTAAAACGTTCACCTATTCAAAAACCACACAGTGTTTCTTTCCAGCTTGATTGTATTCAAGACTGAAATCACTGTGTGGTTTTATTTAAAGCTAGTTTTTGCCCTAGTTCTTTTTCCTTATTCTGTTTTCTTCTTCACTTTCTTCAGCTTTGACAGGTCGAGGTTCATAGGCTCTGATAATCTGAGCAACGACTGGATGGCGAACCACATCCTTGGCTGAAAAATGAACAAAGTCAATCTGGTGAATGTTCTTGAGTTTTTCTTGAGCATCAATCAAACCAGACTTGACGTTACGTGGAAGGTCAATCTGACTGATATCTCCCATTGACAATCATCTTAGAATTAAAAACCTAAAGACGAGTCAAAGAACATCTTCATCTGCATGATGGTCGTATTTTTGCGCCTCATCGAGATAACAAAGGCATCATCCAAGGTACGTCCACGCATATAAGCCAGGGGATGCAATCTCAGATGATTTCACGCTCCATAAGACGGGTAGTTTGATCCTTCCCAAGAATCTGATATAAAGGCATCGTATACTGGACGAAGATAAGGATCTACCTTTTTCCTTGAGATCTCCTGGAAGAAATCCCTAAGCTCTCCCCTGCTTCTACTGCAGGACGTGTCAAAATGATACGCTTGACTTGCCCACGCTTGAGAGCTGTTACGGCTAAGGTCACTGCTAGGAAGGTTTTACCTGTCCCTGCCGGCCCAATACCAAAGGTCACATCGTGTTGTTTGACACTATCCACATAAAAGCTTTTGACCAAGGTTTTAACACGGATAGGGCTTGCCTGTATTATCCTTGATAATTTCTTCTTCATAGAGGGCGACAAACTTATCGATCTCATTATTCTTAGCCATTGTAATGGCTGTCACCACATCCGGAGTTCCAACAGTCATTCACGATTGACCAAGACCATCAAGGCTTGGATAACCTGCGGGCTTCCTCACAAGCCGACTCCTCCCCCAAGACTTGTACAATCTCTGTACGAGCATGGATGATGACATCTAACTCATCCTCCATCAAACGAAGATGGCGCTCATTAGAACCCAAAAAGATGAAATAGGTCATCTGGATGACTAAGTTGAATGTCTATTGAATGTTCCTTCAAACAAAAAGGAACCTCTAACTCTTTAAATTTCGTTTTTCATCATTTTTGTTTTCTTTTTAGGTGAACTAGTCTTAAGTCCCCACCATCTTGACAATAGGTCACAGACAAAGCTAGTTGCCAAATAATGGGAAAATTTTCTCATAAAAGGTTAAACTGAATGACTATATTATAGCAAAGAGGCTGAGAAATTACTATTCCAACCCCATCTAGTGGTCTTAATGTTCTAGATATTCTTGCCAAATTCGATCAAAGTCTCCCATATTAAAAGGAAGAAAGCTGGCATGTTCCTCTAAGAAACGACTGGCTTGATCGAAATCATCTGTATGCTTTTGGGAAGGCAGACTCTCAAAAGCCAAATCCACTAAAATTGCTTTTGGGACTATTGCTAGGATTGCGCTGGTCATCAGTCCAGTATAAAATGATTTTCTCATAAGCCTCCTAAATCAACTCTGTGCCGAACTGATCTTGCTTGATTTTGCCAGCCTTCATCAAACCACCGAGTGCTTTTAAACCACCTTTTGAAATACCGAAAGTAGCCTTGATATCATCTGGTGATGACTTATCATTCAAGGTCATGAAGCCACCATTGCTTTTCCAAATAAGTCAAGATCATCTGCACATCATTTTCCAACATCTCAAAAGAGCGTGGTTTTAAAGAGAGATTAAGCGTTCAGTCAACCTCACGGGAAACCAATGACACGCGTATCTAGCACTGGCCCAAGCGTGGTTCTGCATAGCGCTCACTTGATGGATAAATCCAAGCTATGTTGTTCTCTGGTAAATAGACAGAAGGTTCCTGATAATTTGAGACGGTATACATGTGAGCCAATTTTGATTCTGCATGTTATTGTAGGCGGGACGTGCCAATCGTTGGAAATCTTTCCTGATAAGCCAAGATTCCCAGATGCGGTCCTTCTATCCACTTCTAGACGAATATAAAGTCAGATCGACTCTTCTCAGGCCAGAGCTCTTTAAGTTCAGAAGAATATCTGAGTGACACAACGATTTTCCTTGTCTCGTAATCCTGTATCCTATAAACCCCAAGGTCCTTACAGAACCTCTGTTACTGTTCCCCAACCAAATTGTTCCTGAGTTGCAGTCACTCTGTAGTAGAGACGCAATTTTGCTTCATATCTGTGTAAGCAAAACCTTTGACCGTATTCACCAACTGTATGCTGACCTTCTTCTTTAGCTAGGAGTACTATGTTTGACCATCCTTTTTGAACAAAGTAAAAACGGTCATTTTCATCGATGATGAGTCCAACGATCAAAGAACTTGCAGATTTGTATTTCCTTCTCGAATAAAACTCAATAGCAATGCCAACTGAGTTTTCTGTTTATTTCTTAGACTTTCAAGATTTCTTTTTCTTTGTTGGCAGTCATTTCGTCGATGTGTTTAACAGCATCGTCCGTTGCTTTTTGAATATCTTTTTCAAGAGTCTTCAATTCGTCTTCAGTGATTTCTTTTGCTTTTTCTTGTTTTCTGCCTCGTCCAGGATCCACGACGGATATTACGGATAGCAACTTTAGCATTTTCACCCACTTTTTCACCTGCACAAGGTCGCGACGAGTTTCTTCTGTAAGGCTGGGATTACCAAGCGAATAACAGAGCCATCGTTAGCTGCTAATACCTAGGTCTGAAGCATCTCGGCACGCTCGATATCTTCAAGATGATTTGTCAAATGGTAGTTACAACAAAACACGCGCTTCTGGAATGGTACTGAGCGATTTGATCATGGTGTTTCAACTACCCTGAGTACTCAACGTGGATGCGGTCACAAGCTGAGCATTAGCATCGGCCAGCACGAATACTTCCAAACTCACGAGCAAGTGAGTGGTGAGATTGGGTCACTTCTCTTTGCTTTTCTACGATTGCATATGCATCTTATTCCTTTTCTTCGATATTATTTGAAACTGTGGTTCCGATATTTTCACCAACACAACACGTTTAATATTCTGGTTGGTTCAGTGAAAACCACCAAGTCAATATCATTGTCCATTGGAAAGTGCTGGAAGCTGTTGAGTCCATGATACGAGACCTTTAATGATCACGTCACGGTGAGTCAACTCTTCAATTTAACAGCTAGTCTTATCTAGGGATCAGCATTGTAGACACCATCAACCCCATTCTAGCCATCAAGATAGAGCATCGCTTCAATCTCAGCTGCGACGGAAGAGCTGCTGTTGTATCTGTTGAGAAGTATGGTGAACCAGTTCCCGCAACTAAAGATAACAATGCGTCCTCAAGATGACGAAGGGCGACATCACGGAACGTAAGGTTTTGCTACTTGTTGCATGGCAATGGTTGTTTGAACACGTGTATCCACACCAACTTGTTGCAATGAATTCGCTATTAGAGATATCATAACGGTTCCAAGCGATTCCTGTATAGTCTGGCTGTACACGATCCATTCCAGCTTCTGCAGGGTTCTCACGCCAGAGATTTCTCCACCAATAACGAGGGCAATCTCAATACCAGTTATGTACTTTTGAATTTCTTGAGCCATTGCTTGAACTGTTTTGATATCAATTCCGACACCACGTTCGCCAGCAAGGGCCTCACCTGATAACTTAATCAAAAATACGTTTTATATTTGGGTTCCACCTGACTTCGCCCTTTATTTTTATTCAAACTATTTTATCACATTTTTGAGAATTTTATAGTCTCATGAGTTATTCTTTTGAAAATTTTAAACGGATAAAAGTTTTCAAATCAGTCACAAGGCACGCTCTGCAATTTTTCATAACGAGCCTTCTTATCACGAATGCGGTCGCCTTCCAATTCCTTGATAATTCCGGAAAATTGACGTTCATTGGTTGAAGCGTTTACTGTCAGCATGGTGATGTAATGAGCTAGACTTCCAATTGCTGTTGTCTCTGGAAAATAGCAGGACTTTCTCCCTTGAAAAAGACGAGGCTGCGTTAGTTTCAGCTACTAGACCTGATGCCGCTGACTCAACATAGCCTTCCACACGTCATCTGACCAGCAAAGAATAGATTTGACTGTTTCTTAGAACGATAAGTCTGTCAAGAAGATTTGGTGAATCCATGTACGAATTACGGGTGCATAACACCATAACGAACAAACTCCAGCGTTTTCAGAGACCTGGAATCATTTGGAAGACACGCTTCTAGCCTCCCATTTGAGGTGAGTTTGGAACCAACGATGTTATAAAGACTACCTGCAGCATTGTCCTGACGAAGCTGAACGACCGCATAAGGAGTTTTAAAGTTCCATCACGAGGACCTGTGTAATCGTCTGGATACTCCAAACCACTGGTTCATTGGTCCATAAAGCATGGTTTTGATGCCTCGTTTAGCCATTACTTCGATTGGCATACAGCCTCGCAGTATTTTTCTTTCGAAAGAAATTCAACGGAGCTTCTTCTGCATTGACCAAGGCTTCATGGATCCATAAACTCTTGTTTGGTCATAGGGCATTGAGATAGGCTGCTTCTCCTTATCATAACGAGATTTGAGATAAACCTTGTTCATATCAATGGCTAACATCCACAATAGGCGCTGCAGCATCATAGAAATAAAAACCGTCAGCCGCCATTAAGAGCGTGGATTTTTCAGCAAGAGCATCACTAGTCAAAGGACCAGTCGCAACTGACTGTAATAGCATCTGTTGGCAATTCTGTAATTTCGTCACGAACGACCTCAATCAAGGGATGATTGGCAATCTTTTCTAGTAACTCATTTGAGAAAAACCATCGCGGTCCACCGCAAGGGCACCACCAGCAGGAACACGAGTTGCTTCAGCAGATTCCAAGATAGAGAACCCAAGCGACGCATTTCTTCTTTGAGGAGACCGACAGCATTTTGTAAGAGCATCCCCACGTAAAGAGTTTGAGCAGACCAATTCTGCAAAATTGTCGAGTTTTGTAGTTGCGGTGTTGACTTGACACCACGCATTTCATAAAAGCTAACTGAATACCACGCTCTGGATTTGGTAGGCTGCTTCAGAACCCGCCAAGCCCGCACCGATAACATTGATATAAGATTGAGACACGACACTAATACCTCTTTTGGGTGAAAACTTAAGTTCATTCCAGAACAAGTCATTAGACTGTTTGACACCCACAAATCTTTTCTATGTCTTCTTCTAGTATAACAGGGAAGAAGACCCGACTTCCTGTCTAGTTGTTTTCTCTTGATTGTCTTCCCATTCGTGATAAGCTGCGTAGAGCTGGCTTTTTGTTCCAGTGGTAAATCTTTCGCAACTTCCTTAATGGCTTGATTTTTCTTGATTCCTTGTTGATCTCGTTCTTGGATTTCTAGAACAAGTCCTCTTCATCATATCTTCTACTTCTTGACTAGCACCCTCTACAATGAGAAGGCATTCGCCCTTGAGGTGGCGTTTTCAGCAATGCTTTCAGCAATTCAGAGATCTTTCCTCTTGGTATTCTTCATAAATCTTGGTCAATTCTCTGACCAAGACTGCTGAACGATCACACTATAGACTTCTAGCATATTCTCCAGTGTATCCGCGACACGATGTGGAGATTCGTAGAAAATCTGAGTCTCAGGATGCTTTTTGCTTTCAAAATTGCTTCTGCTGTCCAGATTTTCGTGGTAGAATCCATAAAATGTGAGGTTGGGGTGATAAACCACTATGATCAAGGCAGAAATCCCAGCACTAGCTCCTGGAACTGTGACAACCGCGATGTCTTCCTCAATAGCTGCCTTAACCAAATCATGCCCAGGATCTGAGATACTAGGCAGACCCGCATCGGAGACCTGAGCAATACTTTGCCCTGCTTTCAAGAAACCAATCAAATCAGGAATCCCTTGGCATTGTGCTCATGGCTGATCTGCTTGATCGAAATGTCAAAATGCTTGAGCAAAAGTCCAGTATTACGAGTATCTTTCTGCTGCGATCCAGTCAACCTCCTTTTCAAGGTCTGAATAGCGCGAAAAGTCATATCATCTAGATTACCGATTGGCGTTGCTACTAGATAAAGCTTGCCGTAGGGAGTTTGTCCCTTAAAACTCTTTTGAATCTGCATACTTACTCCCTAAATAACAACTCATCACAAAACATACATTCTGCATCTTGCTCCCGACGTTGACCATAAAGTCACGACAAACGTGAAAACCATCCTCATAAATGCGACGGACATTTCACATGTTTGGTCTTGGCTGGAGCTGTCTCCTCAACTTCTCCCAAACGTTCTCTCAGTTTTATCATTTTTCTAAACGAAGAACTGTATTTTCCTCTACCAAACTCTTGAGATTTTTCTTGATAAGCTCTCGACGTCTGCCAAGGTTACCAACAATTGCTGTGAAAAGTCATCTAAAGCATCAAATAATTCTTTTATTCATTACAGCCCTTTCTATAATCTATCTTTACTTTAAATTTTTGTAAAACCAGGTATTCCAAAAGCGTTTTGAAAGCTAACATTGGCTCCGCCACATTTTACAGAGTTTGGACGAGATTTTGCAAAATATTTCTGAGCTGAAAACATTGAGAATCTCTTGACCAGCTAGTACCCCTAAAATCCTGGAGCACTTGATCTTTGCTTTTTCTTTATCATCAGCCAAACTCGTTAATTTTGCAACTTGCAAAATGAGATTCTTTTATGGGCTAAAAAGCCACGAAAAGAAACGTTCACTTTCATCTACTAGTGTCCGAAAATCCTGCTTGATGCACTACAGCTTATCAGCCTCCGCCTGAGATTGACTAAACTGAGCCAATAGCTTAGCTTTATTTTACTAAACCAGCCTCTTCAAGCTGTGACATTAAAGTGAGAGACTTGCTTCTTAAAATTGGAAAAATCTGTGTTCGACTGAATCGTTGGTAACATCTGTTCCTCATCATCGGTCAAAAGAAAATATAAATCTCACTTTGTGGTTCTTCAATAACCTTAAAAGAGAATTTGCGGCATTCATATGCATTTTTCTGCTTGCTCGATAATAAAGACTTGACGTTGATTTTTCAATACCAGACTGGGAAAAATTGACCAACTAATTCTCGAACACGCTCCCGTCTTAATGACTTGATTTAGAGGTTTAATATGGTTGCATCAGGAAACTCTTCCTGCTCAATCAATTTACAATTCCGACATTTTCACAAGGAAAAATACCAGTTTCTCTCACTACAAAAGAGACTTTTAGACAAGAAAAGGGCCATCTCTAAATTTCCAAAATTACCTGAAAAGAGATAGGCGTGATTGGCTGCCCTTTCTCCAAGATATGGACAAAACTGTTCAAATTGTAGAGGTTGACAAGCTCTCAATTGATCTTGTTTCATCTCCGTAGTCCCATCCTATCAAAAAGTAGTTGTTGCGTGTTCTCAATCACTCTGATCAAGTGGTGACTCAGCATCGATCGATGCGATTTCCTCTCTTTCAAGAAGAGAAAGGTAACCTTGACGAACTTTTGCGGTGTAGATCCAGGCCTTCCATGTCCAAAGCGATTGACTTCCCGATCACTGTTGGCAGCAATGCGTGCCAGCCCCTCTTCGACCTCAATGCTCAAAGCAAAGAGTCAAATCAGGTTTTAGTCCATCTGTCTGCAAACTTATTAAGCCAATCAATGGCTTCTATACCTAAACCACGCCCAAAGCCCTGATAGGCAACAGAACTATCGATAAAGCGATCCATGATAACCAGTTTTCCAGCTGCAAGTGCTGGTAAGACCTTTTCCACCAAGTGTTGTCGACGTGACAGCAATATAGAGGAGAAGCTCAGTCTTGAGGATCCATTTCAGTATAGACTAGGATCTAGGATAACTTCTCGAATTTTTCTCCAATTAAGACCCCCACCTGGTTCACGGGTTGTTAAAACTTCCACTCCCTATCTTCTAATATAGGATTAGAGCTCAAGAACGCTTGTTTTCCTGCTCCCTCTGGTCCTCAAGAGACTAATGAAAGACTTTTTGGCAGTCTGACTCATTTCTATTTTTCTCTCTATCTCTATCATGATTTGTGAAAAGCTTTTTCATTTTCGCTCTTTGTAATAGAGGTTGAGTTTTTATTGCTCACCCTTATTTGCCTAATTCTTGAGTTTTTGAAGGCTTTGGCTGACAGCATCCATAACGGTTCCTCTCAAAGCATGTCTTCAGACTTGCTACACCAGCAATGGTTGAACCACCTGGACTGCAAACTTGATCTTTCTAGGACTCCAGGATGTTGCTGACTTTCTAGGGACCATTTGACCTGCACCAACTACCGTTTGAGCCGCCATTTTCAGAGCCATTTCTCGTGGCAATCCTGTCTGAACACCTGCATCCGCCAAGGCTTCGATAAGAGAGATAGACAAGGTTGGTCCACAGCCTGCAAGCCCTGTCGCAGCATCTATTAAAGTATCGCTTAATTCAACCAACTGGCCAGCATTAGCTAAGAGATGACAAAAAGTTGTTTTAGTCTTCTGGATGACAATTTGCAGACATAGCATAACTAATTACCCTTGCCCAATAGCAACAGGTGTATTAGGCATAATACGTATCAATCCTATGGTAACTTGAAGAAGACTAGCAAGTTTTTCCAAGGTCAAAACCAGCTGCCATAGAAATCAAAGAAGACTTTCTCGTTTCTCAAGGATTGACTGATATTGAGAGCAGTTCTAGAACTGTGCTGGTTTAACTCTAGAAAAATCACATCTGCTTGCAAAAGATTTCGTCATTGCTAGAAGCCAGACCACCATAATTGGCAATAAAAGTATCCACCTTAGCTTGACTACGATTAGCAAGGAGAATCTGATGAATCGTTTTTGCCTGCAAGACAGCCTTAGCCAAACTAGCTCCCATATTCCCCAAGCCGATAAATCCAATCTTCATCTCTTACTCCCTTATCTGTCCATCACCAGTAACCACATATTTGTAGCTGGTCAATTCCTTCAATCCCATTGGACCACGCGCATGCAATTTCTGAGTAGAAATCCCCATTTCACAACCCAGACCAAAATTGGCCACCATCTGGAAAACGAGTTGAGGCATTGACGCAAACCGCTGCCGAGTCCACTTGATCTGTAAAGTAAGCTATAGCATCAGCATTTTTCAGTCACAATCGCATCCGAATGATGGGTGCTGTGGGCTTCGATATGCTCTACAGCTTTCAAGGCTAGAAACTACTTTAACAGCTAATACATAGTCTAAAAACCCAGTGTCAAAGTCTTGAGCCTCAGCAGGTAGACCTGAAATAAATTGCATTGCTTTTGCTATCTCAGGCGGAATTGAATCGGTTCCAACCCTGCTCTTTCGCTCTAGCAGCCAGCATCTGCTCCAAACGAGTAGGAAGCTTGCCGCCTTGTCTTGATGAACAAGCAGCACTTCATGGCATTGCAGACTGAAGGACGACTAGTTTTTAGCGTTATTGATAATAGACAGTGCCTTGTCTTCATCCGCATCTTTGTCAACGTAGACATGAACAATCCTCGTATCCTGTTTCGATAACTGGCACAATAGCATTCTCAACGACAGCATTAATCAAACCAGCCCCCCACGAGGAAATGAGAAGGTCTAGATAACCCTTAGCCTTCATCATGGCATCAACTACTTTCACGGCTGGTATCTTCTACTAATTGAATGACGTCTGGATGAATGGTAGTAATCTCCAAGCCCTTCTTCAAGGCTGTGACAATGGCATGAGCTGTTTGATAGGCATCCTTACCACTACGAAGAACGACCGCATTCCCACTCTTGAGAGCCAAAGCTGCTGCGTCAGACGTCACATTTGGACGACTTTCATAGATAATACCGATGACTCCCATAGTCATCACGTCTCTTGGTGATAACCAAGCCATTGTCTGACTTCTTTCTAGGACTTCACCACTCGGGTCTGGTAAAGCAACCACATCACGAATGCCTGCCATCGCTTGGATACGACCTGCATCCAAATAAAGACGATCGAGCATAACATCTGAGATTTTGCCTTTGGCTACTTCCATATCGCGAGCATTGGCCGCTAAAATCTCCTCAGTAGCTGCTAATAAGTGATTAGCCATGGCTAGCAAGGCTTGGTTTTTCACCTCTTCACTAGCTGTATTAATCGACTTTTTAACAGCCTGTACCTGTTCAAATTGTTCTTGTGTACTCACCATAGTTTACCTCTAAAAATTCTGTAAAGAGTAGTGATTTCAGGAGTGATAGAAATCCAGTCATCACGGTGAATCAGGACTCCTTGGCTTTTTGAGAACGAAGGACATCTTTAAGTCCCGATGCACCTAACTGTACTCTCTACCTTTTCCAAGTGATTTTCAGTTTCTTATCAAATACCGTTACAATATCACCATAAGAAAAATTGCTCCTCAGACATCTACAACCCTGATAAAAAGGAGACTCTTTCCATGTTGAGAGGGCTTCTGCCGCCCCTTTATCAACCCAAATAGAACCTTGACTCTGAGCATAAAAAGGCCAGCCATTGTTTCTGGGTACGAAGTCCCTTTCTATGCAACAAAAGAAAGAACCATCAAGAGTTTCTTCAGCTGCTTCAATTCAAAGCATCGGGTTTCAAGGAAGAACAGATATAAACGGGAACACCTGACTCTGTCGCAATGGTCGCTGCCTTTATCTTAGTCAGCATGCCATGCCAGTTCCATTAGATGATCCTGATCCACCAGCCATATCAATAATTTCACGATTGATGGTCTCAATCCCTCTCCAGACGTTTAGCTCTTGGATCCGAGTTAGGATTACCAGTATAAAGACCGTCCACATCTGTTAAGAGGACCAAAAGATCTGCCTGCACCATTGCAGCTACCTGAGCACTGAGCGTATCATTATCCCTCGACCCTGAGCTCATCAATAACGACACTGTCACTCATTGATAATAGGAATCGCACCACGATTACAGCAGGACTGACAAAGCTTGATGGGCATTTTTATAACGTCGCTTATCGACAAAAATCATCCTGAGTTAGCAAGATTTGCGCTGAAACAATCTGTCTTAAGAGCAAATTGTTGTGTATTCTTCCAAAAGCAAACCTTTGACCAACTGCAGCTGAAGCCTGCTTATCCACAATCTTTGTTGGTCGTTTTTTAAATCCTAAGGCTCCGAAACCTGCTGCAACAGCCCCAGAAGACACCAAAATCAGCTCATGACCTGCTTTCATGCAGCATTGCAAAGCTGTTGTGTGATAGCTTTTACTTTACTGCGAGATAAACTTTCCATCTTTATGTGTCAGGATGAAGTTCCCACTTTAACATCGATACGCTTTGTATTTCATTTTCTCCAAATTTAATATTTAACCATTTTACCATGATTTTATAGGAATTGTAAAAAGGGCTCCTTCAAATAAATGTTTATAACATTTTGTAGTAGATAAATGAACTGCACCTCAAAAGTCAGACATCTAAGTTTTGGGATGCAGTTCATTTTTCCATTGCTCTTATTTGAACGACAGATTTTTATTTTTGCAAAATATGAGTGTTTATAGCAGCATTTTTAAAAACTATAGAAAAACTCTCCAACTATTCTATTATACCATATATATATATAAATAGACTGTCTGACGTATACTAACAATAGAAAAGCGCTTTAAATTAAATAAAAGGAGGTTTTATGAGGAAAGTAAATAAGGACATTTTATTCCTAACTGGAATCATAGTTTTATGTTTTGGTTTTATTATTTCACATCAACCCTTATTATGCCGAACCCTATGCGACACTGAAAGAAAGGATAAATTTATTCTTTTAGCAACTATATTGGAGACCCTATGGAACCCTCAGTATCTTTTTCTGGTTGCATTATGACTTTCAAAGGTTGAAAAATAATCTTTTGATCATAAAAATTATGACCTCATTTGAATGCTAAATCTATATATCAAACTCGTTCTAATGAAAATAGGGGGCCAAGTGACAACCTCTCGCTCAAACTATAGTGTTCTTTATAGTTTGGAGCAAACTGGTCACTTGAATGACTCATTAGATAGATCTGACTTTACCAGATCTATCTTTTTATTTGAGAGAGAACGCTTGCAAAGCAAGATTCTTTTAGTGTCTGACTTAAATAATTGTTCTTCTGGGAACTAAATCAAATTACAGCTTCGATTTCTGTAACCATACCTGAACCAACAGTACGTCCACCCTCACGGATAGAGAATGTAGTACCTTTTGTTCTACGGCGATTGGGTGGATCAACTCAACGTCGATTGTCACGTTATCACCTGGCATTACCATTTCAGTACCTGCGAGTTCGATTGAACCTGTAACGTCAGTAGTACGAAGTAGAATTGTGGACGGTAGTTGTTGAAGAATGGAGGTGACGTCCACCTTCTTCTTTAGTGGATGTAAACTTCACCTTTTGAATTTTGAGTGTGTGGGTTGATTGAACCTGGTTTAGCGATAACTTGTCCACGTTCGATTTTCGTCGTTGAACACCACGAAGAAGGTACACCTACGTTATCTCCTGCAAGACCTTCGTCAAGTTGTTTACGGAACATTTTCAACACCAGTAATAACTGCTTTTTAGTTTCTTCTTTGATACCAACTGATTTCGATTTCGTCGTTGACACGAACAGTACCACGGTCGATACGTCCTGAAGCAACTGTACCACGTCCAGTGATTGAGAATACGTCTTCGACTGGAAGAAGCAATGGTTTGTCAGTGTCACGTTCTGGTTCTGGAATGTACTCATCAACAGTGTTCATCAATTCCATGATGATGTCTTCGTATTTAGAGTCACCTTCAAGAGCTTTAAGAGCTGAACCTTGGATAACTGGAAGATCGTCACCTGGGAAGTCGTATTCTGAAAGAAGGTCACGGATTTCCATTTCAACCAATTCAAGCAATTCGTCGTCGTCAACCAAGTCGATCTTGTTCATGAAGACGATAAGGTGTTTAACACCAACCTGACGTGAAAAGAAGGATGTGCTCACGAGTTTGTGGCATTGGTCCGTCAGTTGAAGCTACTACAAGGATAGCTCCGTCCATTTGAGCGGCACCAGTGATCATGTTTCTAACGTAGTCCGCGTGTCCTGGAGCGTCGATGTGAGCGTAGTGACGTTTTTCAGTTTCGTACTCAACGTGCGCAGTGTTGATAGTGATACCGCGTTCGCGTTCTTCTGGAGCAGCATCGATAGACGCATAGTCTTTAGGTTGGTTAACTGCTGAAGGCAAGCGACGTGCCAAAACAGTTGTGATAGCTGCAGTTAGGGTAGTTTTACCGTGGTCAACGTGTCCGATAGTACCAATGTTAACGTGGTGGTTTACTACGATCGTATTTTCTTTTGCCATTTGAGTAAAAGCCTCCAATAAAAATATATTTTATAGACAGTAGGCAATACAAGTCTAACTTTCCTTACTATTTTATCAAATTTCAGCTAAATTGCAAGTGTTTTACAAAGCTGGGAATTATTCTTATTCTTGCTCTACTTCCTCTACCAATTTATTTAAAAATATCTATAACAGGCTTGATTTTAGTCAAAAGGCGATAGACCATAATTCGATAACCCAAGTCTGAATTTCCCATTTTCAGCCCCGAAAGACTTCAATCATTCAGTTGTTTGTAAAAAGTTGTGTATTGAAAAATTTAAAAGTTTCATCATAAGAGATTAGAGTTTTAAAAACCAATAAAAGATTGATCAACCATAGTGCCAAAGATACTCATGATCAAAAGGTCGGGAGCTTTTATCCCGACATCTTTATTCTGATAGATGCTTTTCAACTTCTTGTGCTTCCTTATGATTTTCATACAGTGCGCTAAGAATTTAGCAATCTTTTAAAATGGAATAGCTTGAACAGCAACAATCATCCCAATCACACCGTAAATATTACTTGATAATAAAAGCAAGACTAAAATAGTAATCGGGTGAACCTTCATAACTCCACCCACGATACGTGGATATAAAATATTTCCACCAACTTGCTGAATAATCAACATAAATGACAGCAATAATCATTTTATGAGGATCGGTAAAGAGATTTGAGATAATCATTGGAATCAAGCCATCGCTTGGTCCCACATACGGAATCAAATTAGCCAATCCAGAAAAATGGCGAAGACCAAGGCATATCTTAGACCAATCACACTATAACCGATAAAAAGCTAAAACATCCAATAATAACTGCGTCAATCGACACTCCACTAATGTAACGAGAAATAGTTGTATGGGTTTGTCAACAAACCAGATATGTTCAATTTATCTCGTTTTTAATACAGTTCTTTCTAACATGGGTATTTATGCCCATCAAGTGAGGAAGTAAATCAAGAAGACTGGTGTCATGATGATAATCAACAGTGCTTACGAGTGCAGATAGAACACTTCCAACACTATTTGTCACACTGTTCAAGATATTTTTGCAAAATATCAACTATGAGAGATTTTAATTGTTGAATAGTCTGATTTGAATATCTAGATTTTTGCAGAGCTTTGATGTTTTGATACTCAATGACTAAATCTTGAAGACGACCATAAATGTTTTGACTCGAGTAGATTAGGCTACTCAACTGATTAATCAAAATCGGTAGCAGATAGACAAAAACTAAGCACGATTGCACAAATTAAGGCACAAAGGGTTAACAAAATCCCAATGATGTATTGATTTTGCGATTCCTCTCTAAAAAGATAACAATTGGGTTGGTTAGGTAATACAAAAATCCTCCCCAATAAAAAAGGAATGCATAATTGTATTCAGCACACTTACAAAGGGTGTGATAATAGCACCATTTGCTCTCCAGAGATAAAAATTAGGGTTATTAATAGATTTCAGTTGTCCAGAAGAACAATTTGTTTCTTCGAAACATAAGACACCTCCTCTTTTCCCTATTTTACCATATTTCAAAAAGATTGATAACCTTCATCAAAAATCAAGAATATTTTTGTCTTTGTGATAGAATAAAGCTATTATGAAGAAATTATTTTTAACCTTAATCACATTATTTTTATTCGGTTCGGCACAACTGTTTCGGCCCAGGATTTTGATGTAGCTGCAAAACATGCTATTGCTGTTGAGGCTAACAGTGGAAAGATTTTATATGAAAAAGATGCTACTCAACCTGTTGAAATAGCTTCTATCAGTAAAATCCTCACTGTTTATCTGAGTCTATGAAGCCTTGGAACAAGGGAAAATCACCCTTTCTACTCCTGTAGAAATCTCAGATTATCCCTACCAGCTCACCTGACCAATTCTGAAGCGAGTAACGTTCCCATGGAAGCTCGTAACTACACAGTAGAGGAATTGCTAGAAGCGACTTTGGTATCTAGCGCTAACAGTGCTGCTATCGCTTTAGCTGAAAAAATTGCCGGTTCTGAGAAGGACTTTGTAGATATGATGAAGGCCAAACCTAGAAGAATGGGGGAATCCAAGATGCTACACTCGTCAACACAACCGGCCTCAACAATGAAACTCTCGGCGCTAATATCTATCCTGGTTCTAAGAAAGATGATGAAAACAAATTAAGTGCCTATGATGTAGCTATCGTAGCTCGTAATCTGATTCTCAAGTATCCTCAGGTCTTAGAAATCACTAAGAAGCCTTCTTTCACTTTCGCTGGCATGACCATTAATTCTACCAACTATATGTTGAGGAATGCCTGCCTACCGTGGTGGTGTTGACGGACTTAAAACTGGTACGACTGATAAGGCTGAGCATCCTTTGTAGGTACTACAGTCGAAAAGGAATGCGCATCATTACTGTTGTTTTAAACGCCAACAACCAAGATACTAATCCAGTATGCACGCTTTACAGCTACTTCTTCTCTTTTAGATTATATTTCTTCAAACTTTGCTCTCCAGACAATCGTCAAGCAGGGTGAAAGTTATGAGGATAGTAAAAGTCCTGTTTTAGATGGGAAAAAGATGACACAGTCACAGCGGTCGCAAAAGAAGATATCAAGATCGTACAACGTCTGGGCAGTCGAGCTCAATCAACTATCACCTATACTGCTGATACTACTGAACACACTGCTCCACTAGAGGCAGGAACTGTCGTTGGACATTTGACTTATGAAGACAAGGATCTAGTTGGTCAAGGATACATTACAACTGACAAAACCTAGTTTTGAGATGGTCGCAGAAAAATGTCGAAAAGCCTTCTTAAAAGTTTGGTGAATCGACGTAGTTCGGATTTGTTAACGAGAATTATAAAAATCGCGAATTTCGCGATTTTTCTTTATTCATTTTCAGCTAGAGTTGAATGTTTATAGCCATAAGTAAAGTAAATAAGAATTCCAATTATCAAGTGCAATTCCAAATGCCATCCATGTTTCAAGGGTATATTGAAGCATGAATGAGAGGCAGATAAGAATAGACAAGATTGGTAAAAAAGGTACCAGGGGAGTTTTGAACTCGCCCTCTTTTGGCATCCCCTTATCTTTTCTCAATTTGATAATCCCATAGGCTAGGAGAATAAGATAGGCTAAGGTGCAGATATTGAGAAAGGCTGCAATACTTTGCAAGTGGAAAGATCCCAGCTGCAATTGCTGAAACAACACCAGTTAAGATAGTTGCATTCTTAGGGACACGACTGGTCTTAGTCACTTGTTTGAAACTCTGAGGCATGAGCCCATCACGTGCCAAACTATAAATCATTCGAGACAAGGCGTAAGTCATGGAAATACATACCGTAATCAAAGTAAAAATAGCAACGAGAGAAACGTAATTAGCTGCCCAACCAATACCGATACTTCTCAGAGAAAAAGCTACTGCATCATCACATTGAGCTTGCTATAATGAACGATACCTGTCAATATCAATGTAACCAAGGCATACAGAATGGTTACAATGGTTAAGGATAAAACAATCCCACGTGGAATATTCTTTTGTGGACTTTGAATTTCATCAACTGCCATAGAAATGGACTCAAACCCCTAAGAATCCAAAGAACATGAGTGAAGCACCTGCCATAATTCCAGTGCTTCCACCATAAATTTTGACCAAAACCAAATGGTGCAAAAATCTGACCAATTTTTCAGGTTTAATGTACCAAATTCCAACTAGGATAAATAAAGCAAGAGCAGAAAAATTTTAAAAACAACAAGAATAGAATTAAAAACGAAGAGCTGCTTTTCGAATTTAAAAAGTACAACACCTGTAACAAGTAGAATTACTAAAATTGGTAAAAATCAATATAAGTACCATGTTCAGGATTAAAAAGTTCCATTCAAGAGTTGTGGCAAGGAAATTCCATAATGGCTAAGCAAACCTTTAAAATAGGCCGCCCAACCAGAAGCAACACCTGAAACTGCTGTCATAAATTCCATAATGGTTAACCAACCAGCTATCCAGGCTGGAAATTCACCCAAAAATTGTATATAAATAACTATAGGCTCCACCTGTTGCAGGAACACGAGAAGCAAATTCTGCAAAAAGAGAGCAGATATGACACACAGATAGCAGAAATTACAATCGATACCACAAGAGCAGGTCCTGCTAGTGTTGCTGCTGCTGTTCCTGTAATCGTAAAAATACCTGTTCCCACCATAGCACCAATTCCCAAGAGAATTAAGTCCCATAGTTTTAAATGGCGGTGCATTTCCGTTTTACCTAGACTAACGTCTTTGGTTCTAAAAATATTCATATTTCATCCCCACTTTATATGATTGTATTATTTTACCATACAAAAGACTTTTTGTGAATATTTATAAGCATCTTTCGTCAAAAACTGAGAGTGGGACAGAAATCGGTAATTCGTTAGAATACGATTTCGTCGTCCCACTCTCCGCACAGCTGAGTAGGGCTGTAAAAAGCTGATGAAATCAGCAGTAGAGCCCACTCAACCACTGCGTCTTGCCTCGATAATCCAAAGACAATTGAGAGGCTAGACTTT
>BNJV01000744.1_pt1 | contig 18672 bp, 24 predicted proteins | sample 8540591 | NCBI WGS metagenome assembly BNJV01 (sample SAMD00202457, study PRJDB9452) | human saliva metagenome | host: Homo sapiens
GCGCGGGTTTTATACCGCACGTATAGCACCATCAGTTTACCAGCCGGAACGCTGTTCAGCTCCCGTCTGGATAACCGCAGGAACATGAATAGGGACGGCAAAAAGATGACTTCCCGATGGCTATGTCGAGAAGTCACCTTCTATATGAGCTACTCTTCGGTGAGATCTCCTGCTTGCCAAGCCTGGTGATCCTGCCACGAAAAGCCAGCAATACGCTCGCCATGAGCAAATAGCTCCCATGGATCGTTCACCGCACCCGCTTGCAGGGTTAAAGTCCACGGGGAACCATCAGAAGCACGCAGTGTTATCACGGGGTTATACCCGTCTTCTGAACCGGAAACCTCAGTGATTACCGTTCCCTGAACTTGCCCCAGACTATCCGGAAAATGATTATCCTGGGGCTGGGGTCCCTTGGGAACAGAGCCCTCTGCTGCGGTAAGAACACCGCTACAGTTAACTTGAAGTGCCCAATCCTTTCCAGATAAAACTGCGCAGGCGTTCTCACCCATGATCTCCACTGCATCAATGGTTAGCGGGAGGTGTGAACGCATACGTTCAAGTACTGAACGGGTATCCCACCCGGCAGGTGTCTCATCCGATGGTTCCAACGGGGCTGTGCCATCAGAAGGAACATACCCAAAATAGTGGCGTGCCTCGGCAAAACTATGAGGCACAATAAATTTCTTATTCTCTTCTACCTCAAATTCTGGTTTGTACCGATACACCGCCACGCTACGACCCGTGTAGAAGTTCTCATCATACGGGTTAATACGCATAGCGTGCGCATAATCAATCAGCATATCCGCACTGAGGCGGTCAGGAATACGCGCAACCTTATATGCTTCTTCCTGCTCAAAGTTAATTGGGAGCCCCTCATGAACGAAACGCCACCGAGAGCCCATCTCGCGTTTAACCTCAACACATCGTCGAGCCCGTTCCGGGTGAATATCGCCGGGATTATCAGGCTGAAAAAGAACCTCAAACCGGCGACGACCTCGCACATTCACCCGAGAATCAGCATGAGAAGCTATAGGGTACCGATTCGGAACATTTGAGATCAGCACGCCGGTAGTATTCAGCAGTCGAGAGGTTGTGTGCACAATAGAATCTACATCGTTACTCGGCACACGATTTGTCAAAACCGAAACCCAATAATTTTCGCACTCAGTAAACACAACAGCATCACTGATACGACGCAGCGGCTCAAGGTACGACATCGCCGCAGCTAAACCGCCTGATTCAACAACCTCATACTGCATGCGGTAGCCCAGCTTTTGCTGCCAGTCGATATATGCCTGGGCGATATCCTGCAGGTCCGCATAAATATAGCCAAGTTCGTAGGTAGTGGGCTCATATGCACCGTTAGCTAACGTGTAGTGGGGATTCATAACACTCTATTCTGTCGGTTATCGCTACGTAAGAATTTAGGATGCGGAACGGGTAAAGGTCTTCGTTGCAGGATCATCGTATTCCCGCACAGTACGTATTTCTATCCCTCCATGTTCTGGGTCATTAGCAGCTATACGCTGTGCCTTATACTGCGCGAGCTTGCTCTCTTCAGTCAGCCAGAGAATATAGTACCGCTTACCATCAAGCGTGTACTGCAACTCGGGATGGTTATACCCTACTTGGTAGCCGTAAGCGCTCTGCTGAGGGGCATTAACAAGAATATCCTCAGCGCCCTGATAATGTAATTGCTCGATGGTGCGTTGTAAGTCATCATTCTGGCTGGTAACGGGGCTTATGAGTACCATGTATTTATTCCTTCGTCATGGGGCGGGGGATGTAATGATCTACATTAGCGATAGTATCGGATAGAGTTTGCAGGTGTACGAGTTTTCGTCACCAATGTGTAGGGCTTTACCTTTCGGTCTCCTGACAGCGTGCTTCTTTCCATGCTTCGTGAGCCTGCCAACTGGGGCCTTCGATAATCTGTTCCCGATTTTGTATAACACCCCACGAAGCATTTTCATCTTCGCTCAGGATGTGAATTACCCAGTCCTCACCATGAATATCGCGAACGGTAATAAGCGGATCATAGGCATCTGGTGTATCCGCTTCAGCGGCAATTATCATGCCGCCTTGGAGAGCTTTAATAGGCTCTTGCTGATTCTTCGGAAACTCCTCTAGGCGATTTTTCTCTAGTGCTGGAGCGATACGCCAGTCACAATCCACATAGAGCTTAAAGGAAGAATTATCTTTATTACCCGTGAAAGAGAAATTCAAATCTCCTACGCTAACCTGTTCAACCGGTAATGGCAACAATGCCTGTAGCTCACTCAGACGTAGAGAATCAGCCTGATATTCATCTAAAGGCTCGAATTCATCAGATTTTTTAGATTCATTCTTCTGTACATCATCAAGATATGTTTTCGATGAGTCTTCATCATCACCATAGCTGTCGTAAAGATGATCAAGTTTATATTCTTTGCGCGCTTGGGCAAAGCTCAAAGGGCGCAAAGACTCAGGATCTTCATGCATCCAAGGTGCATCTACATTGCATACAAGTGCAGGACCAGTGTAGAAACTCAGATTATATGGGTCAATCCCCAGCTGCCGTGCATAATGGAGCAATATTTCTGGAGAGAATCGGTCAGTTACTTTATGTTTACTGTAAACATTTGTATCCTCAAATTCAAAAGGATTACCACTACTTTGAAAAAACCATTTCCTTACACCTTCACGCCCCAGGTGCAGTGAACGACCACGGTTATTACCACAGATTTTCTGTCCAGAGCCATTATAATATGTAAGCCGAATACTTCCATAAGACTCTCGATATTTTTCGAGTTCTTTATAATTTTTTGGCGGGTATATATTAGGTACATAACGTATAAAAACACTATCCAATAAATATTTCTTTTTCATATTCCACATTATCGTTGTATAATCTACCGGCTTAGGACTATTAGTTAACATAACGGTCCAACCATTACGACATTGAGCAAATATAATCTTTGACTCTGCACGTGTTAAAGGATTTAAGGCATCAAATATTGCTTCCCCAGCAAGATTTTCTTCAGTATTAGTCAGAAACTGTGGAAATATTATATTCTTTGCCCAGCCTTGGTAATACGTAGCAACTCGACGGTAATCGCCCCTAAAAAATACCAAATTATACGTAGTAGGCTCATACCGACCACCAGCTAGACGATAACGGTTAACATCCTCAACCATAGGGGTTACCCTTTCAAACATAGTTATTTTTTATACGGATCAACAATACGTAGCTCAATACCGCCGTGGTTAGGATCATTAGCTGCGATACGTTCGGCATGCCCAATTTCACATCCAGATGTAGTACGATCCCATTCAACATAGTACCGTTTACCATCTTTAGTAAATTGAAGATCTGGACGATTCGTCACATCATCTCTTCAGAAGATACAACTAACCCTCAGTATCTGCTGGGTCGACCGTTATACCTTTCAAATTACTGATAGCGTCTTCTTTAGTCTTCACATACAAAGGATGCTCCGCCCCAGGATCCTCTTCATCAAAATCAGGCATCACGATCGCCCGACCCTCAAAAAACTCTAATACAGTATCAAGCGTATCCCGAGAAACGTCCATAGCATAAAGCACAGGTGTTGGATCATACTCCCCATCTTCATTCCAGGTACGATAAAACCTCAAATCACCGTCCACAGACTGCAACAGCTGTGCAGCCCACTTCGCCATATAATAATGAGGATCGTGAGGACTCTGGAATAGCGCATCATAATTCTTCAAAACAAAAAAGAACCCCTGACTCAAATCCAACCACTGCAAATCCTCAAGATACTCATGAATCCAATCATCCGGCAACCGAGGAACCTCATACGGAAACTCAATAGCCTCAAAAACCATCACAGCAGCTTCCGCAGACCCCGAAGACTCCAATAACTTTTCACAGGAAAGCTCAATAATCTTCCACCCAGCCTGCCGCAACAACTCCAACTGCCGCTCTAAAACACCATCCTCCCGCACATAAACAACCGGGAAAAAGACGTCATCCCACTCATCAGTATAGAAACCCATAATATTTCTACTCCTTAATCAAAATAAACGCTTATCATGATGCGGAAATAAAAAATTTGAGGGTCATCCATGAAGTGGCAGTATCCCAATCATGAATAACCCTCAATATATACGAACGTGCTTATATACTATTCTGTATCATCAACATCTTCACTATGCACCAGGTGTACCTTTGAGGCAAGAACAGGGTCATAAAACGGTGATTCAGGATAATACCGAGGATCAGCAACATAGATACCCGTAGCCTGCGGATCATGGTTTATAACCCCACCAAAGAGCTGACCTGTCTTATCGTAGAGAGGGTCCGGGGCTCCGTTCGGGAAGTTCCTGCGCTGTTCTTCTTCAAAATCGGACCAGGGGTATCGCACACCTTTACCGGCAATCATCACGTTCTCAGCCCCCATCAGCTCCTCAAGCTGTGGAATATATGAGGTGGGAAGACCAACACCATACCCCACCACCACAGGATACTGCTCGTAAATATACCCACGAAGATCAGAATAGTAGTAGCTCATACGTTCAGCTAATTGAAGCGCATACTCCGGGGCATAAAAAGGCGAACACTCTTCCCGTACGCTAAAGAGATCTTCAAAGTTCTCATAGAATACAAAAAGACCCTGACGCATATCATTCCAATCAGCTTCCTCAACAGCATCTTTAACCCAAAACCCATTCACCCACTGATCCGGAGCAATATTAAACCCAAGCGCTCGTAAAAGCCTGCGCCCAAGTTCGTGCGAGGTATCCACACCAGCACAATCCACTTCAGCGATATACCACCCCTGCTGCTGTAAACGAGGCTTCATCACCTGCTCCCAATACCCACTCTCCTGAGCGAACACCGGAACAACAAACTCATCTTTATATTCACATTTGTATGTCATCACCTTATCCTTAGATGATTCGGATAAAGATTTCGTACTGATTCTTCAGCCGTCGCTGTCATCTCAAGCTAGACCCGTCTATTTCAGCCTTATATAGACTAGGTCTAAGTTCTCTTCAGTAGACGGTATACCTGACGACCTATTCTGATGGCTATTCAACCATATGAGTCATCCCCGAGCGCACAACCTCGGTCATACCAGCCTTATCCACCGAATCCATCACCGAACACAACGCAGCCGATAACAACCGCGACTCAGCATAAGAACTAAACCGGTACTGCTGCAGGCTAGGTTCTTTACCCTGCGCCAACTTCTTATGGTAGTTCCGAAATCCTCAAAAGGACTAGGTATATAGGACGCAAAAAAACCCAGCTTGAACCTCAAGACGGCTATTCATCCACAGGATATCCTGCATCACCCGTAAACGCAGGACTCTCCGGGTACCTTTCAGGATCAAAAATCCAATCCCCCCGCTCATCACACCGAGGAGCCGGGAACCCCTGAGGAAAATATTTTTTCTTCCGCTCCTCATGCCAAGTCCACGGATACTCCACCACCTCCGGGCCAGCAATCAGAATCTCATTATTTCCTGTAAAGAACTGCTCCACACGCGGCAAAGAAGCCCGGCTCACCCCGAACCCGTAGCCTAGAGTCACCTCATAATCATCCCCAGACCGAGGATATGGGCTAGGACGCATCGGATAGTTCAGACGCATTGAGTCAATGATATTTACGGCATAGATAGCGTAACTATCGTTCCCTAAACGATCCGCCATCGACAGTACGTCCTCAAAGTTTTTATAGTACACAAACAGTCCCTGACGCAGATCAAGCCAATCGACTGCAGTAGCGTATTCATAAGCCCACTCTGTATCGAACTCATGCAAGAAAGAGTCCCAGTCGAAATCCAGGGCTGTTAAAAAACGACGCCCAAAGTCCCGGGCATCTACCACACCGGCACAGTCAACCTCTGCGATATACCACCCTTCACGCTCAAGATAGGGCTTCATACAATTCTGCCAATACCCATCTTCCTCAATGAAGATCGGGGCAATAAAAGGTTTTGAAAGATTATGTTGATACGGCATAAGCTTTTTCCTTTCAGATTTAGTCAATAAGACGAATAAAAGTTAGAACATGACCTGGACTACGGTCCGTATTCTTTGTTTATGTTAACTTTCAGATGTTCTTATCTTGTACATCGTTTGTTATCGGTGTAGGTGGTACTTTCAGGGTACTCATCGGGGTCAGTTATCCAGATACCATTCTCATCATACCGAGGATCGGGAAAACCACTAGGGAAATATTTCTTCTTCCGATCCTCCTGCTGAGACCAGGGATATACAGCATTGGGACCAGCACAGATCGTCTGATGACCTTCAAAATACTCCTCAACGCGAGGGAGAAAACCCTTCGACACCTCAAACCCATACCCAAAAAGAACCTCATACCCTTCATGACCGGCAGGCCGCATAGGGTAATGAAGCTGCATCGAATCAATGAGACGTACTACATAGTTCGCATAACTGTCACCCCCCCAGATAATCGGCCATCTTTAGAACATCTTCAAAATGTTTAAGATAAACAAACAGTCCTTGGCGCATATCTAGCCAGTCGATTTCAGTAGCAAGTTCTTCAGCCCAGTATGAGTCAAATTCACCACTAATTTCATTCTCCCAATCAAGTCGGATCGCTTCCATAAGTCGATACCCAAAATCCCTAGTACCTTGCACTCCTGCGCAATCGACCTCCACAACGCACCATCCTTCTTTCTCGAGGTAAGGGCGCATATAATCTTCCCAGTATCGATCTTCTGCAAGAAACAAGGGCGCGATGAATTTTTTAGAAGACCCTGCTTGTCTATAAGCCATTTTCTACCTCTTTTTGAGCGCAATTCGACGAGAAAACTAACTTGTATTATTCAGAAGAACCCTCCTCACCACTGCCGCCGGTATAGGATGTGCTCTCGGGGTACTCATCAGGATCATTAATCCAATCCGTACCATCCTCATACAACGGGTCAGGAAAACCCTGAGGAAAAAACACTTTCTTATACCTCTCCACACCGCTCCAAGGATATTCCGCCCCATCTTTGGCGGTTACAGTTTTATCTTCAAAGAATTTTTTGATCACAGGTAGGCTCTCGCGTGAAAATTCAAATCCATATCCAAAGAGGACCCGATAAAGCCCACTACCGAAAACTGGACGAACAGTATAACGACCGTCCATAGTTTCCAGAATATTTACGCATGCTGTAACAGCCTTATCATCCATCACGAAGAGATCATCAAAATTCTTGTACAACACAAAAAGTCCTTGACGCATATCAAACCAGTCAATCAGACAAGCATCTTCAGAAGCCCAACGCAGGTTAAAATCATCCGGAATAGCATAGACACTCTCAATACTCGCAACCAGACGGTACGCAAAATCTAGTGTGGTTTCTACCCCGGCACAGTCAACAACAATAACCTTCCACCCCTCCGCTTCCAGATAGGGCAGCATATGGTTCTCCCAGTACCCATCCTCACGGATAAACAAAGGAGCTACAAAAGATTTCGGCCTTTCTGGTGTATAAACCATGGTTATTTTCTCCCTTACTCTACTATCAGGATAAACGTGTGATAATGATCCGGGCTGTAATAGATACTGCCATTACTACCCACTATCAACCGGTCATCACCACGAGTCGTCTCAGGTTTCCCGTTAGTCTTCAACCCAATTTCACTGTTTTCACCAATCTTAGGTTGAGGCGCCATAAAATCCATCTCCGTATACGTAATAGGATTCCCCTCAACAGCAGTTGCGGCAGAACAGCCTCCGTAGCTTTCTTATTTGTTGACAGGCATAAAGGTATAGAAAATTAGTTGTCCGTAACTTCGCTATAAGCTACGGACAACTAAACTCAAGAAAGAACATGATCGATTATTCGGGATCGTCAAACTCGCTATGCACCAGGTGTACTTTCGAGGCAAGAGCAGGGTCATAAAACGGTGATTCAGGATAATACCGAGGGTCTTCCACATAGACTCCGGTAGAATCCTTATCATCAATCGTAAACCCATAGACGATCCCTTCTTTATCGTACAGAGGGTCCGGGGCACCGTTCGGGAAATTCCTTCGCTGTTCTTCTTCGAAATCAGACCAGGGATACTGCACACCTTTACCTGCAATCATCACATTTTCCGCACCCATCAGCTCCTCAAACTGTGGGAGATACGACGATGGAAGACCAACACCATACCCCACCACCACAGGGTACTGTTCATAAATATTTCCCCGGAATTTGGAATAATGGTGAACCATATTTTCAGCTAGTTGAAGGGCATACTCCGGAGCATAAAAAGGCGAACACTCTTCCCGTACGCTAAAGAGATCTTCAAAGTTCTTATAGAATACAAAAAGTCCCTGACGCATATCATTCCAGTCAGCTTCTGTAACAGCATTCATAACCCAGAAACCGTTCACCCACTGATCTGGAGCAATATTAAACCCAAGCGCTCGTAAAAGCCTGCGCCCGAGTTCGTGCGAGGTATCTACCCCGGCACAATCCACCTCAACAATAAACCACCCCTGTTCCTGCAGGCGAGGCTTCATGATTTTCTCCCAGTACCCGCTCTCGTAAGTGAACACCGGAACAATGAACTCATCCTTATAGCCGCATTTATACCCCATAATGCTTATACAGAAGGGTCTGGCTCAGTAAATTCACTATGCACCAGGTGTACTTTCGAGGCAAGAACCGGGTCATAAAATGGTGATTCAGGATAATACCGAGGGTCTTCCACATAGACTCCGGTAGAATCCTTATCATCAATCGTAAACCCATAGACGATCCCTTCTTTATCGTACAGAGGGTCCGGGGCACCGTTCGGGAAGTTCCTCCGTTGTTCTTCCTCAAAATCAGACCAGGGGTATCGCACACCCTCACCGGCAATCATCACGTTCTCAGCACCCATCAGTTCCTCAAACTGTGGGAGATACGACGATGGAAGACCAACGCCGTACCCCACCACCACAGGGTACTGTTCATAAATATTTCCCCGGAATTTGGAATAATAATAAACAATATCTTCAATCAGTTGGAGCATAAACTCGGCTCCATAGCCATTATATAGGTCAGGATGGGTAGAGAAGATATCTTCAAAATTCTTATAAAACACAAAGAGACCTTTGCGCATATTAATGCCGTAGATATCAGTGATATTATCTTTGACCCCCATAGCATTAATATATCCATGCTCAGGAACTTTAAAATTGAGTTCACGTAGAAGCCTCGTACCGCAATCCTCAATATCCTCTGCCCCAGCACAGTCTACCTCAGCGATATACCACCCCTGCTGCTGTAAACGAGGCTTCATGACCTGCTCCCAATACCCGCTCTCGTAAGTGAATACAGGAACAATGAACTCATCCTTATATTCTTTTTCATAAACCATATAGTTATTTCCTTAAGAAATCCTACACAGGGGGATTCATAAAGAACCTACTTAAGTCCCTGATGAATAAACCCTTAAGATGTAGAATGTATTACATTAACTATTTCGTGCTTCCAAGTTTCCAAAAATTCATCCTTATTTTTAAGGTATAAAGGATGCTCAGCTTCTGGATTTTTTTCGTCAAACTCAGGAATAACAATTGCACGGCCTTCAAAATATTCCAAGACCTGATCAAGGTGGTTTCGAGACACTTCCATACCGTAAAGTACATGCGGTGGGTCGTAGTCTCCATTTCCGTACCAGGAATGCCGATACCGTAAGTCATTATCTGCGCTTTGTAGAATCTGTGCCATCCACTTTGCCTGCAAGTATTCAGGGCCTTTATCCTCTCGGAATAACGCGTCATAGTCCCGCAACACCACGAAAAATCCTTTACTCAAATCCAGCCAATGCAAATCTTCCATGTACTCATAGATCAAATTTACTGGATCATCAGGCATTCCATAAGGATATTCAATAGGCTCTAAAAGCTCCTTAAAATATTCATTCTCAGTCCTCGCCTGGACAAGAGCAGAGCAAGAAAACTCAATAATTTTCCACCCCTGCTTTCGTCGAAACTCTAGTTGCCGCTCTAAGACGTCATCATCTTCCTTTACATACACAACTGGGAAGAAGGTCTTATCTAGCTTATTTGTATAAAAACCTATAATAGTTTTACTTCTCAATGGGCGTGAAGATTTCTCCGTGCGCGCGGACGACTTCCACCCCTCAGTATCCTCTGGGTCAACCGTCATCCCTCGCCAACTTCTAATAGTATCTTCCTTATTTTTAACATACACTGGATACTCGGCTCCAGGGTCATCTTCATCAAACTCAGGCACCACAATCGCCCGACCCTCAAAAACTCCAACACCTGATCAAGGTGGTTCCGAGACACCTCCATGCCATAGAGCACATGCGGTGGATCGTAGTCCGCATACCCAGACCAAGAATGCCTGTACCGCGAATCATTATCCACTGTCTGCAACAACTTTGCAGTCCACTTCGCCATGAAATAGTCAGTTTTTTCTTGATCTTGGAAGAACACATCATAATCCTTCAGAACAAAAAAGAACCCCTGACTCAAATCCAACCAATGCAAATCCTCAAGATACTCATGAATCCAATCCTCTGGAATCCGAGGAATCTCATCAGGAAACTCAATAGCTTCAAAAACTATCATAGCGTCTTCCTCAGAGCCTGAAGACTTTAAAAACTTTTCACAGGAAAGCTCAATAATTTTCCACCCCGCCTGCCGCAACAGCTCTAACTGCCGCTCTAAAACACCATCCTCCCGCACATAAACAACCGGGAAAAAAGTTTTATCCAATTTATTCGTATAAAAAACCATAGGCTCATAATAATTCATAATATTTTCATTCCTTAATTAAAATAAACGTCTCATCATGGTTCGGCATATAGAACACCAGGGCTGCCCACAAGCGACACCAATCGATCATAGACAACCCTGCCTTTTCTTATATATAGGTTCATTGATTCTATTCCGCTACTCTGGCAAATGCGGATACTCATCTACGAAAGGACCCAGGGCCTCCGCACTCTCAAGCTCAGGATGCTCAGGATCAAACCTATCCACAACCACCACATGCCCCCGGAAAAACTCCCGCACCAGCGGAAGATTCTTCTCAGAACATTCAAAACCGTAGGTAAATTTAAGGTTCGCTTCTCCTTCCTCTAAAAGCTCCCAACGGTACCTGGTTTGCAACCGGTGGAGATGCTGGTAAAGATAACTTGCTATTCGAGAATTCTTGAGAATAATATCATCAAAATTAGATATATACACAAAAAAAACCATGTGATATATCCAGCCATTGATCAATATCCTCAATATAATCTAATGTCCATTGCGAACCATAATCCGGAATATTCCAGGAACATTTAATAGCACGAAGTATTTCAGATGTCATGGTATCAAAATCGATAATAACATTTCCTCTAATTTCAATAATTTCCCACCCAGAAGAAACTAATGAATCTATCCTATTATGGAGAATAGGCTCTCCTTTTAGATAAATATTTGGTGTTATAGGATACCTTTCATCCATTTTAAAATCAATAGTCATATTTATATTCCTTTCAGAAGAACAAAAGTCCTGTAATGATCAGGAGTATAATAAATATCTCCATTACTCCCAACGACTAAACGTTCTGTGTCTCGTCTTCCTCTAATCCTTGGTTCATTGCGGATAATGTATCCAGAATCACGAACATCAAGCTTATAATATTGAATACTGAGGTTTGTTCGGATGTACTTTACCCATTACTGCCGCCGGTATAGGAAGTGCTCTCAGGGTACTCATCAGGATCATTAATCCAATCCGTACCATCCTCATACAACGGGTCAGGAAAACCATTCGGGAAGAAAAACTTCTTGCTCTTTTCCACTTCAGTCCAAGGGTACTCTGCCTCGTCTGCCGCGATGACTACTCGATTTTCAAAGAACTCTTCCATCTGGGACACGTTCTCTTGTGAAATATCAAAACCGTATCCCACAAGTACTTGATATGATCCACTACCATGTAGTGGACGACCAGCATAATTTACCTCCATGATCTCAAGGATATTCACACATGCGCTTATATCATCATCAGCCATAGTAAAAAGCTGCTCAAAATTCTTATACAAAACGAAAAGCCCCTGCCGCATATCCCTATCCCTAATTGAACATGCTTCTTCGGATGCCCAACGCATATTGAAACCTTCGGGAAAACTGTAGGTAGGGTCGATAGTTTTAACTAACCGCCTGGCGAAGTCCATGTACGATACCACTCCAGCACAATCAACAGTAATGACAGCCCACCCCTCCGCTTCCAGATAAGGCAGCATACGGTTCTGCCAATATCCACTCTCACGAATAAAGAGAGGAGCTTTAAAGAGGTCAGGGTATTTTGATGTATAACTCATCATTTCTCGCTAGTCTATTAGTAGAATAAATGTATGATAATGATCTAAAGTAAGGTAAATACTTCCATTGCTACCTATTAACAGGCGTTCAGTACCTCGTGTCATCTCAGGCTCCCCATCAGCCTTGAGAATTACTTTACCATCTTTATCTATTTTAGGTCGTGGAGGCATAAAATCCATTTCGGTGTAGGTTATATTGCCTCCTTTAACATCAGCTGTCGGTAAAATATTTCCTATACCTTCACCCTCCTCTGGAATATTGTCAAAATTCCTACCCTCATTAGCACCAGCAACAGGCTCACCCTCAACCTTGAGATAACAAACAACACATAACTACTCAACACTTAAACACGACTAATAAATTTAAAATACAAAAACACTGGCTCCTGCAACAAAGCAAAACCGCAGGAACCAGTAGTTTTTATATGAGACTATCTCCACTAATTTACCTGAAGAGAGCTCCACGTTAATAAATATTGTAAAATCTGGCTAAAGAGCCAAAAAATGAGAACCCCTGGTATTACTTACTCTCATATTTCCAGCTCTCCAAAACCTCATCCTTATTCTTCACATACACAACTGGGAAGAAGCTATTGCCCGCCCATCGTCGTAATAACCCATAAATTGTTTATCTCTTGGCTATCAGTGTCTTGTTAGCTGTTCCCGCCGGTGTAGGAAGTACTCTCGGGGTACTCATCAGGATCATCAATCCACTCCGTACCATCCTCATACAACGGATCAGGAAAACCCTGAGGAAAAAACACTTTCTTATACCTCTCCACACCGCTCCAAGGATATTCGACCCCGTCCATGGCGAACACAACCTTGCCCTCGAAACTCTTCTACACGCGGCACACTCTCCTGCGAGATTTCGAATCCCCACCCAAAAAGAACCTGGTAAAGACCACTACCATGGATCGGACGTACTGTATAACGTGTGTCCATCTGCTCAATAATATTTACGCATAGGCTCACGTCCTCGTCATCCATCACGAAGAGGTCATCAAAATTCTTGTACAACACAAAAAGTCCTTGACGCATATCAAACCAGTCAATCAGACAAGCATCTTCCGAAGCCCAACGCAGGTTAAAATCATCCGGAATAGCATAAACACTCTCAATACTCGCAACCAGACGATAGGCAAAATCCAACGTGGTTTTTACCCCGGCACAGTCAACAACAATAACCTTCCACCCCTCCGCTTCCAGATAAGGCAGCATATGGTTCTCCCAGTACCCACCCTCACGAATAAACAAAGGGGCAATGAACTCTACAGTTCCGTTAAGCGTGTAACTCATCTTTCTCTCTATTCGTCTTACTCTGTTTACTCCATTTACTCTACTATCAGGATAAACGTGTGATAATGATCCGGGCTGTAATAGATACTGCCATTACTACCCACTATCAACCTGTCATCACCACGAGTCGTATCAGGTTTCCCGTTAGGCTTCAACTCAACTTTACCGTTTTCACCGATCTTAGGTTTAGGCGCCATGAAATCCATTTCCGTATACGTAATAGGATTCCCCTCAACATCGGTAGTGGGTAGGATTTTTCCTTTTCCTTCTCCCTTCCAAGGTTCATTATTAAAGACCCGACCTTCATTAGCGCCAGGATAGTGCGGAGGAGCTCCATCCTTTATGATCTTCTGCGTAGCCTGCTGGAGATGCTCAGCAGTTTCTTGAGGAATCTGACCCTGATAGTCCTCACTCTTCACCACCCGGTGGTGCTTCAAACCCTCCTCATCAAGCTGCATTGCAGTCTGCAAATCTGGCGCAAATCGCTCCTCGGCGTCTTTCCATAACGCATGCTGAGGACGAGGCCCCGGATCTTTTGGAGGTGCCTCGGTAAATTCTCTGCCCTCAAGCTCAGCCTGCTTCTTACGAGCCTCGTATTCCTGTAAATTAGCCCTGTCGTCAAAGTAGTTTTTCTCAGCCTCTTTAAACTTTTCGTAATCGTAATAATCAGTGCGTGAGCGTCCTTTCTTATCCTTCCCCCTCCAATCTTTACGACGAACACCCTCCAGTCTCTCATCCAGATGAGTCTGCACATCACGCATCGAAACCGTCGGCCCCTCAGCGGCACCAGCCCCCTTTGCCGGAGGCACCCCTTCAACCTTTGGTTCCTCAACAGGTTTCAGCTGCACCTCAGGCTCACGCACACCACCAGCAGAACCACGAGCCGCCACAGCATCATCAGCCACACCACCAGGCTAACAGCCTGCATACCAGCAGCACCAGACCCAGCACCCGAAGCAGGCGGAACCTCGCCCACCTGCGGAGCTTCCACCGGCTTGAGCGGCACTGAAGACTCTTGGGCTACCCCACGGGTACTATAGGGCAGCGGGGTGTGTGCTCCTGCTTCAGGAGCCGCAACTCGCGGAGCAGCAAAACCATATCCTGTGGTATTCAGGTGCGAACGGTCGAAGAGATTGCCATAACGCCCCTGATAAGAAACTGCCTCTAAACTTTCTTTAGAAGCCGCTTTTTCAGCACCTTCTTGAGCACTCTTGCGGAAAAGCACAGGATATTTGATCGTTATAGCATTTTTACGTAGCATCTCTGTCTGAGCGCGAACACTTACAGCATCGCCTGAAGCTGCACTTGGTCTCATTACAGGAAGATGACGGACCTCATAACTTCCCCAGCGAATGCCCCAGCGAGCGAGCAAATAATCAACAGCAGGCTTAGCAGCAATTTTGAAAATCTTCCCCAAGCCCAATGTGGCCACATCAAGCAAAAGACTGATGAGCCCCTCACGCGTTACTTCACGAGGATCAACATGCCCTGTCTCCCAGCGCTGAACGACCATGGAAGTAGTCATTGAAAGAACCATGCCTCCACCAATGAACCATCCAGCGGGGCCTCCAACTAGAGCAATAAGACCAGCGAGTCCATAAGTAAGGACAACATCCACCTCGTCAGGATGCGAAGCTATCCATCCAGAGGGATCATTCCAAAACTCACGATTAAAATTGTCAAAATCCGCTGCAGCAGATAGCCAGTAGCGGATAAATTTATCCTGAACTGTCAGCTCAAACCCAAAGAAATCCCTATACTGACGGATAGCATCAATAGATAATGGTTGTAAACCTGTGGGGTCGTGCAGGTTCACCGGATCACCCGAGGCAAACAGATACGACGCACCCATATACCCCGACCCGGCCACAGGCTCCACAGGATCCGGCGACAAAAACCCAGCCGTCACAGGATCATACAAACGCGCACCCATCAACTCACCGCCAACGGTTGCTAACGCACCCTGAACTGTCAAACCCACATCAGCAGGCAAACCCGGCAACCCATTACCAGCAGCTGCAGTGGTGTTGCTTCCCCAAGTCACCGGAGACGCGGCGCCGAAGAGATCCGTGCCAAAACTATATACTCCCGCACCTGTACCGGTGAGGATACTATCGCGTCCACCAAGCACAGACCCCGCCGAGACCGCCTCGGTAACGCCAACGCCCACCAACAAAGCAGCATCAGGTACTGTCGTATCCCACACCAGCGGCGAGACAACAGGATCCTGCCTATCCTGCTGACTCCCAACAGCTACCGGCATATTCCGAACCGACGATGCCGCAAACCACACCGTCGAGTTACCATCGCTGGCAGCGGACAAATGACTGCCTAACGGGGAGTCGGAGCTGTGGTTGATACGCTCCACCCGTTCTAAAGAGCCCAGAGCATCCCAGCCCCACCTCACAGCAGAACCAGCATGATCAACCGCCCCGGTACGGAAACCCCGCACATCATAGGAATACTGAACCGACCCTGTACACACCAAAGATGACGCATCTAACCCGGCTAGATCCTCCACCACACCCGCAACAGGTGCAGCAGAAGAACCACCACCATCCTCTAGTGCCTCATACAGGCGTACCGTCTGCACCCGCTCCCCCACATAGGAAAACGCACGCACCTGAACCAGGGCACCTTCCTGATGAGTTTCTTCCCTCATAAGCAACCCGACCGGATCATACACCCACACCACCGACACATCATCCGAACTCACCGCACGAATCAACCTGCCGGAAACATCATAGGCGTACTCACACCAGGAACCCTTAACGGTATCTTCCACCCGAGTAATCTTCCCCGCAGGATTCCGGCGTACCCGCACGCCCTGCACCACACCCGACGATGAACCACCAGGCTCGTCGGCTCCACCGAGAACTTCCTCGGTGTACCCCATAACGGCTCCGGACGTATCACGCACCCACGAAGAGACACACTCCCCAACCTGAACACGTTCCAAATACCCCAGCGCATCATAAGCGAACTCAGCCACCCCAGGCTTATCACCAGCACTCGATGAGTCCTCTACCCCGACACCGGCAGGGATCTGCTGCGTAGACTAACACGCCCGCCCGGAGAATACCCATACACGGTAGAACCATACGGAGTAGTACGCTGAACCACATTCCCATCAGCATCATAGGAGTACGCTAGACTCCACGCACCCGTAGATGCGAACACCTCAGCCGCAGAAGCATTTTCGGCAGCGGATACTCGATTACCCGCTGCAAAGAACGCCGTATCAGAAACCTCATCCCCGAGTTTCGGGGCAGAATCCACCCTCACCAAACGTCCCAAAGCATCTGAGACATAGGTCGTCTGAACATGCACATCAGCTTCGGATTCCACGCCATCCGAGAAACCGATAGAAGACCTACCAGCAGCCGTTGTTGCACTCGCGTTAGCAGAACCAACGGTGGTTGTTGCTGTAGCGACCGTAGCAGCTGCAGACCGCTGAGCGCCTAGCCGTGCCAGATTCTCCCCCCGCCAGATAATCCTTCACCGTCAGGCACCGACCGGCTCGATCCCGCACCCACTCACAAGCCAACCGACCCAAGCGTTCACCTGGCTTAGCCACATGCATACTCGCCACCTCGCCGGCGCCATCATACGCATACGACACCCGCGAACCGTCCGGGTTTATGACTTCAGTGCACCGGTGCGCGCCATCATACGCATACTTGGTCACCGCCCCGAATGGGTCCGTCACCGACACCACATTCCCCACCGCATCATAGGCATACGAGGTTGTCGCAAAACCCTCAGACGTAGCCACACGCCGCGCTAATAAGCGCCCCGCGCCGTCATAATCAAAAAAGCATGTTCCACCTACGCCGGAAACAGCCTTAACCACACGCCCACACGCATCATAGGAGAACGACCGGGTGCCCCAAGCAGCATCCACACACCGCACCACACGCCCGGCAGCATCATAGGCATACCTGCCCACCAGCTTAGTCCCAGCACGACGCTCCAACACACGCCCACACAGGTCATACACAAAAGACTCCACTACCACGCCAGCACGAGTCTTCGCCACCAAACGCGAATCCGCATCATACCGGTACTCAGTCATCACCCCATCAGCATCTGTCACTGAGGCAATCCGACCACACGCATCATACGAATACTCCGTCACAGCCCCCGAGGCACTCACCCGCCTGAGCACCCGCCCAGCAGCATCACACACCTCACCCGAAACCTGACCAGCAGCATCAGTACACGTCCGCAACGCATGGGCACCGGGAACCCTCACCAGAATCTCTGTCGGATCCTGCACGCGAACAGACTCTGAAGCACCCTGACGATGCACAGGCTCCCGATTTCCTTCACCCACGAAGGCAGCCGTGGTGTTAGTCAGAAACTGGTACGCCCACGATGTGACTGCCCCAGACGGGTCAATACTGCTCATCACCCGACCCAGCGCGTCAAATCCCACCGTCGCGGTGTTCCCAACACCGTCCTGATGCGTGATCTCACCGGCAGCACTATCTCGACTTACCCGTGTGAGCACACCCGTCGGATCGGTATGCTCCACCAAAGTATCAGCAGCGTTATACCTACTCGCCCACACATTCCCGGCTGGGTCAATCTTTTCTGTAACCCTGCCCATACCATCATGAACAAACTTCGTCACATGCCCTAACGGATCAGTCTCAGCAATCGTGTATCCCAGCTCGTTGATCTCACGCACGGTACGGGCGCCATCAGGTGCCACCTGCGCAACCAGTTCCCCAGCGGCGTTGTACTCAAACCGGCGCACGCCCCCAACCGCATCCGTGATATTGGCGACTTTACCCGCAGGAGTATATGTATACACAGTTGCGTTCCCCGCCGGGTCAATCACCCGAACAGGACGCGAGGCAGCGTCATACTCCACACGCATAGTTGCCCCCGATGGAGAGCTCACCGCCACCGGTCGATCCTGGGCATCATACTCAACCTTGAGTATGTCGCCCACAGCATTGAGCACCCCGGTCAGATTCCCCCGAGCATCATAGGAAAGCCGCGTCACGACCCCTGTCGGATCTATCACCGACAATATCTGCCCGGAGTTCAAAGCCCGG
>BNJV01000893.1_pt1 | contig 18489 bp, 22 predicted proteins | sample 8540591 | NCBI WGS metagenome assembly BNJV01 (sample SAMD00202457, study PRJDB9452) | human saliva metagenome | host: Homo sapiens
TTTTATGAATGGTTATCTTTCTTAGAATTACACAAGAGCGGTGCAAAAATAGGACTTTTATCTAAAAATTTTCTATTTTTTGTTTCAATTTCGAATAAAAATAGTAGAGAGAATAATTTTTAAAATAGTTTCTCTAAATAGTTGACAGATTCAAAGTCCAATGTTACAATTATATTACAAAATGATTTCTTAACATTTCAAAAATGTTACAAAGGAGTAGAAAAATGAAAAAGAAAACCTATATCAAATTGATGGCAGCGACTGTATTGGCTTCTACCTTGCTACTGGGAGCTTGTGGAAATAAAAATGAAACCACTCAAACTAGCAGCTCTGCAAAAACAAGTCAATCATCAAGTTCTAAAGCAGCTTCTTCTAGTAAAAGGAAAGCAAGACTCAAAAATCTTCAAGCTCAGCTTCATCTGAAAAGGCTCAGGCATCTTCTGGTCAGTCTTCTACAACGGCAGATCAGTCACAAGCGAAACCAGCACCTGAATCAAGACAAGAACAAGCAGCTCCTAGTCAACAAGCCCCATCTCAGGCACCATCAACTCAGCAAGGCTCTCAAGCCCAGTCTAACCAGTCAAGCTATGATCCAACAACTGACCGCAAACTTCAAGACAAGCAAGCAGAACACAACAAACGCTACAAGGGTGTTTTTAACCATGGTTGATGGTGATTTCTCAGCAGCTGCAGGCAACTGGAAGGGAGCTAATGGCGAAACTATTACAGTTTCATCAGGAGGCCAATTTACAGTAGAAACTGCAGATGGAAAGAAAGAAAACTATTCTATCAGAGGCTACTCTTACACACTTGATGATGGCAAGTATAATGCCAAAATCGGTGGTGGAAAAATCATTCAAATTACAACAGGTGCGGATGGTAAAGTTTCGAGCGTTGCCTTGATTCAATAATAAAATTTGGTGTTTTAACTCTTACTAGAAATCGTTCTGTAAAAGAGTGAGTCAACTGTTTTTTTCACTTAGTTTCTCCAAGAGAAAGTGGTATAATAAAAAAATCAAAGGAAAACGAGTGATAATACATGGCGGATAAATTAATCTTACCTCAAAACACACGATTGATGGGAGTATTTCTTGGATTTGTAGGTGGTTCTTTGGATGTGTTTTGCCATATTCAATACCATAGTTTGGTAGCGACACAGACAGGGAATATTCTCCTACTGATATCTGATTGGCACGACTCAAATGTCATTAATACGATGCTACGATTCTGCTCCATTATTTTCTTTTCTCTAGGATTTCTGTTTGCATTGCACATGAAAGAATACCGTAAAACGGCCTACTGGCGGGTTAAGATGCTGCTTCCTTTATTTATTGGAACTCTTATTCTACCTTTCTTTTCACGATTTCCTCTATTAGAAGTTCCTTTCATCGCTTTTTGGAACAGGAATGATGATGCTAACATTTACGGGCAGTTTGATTGAAGATCATCCCTATGTCATTTTTATGACGTCTGGAAATTACCGAAAGATGTTGACCGCTTTGTATCGCATTGCTAGAAGAGAAGGAAATATCCAAGAATACCGCCGTCAGGCCTTAAATTATGGGATTGTTGTGGGAAGTTTCATAGTGGGCGCAATCAACTTGGCTGTATTGATGCATTTTCTTCATGAATGGTCTATATGGATTGTCAGCTTCAATTGTTTTTTGATTATGTCCTATTATATAGCTAGAGTGAAGCAATTAGATTTACAAGATGAAAATATATAAAAACGGCAAGACTCATTTTTGAGCTTTGCCGTTTTTGTGAGTTGTAGATGTGAGACTATGCTTTTGTCTAGTTGCAAGAGTGCCTCAATTTCTGCCAGAGTGCTAGCTTGTGAAATAGCTCCACGAAGCTTGGCTGCACCAGATGTACCACGAAGGTAGTGAGGAGCGAGGCCACGGAATTCACGGACTGCAATTTTTCTCCTTTGAGGTTAATCAAGCGTTTTCAAATGTTCGTAGGCGATTTTTCATCTTGTCTTCAAAAAGTCAAATCAGGGAGAATTTCTCCCGTTTCAAAATAGTGATTGATCTGGTTGAAGAGGTAGGGATTTCCCATGGCTGCGCGGCCAATCATAACCGCGTCAGCCCCGACTTCTTCGATACGCTGTTTGGCTTCTTGGACCGTACGGATGTCACCATTGGCGATAAATGGAATCTTGGTCAGAGCTTGAGCGACCTTGTGAAGGGTCTCAAGGTCTGCGTGACCTGTGTACATTTGTTCGCGGGTACGGCCGTGCATAGCGAGAGCAGAGACACCTGCAGCCTCAGCAGCTAGGGCATTCTCCACGGCTAGGGATGGATCAGACCATCCCGTACGCATTTTGACGGTGAGGGGGATATCAAGGACAGATTGGACCTTGTTGATGATAGAGTAGATCTTATCTGGATCCTTGAGCCACATCGCGCCAGCTTCGTTCTTCACGATTTTGTTAACAGGGCAGCCCATGTTGATATCGACGATATCAGTCTTGGTGTTTTCTTGGATGAATTCTGCTGCGCGTGCGAGGCTGTCTTCGTCGCTACCAAAAAGTTGGATAGAAACAGGGTTCTCTCCTTCATCGATATGAAGCATATGTAGGGTTTTTTCGTTGTTGTATTGGATTCCCTTGTCAGAGACCATTTCCATTACAACGAGTCCAGCTCCGAGCTCTTTTGCGATGGTACGAAAGGCTGAGTTGGTGACACCAGCCATGGGCGCTAAAACAGTACGATTGGGAATCTCAACATTGCCAATCATAAAAGGGTGTATTAAGATTTGTCACGAATGAGTTCCTCCAGGTCGTTTTTCATCAAAGTTGTAAAGTAGTTTGGCAGAATTGACAAGTGATTTCTGCCCCGTGGTCTTCCTCTTTCATTTCCTCAAGGTCTGAGTTTGGAAGGCTGGCAAGAGCGTTTAAAAAGCGATCTTTGCTGCAGTCACATTGGAAACGAATTTCTTCTTCAGATAGACGTTTGTAAGATTCGTCACCATAGATGGCCTTGAGGAGGGCTTCGATATGGTCTTCACTTTCCAGAAGGGTTGAGATAGCTGGCATTTCTTGGATGCGTTTTTCAAAGCGAGCAATCTCTTCTTCCTTGGCTCCTGGCAAAACTTGGAGAAGAAAACCACCGGCAACTTCGACCTTGTCGTCTTTATCTAAAAGAACATTGAGGCCGACTGCTGAAGGGGTTTGTTGGCTTTCTGTCAGGTAATAAGCCAAGTCTTCACCGATTTCTCCAGAGATGAGAGGAGTCATGGAGTTGTAGGGATTTCCAGTACCGTAGTCGGTGATAACGAGAAATTGACCATTTCCGACAAAAGGTCCGACAAGGACTTCACCAGTTGCAGTCTTTTTGATGTCAACACCTGGATTTTGAACGTAACCTTTGACGTTGCCCTTGGTATCTGCGACCGTGATGATGGCACCGAGAGAGCTGGTTCCAAGAACTTTAACCGTTAGCTTGGTATTTCCTTTTTCATTGGCTGCGAGAATTTGGCTAGCGATAAGGGTACGACCAAGTGCAACAGTTGAACTGGCTTGGGTTTGATGTTTTTCTTGAGCAGTGCGGACGGTTTCTGTACTGTCAAGGACAAAAGCACGAAAGGCTCCGCTTTCTGATATAGTTTTAATAATCTTATCCATACCTTCTATTTTTAGCATAAAAATGCCCAAAGGGGAGCCGTGTGTTTGCTGTCAATTTTTAAACTGTTTAATTTCTGATGACTGGTATAGGAGATTTATAGAAATGGAAATTTTTGTTCACATTTATTGTTAACATTTTTAATTTATCTTAAAATAAGCTAAAACGAACTTTTTAAGTTATGGTAAACAGTTGAAAAAAAGGTTGATAAAATGGTAAAAATGTTAGGAAGATAAGATAGTAAATGCATAGTTGCATAGCTTTTTTGAAAAATCATAGAAAATTGAACACACTAACTATGGGAAAACACAGAAAATTGTATATGTTTTTGGGACAGACCGTCCTATATTTTGTAATCTTACTTGGTTTGCTTTATTTTTTTAGTTACCTTGGTCAGAGTCAAGGAACCTTTATTTATAATGAGTTCTAGTTTAAAGGAGAAGAAGAACTGTGTCTAATAAACCGATAAAAGATATGATTGAAACGATTGAGCACTTTGCTCAGACACATTCAAGCTACCCTGTTTACAACGTTTTGGGGCAAGAGCATACTTATGGAGATTTGAAGGTTGATTCGGATAGTTTGGCTGCAGCTATAGACCAACTAGGCTTGCCTGAGAAATCTCCAGTCGTCGTTTTTGGTGGTCAGGAATATGAGATGTTGGCTACCTTTGTAGCGCTGACTAAGTCGGGTCATGCCTATATTCCCATTGACAGCCATTCGGCTTTGGAACGAGTTTCTGCTATCGTAGGAGTTGCAGAGCCAAGCTGATTATTGCCATCTCGGATTTTCCATTAGAGCAAACTAGCACACCGATGCTGAATTTAGAGCAAGTTCAAGAAGCTTTTGCTCAAGCTTCTAGCTATGAGATCACGCATCCAGTCAAGGGAGATGATAACTACTACATCATCTTTACTTCTGGTACGACTGGTAAGCCAAAGGGAGTGCAGATTTCCCATGACAATCTCCTCAGTTTTACCAACTGGATGATTACAGACAAAGAATTTGCGACGCCAAGTCGTCCGCAAATGCTGGCTCAGCCCCCTTATTCTTTTGACCTATCTGTCATGTACTGGGCGCCAACCTTGGCACTAGGTGGTACGCTTTTCGCTCTTCCTTCAGCCATTACTCAGGACTTCAAGCAACTCTTTGCAACTATCTTTTCACTACCAATCGCTATCTGGACCTCAACGCCTTCCTTTGCAGATATGGCCATGTTATCAGAAGACTTTAACAGTGAGAAAATGCCTGGAATCACGCATTTCTACTTTGATGGTGAAGAATTGACGGTCAAAACAGCTCAAAAACTGCGTGAGCGATTCCCAAATGCCCGTATTATCAATGCCTACGGTCCAACAGAAGCAACAGTGGCTCTGTCAGCAGTTGCTGTGACAGACGAGATGTTGGCGACTCTCAGACGCCTTCCAATCGGCTATACCAAGGCTGATTCTCCAACCTTTATCATTGATGAGGAAGGCAATAAGCTGCCAAATGGTGAACAGGGAGAAATCATTGTTTCTGGGCCAGCTGTTTCAAAAGGCTATATGAATAATCCTGAAAAAACGGCAGAAGCTTTCTTTGAGTTCGAAGGTCTTCCGGCCTACCATACAGGGGATGTAGGAACTATGACAGATGAGGGCTTGCTTCTCTACGGTGGACGTATGGATTTCCAGATTAAGTTCAATGGTTATCGCATTGAGCTTGAAGATGTCTCTCAAAACCTCAACAAATCTCGCTATATCGAGTCGGCCGTTGCTGTCCCACGTTATAACAAGGACCACAAGGTACAAAATCTACTGGCCTATGTCATCCTAAAGGACGGTGTCCGCGAGCAGTTTGAGCGTGATATCGATATTACCAAGGCTATCAAGGAAGACCTAGCAGATATCATGATGTCTTATATGATGCCATCCAAGTTTCTCTATCGAGACAGTTTGCCACTAACGCCTAATGGTAAAATTGATATCAAGGGCTTGATCAACGAGGTAAACAGTAGATGATGGAGCTTTACAAACAGCTACCTCATTTGGAACCTTATGGCAATCTTTATTATTTTTTGTATGTGATTGCTGCGACCCTACCGATATTTATCGGACTCTTTTTCAAGAAACGTTTTGCCTGGTATGAGGTGCTGGTTAGTCTCTTCTTTATCGTCACCATGTTGGTCGGTGGAAAGACCGATCAAATAAGCACTCTTATCCTTTATGTTATCTGGCAAGTACTACTTGTATCTTTCTACAAAAGGTACAGGAAAAAGCGAGATAGTAAATGGATATTTTATCTAGTTAGCTTTTTATCCCTATTGCCTATCGTCTTTGTGAAAGTATCTCCTGCTATTCATGGCCCTCAATCTTTGTTTGGCTTTTTAGGGATTTCTTACTTAACCTTTCGTGCAGTTGGTGTTATCGTTGAGTTGAGAGACGGTGTCATCAAGGATTTAACGATTTGGCAATTCTTACGTTTTCTTCTTTTTATGCCGACTTTCTCAAGTGGTCCCATTGATCGTTTTAAACGTTTCAATGAAAATTACGAGACCATTCCTGAGCGGGATGAGCTGATGGATATGCTAGAAGAGGCTGTCAAGTATATCATGCTTGGCTTCCTCTACAAGTTTATCTTGGCGCATATTTTAGGAGAGACATTATTGCCTCCGCTGAAAAATTTGGCCTTGCAGACAGGTGGTTTCTTTAACCATTATGCTCTTGCAGTTATGTATACCTTCGGTTTAGAACTGTTCTTTGACTTTGCGGGCTACTCTATGTTTGCCTTAGCCATTTCAAACTTGATGGGTATTCATAGTCCTGTCAACTTTAACACGCCCTTTTTGTCAAGGGATTTAAAAGAGTTTTGGAATCGCTGGCACATGAGTCTGTCTTTCTGGTTCCGTGACTTTGTCTTTATGCGGATGGTCATGGTGTTGACCAGAAAGAAGGTCTTTAAAAATCGCAATGTGACCTCAAGTGTAGCCTATATTCTCAATATGCTGATTATGGGATTCTGGCATGGAGTGACCTGGTACTACATCGCCTATGGACTTTTTCATGGGATTGGGCTGGTTATCAATGACGCTTGGGTTCGTAAGAAAAAAGCGCTCAATAAAGAACGGAAAAAAGCTGGGAAGGCTTCCTTACCTGAGAATCGCTGGATTCAGTTGCTTGGCATGGTTGTCACCTTCCATGTCGTGATGGTTTCATTCTTAATCTTTTCTGGATTTTTGAATGATTTGTGGTTTAAAAAATAAAAGGATATAAAAAATGGATATCAAATCAGAAGTTATTGAAATTATTGATGAGTTGTTTATGGAAGATGTTTCTGACATGATGGATGAAGATCTTTTTGATGCCGGTGTCTTGGATAGCATGGGAACGGTTGAATTGATTGTTGAGATTGAAAACCGTTTTGACATTCGTGTTCCTGTAACGGAGTTCGGTCGTGATGACTGGAATACGGCTAATAAAATCGTAGAAGGTATTACGGAGTTAAAGAATGCTTAAACGCTTGTGGCTGATCTTCGGGCCCATCTTCATTGCTGGATTTTTGGTTCTTCTACTTATCTTTTTTTATCCAAGTACAACAAGCCATAATCTGACGGAGGAGAAGTACTCTGCTGCTTCCATCAGTAGGGAAAGTTTTAAAGAGAGAAGCCAAAAAGTGAGGGCATTTACGGATCCCAATATGCGTTTTGTCCCTTTTTTAGGGTCAAGTGAATGGATTCGATTTGATAGTGTCCATCCAGCTGTTTTAGCAGAAAAATACAATCGTCCCTACCGCCCTTATTTTCTAGGCCAGGCAGGAGCGGCCTCGCTTAATCAATATTTCGGTTTGCAGCAAATCTTGCCAGAAATTGAGGAAAAGCAGGCGGTCTTTGTCATCTCTCCTCAGTGGTTTACAGAGACAGATTACGAGCCCGCAGCGTTTCAGAGATTCTTTAATAGCGACCAATTGACAGCTTTTTTGGAAAATCAATCTGAGGACATTTCGGCTAAGCATGCTGCGACGCGTTTGTTGAAGCAGAATCCGAGTGTGGCATTGAAAGGCATCCTTCAAAAGCTTTCAAAAGGAGAGGACTTGTCAGATGCTGATCGACTTATCATCAACCTCTTTGCACGATTCAATGAAAAGCAGTCCTCTCTTTTTGGTCAATTTTCCATTCGGGGGAAACTCAAGTACAAAGAACATGTAGAAAACTATTTAAAAGATCTTCCTGATCAGTTTTCCTATGACGCTTTAGAAGAAATTGCTCGTAAGGATGCAGAGGCAAATACGACCAATAACGATATGGGGATGGAGAATCATTTCTACACGTATGAGGTCAAAAAAGACTTAAAAAAATGGGAAGGGTATCAAAAAAATTATAACTTCCTAAAGTCGTCTGAATACAATGATTTGCAGCTGGTTCTCAATCAATTTGCCAAATCAAAAGTCAATGTGCTCTTTGTTATCCAGCCCGTCAACAAGAAATGGATGGAATACACAGAACTCAGTGAAGAAATGTATCAACATGCAGTGGAGAAAATTCGTTACCAGTTAGAAAGTCAAGGCTTTACCAATATTGCTGACTTTTCAAAAAATGGAGGGGATCCTTACTTTATCAAGGATACCATCCATTTAGGCTGGTTGGGTTGGCTGGCTTTTGATAAAGTTGTCAATCCCTTCTTGACGGATCCAAAACCAGCTCCAGACTACAAGATGAATGACCGCTTCTTTAGCAAGGACTGGGCGACCTATGATGGGAATATCAAAGATTTCCAATAAACCAAGATGAAAGTTTGGGATTTGAACCCAAGCTTTTTTGTTTAAATAGCGAATATTTTTAGATGAAAAACAAGTCAAAAGTTTCAAATTTTCTAGAAATATCGTATAATATAAAGGAAAAAAAGAAAAGAAAAGGATTTCAAAATGAATAAACGTTTCTTATTACCCGTCTTGTCGACAGCCCTACTGGCCCCAGCTTTTTTAGCTGGACAGGTCTATGCTGAAGAAGCAGCTGCCCCTGCAGCAAGTCCAGCAGTTGTAGCAAATCCTGCAACTTCAGAAACTCCTGCAGCTCCAACAACAGAGGCGGCAACTTCCACAACTGCTGAATCGGCGGAAGCAAAGGAAGCTCCTGTTGAATCTACTAAAAGCGAAGAAAAGGACACCGTTATCTTACACACCAATGATGTTCATGGTCGTATCGTAGAGGAAAAGGGAGTTATTGGAGATGCCAAGCTGGCGACTGTCATCGAGCAGGAACGCGCGAAATCAAATCAAACGACTCTCGTCGTAGATGCTGGAGACGCCTTCCAAGGTTTACCGATTTCCAACTCTACTAAGGGTGAAGCACGCGCTGAAATTCTCAATCAGATGCAGTATGATGCCATGGCAGTAGGCAACCATGAGTTTGACTTTGGCCTTGATGAAGTTAAAAAATACAAGGAAATCTTGAAATTCCCATTACTCAGTTCGAATACTTATGTCAACGGAGCTCGTCTGTTTGAAGCTTCCACAATCGTTGATAAAGATAAGACTGTGGAAGGCGATGAGTTTGTTGTAATCGGTGTGACAACACCTGAAACAGCTACCAAAACTCACCCTAAAAATGTCAAAGGGGTAACCTTTACAGATCCAATCTCAGAGGTGAATAAGGTTATCGAAGAAGTTCAAGCCAAGGCGCGTGCAGAAGGTAAGGACTACAAACACTATGTGGTGCTTGCTCACCTAGGTGTAGATACTACAACTCCAGTCGAATGGCGTGGTTCAACCTTGGCAGAAGCCCTATCTAAAAATCCTCGTCTCAAAGGCAAACGTGTGACGGTTATTGATGGGCATTCTCATACAGTGGCTTCCACAACTTATGGAGACAATGTTACCTATAACCAGACAGGAAGCTACCTTCATAATGTAGGGAAAATCACCTACAAATCACGTCAGCTTTTGGGCAATCCAACTCAGATTCCGGCTGCTGATGCTAAAAAATTACCAGCTAATCCAACAGTTGAAAAACTAGTCAAAGACATTAAACAAAAATACGATTCTGAAAATGCTGTTGAAGTCGTTTCAAACAGCCCTGTAGAACTAAACGGTGATCGTGAAAATGTTCGAGTTCGTGAAACCAACCTCGGAAACGTCGTAGCGGACTCCCTCTATCAGTATGGTCAGACAGGATTTAGTCATCCGACTGACATCGCTGTGACAAATGGCGGTGGTTTGCGTGAAACCATTGCAAAAGGCAAACCGATTACGAAAGGAAATGTCATTGCGGTTCTTCCATTTGGAAATACCATCTCACAAATTCAAGTGACTGGGCAACAAGTATTGGATATGTTTGAAAAAGTCACTCGGATCTATCTTGCAGGTTGATAAGGATGGCAAGAAAGTCTTGGATGAGAACGGACAACCATTGCTAGAACCAAGTGGTGGCTTCTTGCAAGTTTCAGGTGTGAAGGTCTACTATGATACCAACCTACCATCAGGTAAAACGTGTCTTGGCTATCCAGGTCAAAAAAACCGCACAACTGGTCGTTATGATCTCCTAGACCTCGCAAAAACCTACTATCTTGCGACCAATGATTTCCTAGCTGCGGGTGGCGATGGCTACACGATGTTAGGTGGTGCGCGAGAAGAAGGTCCTTCTATGGATGCAGCCTTTGAAGAGTATCTGTAAACAGCAGATTTGACCCAGTATGAAAAGATCAATCCGAACTCACGGACAATTTCTGTGGATTCTAAAAACTTTAGTCTACCAGTAGAAACGCCTCAAACGAATGCAGCTGCTAGCGATGTGACTACGAATGTGCCACTTACTTATGAGGTGGCAGGTCAATTTAGCAAGAAGGCAGTTGTCTCAGAAAAAGCTCTCCCAAATACAGGAAGTGAACAGTCCATCTTCTTGCTCTTGATGGGAATGGTAGCTGGTTTGGCAGGTATCTTATCGAGCCGAAAACCAAAACTAAAATAGGCTAAATTTCACATCTAGAAGAGTCTAGGGAAACGTTTTTACGCCTTTTTCCCTTGACTCTTTTTTGGTTTATGATATAATTAACCAGTAAAGAATCGGTGGCTATCTAAGTTTGTTTACGAAAAAGATAGCTAGGGAAGGAGTAACACATGAGACAGCTTGCACAGGAAATCGATAACTTTTTAAACGAGGTGATCTTGAGATCTGAGAACCAGCATGAAATTCTGATCGGACATTGCACAAGTGACGTAGCCTTGACCAATACTCAGGAACACATCCTCATGCTCTTGTCAGAAGAATCCTTAACCAACTCGGAGTTGGCCCGTCGCCTCAATGTCAGTCAAGCGGCAGTGACCAAGGCTATCAAGTCTTTAGTCAAAGAGGGCATGTTAGAGACATCTAGAGATCCCAAGGATGCGCGTGTGATCTTTTATCAACTGACAGAGCTAGCTCGACCGGTGGCAAAGGAACACCACCATCATCATGAGCACACGCTCTTAGCCTATGAACAAGTGGCAAGTCAGTTTACTCCAAATGAACAAGAAGTCATCCAGCGGTTTTTAACTGCTTTAGTAGGAGAAATCAAATAATGCGGTATATTACAGTAGAGGACTTGTCTTTCTATTATGACAAAGAACCTGTCCTCGAGCACATCAACTACAGTGTTGATAGTGGGGAGTTTGTCACCCTGACTGGTGAAAATGGAGCTGCCAAGACAACGCTTATTAAGGCTAGTCTAGGTATCTTGCAGCCAAGATTTGGCAAGGTAACCATCTCAAAGACAAACACTCATGGTAAAAAGCTTAGGATAGCTTATCTTCCCCAGCAGATTGCTAGTTTTAATGCTGGTTTTCCAAGTACGGTTTACGAATTTGTCAAGTCGGGTCGTTATCCGCGAAAGGGCTGGTTCCGTCGTTTGAATGCCCACGATGAGGAGCATATCAAGGCCAGTCTAGACTCAGTTGGTATGTGGGAACACCGTGACAAACGAATTGGCTCCCTCTCTGGAGGGCAAAAACAAAGAGCTGTTATTGCACGGATGTTTGCTTCTGACCCAGATATCTTTGTCTTGGATGAGCCGACGACAGGGATGGATGCGGGGAGCAAAAATGAATTTTACGAACTCATGCACCACAGTGCTCACCATCATGGCAAAGGCCGTTTTGATGATTACGCATGACCCTGAGGAGGTCAAGGCATACGCAGACCGCAATATCCACCTAGTGCGTAATCAAGACTCACCGTGGCGTTGTTTAACGTTCACGAGAGCGACCAGGAGGTGGACCATGCTTAGTTTGTTATCTTATGACTTCATGCAGCGTGCCTTCTTGGCTGTCATTGCCATGAGTCTCTTTTCTCCAGTCCTTGGGACCTTCCTTATCTTACGTCGTCAAAGTCTCATGAGTGATACACTTAGTCACGTGTCGCTATCTGGTGTAGCTTTTGGTCTGGTTTTGGGAATTTCTCCAACTATTTCTACTATTGTTATTGTCTTGATCGCAGCGGTCTTTTTGGAGTATCTCCGTACGGTTTACAAGAACTTTATGGAAATCGGGACTGCCATCCTCATGTCGACAGGACTTGCAGTGTCTCTTATTGTGATGAGTAAGGGGAAAAGTTCGAGTTCTATGAGTCTGGATCAATATCTCTTTGGTTCGATTGTGACCATCAGCCAGGAGCAGGTCATTTTCCTCTTTGCCATTGCGGCAGTCGTTTTGCTCTTGACTTTCTTGTTTTTACGTCCCATGTACATCCTGACTTTTGATGAGGACACGGCTTTTGTAGATGGCTTACCTGTCCGTACTATGTCTATCCTCTTTAACATGGTGACAGGGGTGGCCATTGCCCTTATGATACCAGCAGCTGGAGCTCTTTTGGTGTCGACTATTATGGTCTTGCCAGCTAGTATTGCCCTTCGTTTGGGGAAAAATTTCAAATCCGTTATGTTGCTAGCTAGCGGTATTGGCTTTTTGGGAATGGTAGCAGGACTTTATATTTCCTACTATGCAGAAACCCCTGCTAGCGCTAGTATCACCATTATCTTTGTAGCTGTCTTTTTGTTAGTCAGTCTATTGAAACGTTTTATCAAATAGGAGAATAAAATGAAAAAACTTAGCTTACTACTAGCTAGTCTATGTACCCTGTTTTTAGTGGCTTGTTCCAATCAAAAACAGGCAGATGGGAAGCTAAATATCGTGACAACCTTTTACCTTGTCTACGAATTTACCAAGCAAGTCGCAGGAGATACTGCTAATGTAGAACTTCTAATCGGTGCTGGTACAGAACCTCACGAATACGAACCGTCTGCCAAAGCAGTTGCCAAAATCCAAGACGCAGATACCTTTGTCTATGAAAATGAAAATATGGAAACATGGGTTCCTAAATTGCTAGATACTTTGGATAAGAAAAAGGTGAAAACCATCAAGGCGACAGGCGATATGTTGCTCTTGCCAGGTGGTGAAGAAGAGGGAGACCATGACCATGGAGAAGAAGGTCATCACCATGAGTACGATCCCCATGTTTGGTTATCACCAGTTCGTGCCATTAAACTAGTAGAACATATCCGTGACAGCTTGTCAGCAGATTATCCTGATAAAAAAGAGACTTTTGAAAAGAATGCGGCTGCCTACATTGAAAAATTGCAAGCCTTGGACAAGGCCTACATAGATGGCTTGTCTCAAGCTAAACAAAAGAGTTTTGTGACTCAGCACGCTGCCTTTAACTACCTTGCCTTGGACTACGGTCTAAAGCAAGTATCCATCTCAGGTCTCTCTCCAGATGCAGAGCCATCAGCAGCACGTTTGGCAGAATTGACCGAGTATATCAAGAAAAACAAGATTTCCTATATCTACTTTGAAGAAAACGCCTCACAAGCCCTAGCCAATACACTCTCAAAAGAAACAGGCGTCAAACTAGATGTGCTCAATCCGCTGGAAAGTCTGACAGAAGAAGCAACCAAGGCTGGTGAGGACTATATCTCCGTGATGGAGAAAAACCTCAAGGCTTTGAAGCAGACAACAGACCAAGAAGGACCAGAAATTGAGCCAGAGAAAGAAGAAAACACCAAGACAGTTCACAATGGTTACTTTGAAGATGCAGATGTCAAAGACCGTACCTTGAGTGACTATACTGGTAACTGGCAGTCGGTCTATCCTTTCCTTGAGGATGGGACCTTTGATCAAGTCTTTGATTACAAGGCTAAGTTGACTGGCAAGATGACTAAAGATGAGTACAAGGCCTACTATAGAAAAGGCTATCAGACAGATGTGACTAAGATCAACATCACGGATAACACTATGGAATTTGTTCAAGGTGGCCAAAGCAAGAAATTCACCTACAAGTATGTCGGCAAGAAAATCTTGACTTATAAGAAAGGCAATCGTGGCGTGCGCTTCCTCTTTGAAGCGACAGATGCGGATGCTGGACAGTTCAAGTATGTTCAGTTTAGCGACCACAATATCGCCCCAGTCAAGGCAGAACATTTCCATATCTTCTTTGGAGGCACCAGCCAAGAAGCTCTCTTTGAAGAGATGGACAACTGGCCAACCTACTATCCAGATAAGCTATCTGGTCAAGAAATCGCCCAAGAAATGTTGGCGCATTGATGCAAGAGAAAATCCCGCAAATCTGCGGGATTTTTTGGGTAGAAACGACTATCTGGTTAGGTTGCGAGACGGTAAACCGCCTCTGCGTAGATGTCCATAGCGCGATAAAGATCGTCTAGGACAGCTGCTTCATTTGCCTGATGTTCAGTTTGTTGTGCTCCTGGAAAAAGAGCGCCAAAGGCTACACAGTTTGGCATGGTGCGGGCAAAGGTAGCACCACCTGATGAGAGAGGAGGAGTTTTATCTCCGGTTTTTTCTTGGTAGACTTGCATAAGGGTAGTAACAAGTTGGCTATCTCTTGCGACATAGAGGGGTGCTAGATAGTCAAATTCTTGGTAGTCAAGTTGGTAGTCTTTGGCGCACTGAGTGAGCTGTGCCACCAGTTTCTCCTTATCTGCTAGCACAGGTATACGTATGTCGATCCGAATTTCGGAGCGATCGGGATTGATGGTCAACCCTGCAACATTAAAGGAAAGGGAACCAGACGGTTCATCAGCAACTTCTCCAAAGATTCCAAGCCCTCTACCATCTTGCCCTGCTTTGTCGGCTAGAAAATGGAGGGCAGGGTGGGGTTGGAGAGGTGCGAGCACACTAGCAAGCCGAATGACTGCATTAACACCTTGACTAGCATCTTTGGCGTGTTTAGGTACTCCAAGTACGGTCACGGTTTGGTCTGCAGTTTGGTAATCATAACCAGCTTCTTTCAACCCTCTACAAACCGCTTCATAAAGAGGACCTTGATAACTTGCCTTGTCTGGTACGACATTAAAGGCACCTACGACATTGAGCTTGAGAAGATCAGAACCGGGGCCATGAAGCTTGACTTGAAGGAGCCCCTTTTCAGCGTATGTCAAAGGAAACGACGAATCAGGGGCGAATCCCATACTTGCTGTTTCTTCGAGGGCGTTGTAGCGTGCCATACATCTCCAAAGAGTTTCTTCATCCGTACCAAAGATAAAACGGACGCGCTTCTTAAATTGGATGCCTTGGTCCAGCAAGCTTTTCACTGCGTAGAGAGCTGCCAGTGAAGGACCTTTGTCGTCTTGTGCCCCTCGTCCATAGAGTTTGCCTTCTCTGATAGTTGCTTCAAATGGAGGAGATTGCCAATCTGACAAATCTCCTGCAGGCACAACATCCAAGTGACAGAGGATGGCAAGGAGTTCTCCCTCACCAACCTCTGCATAACCATAATAGCCCTTGGGATCAATATAAGTTTTAAAAGCCAAGTTCACGGCAGATTTCCAGCGTCTTTTTCTAGAACGTCTTGAATAGCTTGTCCAAAAGGTGTCCCATTTTTCTCCTTCTTGGAGGACAGATGGGTAGGAGATGAGAGTCTTTTAGACTCTGTATAAAAGCTCTGTTTAATGGAGTCAGTGATGTAGACGGTCATTCGTTTTACCTCACACTTTGTTCTAAAGGAATGGTAGGAAGGTACCTAGGATAAGAAGAAGTATGCTCACAATAACAATAACGACAATGAGTTTAGTAACAAATTTCCACCAAGTTCCTAGACTAATACGACCGAGCGCAAGAGCCCCCATAACGATACCAGAAGTTGGAGCGACAAGGTTGAGTACACCAGATGCAGACTGATAGGCAGTGATGATGAGACTAGGTTTTACATTAACGAACTCACCAAGTGGTGCCATGATTCCCATTGTAGCACTAGCAAGTCCAGATGAAGATGGGATAAGGAATGACATAGGAAGGTAGAAGAGGTAGGTCAAAACGATGAAGACCTGAGAAGAGAGACCTTGAAGTCCGACTTCACCCCAGTGTGAGAATAGTTGCAGTAATCATACCGTCGTTCATGATAACTTGGATACCACGAGCCACTGCACAAATCAAGGCTACGGTGAGAAGATCTGCTGCACCAGCCATAAAGGTAGAGATAATCTTGCTTTCCTTAAGACCGTAAACAACACCAATAAGAATCCCCATCACAGCAAAGAGCATCGCACCTTCTGGGAAGTACCAGCTACCGAATGGTAGAGCAGATGAACCGATAGCTCCACCAATAACAGGGAGACCAATCAACCAATTCTTGAAAGTCTTCAAATAGAGTGATGTGCAAGTCTACCCAAGGGATAAAGCTGGCGATCATGATGATGAAAGTCAAGATGAACAAGGCAAGAACATGTTTTTTTGTTTCTTGTTCAAGACAGATGGAGCATTTTCGTTATCAGTGACATTGAAGTGTTTAAGGTCTTCTTCACGTTGAGAGTAGACAAGTGATTTTGTGGGATCCTTTTTGAATCTTTTTCTGCATAGCGGTAGACAAAGTAAGTACTAATACCTGTCATAACAAACCAGAAGATGATACGAAGGATAACCTCCGTCCATAGATGACACACCTGCGGTATCAGAAGCGATAACAGTAGCAAAAGGGATTGAGAGTAGAGGCAAGACAGCCGACTTGGGAACCTAGTAGAATGATGGCAACAGCAGTAATGCTATCAAAACCAACAGCCATCATAACAGGAACAAGGAGTGGATAAAAATGCCATGGTTTCTTCACCCATACCATAAGTTGTTCCTCCAAGTGCAAAGAGGGCATGAGGATGAGGATCAGCATTTTTTTCGCGTCCTTTGTATTTCTTAACAATAGAGGCAATACCAACATCTAATGTGCACCTGTCGCATTGACGACACCAGAAATCCCCCAACCATGAGGATGAAGAAGGCTACATCAATCGCTGCGCTGGTTTCTTTAATCAGTGAGCCTTCCTCTGGATGAGTACTCTAACATAGCCCGAACCGGTGCTATGAGGACATCCCAAATTCCTTGTGGATTTTTGAGGTTGAGCATTGTAAACACCCTCTATAAAGGCCCCTGCAGGATAATCCAGTTAGCACTGCCATAATAGCAATGATTATCAATAAGACGGTATAAGATGAAGGCATCTTAAAACCCTTTTTTTAGCTTTTTCACTCATTTGTTTTTCCTCCTAATGTCTAACAAAGTGCAAACCAACCATTTTTCTTAAATAAATATTTAAGAAAAAACGCTTTTTATTTATAATTATTCTACCATATTAAAGTCTAAAATTAGTATTTTTGCGAAAATATCCTACTTATTTTCACAAAATTATTCTTAACTTAATATAGAAACGCTAGAAATAAAATACATCTTATTAGTAAAAACAACTCACCCTTTTTCAATAATTGTTCCGCTTTCAGATTCGATCAAGGCACCTAGATTTTTCAAGGAAGTGATAACTGCTTTTCCTTCTGGACGACCATTGACAAAAAGCGATAGCTGCTTCTACTTTTGGAAGCATGCTGCCTGGTGCAAACTGATCTTGTTTGATATATTCTTCCAGCTGAGCAACATTCACATGTTCCAATTTTTTTCCTGGTTTGGTTTGTTGTAGTTAACAAATACATAATCTACACCTGTCAAAACGATGAAGAGGTCTGCATCAACCAATTCTGCCAAACGCTGGGAAGCGAAGTCTTTATCAATAACCGCTTCGACACCAGTCAAATGTCCATTGTTTTCTTTGACGACGGGAATACCGCCACCACCTGCAGCTACGACGACTTGACCATTATTTAAAAAGAGTACGGATGGTTTCAATTTCTTTGATGTCAACAGGTTTTGGTGAAGCAACTACCTTACGCCAGCCACGACCAGCATCTTCCTTGAAAGTTGCTCCGCTCTTTTCGGCTTCTGCTTTTGCTTCTTCTTCTGAATAGAAAGGACCGATTGGTTTACTCAAGTCAACAAAAAGCTGGATCATTTTTATCTACGACAACTTGCGTTACAACAGAGGCAACATTTTTTTCGATGCCTTCATCCAAGAGAGCATTTTTGCAAAAGCATTTTTGCAAACCAGAAACCGATGCTACCTTCTGTCATAGCGACAAGTGAGTCGAGTGGGAAGGCAGGGTTCTTTTCAGAGTCTGATGCCAAATGTTGGAGCAAGAGATTCCCAACTTGAGGTCCATTACCGTGAGTGATAATCAAATCATCTCCATTTTTAATCAATTTTACAAGATGCTTTAGCTGTTTCAACTAAAGCTTCTTGTTGAGCCTTTTGCTGATGGATCAGAAGAAAGAATCGCATTTCCTCCCAAAGCTACTACAATTTTTACGATTTGCCATAAATTCTCCTTTATCACACTCAATAGAATGCGTTTAGATTTCAATTTAATGGATTTTCACATATTTTTATAAGAAATAACAGATTACTATTATATAAAAGAGGACCGGACTAAAGCTATTAGTCGCAGCCCCTCATAGCTGTTGGTAGACGGTTTATTATCTAAAAATTATACTTTAGGAATATAAAGGTTACCAAGTGTAGCAGCCATA
>BNJV01000538.1_pt1 | contig 18473 bp, 34 predicted proteins | sample 8540591 | NCBI WGS metagenome assembly BNJV01 (sample SAMD00202457, study PRJDB9452) | human saliva metagenome | host: Homo sapiens
GCACCTAGACATACTCTACTATGATACCACAAATGGGGGAGAATATGGGGATGGTGTTTGGAGAAGTATAGATGAATGAAACAGTTCAAGTTTTTTTGTACATATTATAATATGTATTATCTTGACAATCCCTGCTAAAAACTTGTAGAATGCAAGGGTATTAGGAACCTTAGTCAGGGTTTCTCTTTTATAGAAGGAGTATGGTATGGTTTTTGTTACTTTATTTATTATTTTTAATGCTTTGTCATTTTTGCCTTTGTTGCAGTGATTGTTTATTGGGCCATTAATCATGCTCAAAAAAAGCAATAAGGAGTATCAGGCTTTTGCTTCCCTGCATGGTTACCAATTTGATCGGGCACAGGGGAATGACTATTACAGAGATTATTCGAAGAAGAAGATGGATCAGGATCGGACCATCACTCCTTTCCAAACTCCCTATGTTGAAAAATATGCCAACTTTACGCACTATCCCTTTGGCCGTGGTCATGAGCGAAAGGTGGCCTATGTGATCTCAGGTGCCTACAAGGACTGGCAATTCAGAGCCTTTACCTATCACTTTGTGGGCAATACCATGGAGCAAACTGGGCCTGGTGGAGTCTTCAGTGTGGTCATGATTGAGTGTCCTCAGCCACCGCAGGTCCAGGTACCCGAGCAAGTCTTTTTATGAGAATGGTGTTTTGTGCAACTACCAGCATGAAAATCTCAATGTAGAAACCCTTCATGATCGGATCGAAAAATTAGGAGAGCTGGCAAAAGGCTTGTAGGATGAACTGTCAGTAAGAAAAAGGCACCTCTTCAGTTCCTTTCCTTAGGTGAGTACGGACGTCAGCGAACTTCTGCGAAGTTCCATGACTTAGTTTTTGAACCCTAAAGTTTCAAAACTCCCGAGTGGCTGAAACTATAGCGTTTCAGCCACTTTTCTCACAGCGGAAAAAGATCAGTAGATGTTTGAATAAAATTAACAAATAACTATTATTTATTTTTCTGAGTTTTACATCCGCTTGATAAAAATGATCTATGTTTTATAACCACCTTTTAGGTGGTTTTTCTTATCTCAGATTCATTCTGCCACCTAGCTTTTTATGGTATACTAGTTCTATGCAATTTTTCACAATCCCTATGAGTCTAGGGCTGTTTTACAAGCGAGTGAAGGGGTCCGAGACTTTTGTAGGATAGGGATAAAAAAACAAAGCAACCAAGCTACGAAGACTATGGCAAAAAAATACTTGAAATAGACTTAGGTGAGAAAGGGACAGATATGTTTTTTTAGAAGACGTCGTTTTTATTTGAATCAATATTATGACAAAGCTATTTATTTTTGATCGTAAGACCCATGAAGTTTTAGAAGCTCCAAAGAGTAAACTATTAGATACAGAGAAATCGAGCAGGATGAATCGGCATATTCCTCTATTAGTTGTTTTCTTTATGTTTAGCGGGGGTGGTCTTACTTCCTTCTTTAGTCTATTTTTTTACAAGGAACTTATAGTATGACTGCTTTTTGGAGTGTTATTCTTATCTGGATAGCAGAATTTGCTTTTTGTCACTCTCCTTGTAGAACGAGCCTTGTATAGAAATGTCAATAAAAGCTCAAGTGACTACCCAAACGGTTTGTCTGACTACTATGATTTATCCCGATGACGAAAATCAAGACGAAGAGGAAAAAGACGGAAAAAAAGATTTAGCAAAGGTGCTTTTTTATATTTTTAATGCACTCTTATTTACTGCTCCTGCAGTTGGTTTCTACTATGTCTATGATTTTTATTTCCCGCTTTAAAGACTTGTTGGGGCAAACCGATTGGAGGAGAGATTTTTTAAGATTATATTTGCAGGTCTTTTTGTTGGGAGTTGCTTTTGTTGTGTTCAATCAAAAATAATTTCGTTAGAATCTTGAAATTGTCACAACGGTTTGAGGAGGGGAAATTAGTGTGATATGTAGAGACGATGACAATCCAGATGTTTATCTAGAAGTGAGTGTTGGACCAGATGGAGCTATTTTTGACAAAAAGAATTACATAAGTAAAAAGGAAGTTTCGAGATACTTTCAGATATAAAATATGGAGATTAATGTTTGTTTTAAAGTCAAGAGATACAGTAGCCCACACAGCTAGTAGTGTGACTAGTCAGGTTCTCGGAGCACAAATCGGAGCAATCGCTGGTTCCTTTCTTCCAATTCCAGTTGAGGGTAATCTTATTGGAGCGTATACTGGTGGACTAGCTGGAGCTGCTATATCATTAGGTATAAACCATGTATGGGATAAGTTTTTCGCGTGGAGAGTGGAAACTGCCCAAGCTTTGGTTATGGATTTTTCTGAGAATTAGAAAAGAGGACAGATATGTTTTTTTAGAAGACGTCGTATGTATTTGAATCAATATTACGACAAAGCTATTTATTATGATCGTAAGACCCATGAAGTTTTAGAAGCTCCAAAAGAGTAAACTATTAGATACAGAGAAATCAAGTAAAATGAACAGGCATATTCCTTTATTAGTTGTTTTTCTTTATGTTTAGCGGAGGTGGCCTTACTTCCTTCTTTAGTATATTTGTGCAAGGAACATATAGCATGACAACTTTTTGGAGTGTTATTCTTATCTGGATAGCAGAATTTGCTTTTATCACGATCCTCGTAGAACGAGCCTTGTATAGAAATGTCAACAGGGCTCAAGTGACTACCCAAACGGTTTGTCTGGTGACTATGGAAAAAGTCAGACGAAGCCAAGGACGAGGAGGCAGAGATGGAGATGAGTGAAAAAGATAGCCGCAATGCTACACGCCTGATAAAAGGATTGATTTTTCTAGTCCCCTTGGTTGGATTCTTCTATGCCTATGATTTTATTTTTTTAATTATAAAGACTTGTTAGGTAATCCTATTGGAGGAGAAATATTTAAAATTATTGCAACTGGACTTTTTATTAGGTGTTTCTTTTGTATTATATAATCAAAAATAATCTTACCAAGATTTTTTTGATATATTGGATTTATTCCGTGCTGGAAAACTTAATGTGATATGTAGAGCTGATGACGATCCAGATGTCTATCTAGAAGTGAGGATGGGAGCAGATCAAGAACCTGTCATCACCCAACTAGAGAAGGATGAAAACCAAGTTTTTGAAGTAGAAGGAAGAAAGTGGACATAATGGAAAAAAAGAAATGAATGAGAAGATTATTGAAATCGTGCATCAAGCCAATGATATGATTCCAGTTGAGTGGGATGCTTTATATATTGTAATAGAGATGGACAAGACCTATAGTGGTGAAGCTTATTTTTTTATTTTTAAATATAAAAATCACTATCATTACCATCTTGAAATGCCAGAAGATTTTTGGTCTATCAATGATGGAAGTTCTAAAACGAGAATACGGTTTTTATTTGAAAAATCTGAAGAACTGAAAAAAAGTATTTGTTGAGAATGACTTAGCAGATTGGTATATTTGTATCATTCATTTAGATGAAAATAACAAGTTATCAGTCGATTTCGATTATGCGCCATGGTTGGAAAGTGATTTTGGCCCTACTGCTCGTATGAACTTTTTCAGATATCAGTTTCTTGAATTTGAACCTCGAAATGAAAAAGAACTAGAACAGTTCAAGGCCATGGAAGCCTTCCAAAGAGAGCATAATGAGAACTAGTTTGCTTGGGATATAGTTATCAGTCCAGATAAGGAAAGGGAGTTCATGACAAAAGCTTCAAAGAAAAAGAAAGTAGTGATCGAAGAACGCTACCACGGCCCTTTGATTACAGATGGAGTTAGTTTAGGCTATATCAAGCTTCTACCTCCGATTACATTAGCAGTCTCTTTTATAGGATTTTTTGGGACGACCTATATTGATCATATTGGCATCTATAAAATCTTGTTCATTATTTGCATGCTCATTAGTGCTGTAGCAATCCCACTCTCTTTCTTCGATCGTTTTATTGTGAGATTCAAGAGTTTTATCTATCTTTTTGTTTCTATACTTGTTTTTGATTTTAAACATTGACATGACTTTTATAGGCTTGGTTATGCTAGTTGGTAATGACAGGGGTCTATTCAGGCTGGGCACTTATTTACAATCTCGTAGCTCTCTGTATCCTGCTTTTTTCTACAGGTCTCTACTCCTGGTATTATCTTCCTAAAAATCAGGGGAAAATCTGGGCTTTCAACCGGTGGGAGACTTATGTTAGTAAAGACAATGACAAGAAGCAAGAGCGATTGTTTAATGTTGGAGTTGCTTTTGTGGCTGTATTGTTGGCGCCAGCTATTATTACTGGCTACATTGAGAATATCTTTGGTGTTTTCTTGGGAATCTCAATGAACTTCGTTTTCCCAGCTCTCATAGTAGATGGAGTTCAGGCAGCGCGCTATGTACGCAAACACCCAGAATATGAGGAGTAGATTTTTCATTTTGAAGCTTGTTCCTAATGGTTAGGAGATTTTAAGAACTTATTTTCATGATTAGAAAGAGGTCAATATGTTTTTTCTCAGACGGCGTCGTGTCTTTATTGGCGAATGTGATGGACAAGCGGTCTATTATGACCAAAAGACGAGGGAGGCTTTAGCAGCTCCCAAAAGTTTCCTACTTAATACTGAAGGAGCACGTAAGACCAATGCCTATATTCCTGAAATGGTGATTTTTTTCATGGCAGGTGGGCCAGGTTTTTTTGGATTCTTTTCAGCTATGTCCATTGGTGTCTATAACTGGACCAGTTTGACCTATATTCTACTATTTTGGTTGGCTGAGTTTTTTTGTTTATGGTTGCGATTCTAGAACGGGGATTGTATAAAAATGTACGCAAAGGCCCAGCCGACGACGGAGAAGATTTTTTACTATGCCGCTTCTCATAACTTGATGGTGGGTGAAGAGAATTTTTGATCCAGCTAAAAAGCATCTTCAACAATCTATCGAATTGCTCGCTACATAATAATTGCTGTTGATATCTATTTAGTATGTGTTTTTTACGGCTATACTCAAAAGTTTGGTCAGCCTATTGAGACCGATTACGGTTTTTGGATAGCTGGATTTATGTTCTATATACCCTTTTTGTTTTTATAACCAAAAATAATCCAGTTCGTTTTGTGAAGATTATGAGATTATACAGCCAAGGGAAAGTACTTTTTTTAAAGAAGAAGGAGAGTTGAGCACTATTTCGGATTAGATAAATGACTTGGAGGATAAGGATGAACGAAGAACGCTACCACGGCCCTTTAATCACAAATGAGGTTAGTCTAGGCTATATTAAATTTTTTTCCTTGGATCATGCTACCGATTACGACATTTTTTTATATTTTGCGGGTGGCTACGAAGACACGATTGGTATTATCAAGGTTTTATTTCTTTTCTTGCATTTTTTTATTAATGGATTCAGTATTATCTTAGGGCTTTTTAACTCTTTAGTGAATCGCTTTAAATCTCTGACCTACATCTTAATCGGCTTGGTAGCTTGGACAATAATCGTCAGCTCCACCTTTATTGGTCTATTGATGTTTACCTTGGGCGAGGGTTCTATTAGTGCACGAACGGTCAATGATTCCAGCTTAACCTTCTTTTATCTCATTCCCATCTTGCTCCTATTTGTTGGGATGACCTTGATTTATGCCTGGTATTACCTCCCTCAAAATCAAGGAAAAATTTGGAAGATTAACCAATGGGAGACCTACAAGGTGAATAGTAAGAAAAAAGAATGGCTTTTCAACATTTTGGGAGTTATTGGGATTATGCTACTGTTCATAGCCGTGATTACAGGCTTTATAGAGAGAATCTTCGGTCTCTTCTTGGGGATGTTAATCACATTAACGTTTCCGGCGGTTATCGTGGATGCCGTTTACGCAGCCATCTATATCCGAAAGCATCCAGAATATGAAGAGTTGTGATTTTACAAAAAAAGTGGCCGTTAACTGGCCAATCATTATAGACCAATCGATCAATAGTGTAATAAAATTGGATGGAGTCAATGAAGAAACAATCTATAGTTCTTCGTGATTTGCTTGGGTTTTCACAGTCTTTATGGCTGTCATGGGTTTGGTTGGTCCGATTTCTGTCCTTTCCATGCTCGTTTTGAAGATGATGGGAACACCAATCGGCAGTGAGATATTTCCTTTAAGCCTGATGGGGATTTTGCCAGCTGTCGCAGTTTTTGTTGCTATGGCAAAACAATATGATTCGATGGTTGAAGGCGGTTGAACGGTATCGAAATCGTCGCGTCAAGAAGGAAAGATAAAAAGAAAATAAAAAGAGAAGAGGGCAATATGTTTTTTCTTAGACGACGTCTGGAATACAAAGAATACCTAGAAATTAGCGACCGCGAATGGTACAGTAAACGCTATTACAAAAAGTTGGTCAAAAGTGGTCAGCTAGAAGAGGAGTAGTGGGGGATGAACCGTCAGTCAGAAGCATTAAATAAGGAATATTTTTCAAGCGCTGGGTTCCACGCGAGCTTCTGTTAGAATGTTGCGTTTGGCCTGGGCTGGTTTGTTTGTATGGAGCATCGACCTGACTCATGTATACTTTTTTTATCAAGGAGCAATTCACAGTAGATCCCTTTTCTACTGTCCCTTTTCGCTTCCTATGTCTCTTTCTATTGCTCATGCTGGGCTGTCAAATAGTGTCATTCAGCAAACCATTCATCTACAAGCATCAACTCTTTGGTACTGTGATGCTCTTTGTACTGATCAATGGGATCCATCTCTCATTAGTTTTAATGGATTATATTCTCACTATTTTAACGAATGAAGTTTTAAAAGATTCGCTGATCTACTCGCTGATGTATTGGTTGAGTTTCACTGTTTTATTTTTTAGTTTGACGGTTTATAATGTTAGCTGGTTAAAAAAGCAATTAGGACGAGGTTTTCCAGAAAAACGAACTGTTGGGAACTCTATCGCCATCTCTAGTGTCTATAGCAAATCCTCCCTCTGGCTTATTTTTCGGAATCACTGTGTTAGGCGGAGGGTTGGCTAGTTTATCTGGTTATTATGTGCAAACATTTGGGATTGTGAGCAATATAGTCTTTACTTCAGCTTTTTTTCGAGGTTAATCGTCGAAGTTGGCTATCTCCTTTATCTAAGAAGTAAGGATAAGACCTATTGGGAAGAAGGACCGAAGGAAGACCAGAGTCAGTTCTTCTTGAAAACCATAGATCTCAAAAAGGCCAAACACCGCTTGACTACAGAAGTTGTCTTATTTTTAACTCTAGCAGTTTGTTTAAAAATAATGAATGTGGATGCTGAAAATAGCCCAAGTTGGCTCATAGGAACAATAAGAATTTTTTGGCTATTCAATTCTATTGGATGCTACGATCAGTTTTGTTTTTATCAGATTAAAAAAAGAAGAGATAGAGAGTAAATGAAGAAAAAAACGATTATTCATTTCATTGTTTATAGCCTTGTGTTTATTTTTTTGGTGGCTTTCAGTACTATAAGCATCAGCGGATTCACAATATTTTTGATGAAATATACTATGAAGAAAGTGATTATCACAATTATACTTTTCTCTGGAAAGGTCGAGCTTTTTATCAGTTAAAAGGTTTAAAAATTATCGACAATGGATCTCCGGAATTGTATAGATATGCTATTAATTATGAAAGTGTAGATTTAACAAATACTATTCATTCTCTAGGTTATTATTTTTTTATTTTGACTTTCAGGGTATGACAAAAGTTGGGATAGAAATGCGTTTGAGACTACCAGATACAGAGACAACTATAAATGTAGATTACCAGTACGATGTAAACAATCAACAATTAGAACGTTATATGTGGTACTATGATGATAAGAGTTCGGGATATTTTCATCAGTCTCAAGTAGAAGATTTTTCTGGCGGAGCATGGAAAGACTGTTGAAGACATTCGCAAGGAAGCAGATGACGTACTCCGCAATAAAGTCCTGAAAGATTGGACCTCCATCTACTCCAGCCGCTTTAGCCCAAAGAACTGGGGCGATGTGACCGTCAAGGATATTTGGAGAGAGGATCTTGGAGAAGACTAGATAAAAGATACATAAAGAGTATGAATAACTTTTATAAAAGGATAAAATGAATCTTAAACAGTGAGTACCCATTCTAGTAGCAAGAAAAGGAAGTCAAATGGTAACGCCCCTGATATTTATAGTAACTCTCGTCTTACTTTTACGTCGTTTTACAAGCAAACGTTCACGAAAGATCATTGGCTTCTTATATACTTCATTTGCGGTCTGGTTTGTTTATTCGATTTTTACGTATGGAAGCTATACCCTCCAGCCTGGTCAAAGTGTTCAATTGAAAGTTTATCCCAATACGGATCAGCTAGAGTACAATTCGGAACTCCATTTTAAAAAATTAGACGATGCGAAGTTAAAACTGTCCGGTCGAAAAGGTTGGGGGATGAAAGATAGTAATATAGTCTATAGTGTTGAAAAGCAAAAAATAACGGAGCTCATTTTTTTAAAAGACAAAACAGAGCGTAAAGACTTACCGAATGATAAAAGTAAGAGTTTCTATTTAGAAAACGATGGAATAGTGGTTCAAGGGGAAGTAGAGGAAGTATTTGGGGTGACGGAACGAAAGCCCCTACAACATCACCATCACCAATGTAGACGATAAACCGGCCCACTTTAAAGCGCGAGTGGTGGATCGGTAACTTTTTAGAAAATTACAAACAGTTGATCCACAAGTGCCTGTTCTAGTTGCAAGAAAGGAAGACAAATGGTAACGCCACTGATATTTATAGTATCTCTCGTCCTACTTTTACGTCGTTTTAAAAGCAAACGTTCACGAAGAATCATTGGCTTCTTATATACTTCATTTGCAGTCTGGTTTGTTTATTCGATTTTTACTTATGGAAGCTACACCCTCCAGCCTGGTCAAAGTGTTACATTAAAAGTTTATCCCAATACGGACCAGTTGGAGTATAGTTCGGAATTGATTTTAGAAAAGAAGGATGATCAAAAAATCAAATTATCTGGAATGACTGTTTGGTCTGAACAATTTGGTGATGTGTTATTTGAAGTAGAAGGACAAAAAGGTCGTGAAGATAGGTGATACTGAAAATGCTTCTAAGGAGCTTCCTAACAATCAACAGGATATTCAAGTGGTAGAAGATGGGATTGAGGTCACCTATCAAGGTGAGAAAGTTTTTGATGTCACGAATAATAAGAGATTTACCATCACCATCACAAATGTAGACGATAAACCAGCTCACTTTAAAGCACGAGTGATGGATCGGTAACAGTCTGTTCAGTACAAATTGGTTAATTACTAAAGAGAAATCTTAGTTCCTCTTGGAGAGTGCACATGTTAAAAGGTATGTAAAAACAAAACCTACTCAAGCAATCTTGATGCTTCTAGTTTTGGCTTGGTCGGCCTATGAAATCGGTGCGACTAGTCTCGCTAACAACTAGTCCTTGACCAAGGAATTCATGCATAGCCGTTATGTGATGGTCTGGCCTATGGTAGATGGAAAGGCCAAGCTCTATCACTATGCAGAAGAATGGACTACGTCCGCCCTGAAGGGACTCATGCATTTAGATTATAAAACTACTAAGATAAGAGCCTACCCTTCCAAATCTGGCAATCAGGTATTCGCTACATACGGTCCGGCTCCTGATACAAATAATTACGAGATTTCATTTCCCTTAGATGGCGCCTTAACGAATGCTTATTTTTCAACAGTAGATAGCAAGCATTATCTAACAACTGATAATGCTAGCCTAGTAGAGCAAAAGACGGGGAAGACAGTTGAGGAATTAACTCAGGGAATCGACCAAGCACGCCAAGACTTCCTGCATGTTCTTAGCAAGATGAAGACTGTCCGTCTGCTGTACCTAGTCCTTCGTTTGTTCGTGTTACTACTCTGTATCAAGTGGTCAGGTGAGCGTAGTAAAATTCACAGAGTATGAACGAATCCCGAATAGATCCTAGTTATAATTGGCAAAGAGCGAAAGGGAAAGTAAGGAAGTTTTGTGGCCAATCATTGGAAAAACATATATAATTAGTGAGGTAAATAAATGTGGCTTGAACTTTTAGAAAAATAGAAAGAATTGAATCTGGTTATGGGGAAAAGTTAAATTCTCCAATTGATTTAGATAAAATTAAATCTCTTAGCAAAAATGAAACAAACGAAGTTAAAAATATTCATGGAGCAAGAATATTCACGATTTTTTTAACAAAAAGTAAATGGCCTTGATTTTTAATGGGAGTGTTCTTTATGGTTTAAAAACAGATGGTAGTTGTTCTGCTGAGGTTTATGATTTCTTTGATTATAATAATATTTGGCATGAAGTTGAAGAAAATAAACGGTTTGTTTTTATTGGAGAGAACAATATTAGTTGGTTTGTATATGATCCTAGTAACGATGAATATTTAGAATTAGATATGCCATCTGCGGAGGTAGTAGAGAAATTTAATTCTTTGGATGATTTACTTGAAAGTTTTCTTTCAGATGCTATTGAATATGCCTCTTGAAAAGATAGGTAAAATATGATAAATAATATTCCGACGGCAGATATGGAAGGATCATAATAAGAACTAGTTTGCTTGAATTAAGGTTATCAGACCAGATTAGTGAGGAAATTCAATGGTTAAATTTTCAAAAATAGATAAACAACTAAATAAAGAACTGAAGCAGTCTATCCGTTCGGCTGCTAAGCGCTTGAAACTTAAATCAAGAAGTGAAAGGTTTTTGATAAAGTAGGAGACTATCTGGTTAAGTATATGATTGATATTGATTTTTCCAGATAATGAGTTTCGTTTGACAATTGACCCTTATATCAAACCATATATTTTGGATGATATCTTTTGGGAAGTTTTTTGATATGGCGAGCAATTCGCAGGAGCCAATGAGTCTTCGGGCAGTTGGAGCCTTTTACAGTCGATAGTTTATCATTACCATAGGATGGTTAAAGAAGACTGGACGATGGAGGACCTTGACTTAGAAAAAGTCGAATCCAAGGTTTTTTGAGGTGCTCTCAGAAGTGCATGAAGAAGTTATAAAACTGATCAGTGGGTTCGACAGTTTTTGAAGATTTTTATGCCTATACAGTTGAGAATGGACCAAGGATTGCCGGCTATGATCTAATAGGGATGCTTTTGATGATCCACCGGGAACAATACCAAGAAGCACTTCAAATGGCAGAAGGCTTAATCGCAAAACGAGATTTCGGAGACTTCCAAAATAAGGGTAAATGGATTAATGAATACATTGTGGATTATTGTAAAGAAAGGCTTGGGAAATGAGTGTATTTGAAACAGACCAAATTGACACAATGGGTGTTGTAAATGGCAACTTGGAGTTATTGATTATTGATACCTGTAACTGGGAATTTGAAGAAGAGCATTTTGAGTTGCTTGAGGATAAGCTCAATAATTACCTTCTTTATCTGGATAGCAAGCAATATGTACCGAAATACGGAGATGACTTTGATAAGATTATTATCTCCATTCACTTCATGTACGACTTGATTGAAGATGCGGTCAAGTTCCTAAATGTAGTTTCGCAACAACTGGCAGAAAGCGGCTATACCCTTCATATCCACTTACCAGAATAATCCCTAAACCACCCTCGCGGTGGTTTTCTTGTGATTTGATCAGGGCTAGTACATATGATTTGTGGTATACTAGTCTTGTTTGATAGACTTGAATGGTGTTGGCTGACAAGGGATTGATGGACATATCATTGTCAACCAATTAGATGAAATGGCTAAGAAAAATGAAGTGAGGGAAGTATGTTTAGAGATAAGTATAAAGATGAAAACATTTTTTTCAAATCTTAAAGATAGAAAAATATCTTGGAAAAAAATAGACTTCTAGAATTACGTCCTAGAATTAAAGAAGAAAAACTATATAGTTACTATGTAGACTTGATGGCGACTTATTTGGAATTAATAAAAGTTTCTTATTCATTAGGGTGATAGCAATAATAGTATTTTTGAATATTTTATAGGAAGGCTTGCGTTATTACAGTTTATCTTATACTGAAAATAACGGAATCTTAACCACTATAGATTACTTATCCTTAGGGCGTTCTATTCGAAGATCGCAAAGAAGAATTTATCGAAGATGTTGAGAAAATCTTTAGTAAGTATCAGTCTTTCGTAGATGCGGGTGAGCAATATGAGGACGGCTACATCGACACCCTGGCCCTCTATCTATTGGAAGGGAAGGTAGAAAACTTCCGTTCTCATCTAGAGTATCTCAATATGATTGGAGATGATGCGGAGAGTGTCATCGAAGCACAGAAATTCTGGTACTATGCACATTCTGAAGCATCATGGTATGATACCCATGAGACAGAGGATGCCTATTATGGCTACTGGAGTTTTTGACACCGCTGCTCTTTGTAAGATGCGGGGGATTTATGATGAACGCTTCAAAGATCTAGACTTCTTCCCTTACGACTTATTAGTTCAAGAAGAAAATTGATTTTACTGAACCACCTTCGCGGTGGTTTTCTTGTGGTTTGATCAGGTCTGATACATATGGGATGTGGTATACTAGAAGTACAGTGAAACGTGGATAGGAAATCAAATCGGAGGAAAAAAATGTTAGACAACTTTATAAAAGTGGCAGACATGCCCCAAGAAGTGATTGAAAAATACAAGGACCAGGTCCCTTCTGAGTTGGTTCAAATTTGGCAAGAGGATGGTCTAGGAACATTCTTAGATGGTTATCTAAAAGTCATCAATCCAGATGATTATCTTGAGCTCTCCAAGATAGCTATTTTCAGAGGAGATATTGCTTTTTCCTATGTTCGTAACAGCATTTGGAGATATTGTTACCTGGGAAGAGAATGCCTATGTGGAATTGTCCAATACAATATTCAGGATTTGGATATTATTTGTAAGGGGATGGATTTATTCGTTCAGTATTTAGATAACGAATATATTACAATTTGAACTTGATTTATATAGACAAAGCTAGTCAAAAACATGGTGATCTGTCTTATAACCAGTGTTTCGGTTTTTGTCCTGCCTTGGCATTAGGAGGTTTTTAAAGATGTGGATCATATGGATAAAGTAAAAGTCCTGGAGCACATTTACCTCATGTACCAAACTCACAGGCGGAGTGTTTGACGATTGATAAAAAGGAACCACCTTTGAGGTGGTTTTTTGATGAAAAACAAGGTGTTAGATAAATAGCGAGTCTTGGTATGAGACTCGTTTATTTTTGTGAATATAAAATTTTTGGTACAACACTTGGTACAAAAAGCTATTGAAAATTTAAAAAGCTTGATATATCAACCATTCTGTTGAATAATTGGATGCCCCCTGTAGAAATTTTCATTTTTAGTATAGAATAAAAATAGTAACTATAGCTAGAAATTGAGGGAGATTATAAAAATTTCTTCGAATTAAAGTAATTTAAAATATAATTTGTAGAAAAAGTTTCAATTCTTATAATCAAAAATTTTATAAAAGCACATAGCTAGCTGTTGATATTAAAGTTAAGATCCATGTTGATTGATAATTCAGTGGTTTTAGTAAAATAACCATTTAAGTAGCGTAATTTGGTTAGCAAATTGAGAACATAATAAAAAGGCAACTAAACGTCACCTATAATGGGTTAGGTGGGATTCGAACCCACCGCGGTAATTCTAACATAAGTACTACACATTATTAAACAACTGCTAACCCAACACCGCTTAAACACACCAAGATAATAAAGAATTTAATCATGCTTGCACCTCTCGTAATTTCTGTAAAACTTATAGCTAAAATCAACAGTTGATAGAACAATAGGTAAGTCAATGTTTAAATTATAGTAGTACGCAACAAATGCTAGCAAATACTTATCAAATATCATAAACATTTGTTAGCATTCGACCTAAAACATTATAACATTAAAAGGCAAAAATGTGCATGTTTTATAAGGAAAAATTATTGAATGATAAATAATGAAATTATATTTTCCCAAAAAGAAACGATTCCCTGAAAGTTGAGAGTTTGCTATGATAAATATCAAAGACTTAATTTAAGACTTTTTAAATTTTGTTATTTTTCAAAATACTGGTTTTAGGGATTTCGTAATCGATAAATGAGTCACATTATATTGGACAGTAAATGGACAGTGACAGAGTGTTTGAAGGAGAAAAAGAGGCCTAAGTGCCTCTTTTGTTTTGTTATAAACAATTTTTGTTAATTTTTAATACCCCCTTGAATTTAACGCTACTTGGATCCATTATATAATGATTTACCGCTATCTCTTCATTATTAATATAGTAGTAGAATTTCGGGCTATTCACCCCATTATTTCGAGCTATGTTATAGAATGTTTTCGTTTAGGGCGCCTACGATTGCTCTTTTGCTCAGAGACTGAATAAGAAGCAATTAATGGCGAAAGGTTAATTTTTATTCCAGGAGTAACAGATGTTCTTTCCATAGAGAGCGTATCGTCAGTTTTTATTATTCATCTCATCGATGGCTGATTGAATAGAATTATAATAGTTATCTAAATCAACTTTTTCAGTCGAAGTACTGGTATCCGTTGTATCTTCACTGTCAGGCATTTTTTGATCTGATCTTTTTAAACTTTCCTTTTTCGTCAGAGTATTTTTACATCCAGTAATTCAAGACTTGATCTTCCAATCGCTTTATAATCTTTTAAACCAATTGTAATACTGTTGAATTCTAGATTACTTTTTAAGATATTGGTCCCAATCAACAAAATCATTAAAGGTAATAACAATAATATGTGCTTTATCTATCTCATACTTTTTACTTCCTGTTGAAGTTTGGATAACAATGCTTTCTACTTCAAACTCATATAGCATTTCCTCAGAATTTGACTCATACGGTAAACGTTTTAAAAGTTTACCTTCTATTGTGAAAACTTTTGAGTTACTATTAAGATAACTATCTAGTTCAGTATTACCGAACGGTCTCCATTCTTCGTTAGCTCGGGTCAATGTAGAATTAGATTCTTCATGAATTCTGTTTAGCTCTGTTTTAATAGCATTTGCTAATGGAAATATAGCAATTAACGATAGTAAAATGACTATCTTTTTGCCAATGTATTTTTGATTCCCAATTTAAAATCCTCTTTCTTAATTTTCATAAATTATTTTTTTAATATATCACTAGTTGATAATAATATACAGTATGTCATACTTGCTGTCAATAAATAATGGCATGATTTTTATTTATAATTTTTAGAAGTTAAAGGTGTTGGTGTATCAATAAAAAGAAGAACATTTATTTTTAGGCATTCTTATTTTTTATCAATTCGATATTGTAATCCATTGGACGCTAAAAATAGCAACCTCCTTATATCCACACATCATTTGATTTAGAGAAATAAATATGCTATAATGAAAGCGCATACAAAAAACATAAGGAGGAAATGGAAATGAAAAAGCAACTAAGTGTTTGCTAGGTGGTGCATTGCTAATATTGCTTTTAACCCCAGTATCTCAAGTTAAGGCTGATTGGCATCAAGATAATGTTGGTTGGTGGTATTCACTATACAGGGGTCACTATTATAAAAACGAGGAAGCTGAAATTAACGGGAAGAGGTATAAATTTGATGACAGAGGTTATATGATGACCGGTTGGCAGCTACTATGGGAGCGTAATGATAGTAATTATGGGAATATAAAAAACTGGTCTTATTTTGATCCAGTAAATGGTGATAAAAAAAATGGCTGGCAAAATATAGATGGAAAGTGGTATTATCTAACTAATGACGGGGCACTTATGGGTGACCAATATATAGATGGGAAACATTATTATTTCGATCCAGTAAATGGTGATATGCAAACGGGGTGGCTATCTAAACAAAAAAATTCAGATACAAATTGGTTTTATTTTGATCCAGTAAGTGGAGCACAAGTAACGGGTTGGCAAAAGATAGATGGAAAGTGGTATTACCTAACTAATGACGGGGCACTTATGGGTGACCAATATATAGATGGGAAACATTATTATTTCGACCCAATTAATTGCGATATGCAAAACAGGGATGGGTATCTAAAACAATTGGATTATGGAACAGAGGAGTATTATTTCGACCTAGAAAGTGGAGAACAGCTATTAGGTTGGCAAGATATAGATGGTAAAAGGTATTACTTTAGTAAGTTTGGAGCACATAGGTCGTATAAAGATATAGCTAATAAAAGATATTATTTTGATCCAGATACTTGTGAATTGAAGATAGGCTGGTTCGAAGAATACGGAAACAAATATTATGCAGATCCTAACGATGGTGGCGCACTTGTATACAATAAAACTTTAGTTATTGATGGTGTTTCTTATACATTTGGTAGTTATGGCTTTTGTTATCAATAATGAGCCTTAATTGCTTAGCACCTCAAAAGTTATTTTTTTCAAACTTTCGAGGTGCTCTTACTATGAAAAATAAAGAATTGCATTATACAATCAGAGCGAGTTATTTAGGTTCCAAGAAACTTTTAAAAAAATACTTACTTATAGCTAGTCAATGATAAAACTAGTTGATAAAATTTTTATAAGTTATGCAGTAATAGAGAAGTTTGTTTATTTAATTGTCTTTTTAGATCTATTACAGAAAGTATCTTCTAAAAATTTCACCTAAAAGTGGGCACTGACAGACTTTTTGAAGGATAAAAAGAGACCAGCTTTTATATTTTTATTTTTAGTGATAATAACCTCACTCTATCCATACATTATTTGATTTTTAAGTAATAAAGACACTACAATGAAAGCGTATACATTCGATGATATAAGGAGGAATAAAAATGAAAAAAATAACTAAGCTATTGCTAGGTGGTGTATTAGTAATATTGCTTTTAGCTCTAGCATCTCAAGTTAAGGCTGATTGGCATCAAGATAATGTTGGTTGGTGGTATTCACTAAACAATGGTTCCTATATTAAAGGCAGAATAGCTCATATTGATGGGAAACTTTATAAATTTGATGAAAGAGGTTATATGGTGACCGGCTGGCATAAAAGAGGACTATGACTATAGGGATGCTAGAGGGGCACTAGAAAAAGGTGGTCTTATTTTGATCCAGTAAGTGGAGCAAAAAGTACAGGGTTGGCAAAAGATAGATGGAAAATGGTATTATCTCATAGCAACCGGGCCAATTACGGGTGAGCATAATATAGGTGGAAAAGAATATTATTTTGACCCAGCTAATGGTGATATGAAAACAGGTTGGGTATCTAAGATAGGAGATTCTGGCACAAAATGGTATTATTACGACCCTGTGAGTGGGGCACGAGCAGAGGGTTGGCAAAAGATAGATGGAAAATGGTATTACTTTTTTCCTCATGCGTTAAAGGGTTTCCAGAAGATAGATGGTAAAAGTTATTATTTTGACCCAGCTAATGGTGACATGAAAACAGGTTGGGTATCTTGGATAGGATTGTCTGGCACAGAATGGTATTATTACGATTTAGAAAGTGGAGAACAGCTATCAGGTTGGCAAACAATAGATGGAAAAACGTATTACTTTGATCATTTTGGTGAGGCCAGTATTGGTCTGGTTATGTTCCTAGATGGAAAAACGTATAACTTTGATCAATTTGGTTTGCCCAACATTGTTACTCAGGTTAAGTTACTAGATGGAAAAACTTATTATTTTGACCCGGATAATTGTGATTTAAAAACAGGTTGGCTTGATTTATTGGGAAAAAGATATTATGCAGATCCTAACGATGGTGGTGCATTTGCATCAAATAAAACTTTAGTTATTGATGGTGTTTCTTATACATTTTGGTATTGATGGCACTGTTATCAATAATGAGCCTTAATTGATTAAAACCTCAAAAAGTTGGATTATTTCTAACTTTTTGGGGTGTTTTTAATTATGGTAATAACGAACCACCCTCGAGGTGGCTTTGTACCACACTAGAAATACATCGACGCGGAGCTAGAAAAAGAAGTGAGGAGAGGAAGATGTCTGTGCTAAAAAAAGGATTAATCTTTCTATTATTAGGAATGACTGTGTTAGTAGCTTGGCTTCTCTTTGTTCCGGATAAACAACCAGCTCCAAATTTTTCATCTAAAAACAAAATTGAATTGCTGGCAAGAATACTTGATCATCGTAATGCTAATGCCATTAGAGAAGCTGGCTATGGGATTCCTTCAGATGCAGAGATCAGACGTGTGGGTGAAATAGACCATCTGGAAATGGATGGGGATTTGAAATGGATGGTACGAGTTCCTAGTCCAGATGATAATAAAATCTTGATTACCTATTCAACGATCATTGAGGGTGAAAAAAATAGATGCAGCCTTTTCATTAGATAAAGAGTGGGGATTACTACATGCTAGTTATTTTCATACGGAGAAAGATGGGACCACTAAACGAGTTGAGGTCAGTGATTCTCAGCAAAAAGAGCTCCTAGAAAAAGTGCAAACAGAATTAAATCGCTTTGTAGAAAAAAATGGAGCAAGAGCTAAAGCCGTAACTAGTTTAGATATCTTAGAATAGATAAAGCTTCCCAAGTCTTTGAGCAGAAGGAGATTTCAAAATGGATCAAAAAAACCACCTCCGGGTGGCTTTTTGTATACTTGTTTTTACCATTTCGTCAGGGAAATTTCTCCG
>BNJV01000990.1_pt1 | contig 18461 bp, 31 predicted proteins | sample 8540591 | NCBI WGS metagenome assembly BNJV01 (sample SAMD00202457, study PRJDB9452) | human saliva metagenome | host: Homo sapiens
TTTGCTCTCCTTCTACTTAAATATTGATGTTTTTCGTCTGCCCAGTCTTTTTCGATATCATCTTTCTTTTCTTCGTAAATACTATCTAGCATCACCTTCAACGATGATTTTTAAAACTTCGTATTCAATTGCATAGCCTAGCAGAGCACAATCCCTTGAATTTTCAGCTTTGTACTCTTTTTAAAAATGTTTTATCTGATGTATCAATCTGAGTATTTATATAAAATACTCTTTACTACGCCTAATATATATTGACAGAAAATAATATTTGTATAATTGAAGAAAATCTTCAAACCATTATTGACATTTAAAGAAATAATTAAAACTATTGATACTATAAAAATTATTATATAAATTATTAGTCTGAAACATATCCAAGCAAAGCTGTAATTTAATATTCTCTTTGTATAGAAAATATTTTTCGAAAACTATTAGCGATAAATTTTTGCAAAGATGGAGGAGTATTATTGTCATAATATCCTTCAATAGAATCATCACCGAAAAGAAATACTGAAGCTATCTTCCATATTTCTCTCAAATTTCTTTGTTCTGCTCGAGGAAAAATAAAAATCATTAATAAAATTACCTAAAAATTAAAATTAGGATGCAATCATCTGTATTGCGATAATAAGATTACGCTAATTATAAAAATTAAGGATTAGCAACACTAAATTAACATAAAAATTATTTTCAAAGCATTTTTATTCTTTTTCACTCATGTATATAAATCATGTTATTTCTTTTCTAGACATTTACTCCTCCTCTTCTGGATAATAATTTTGAAATCATCAATTTCTTGTTTGGGCTAACATATGAAATTCGATTTTTCGTTCATATCAAAGATATCTTGATCAGAAAAATTAAATTCTTTCTTAATCCATGTAGAATTCCAAATAGAAAAACTCATTTTATATTTGAGAAAGTACATATCTTTGGTGAAAAGTTGTGATCAAACTCAGATAACAGCGCAATTCTCTGCAACCAAATTTCTACAATATCAGTATTCACCTTGCCTGAAAATTTAGCAATAATTTTATCAAGAACTTCATTAACCAATGACTTATCTTCAGCACTAAGTAATTTACCTAAAATCACTACGCAATGTTGTATTGTTGTTGGATTATCTAACATAATTTGAACAACAATACTTATTAACTATTCAATATCTCTTGGCTTTACTGACATATCATAAATTCTATATTTATACAAATCAGTCAAAGCCTCTCTCAACTAACCACAATTAGGAAATCCTAAAAATTTTTATTTGAAGTAAATGTTTTTGAATAGAAATTTTTAAAATAAAGGTTTTTCTTGAAAAATTTATTATCAAAAGAAATCATCAATTTGATCATCCTCATGCTTCTCTAATATCTTCGATTAGCTTTTTCCAGAGGTTCACTAACAATTTTTATATTCCTTCAAATTAGGAAAAAATACCCTACAAAGCTTTCATATTGTGTCGTCCAGTAAATTTTATCTGGCTTTATTCCATCTAAAATCATATCATCGTACATAAGAGTTTTTAGATGAGTTTATTTTTCAAATTCAATTCATATAAAGACATTGAAAGTAATTTCATGATTTTATTAGCTTCTTCAGAATTATTACTTAATATTTTATAATCATCCCTATATCTAAAAACTAGATAATTAGAAGAAATTTTTATTTTGTAACAAGAGCTCATACAACTGAGAATCTGCATAATCTAAAAACAACTTCTGCTCAAAAATCCATCAAAAATACTTCCCTGGGGATGCCACAAACATTATCTCCTTGCATCTGTTGTAATTTATGATCAATTTGAGAACCGAGGTAATTCTTTTTATTTATATCTTCTTTTTGCAACCTCTTTTCCATGCAAAGCCCATGCTATTGAAGGAGTATAGATTGAGGGATAACAATCAGTGACATCTGTTTGAATACAACAACTGTAATCCAATGCGTTTTTATTAATACTTGTTCCGAGTTAACCCACCAGTTCAAAATAGTGTCACGCATCTCCTTTCCTTCTGCTTTAGGGGTTCTAGGAATAGAAAATACATCTAATATATTTTCAAATAAATTTTTGATTGCTAGAAAAATTTATTTTTATTACATTCCCAGTTTTTCTTCCTCCGTTATCAAATTAACCAAATCAACATAAAGAATTGGGTGAATAATTTGAGAGTTGTCGCAACATATTTCCCATCTTTGTTAAACATAATCTTATAATTTATATCGCTCTCATTATTAAGAGTTCTACCTTCTACTAAAATTTCAGATAATGATTTTTGTCTAAGGATATTTTCAGCTTTCGATAAGATAGTTTTGAAATTAAAATATGATGGCAAAGTTCCCAGAAAAAAATATGATTTAGGATTCATTCTCTAGCTTCTTTATAAGACATGTCTAACAGTGATTTATTATACTCCATATATAAACTACCTTTCCTCCAAATAATCCCTCAATCTCCCCTGAGCTGAGGCACTGCCTGTTGGGAATTGAGAAATTCCTCAACGGGCATCAGCTTCTAAGCCTGACCTTCATCTCAAAGGTGATATTGTCAAATTGTTCTTGACTTATCTGACTAACCATAAAGACCGACTGTCTGCCTTCATAGAGCATGCTGGGAAAGATCTTGCTCCAGAGCAGGCAATCCTCATTTAAATGAATTCCCAATTCTTCATAAACTTCACGCGCCACGCACTCAAAAGGGCTTTCGTTCCCTTCACGGCCCCCCACCTGGCAACTCCCACATATTGGGCCAAGGGATATTTTCCTTGTCATCACGCAAGATAGTCAGTAGCTTATGCTCATCACAAAGCAAGGGCAATCTTACAACCCGTAAAATCTAAAGTTCTGCTATCCAATAATTCCATGATAATGACTCTTTTCTAATCATAACAACTGCGCTCTATGAAAAACCCCTAGCTAGCTTTCTTCAATCACCTTTTGACACTCTGCATCCCAGTACGCCCTGCCATCTGCCATGTTTTTTAGCAAAATAAACCGTAAACTCATCATTGACATAATCTGCAACATAGCGAAGATTAGGAGGATTTTCATCAAAACTTAATATCCAAGGATGGAAGTAAAAGGTTTTCTCCCACCTTTTCTGAGTATAGCCGAGATTCTTGGCAAACTGAGGGATAGGTTGTTGCAACTCGCTTTCCAAATGGGACTGAATGGCATTGTCAAATCTATTCAAACGAGCTAATAGTTGCTTAAACTGATCTTCCTCCTCAATTTTGAAATCACCTATGAACTCAAATTCTGCAAAGTCTATAGAAAATTCAAATAATGTGATTTTACCATCCTCAACATAGTGCCCATCTTCATCAACACAACAACGAGTTCCTGACTTCAATACTCGCTCAAAATCTAAATCCGCAAAGCGATTGCGGGGAAGAATGCAAACTGATTGCTCAGATTTATCTGACTTTCTCCTGAAAAACTGTTTGACTTTTTCTAGCATAGTTTTCCCCTTCTCCTTGAATCCAGTATTTCATCCACTTAGAATCTTTTCTAATATCTCGGATAAGGGATGAAAAGTGCTTTCTTCTAGGCCAACTTTGCCTTCTTCAAAAACTTCTTGGTTCCAGACGATCTCAAAACTCTCTGCTTCTTCGTCTGCTAAGAAATCCATGAGCTCATCCAAGGCCAGCTCGGCTGTATCTCGGAGAAAAGTCGCAAAATAGGCTAGAAACTCACGAGACAAGCCTTTTTTAGGCTCATAAGGAATCGCTGTTAAATAGGCATCTTCCTCCACATTTGACTTGGCAGGGGATTGTAGAAAATGCACCGCTTCTTCAAAAAGGATATCGTCATGACGACACCTCTCCGTCCTCATCCAGCATCTCCACTCCTGCAGCATTCTGTGCTTCTCAGCAGAAAAGCTCACTTCTACCGCATGATTGCTCTTGTCCCAGCTAATCTCATAAATCAAAAGGAAAAGTTCTTGTCCAACTCTTCTTGTAAAACATCTAAAAATCCGTATGTTGCCATTTTGTCCTCTTTCTATACGACTCTTTAATCGCCCCGAATACTCGGAAATATGCTAAAATAGATACTACCATATTACCACATTAGTATCAGAAAAATCCATGTTAGAAAGGACTGCTATGCCCAGACAATCTCGCACTTCGTATGCGACCCACAAACCATCGACCAGGTCATCGGTCAGAGCATCTGGTCGGACCCAGGTAAAATCATCCGTCGCATGGTGGAGGCCAATCGTCTATCATCCATGATTCTCTATGGACCTCCAGGGGATCGGAAAGACCAGTATTGCTTCAGCCATCGCTGGAACGACCAAGTATGCCTTTCGGACCTTTTAATGCGACAGTTGATAGCAAAAACGTCTCCAAGAAATCGTCGAGGAAGCCAAAATTTTCAGGTGGTCTTGGTACTGCTCCTGGACGAAATCCATCGTCTCGACAAAACCAAGCAAGACTTTTCTCCTTCCTCTCTTGGAAAGTGGTCTGGTCATCATGATTGGAGCGACAACTGAAAAATCCCTTTCTTTTCTGTCACACCCAGCCATCCGCAGTCGTGTTCAGATTTTTGAGCTGGAACCCGTTGTCGAAGCAAGATGTCAAAGAAGCTATTCAAAAATCGGCCCTGACTGATCCCTGAACGAGGTTTTGATTTTCCCAGTTGAGCTAGATGATGATGCCCTTGATTTTATCGCAACATCTACCAATGGAGACCTCCGTTCTGCCTTTCAACTCGCTGGATTTGGCAGTTCTTTCTACTCCGGCAAAATGACGAAGGCATCCGCCATATCACGCTCGATATTATGGAAAATAGTCTCCAGAGAAGCTACATTACCATGGACAAAGGATGGAGACGGACACTACGATGTTCTCTCAGCTCTACAGAAATCCATTCGAGGTTCGGATGTGGATGCTAGTCTCCACTATGCTGCTCGCTTGATAGAGGCTGGTGACCTTCCTAGCCTGGCACGTCGTTTGACTGTGATTGCTTATGAAGATATTGGCTGGCTAATCCCGATGCCCAGATCCATACCGTAACTGCTTTAGATGCTGCACAGAGGATCGGGTTTCCAGAAGCTCGCATTCTCATTGCCAATGTCGTCATTGATCTGGCACTCTCGCCCAAGTCAAACACAGCCTATGTGGCTATGGATAAGGCTCTGGCTGACCTTAAAACATCAGGTCACCTACCAATCCCAAGACACCTTCGTGATGGTCACTATAGTGGTAGCAAGGAACTGGGCAATGCTCAAAACTACCTCTATCCCTCATAGTTATCCAGGCCACTGGGTCAAGCAAGATTATTTGCCAGAAAAAATTCGCGACCATAGCTACTTCTCACCAGAAGATACTGGAAAATACGAACGTGCCCTAGCTCAACGCAAGGAAACCATTGATAAATTACGAAATTTGTGAAATCCTTTCCAAATAATTACATTTACCCCTTGATTTTTTTTGAAAAAGTGGTATTATATAAACATAGAAACGCTGTGAGTGTACGACCTCACACTTAAGTGTTGACCGACTATTTTTTGTATTATTAGGGAAACAAAAGTCTTCTAACAGCATGTAGGCCGTCTCACACGGAAACAGCTTCAGTTAGAGCGAGTTGCCCACCTGCTTAATTGCGCGGGTTCAATACAAACCGTGAAGTTTCGGCACCAATACAGCTTTTTATGTTTGCCTCCTTAGCTCAGCTGGCAGAGCAGTGGACTCTTAATCCGTGGGTCACAGGTTCGATCCCTGTAGGGGCATCTAAATCAACAGGAAAAAGCCTTGGTTTCAAGGTTTTTTGATTTGGTCAACTTTTGGTCAATAATTCTATTTTTTTAACTAAACTCGTCAAAACTGCACGAACTTTTGTTATTTTTCAATATCTGCTTTTTCCTTTGATAAGATGTCCATAAGTTTCAGTTATTTGCTTAATATCTCGATGTCCCCATTAACTTTTGAAACTGCCCAAATATCAACACCCATTGCTAACATTGTTGAACAATACGTGTGTCTCAAACCTGTGCTTGTCATATTTTCAGGATGGATTTTTCAGATTTTTTTAAAATTTGTTTTAAATGCTTATTTCACTCCTGCATTTGTTACAGTATTATAATTCAAATCAACAAAAATCATATTTTTCATTATTTGTAATCATTCCATTTTTCAATGAATACAGATTGCTCTTGTTTTATTTTTAAAAATTGTTAATGTATCATTTCATCAATTGGAACTGTACGAACTGAATCTTCTGTCTTAGGGTTTGTCCCAACGTTTCTTTAGTGGTATCATATCTGCGATATGTTTTTGATTTCTGAACTTTCCCACAACACACAATCCCATGTGAGACCTGCAACCTCTCCTGCACGTAATCCCTGTTTTTTAGTTGAATTAATAGTAAATGTGGAACGATTGAAGTTGTTAAATCAAGATTGATTTTCTAAATATGTTACTAACTTTTTGATAGTCTTCAAAGCTATGAATATTTTTTTCATCTCTTCGCTTTTGTGGAGGTCGTCCTGAAAGTATAACCCCTTCAGTAAAATCTTCGATATTAAGCTTTATCTCTTTTTGCAAATACAATCACATTTCTAATTTCCGCATTCATTCTACTAACATTGTCTCTGCTATTAGTTTCAGCGTACTTATTAATAAATTCTTGATATTCGCTTGCTTTTAATTTTTAAGGCTGGTTTGTCTTTGAAATATGCTTGAATGAATTTACCACGTATTAGATGCTTTATTAAAGTAGATTCCGCTTTTCCAATTGGTTTAACTGTTAATTCTAGCCACTTTTCCCATAGAGCATAGAATGTAATATTTTTTTATCAATTATTGCACCATTAAGCAATTTTTAACTCAAGAGCTAACGCTTCAATTTCAGCTTCTCTTTTTTGTCTTTAAAGCCTGAATTTGAAGCAACTACCTTTTTATTTTTTTATCAAAATTCTATAATCCCATAAATTCTTTTTCCTCGTTTTCTGAATGAAACTGACATGATTACCTCTTTCTAAAAGACGATAACCAAGATATTATCTTGATTATCGTATCATAAACTAAAGATTTCTGCAAAAGTTTTCTTCAAAAAAATTGTTTCGTTTTTGCTGGCTAAAAAGTAGTACCGTCCGCCCTGACTGTCTGGATATTTTACAAAACCATCTTTATTCTTCTCAATATCGATTTTTGAACGAATATCAGCCCGATAGAGAACATTTTCTAACAGCCAAGGTCGAGAGACTGAAACCATCTCTAAAACCTCGGATAAGCTCATATATTTCCCTTCTGAGCTTGCTTCTTCATAGTGAGATATTCTTCCTTTTTCTACAATGATATGTGTGTTGGGAAGATTTACTTCTAAATTGTCTATTTTGATTAAAATCTTATCTGTCATATAATTTTTTTCCTTATTTTATGATAAAATAGAAGCAGAAATAGTATTGATTATTTCTACTATTTTTAGTTATCACTGCACTCACTTTGGTCGGTTGAGTCTGTAGTGATAACTTTTCTTTACTATCAATATTTTTTCTTTCTTAATTCTTTCTAATATATCTGAAGCAATTTTTCGAAAATTCTTCTTCATTTTCTACACTGTTTAGTGTATACGTCTCTAATTTTTTAAATGCTTGTTTTGCTTTTTCTTTTAAATCACGTGTTGCTGTATAATTCCATAATTCAATTTTTGATAACCTTATTCTTTTTCATCGTGAATCATTTTAATTACAAATCTAATTCTGCGCATTAGCTGATGATATTCTTTATTTTTCTTTTCCAAACCACGAATCACACCAATCCCAATAACTATCTGAATTTGTGATAATTGTTAAATCATTGATGATATACGCATCTTTAAACCGTGAACTTAACTGTGTAGCTGAATCTGGTTCTAGTATCTGAAATAACTCTCGAAAAGTCATGCCACAACTTGCATCTAATTCATTGATTACAATTGTTTTTTCCCTTTGTAGCCAGAACCTAAATCAAATCTTTTTATTTATTGATGGGGTATGTGCTCCTAATCTATCACGTTCTTCTGCAAGTAAGCGTGCTAAATATGATTTTCCTGTTCCCCCTTCAGCTTGAATATAAATACCTGTGTGATTTCGTTCGCCCTTGCTCATACGAATAAACTCCTTATGAATATATTCTTGTCTGTTTTTCCTCAAATTGTCTTTTTATTTGAATTCCACGCTTTTTTGTGCTATACGTTGAGTGAATTGCTCAAATAATTGTTGTTTTGCTTCAGTTGTAAGTAAGCCTTCTTCTGAGATTAGATAGCTTAATTCTAAACAATAATCGTCTATTTCTAGACCATTGTCAGATTTTTCTTTGCTATGATTTTTGATTTTTCCCATGATATCATAGATATAGTTTGTATTTTCTGATGAAACGACTTCCGAAACTTCGTAAGGAAATTTGTGTTCTTCCATGTTACGTTCGTTGCGATGTGTAAGATATCGGCATGCTTTTATCGAACTACGAACAAATTCTAAATTTTGTTCCCTTGAAATTGATAGAGCCTTAAATACTGATATGTAAGTATGAGCATTCTTGAAATCAATATAAAAATGGGCATGCAATGGTTTTGAACTTCCGTCATCTTTTAAATCTTTATCATGAAAAAAATAATATGATACCTATCATCTTCATTTTTTACAATAGTCTTTAATACGTTGAACAACGGATTCACGAAAATCTTTTTCAGTTAATTTTGAATTTGCATTATGTTCATATTCAAATGAAATTTGACCAAAAAATTTTTCTTTTTCTATCATTTTGATTAATTTTCATAAAAATCCTTTCTGATTTTTGACACAAAAATAAAGAGTGTGTGTTGATTTTTGAGAGGAGTTGTTTTTGATTTGGATATGACTACACAGACGGAGAAAACTGTGTAGCCATATCCAAACAAACATCATATTTACTTGACACAGCACAACATAAAAATTTTACTAATTAGATGAAATTTGTTTAATATTTTTTTATGATGATGTCCCTGCATGTTGAAACAAGTGAAAAATTGTTGCTTTTTATTGTCAATGATTATATTTATTGAAATGATAAGCATTGACTTCATTACTAGACCCCCATGAATGCTAGCACCCCATTATTTACGCTTTTTTTCTTAATCTCTGACCGTATAAAAAAACGCTTGTTTAAATGTACTAATCTTTTCCAAACCGTGTTCGTGTAGATTAATGTTCCAAAAATTTCCGTGGTTTGCTGAACTGTCCGTCAGTGGTCATGATATACCCAGAAAACCTGGGCGCATGATTATCAATATTGTCAGTTTCTCCAAAGACCATTCGAGCTAATTCGTCTGTAATAGCTCCATTTGATGAACAGATACGAACACCTAAATTATCTCTAATAGCTGTTGAAAGCAACTCTGAGCGCGGTTGTTGCATGCAGATACAGATATAGACACCACTAGAGCGAGAGCGAGACACAATAGACAAGACCAAATCTTGAACCCTTTTTCTCATCTTATTATCTGTAATGCTTGATAACATTGCAGAATATTCTTCTATAATACAGAGCTTCATCTTCATCTCTTTACCGAAATTCACAAAAGTTGCGCCAGTAATATCATCGCGTGCCGATAGATTTGCAATTTCTTTTTCACGATTAATAACTAATTCCAACAATTCTTCAAAATATGCTAAAATCTCTTCACTGTCTGATAAAATCACACCTTTTTGGAAGAAAAAGTCCATGAACTGAACTCAGATTTAACATCCAAGATTGTTAAATCAACATCTTCATTAAACATGAATACTTGTGCAAGCATTGATTTTTAAAAAGTTGTTTTAGAGCTATTTGTATTTCCAACCAATAACATTTGAGGAGAACGCAAGAATGAAAAAGTCAAACCTTTTTCAACTGTAATTTCAAAATCATTAGCTGGTCTTAATTCTGTTATTCTTTTTGGGTCGTAGCTGTCTTGCTTTTTGCTTCTACAATATCATCTAATAAATAAATGAACTCTGTATTATCTTCACTTAACCAATAATCTAAAACAATGAGTGAACGATTTTTACCCACTAAACAAGCCGATAACATTTCCGCAAACTTTTCTAAATCGTCAGTAGTCTGGTCAGCTAATTTTTTGATTTTAACCGTGATGCGCCTGCTTGACTTCGAGAAGTCCGCATGCGCTTTACTAACATCGATGAATTTGCTACCAACTTTGCGATTCGCAGTTGCTGAATCTAACAATGCTTTGTGTGTTTGTCGTTCTATTAATCTTAATTGATAGTATAAAGATACTGACCCAATTTTTGATAGCTTTAAAACAAATCGAACCAGTAAAACAAGATTAACCAAAAGCAAGACAGCTACTCCAATAAGTTCTAAATGAAATCAAGCTGTGCTTCCCTTCTAAAAATACCAATCTCTGTTCCTTTAAATACTAACCATCTAACAACAACCCTCAATTAAGAGTAACTCAACTCCAAAAACTTGGAGTAGAGTTACAACATTAGGGAATGAAGGTATTAAATGACCTGTATTTTTATTTAATCTATATCTAATCATAAATACCTACAAATTTCTTCCATTTCTTTTTAACATCTTTTTGACGCATAAGTTCAAAAATACATATACGAGCGAATAAAAATCAGTATAACGACCGCTTGAGTAAACTAAACTCAAATTCACGAAAGATGAAACTCGTCCTTCAACTTCAGAACGCATGTATGCTGATAAAATCTTTCGTAGTTCAATGGGCAAGTCTAAAGCTGATAAATCATCTAATTCTTTAGAAATATCTTTCATATCTATTTCCTCCTACTTTAAACTAACTTCTTTTTACATCTTCAGCCCAAACTTCTATAACATCATAACTTTTTATACTTGTTACGCCCTCACGGATTGACCAATTGATACAAATGTCTGAACTGAATCTTGTTCGCAATTTCAAGGGTTGGAACAACAAGGCTAATCAGTTTAACTAGACCATCATCTCTTGGCATCGATAAGAATACTTCGTATCCGATTGACTGTTCTGAAAAAGACTGGGGCGTTTTACCATTTTTATTTTTCGAATCCCGCAATCGGAAAGAATGCTTTTTGGCTCAGTAACGCTAACAGCTACACAAGTTGAGATGTTTGTGAGCTCAGGGGCAGTACGACGGTCGTTTACAATTGAACCTTCTGATTGATTTTGATTTGTTTCGAACAAACCTGTTTGCAATAACTTTTCCATTAGTTTTTACCTCTACTAGCTTAAAGCTAGTTATTTCTATTAATTTTTGTAAAATATTTGAACGTTCGTTATTTACATTCTAAGTGTATCATGATTAAAAATTCCGGTCGTCAAATGACCAAAAGGGAAAAAAATAAAAAAATTTGCATTAGAAATTTTATTTGATAAGCTGAAAATAGCGATAAGGAGGATATTATATTGGAAGAAAAGTATTATAATGTAAAAGAAGCTTTTGGATTATATTAGAAGTTATCCCAGCGGAAGAATAGAAAAAGAATTTTATATGGATATAACTGAAAAACAAATTCGTGATATTTTGAAAAAAGATGTACTAGGCCAATATAAGCAACTTTCAGAGGAGAACATATAATTGAATCATACATAAATTTTCAAGGAGATGAAGTAGTTGAAACTTTGTATGTATTTCCAAAATTTGGGAAGCATCCCAAAAATTCTCTCGAGTTAGGGATGTTCTTTATAAAAAGAAGATAAGCTAGTAAAGGAATTGCAACGGCAAGGTTTAAAAACACCAGAAGAGAAAATTAGAGAAGAGTTTTAAAAATTCTGGAAAAACCTGCGTATTTAATGAATGAAGATTATCTTTTTCATTAAAATTGGAGATTGAAAGACGTCAACTACCGATTAAAAATTTTTCGCATTCAGCCACGTACTAGTTCAACAATTAAGCAACTATTGAATGAAGAAATGTTGGAGACTAATTTTTGAGTTAACTATAAATACTTTATTAGAAGAATTTGAACAAAGATTAAAAGAAGATTGGTTTGAAAATCAGAAATTATGCATTGAACAAGCTGAAAAAGTAGGTGAATTATTAGAGGATGTCAGGGGCGAACAGAAATATTACAGTCTGTAGCACCAGAATTGTCATTGGATGCTTACAATAGTAGATTAAAAAGAAGTAGAAGAATTTTATAATAAGTCAAAAGAATCAAGAATTTATACCACCTTTTAATTTTTGAAAAATCTTTCAATAAGTTTAAAAATTTATATGAAGCAAGAAAACAAGAACGTGATTTCTTCTCTTTCAAATAAAAATATATGAATTTGAAAAGTATCAGATTAACAAGTATAAAGAAAAAGATTGAAGAACAAAATAAAAAAATAGAGTTATAACTGAAATTTCATTTAAACGGTATTTAGTCGAATTTTTACAAGACTATAAATGACTCTTTTTGGAGAGGATTTTCTAAGTAATTTAGAGGATAATTTTTGGGATAGAAAATAAACCGCTAAGATTTTTTTCTTAGCAGTTGTTTATGATTATTCAATAAGGTTGCTATTGCATCAATTATATCTGTTTTTGTGGTTCTGGTATTTGTTCAAGTTGATTGATAATATTTTTCAATTTCTTCACTCTTTTCTGGGAACTCAAAATTGAAAAATGATTTTTCATCTACTTCAAGAGCTGTGATGATCTTGTTTAACGTTTGTATTTGAAAATTATATTTTTCATTTTCTATGTTGTGGATGTGTTTCGAGCCTAGGCCCAGCCAGTTCGGAAAGTTTTTCTTGGCTAAGCCCTTTTTGTCAATCGTAAATATCTAATTCTTTTTGCAATAAATGTTTGTAAGTTGTTTTGATTCATAGTTTTTACCTTTACCTAATATTATTTTAAAGATAAAATTATAAATAATAAGTAGTACAAATTACACTTGTATATTATATAAGTGTTGAATATTACACTATATAATGATAAAATAGTGTAGTAAAACTATAAAAATAAAGCTCACTTTATTAGTTTTTTAAAGGAGAAATTGATGAAAAACTACAAAACCCCTAACCGCTTCATCAGCTATTGCGCTTGCATCAGTTGGTGCGCCTGTATTTGCTCAAGAAGCTCAAGCGACTGCAGTACCTACTGACACTGCTGTCAATGAACCAGCTCTTGTTGCTAAGTCGCAAGTGAAACCACTTGAAAAGAGTGAAGTTCCTGCGCCTTCTACGGTAGAACCTGCACTTAATGCACAAAAAGCTGTCGTGAAGATGCTGAAGCTAAGATTGAGCACAGCTGAAGCTGATGTTCAAACAAAAGAAGCTACTGTTGCTTCAACTGAAAAAGTAGTAGCTACAGCTACTCAAGTTGTCAAAGACGCTGAAGCAACTGCTTCTCAAGCAACACCTGCAAAAGTTGCTGAAGTCAAAGATGCTCAAGCTAAGAACCTGAAGCACAGACTGCTAACCAAGAAGCAACTCAAGCTACAAACGACAAATCAAATCTGAAACTACGTTCTTGCTGAAAAAGCAATCAGACGTGGCAACAGCTAAAGAAAAATCTTAGACAAGCTGAAAAGATGTCCAAACAGCTGATAAGCCGTTACAAAATGCACGAATCTGCACCTGACGGAACTGGACTTGCAAATGCTGAAAAACGACTTGAAAGACGCTCAAAAGGTGTCAAAGACGCTGAAGCTACAGTCGCTGAAGCTGAAACAGCTCCTACAACAGCAGCTGATGAAGCACGTGAAGATGCTATCAAATCAGCTGAAACTGATGTAAATACTAAAAATGATGCTGTCAAATTGGCTAAAGAAAAATTGGCAACAGCTAACCAACATGCTGAATCAGTAGATGCTAAATTGCAATCATCAGCTCAAGATGAGTTGACAAAAGCTCAAGATGCACTCAAAAATGTTGATGTTGTAAATATCCAAAAATCCAACTTTCCACATCTCTTGATAGTCTCCGTGATAAAAAGTGGTGCAAAAATCAAATGATATCACATACAAAAGACGCTTACGAATTGTGGCGAGCAAATGATAACGAAACAACTCGACGTGTTATGCGCGGTATGGCTGTTCAAATGTCAAGTGCTTCAACTATCAAAAATCAGCGAAGTTGATATCGTCCAGTTGATTTGAATAACAACTGATGACCAATTGAGTGAAATCAGCCAGTTTTATGCTAAAATGTTGACTCAGTTGAACCACAATTTTGGTCATAATACAAACAAAAAGCTTATGTTTCACAAAAGACTTTAGATTACTCAAAATCTGTTGCTAAAAATATGAAGCACGTGCACTTGATCCCAAGTACAGCTGGTCACATCCCTGGTGGATTTAGAAAAATCTCAACCAATGGGAGATAAATCAATTGTACAAAACAATGTATGACCTCAAAATATGCAACTCAACGTGCATTTGAATTGACATCATTCGAAGATGAACCATCTAAATGGGACACCTACAGTACTAACCTAGCTAACCAAGCAAATGGACCAGTTCGCTCTTTCAGTAGCTAACATCAATGGTCAATATTGGATGATTACAACTTACGCTGACAACGATACAGTCATCGAAGAGCAAAACCGACATCGCAACTCTTGAAAAAGCAGTCGCAACAGCTGAATCAAACCTTGAACAAGCTAAAAACTGCATCAGAAAATGCTAAGAATGCTTTGACAACAGCTTCAACTGATTACTGCAAGCGCACTCCAGCTTGAAAACTGAAGCTGAAAAAGTCTTGGCTGACGCAATGGCTACGCCATTCGCAAAGTCAGATTGCTGAAAACAACCTACGTTTGGCAAACATTGCTCTTGAAAATGCTAAGAAACGTGAAGCTCAAGCAAGTGAAGCAGTCGCTAACTTCTCAGCAAGTCTAGCTGACAAGAAATCTGCTCTTGAAAAAGCTCAAGACGCACTTAAAGAAGCTAAAACTGCTAAAACAATTGCGTCACAAGCTCTTGACATTGCTTCAGCTAAACTTGAAGACCAAGAAACTAAACTAGACAACTTAAACAAACAAGTTACTAAACTTCTTGCTGAAAAAGATGCTCTTGTTAAAGAAGCTAAAAAGAATTGGCTGAACAATTGCAAGCATATTTGGACGCACCTGTTGCTCTAGCAAATGCTCAAGACGCTCAAGCAAAAGCTGAAGCTAAATTGGCACAAGCAAAAGCTGAACTCACTAAGGCACAAACTAAGCTTGAAAACTTGTTGACTGCACAAAAAGCTGAAGAAGCTGAACTTGCAGAACTTGAAGCAACATATGCTAAACTTGTTGACCTTGCAGAGAAAGCTCAAGAAAACGTTGTTGCAACACTTCCTGACGGAGACAGTGATTGCTATCCCTAAAGGTGCACCAACCGTTGAAACACTTTCCTGAGTTGAATCTTGATGCACTTGCTAAAGAAGATGCTAAAAGATAGCAACGTTAAAACACTTCCTGACGGAACAATCGTAGCTGTTCCTAAAGATGCACCAGTTGCTGAAACACTCCCTACTGTCGATGTTGACGAATTGAAGAAAGCTCTTGATGCAGGTAAAGAAGTTACTGTAGATGCTCAAAGGAAATGTTGTTGTACGTGAAACAAAACCAGTTACTGATGAAAAACCAGTTAACGTTGAACGTCCACAAGTCAATAATGAAAAAAATCAAATAAAGTTTATGCAAGTGATAAAAACGTTACTATTGATAACAAAAGAAATGTTATTGTCAAAGGTCAAACTTACACAAGTCAACAACAAGTATCAAGTAAATCAACTTATTCACGAGTAGAACGTGCAAAAACATTACCAAATACAAAGGAGAGTCATCAAGTGTTGCAATGTTGGTACTCGGTGCAATTCTTGGAACATTTGGACTTGTAACAGTACGTAGAAAAAAATTAGAATAATAAAAATCTTCTTATTATAAATAGGAAGATTTTTGGATTCTAAAAATTAGTTTAAAAAGACTACGCTATTTAAACCAATTTTGAGAATGAATATTGGACTATACCGATTGCGCCGAACACGGTATCGAACTATGTATAAAAAAATTGTGATTATTAAATTTTTAAAACTCTAAAATTTAAAGTAAATTTTAAAAATTTATTTGGTCAACCAATGGTCAATTTCCCTTAATTTCAATACTAACTAGCGTGTGATAATATCTTGATTTAATCGCTTTTTATATTTATTTTAACTTATTTTAACGCTAATTTACATGTAGGGGGCATCTAAACAACAGGAAAAAGCCTTGAAATCAAGGCTTTTCTATCTAAGTATTTAGGGGCTATCCCCAAAGATAGTTTCTCAATGTTCCACTTCTTCCTTAAATCGTACTTTTTCCTGACTGTATAATCTCATAATCTTCACAAAACGAACTGTATTGTTTTGGTTATACAAAAAGAAATACTGAAAAGAATAACAAGCCCGCAAACCATAAAAGTATATCCTTCATCAATTGGTCGACCAAATTTTTAGAGGAATGGTCAAGAAATACAAAAATAATAGATAGACACTATATTTACTACAAAGCGACCAAAATCGAAAAGCTAGAGTGCCCAGTTGTCTCGGATCAAACTGGTTTTTCACAAACAAATTATGAGATGCTGCATAGTAAAAGACTTTCTCTGTCGTCGGCTGGGCCTTGCGAACATTTTTATAGAGAGCTCGTTCAGTGTATGGCAACCAACAAGGAAAACTGCATCAACCAAAGAGAAGAGACAAGCTAGACTAAACCAGTTATAGACACCAATAAACTTGAGGGAAAAAGAAGCCGAAATTGCAGGTCCACCTGCTAGTAAGAAATTACCAATTCAGGAATAAAAGGAATTCGTTTCACAGCTTTTTTTCAGTATTGAGCAACTTACTCTTTGGAGCAGCTAAAAGCCTCTCCTGTCCGTTGGTCATAATAAACCGCTTGACCATCACATTCGCCGATAAAGACACGACGGCGTCCACATACATACCTCTTTCTATTTATGAAATACAGTTGTCAAAGTTTGGAATGTTTTATCCTAGTATACCACAAACCAACTTGCTAGGTCATAGGGATATGCAAAGGTTCGCAGCTTACTAAAGGTTGACAGAACTTCGCTCCATAGGATATGATGGGAATACTTAGAATTTTAACTCTGTACGACCCTGACTCCTTCCACTGAAAAGTCGTTTGCGAGTTCAATTCTATATATGGAGGTTTCTATGAAAATCTATTACTCAAAATATGTCAGCATCGGCTATCTAGTCTTTGCGACGGGTGTATTCTTTCAATTTTTCTTTTTCTCGCACATGGATTGATCGACTTTTCCCCAATTTAATCTTCTCACTGCGGTTCCAACCATCCTCTTTTTCGCTGCTATCTATTCAACGATTGCGGGCATCAAAAGACTTTCTAGTCGCAGGCTTTCCTTTGAATTCACCTTTGAAGGCATTTATGTCTATCCTGGGCTCTTCTTTTACAAAGTCTTCATACCAAAAGAAGAATTGTTGCGAGCATCTTATGTTGAAGTGGATGTCAGCGACCCTGACCATACCAACAGCAAGGCTTACTATTTGATTTTGACCCTGAGAGGGTCACCCAGCTAGAAGATATTTCTAAGTCAAACGTCATCATCGATACAAGCGTCCTGATATTGCGCCTCTCCCTTAGCCTCTGTCGATTTAGAAAGGAAGAAAAAGCCGAGTTGGCGACCTATCTAAAAAGAAAACTACGGAATTGATTTCTTATATTGTAAGTAAAAAAGCCCTATAAACAGGACTTTTTGATATTATCATATTATCTTTCACTTTAAAAGTGGACTTGTTCATTATCCAACTTAAACGTCGTATAAACTCAGAATGATTTAAAAATGTATGCTTTGAGAACATTAAAAAGCAAGGGCTACTCTCCACCCTCACTTCTTCTTTTCTCATGCTTAATTACGATAAAAATGACTATCTTTGTCACTTGGTGATTGGCCGATTGCCAGAGACGTCTTGGCTGCCATCCGTACCAGTCAATTCATTTGCTACACCTGCTGGTGTAAAGATGAGGCGTGCACCTTCTCCACCATCGACAAGATGGATTCCTGTTGTGTAGTAGCCATCTTTTTCCTCTACTTGGCCCATTTCATACTGGAAGGTTCCTTTTGAACTTTGAATGGTCACAATTCCATCCTCTGTAACTGTAGCAGTTGTTCCAGCATAGTTTTCCCAAGTTCCAAGGAATTTTTGCATGAGCTTCTGGAGATTTTTCTTCTCTTCCTTCTTATCCGTTTGAGTGCTTGCGGAACTTGATGGGCTCGTCTCAGACTTCTGCTCTCTTTTGACCAGCTTCTGTTTTTACTTGATGACTCCTTAGTTACTTTAGAGGATGAGGCCTCTTTACTCGAAGATGCTGTAGTTTTTCAGCATTTCCTCCACAAGCAGCAAGTGTCACCGCAGCCAACAAGGCAAAAGCTGAAAGACTGGTGTAGCGCAATGTTTTTCATGATAATCTCCTTTTTAAAAATGATGATACAGTCTCATCTGCATCTAAAATAGCTAGCCTGAAATTACATATATTTTTGACGGCCAACCTGTAGTTT
>BNJV01000046.1_pt1 | contig 18447 bp, 21 predicted proteins | sample 8540591 | NCBI WGS metagenome assembly BNJV01 (sample SAMD00202457, study PRJDB9452) | human saliva metagenome | host: Homo sapiens
GCCCCTGGTGGGAAGAACAGCTCGCGAAGAAGGCCAAGAAAGCGAAGAAAGCCCGCAAGAAGGGCTAATCGCGGATATCGATGACCATGCGCACCGGGTCGGACAAGAATCCGATCTGGAATTGGCGCGCGGCCGGCGCCCCGATGACGACGTGCGTGTTGTCCTCGAAGGTGCCGTCCGAGACGACGTCCAGGTCGCCAGCGCGCGTGTGCATGCCGCCCGGGTAGGGAGTTTCGCTCGCCGTCATCGGCGTGCCGTCGATGACCAGATCCAAGACAGCCTCGCCCTCGACCTGGATGGGCAGGCCTCGGCCCTGTTCCACGGCCTCATCCGTCCATGCCGCACGCCACACCCCCGGCGTGCCCTCGCCCGAAAACTCGAGCACGACCCGCGCGAAACCCTCGTGCGTCGCCGCGCGAATCCCCGTCAGCGCCAAGCGCTTTCGCCGGGTCATCCGAGCGCACCGGAGGCAACCCCTCCACGCTCGACATCCAGTTGTCGGCGTTGATCGGCTTGGTTGCATCCAGACCCGGCTCTGGCGTCGGCGTGGTCTCCGGCGTCGCGCTCGCGGTCGCAGACGCCGTGGGGGAGTGAGAGCGCTCGGCGAGGCCTCGGCTGACTGAGGCGCGTCCGTTGGGGCTCCGGGCGCGCACGCACCCAACAGGAGCAGACAGGCTGGCCGCGCTCGCGGCGAGGGCTCGACGGTGAGACACAGTTCCTCCTGGTGCGGGTCGGTTGTTTCAATCCTAGTAGAATGGCCTCGACAGGGAGGTCTCGATGAGTATGACAACAGCAGCGGTCCTGGGAACGGGCGCGTGGGGAACGACGTTCGCGCAGGTGCTCGCCGACGCGGGCGTGAGCGTGACGATGTGGGGGCGTAACGCCGACACGATCTCGTTCATCAACGGGGGAGAGAACCCGACGTACCTGCCGGGGATCGCCCTGTCGGAGCGCATCAGCGCGACCACCGATATCGCCGAGGCCGTCGCCGGCCGCGAGCTCGTCGTCGTGGCCGTGCCCGTCAAGGCCGTGCGCGCCACCCTGAGCGCCGCGCGCGAGTCCTTCGCCCCCGACGTCGCCCTGCTGTCCCTGGCCAAGGGCCTGGAGCTCGGCTCCCTCAAGCGCGTCGACGAGATCATCGCCGAGGCCTCGGGCGTGCCGAGTAGCCGCATCGCCGTCCTGTCCGGCCCGAACCTCTCGCGCGAGATCGCGCAGCGCCAGCCCACGGCGACGGTCGTGGCTGCAACCGACGTGGAGCTGGCCAAGGAGATCGCGAAGGCCTGCCACAACTCCTATTTCCGCCCCTACGTGTCCACCGACGTCGTGGGCACAGAGATGGCGGGCGCGACGAAGAACGTCATCGCGGTCGCGATCGGTGCCGCCGAGGGCATGGGCCTGGGCATCAACACGCGCTCGACCCTCATCACCCGCGGCCTGGCGGAGATGACGCGCCTGGGCACCGCGCTCGGCGCCGACCCCGCGACCGTTCGCGGGCCTGTCCGGCATCGGCGACCTCGTCGCCACCTGCTCCTCGCGCCTGTCGCGCAACTTCTCCCTCGGCCACCGCCTCGGCTCCGGCATGGGACTGGCCGAGGCCCTCGCTCTGTCCCCGGGCGTCGTCGAGGGCGTCGCGTCGGCCTCGCCGATCCTCCAGGTCGCGGCCTCCGTCGGCGTCGACATGCCGATTACGGGCGCCGTCGTCGAGGTCGTCGAGGGACGCGCGAGCATCGAGGACATGGGCCGCATGCTGCTCGCACGCCCGCAGAAGATGGACGGCTGGAAGATCGAGCTGGTCTAAACGCCGCGCACGCGGGCGTGAAAAGCCTCCCGCGCGGTAGTCTTGGACCCATGACTGCAATTTCTCGTCCTCGCGTCCTTATTGTCTTCGGTGGACGCTCCTCCGAGCATGAGATCTCGTGCTCGACGGCCGCCGGCATCCTGACCGCTATCGACCGCACCAAGTGGGACGTGATCCCGCTGGGTATCACGCGCGACGGCCAGTGGGTGCGCGTCGCCGATGACCCGTCGGCGCTGGAATTCAAGGATGGGAAGGGCCAGTCCGTCACCGCCGGATCGACCCGCGTCGCCCTGACCCCGGGCGAGGGCAACCTCGTCGAACTCACCTACGAGGGCGACCCGGACTGCCCCGGACTCGCGGGTCATTGGCGTGGAGGACCTGGGCCACGTGGACATCGTGTTCCCGCTCCTGCACGGCCCCTACGGCGAGGATGGCACCATCCAGGGCCTCTTCGAGATGGCCGGCGTGCGCTACGTGGGCTGCGGCGTGACCTCCTCGGCCGTGTCCATGGACAAGCACCTCACCAAGACCGTCCTGGCCGCCGCCGGCATCGACGTGGGCCAGTGGGAGCTGGTCACCGCCCGCCAGTGGGACGCCGACGCCACCGCCTGCATGGACCGCATCGAGCGCCTGGGCTTCCCCGTCTTCGTCAAGCCCTGCCGCGCCGGTTCCTCGGTCGGCATCTCGCGCGTCACCTGCCGCGAGGACCTGCCCGTGGCCATCAAGGAGGCCGCGAACCACGACCCGCGCATCATCGTCGAGGCCTCCATCTCCGGCCGCGAGGTCGAGTGCGGAGTCCTCGGCTCGCGCTCCGACTGGCGCAGCGGCACCGCGCCCCTGGGCGAGATCGTCGTCCCCGAGGGCGAGTTCTACGACTACGAGCACAAGTACGTGGACGACGTCGTCGGCCTGTCCTGCCCGGCCGACGTCACCCCCGAATACGCCGATCGCATCCGCGAGACCGCGTGGCGTGCCTTCGACGCCCTCGAGTGCGAGGGCCTGGCGCGCGTCGACTTCTTCCTCGACGAGGCCAGCGACACCGTCATCATCAACGAAGTGAACACGATGCCCGGTTTCACGCCCATCTCGATGTACCCGCAGATGTGGGCCGCCGCAGGCCTGTCCTACCCGGACCTGCTGACCGAACTGCTGACCGAGGCCGCGCAGCGCCCGCTCGGCCTGCGCTGAGCACCCAGCCACTGACCTCGTTCATCAACTAATTCCCACGATAGAAAGATAACTATGACGGCCCATCCCAAAGTCACCCTGGTGACCTGCAAGTCCATGCCCAACCTCTTCAAAGGCGAGGAAGGTCTGCTCGACGAGCTGGCGGCGCGCGGGTGCGACCCCCAGATCAAGGTGTGGAACGACCCCGACGTCGACTGGTCCGAGGCTGGCATGGTCGTCGTGCGCTCCGTGTCCGACTATGCGAGTGATCGCCCCGCGTTCCTGGAGTGGACGAAGCAGCTGCGTCGCGTGCAGAACTCCGCGGACGTGCTGAACTGGAACACGGATAAGCACTACCTCAAGGAACTGGCCGCCCTGGGCATGCCCACGATTCCCACGAACTGGCTGGAGCCCGAGCAGAACCTGTCCAAGCACCAGATCCACACGCGCTTCCCGGCCTTCGGCGAGTTCGTCGTCAAGCCCGCCGTGTCCTCGGGCGTGCGCGATATCGGCCGCTACACGACGGTCGACACCCGCCAGCGCCAGGCCGCCATGCGCCAGGTCCAGGGCCTGCTGGGCGAGGGTCGCTCCGTCATGATCCAGCGCTACGTTGAGGAGATTGACCTGCACGGCGAAATCTCGCTGGTCTTCTTCAACGGCCTGGTCTCCCATGCCGTCGAGAAGCGCTCCGCCCTGCACCCCGCGTCGGTCAGCGATCCTGCCGTTCACGAGGCCGTAGTGACCGCCGAGGCCGCTGACTCCGTCGCCTGGAAGTGGGGCGAAGAGATCCGCCGCGTCCTGCACGGCTACGTGCGCTCGCGCCTGGGCCACGACGAGCAGTTCCTCTTCAACCGCGTGGACCTGGTCCCCGACGGCAAGGGCTCCTTCCTGGTCATGGAGGTCTCCCTCGTGGACGCCGACCTCTACCTGGGTGCCACCCCCGGGCGCGCTCGGCAACTTCGCCGACGCGATCTCCGCGCGCGCCCACTGGTGACACACGCCACCGCCGTGAGGGTAGTGCTCGAGTTTCCAAGCTCGGGCGGGTAGTGCTAAACTCTACCCGTTGCCTTCGCGGCGACGCGATGGTGGCTGTAGTTCAGTTGGTAGAGCACCTGGTTGTGGTCCAGGACGTCGCGGGTTCGAGTCCCGTCAGCCACCCCAACGCCCCGGCGCTTGTACGCCGGGGTTTCGTTTACTCTGTCGGGTGGACAGTGCGACTCTATGCGTGGCGGCGTTAAACCCCTCGTGCGCAGCGAAACCCAAGAGATTTGATACATCCCAGGCATTGTGGAGGGTGTCTTCGGCCAGTTCGGGGGCAATCCTGAGGCGTTGAGTACCTGGGTGCGTGCCGAGGAGCAGGGTGGACGCAATGAGCGCGGCGAGGTCAGTGATCACGAGGCCCACATCCGGGCGTGGAAGCTGAGAGCCGTGAACTGCGCCGAGCCAATGAGATCTTGAAGGCGGCTTCAGCTTTCCCAGGGTGGAGCCGGGTCGCCTCGGGCGTTAGTCTACGATTTCTTCGAGGTCAATCGACATCGGTGGGGAGTCGAGCCAATCTGCACTGTCTTGTCCCAGTAAGGCATGCCCCAGTTGCACGGGGCCATGGCACGACCAATGCGATGTCGAACGCGAAACCTCAACCTGTGTCCACTGGTGCAACACAAGCCGCCCACACCTCGCCCTGGGTGCCATCGCATCCCAACAAGCAGAAAACCAACATGCAAGAACGCGAAAGAAAGCGGCCTCAACGCCCCTACACGAGACCTGGGACTTGGCAGGCCAATTAAATGGCTACATCACGCTGGCACTGCACCCGTTGCGGGGCGCTGCACCCTTTACGGGGCGCTACACCCGATCAGAACGGGTGCAATGCCCACGGATCTGGTGCAATGCCCACGGATCTGGTGTACCGCGCTCGCAGACAAGAACGACCGCGGAACCTGGAATCCCACAACGCGAAAGAAAGAGGCCTCAACGCCCCTACGCGAGACCCGGGACTTGGCAGGCCTGCGACAGCCCGCGATGCACAAGCCTTCGAGACGAGCAAAAGCGCTGCGACATGCTCGATCAGTCTGACGCTCGTGGAGTATGCTTGTAGCAACCCAATTGACCGGACAAAGGAGTTCTCATGCCCAGCGTGATCGCCTACGGCTGTGACGATGCCACCACCCAGTTCCACCCCCTGCAGATCGACATCCGCGAACCTGGCGAGGGGGAGATCTACTTCGACGTCGCCTACGCGGGCATCTGCCACTCCGACATCCACGCCGCCCGCGGCGAGTGGGGCCCCGTGTCCTACCCGCTCGTGCCCGGCCACGAGTTCGTCGGCACCGTCTCTAAGGTCGGCCCCGGCGTCACCAAGTTCAAGGTGGGCGACCGCGTGGGCGTGGGCTGCATGGTCGGTTCCTGCGGCACGTGCGAGATGTGCGAAATCCGACTACGAGCAGTGGTGCACGTCGACGCCCGGCACCCTGTGGACCTACCGCGCCGACGCCGAGGGTAACCCGACGACCGGCGGCTACTCGCGCGGCTTCACCGTGCGCGAGGACTTCGCGCTGCATGTGCCGGAATCCCTCGACTTCTCCGCCTGTGCGCCCCTCCTGTGCGCCGGCATCACCACCTACTCGCCGCTCAAGCACTACAACGTGGGCCCCGGCTCGCGCGTCGCCATCCTCGGCATGGGCGGCCTCGGACACGTGGGCGTGCAGATCGCCAAGGCGATGGGCGCGGACGTCTCCGTCATCTCTCACGGCCGCTCTAAGGAAGCCGACGCCCGCCGCTTCGGTGCCGACCACTTCTACGCCACCAGCGAGGAGGGTGTGCTCGAGTCCCTGCGTGGCTCCTTCGACCTCATCCTGTGCACCGTGTCCGCCGACGGCCTGGACTATGCCGGCTACATGGCCGCCCTGCGCCCCTACGGCGTCTTCGTTGACGTGGGCCTGCCCACCGAACCTGTTTCCCTGCCGCTGCGCGCCTTCGTCAACGGCGGCAAGTCCTTCGCGGGCTCCCAGATCGGCGGCATCGCCGAAACTCAGGAGATGCTCGACTTCTGCGCCGAACACGGCGTCATCCCGCAGGTCGAGATGATCAGTGGCGAAGACATCACGCAGGCCTACGACAACATCGTCGCCTCCCGCGTGCGCTACCGCTACGTCATCGACACCTCGACGTTCCCCGAGACCGCGTGAGTGTGAGCATGTGACAAGAAAGCCCCGGGCCGAGTGGCCCGGGGCTTTCCCAGTGCTGGAGCGGATGACGGGAATCGAACCCGCGTGATCTGCTTGGAAGGCAGAGGCTCTACCATTGAGCTACATCCGCGTACCCCCGAAGGGGACACGAAGATCGTAGCGGGTATTGTCCACGTGCGCGACATTTAAACGCCCCTTCCCGTATGATGGGGCACCGGACGTCAGTCCAACGGGGTGTAGCGCAGCTTGGTAGCGCATCTGCTTTGGGAGCAGAGGGTCGCAGGTTCAAATCCTGTCACCCCGACCAACCGCGGCCACAGCGTCGCGGTTTTTTTCTATACGATCCTGGGGAGTCCATGCCGTCCTATCGCACCATCATGACGGTCACGACTCTGGCACCCAGGCCGTGCCCCCGAAGAAGTCGAGGCCGCCGCCCGCTCCGTCACCCGGCTCGAATCCTGGGACATCGCCATCGCCTCCGGCCAGCCCCGTGTCACCGCACGCTTCACCGCGACAGATGACGCCGAGGCGCGAGCCATTCACGGCGAGATCGCCGCCGCCGTGCGCCTCGTCGCCGATGTGCCCCGCGCCCGCCTGGCAGCCGTTGTGCGAGGGCGCTCCCACTACCTCGCCCCCTGAGTGCGGGCGGCCCCGGCCTCGTGAATGGGGGAGAGCGGGACGTGCCCGTGTGGCGTTGCGCACTTGAAGCGGCCATAGAGGGGTGGATATGCCCACTAATGCCCCGCGAATGAGGACATCAGCGGGGTCGTGGCGTACACTAAGCGAGTTGTTATGCGCCCGAAATGGGCGTTCCCGAATTCGTAGACTACGGAGCGTACGCACGTGAAGAGCACCGTTGAAACCCTCGAGCCCACCAAGGTTCGTCTGACCGTTGAGGTTCCCTTCGAGGAACTGAAGTCCGAAATGGACAAGGCGTACAAGGAGATCGCCGGACAGGTCAACATCCCCGGCTTCCGTAAGGGCCACGTGCCTCCGCGCATCATCGACCAGCGCTTCGGCCGCGCCGCCGTCATCGAGCAGGTCGTCAACCAGGTCCTGCCCGGCCACTACTCCGACGCCGTCAACGAGAACGACCTGCGCCCCATGGCTCAGCCCACCGTCGACGTCACCGAGATCCCCAACGTGACCGGCGCCCAGGGCGGCCAGCTCGTCTTCACCGCCGAGGTTGACGTCGTCCCCGCCTTCGAGCTGCCCGAGATCGACGAGAAACTCGTCGTCGAGGTCGAGCCCACCGAGGTCACCGAAGAGGACGTCGAGAAGGAACTCGAGGATCTGCGCGGCCGCTTCGCCACCCTCAAGACCATCAACCGCAAGGCCAAGACCGGCGACTTCGCGACCATCGACCTGGTCGCCACCATCGACGGCAAACAGGTTGACTCCGCCTCCGACGTCTCCTACGAGATCGGCTCCGGCTCCATGCTCGACGGCCAGGACACCGCCCTGCGCGGCACCAAGGCCGGCGAAGAGGTCACCTTCACCTCCAAGCTGAAGGGTGGCGAGCACGAGGGCGAAGAGGCCGAGGTGACCATCACCGTCAAGGCCATGAAGACCCGCGAGCTGCCCAAGGCTGACGACGACTTCGCTCAGATGGTCTCCGAGTTCGACACCATCGACGAGCTCAAGGAAGACCTGAAGAAGCAGGCCGCCCAGTCCAAGGAGTCCCAGCAGGCCCTCGCTGCGCGCGATGCCCTCATCGACCTCCTTCTGGACAAGGTCGAGATCGTCCTGCCCGAGTCCGCGGTCGACCACCAGGTCGAGCACCGCGTCGGCGAGGACGCCAAGCCCAAGGCCAAGAAGGAAGCCCGCGAGGCCGTCGAGAAGGAAATCCGCACCGAGCTGCTCTCCGAGGCCCTGGCCAAGAAGTTCGACGTGCAGGTCTCCCAGCAGGAGCTGATCGACTACGCGATCCAGATGTCGCAGAACTTCGGCATCGACATCAACCAGCTGTTCTCCTCCTCCCAGCAGATGGCCAACGTTGTGGCCGACCTGGGTCGCTCCCAAGGCCCTCATTGAGGCCCTGAAGGTCGTTACCGTCAAGGATGCCAACGGCGCCGACGTCGACCTGAGCAAGTTCTTCGGCACCGATCCCGCCACCGAAGAGGGCGCGGAGATCATCACCGAGGTCGCTGACGAGCAGGAGTGAACCGCGGCGGGTATACCCGCTGACGAGTGACTAACTCGTGGGCTGAGGGGGGTGGGGCGCGAGCCTCGCCCCCTCAGTGCATGTGTCGAGAGCATGTGCTCAGTGCATGTGCCGACAGCGAAACGGCGGCCCGGAGCGTGCGTGGCGTACCCGCCAGCGGGTACGGTTGACACCAATGGGGCCGACGGGGCCCGCGAACAGACGAGGAGGTACGCGTGAGCGTGCACAATGCCGGGGCTGCCGGCGAGGGGTCGCAGCTGGGGCTGGGAGACGCGGTCTACCAGCGCCTGCTCAAGGAGCGCATCATCTGGCTGGGCGGCGAGGTCCGCGACGAGAACGCGAATATCATCTGCGCGCAGCTGCTGCTGCTGGCGGCGGAGGACCCGGACCGCGACATCTACCTGTACATCAACTCGCCCGGCGGGTCCGTGACTGCGGGCATGGCCATCTACGACACCATGCAGTACGTCAAGCCCGACGTCGTGACGGTCGGCATGGGGATGGCGGCCTCAATGGCTCAATTCCTGCTGACGTCGGGGGCTCCCGGCAAGCGCTACATCACGCCCCATGCGCGTGTCCTGCTGCACCAGCCCCTCGGTGGTGCCGGCGGTTCGGCGACGGAGATTCGCATCAACGCTGATCTCATCCTCGGGATGAAGAAGGAACTCGCTTCGATCACCGCGGCTCGTACGGGCAAGACCGTTGAGCAGGTGGAAGCCGACGGAGACCGCGACCACTGGTTCAGCGCCGCCGAGGCGCTCGAGTACGGGTTCGTCGACCGCGTGATCAACAGCCCCGAGGAGATCGGAACGCGAGGAGAGAACCGATGAGCACCCAGCCCTACTTCGAGGCGGTCGCCCGCCAGATGCCCGCAGGCGCGCTACGTGCTTCCGGACTTCGAGGAGCGCACGGCCTACGGTTTCCGCCGTCAGAACCCCTACACGAAGCTCTTCGAAGACCGCATCGTGTTCCTGGGTGTGCAGGTGGACGACGCCAGCGCGGATGACGTCATGGCGCAGCTGCTGGTCCTGGAGTCCCAGGATCCCGATTCGCTGATCACCATGTACATCAACTCGCCCGGCGGCTCCTTCACGGCGCTGACCGCCATCTACGACACGATGCAGTACATCAAGCCGCAGATCCAGACGGTGTGCCTCGGCCAGGCCGCCTCGGCTGCCGCCGTGCTGCTGGCCGCAGGTTCGCCCGGTAAGCGTCTGGCGCTGCCCAACGCCCGCGTCCTCATCCACCAGCCGGCGATGGAGGGCATGCAGGGGCAGGCCTCGGACATCCAGATCGTCGCCGACGAGATCGACCGCATGCGCGCGTGGCTCGAGGACACCATCTCGAAGCACTCGGGCAAGCCGGTGGAGCAGGTGCGCCGCGACATCGAGCGTGACAAGATCCTCACCGCCCCGCAGGCCGCCGAGTACGGCCTGATCGACCAGGTGCTGGAGTCCCGCAAGGCTCTGTGACGCTGTCTTCATTGACGAGGTCGTGGTTTCCCCGCGCGCGCGTGTGCGGTGGGTGCCACGGCCTCGTCGCTGTCTCTCTCGTTGAGCGGGTCAGTGTCGGCGCTCGGCTGAGGGTGAACTTTTCATAACAATAGGCGTGGCTACGCGGAAAACTGGCCCGCGTGCACTACGTTATTTGCTAGCAAGCGCACAAGCGCATCCGATCGAACGGTAAAACGTTCAACACCTTGGAGGTCTCGTGGCTCGTCTGACTGATGGCGCGGAACTACTCAAGTGCTCTTTCTGCGGGAAGAGCCAGAAGCAGGTGCGTAAGCTCATCGGTGGCTCCGGCGCGTATATCTGCGACGAGTGCATTGAACTGTGCAACGAGATCATCGAAGAGGAACTGGGTTCTCAGCAGCCGTCCTCGTCGGCGACCCCGCTGCCGAAGCCGCGCGAAATCAACGAATTCTTGAACACGTGGGTGATCGGTCAGGACCGTGCCAAGCGCGCCCTGTCGGTGGCCGTGTACAACCACTACAAGCGCGTGCGCTCGCGCGATGCCGGCAATGCTGAGGACATGCTGGGCACCAAGTCCAACATCCTGCTGCTGGGTCCCACGGGCACGGGCAAGACCCACTTGGCGCGCTGCCTCGCCCGCCTCCTTGACGTGCCTTTCGCGATCGTGGACGCGACCGCTCTGACTGAAGCCGGCTACGTGGGCGAGGACGTGGAGAATATCCTCCTGCGTCTCATCCAGGAGGCCGACGGCGATATCAAGAAGGCCGAGAAGGGCATCATCTACGTCGACGAGATCGACAAGATCGGCCGTAAGGCTGAGAACGCCTCGATCACCCGCGACGTGTCGGGTGAGGGCGTCCAGCAGGCCCTCCTGAAGATCATCGAGGGCACGGTCGCCTCCGTGCCTCCCACGGGCGGTCGTAAGCACCCCCACCAGCAGTTCCTGGAGATCGACACCTCCGGCATCCTCTTCATCGCCGCGGCGCTTTCGCGGGCATCGAGGACATCGTGAAGGCCCGCCTGGGCCGCCGCTCCACGGGCTTCGGCTCGGAGCTGAAGAGCGCCTCGGAGATGGGCGACCTCTACGAGGCCGTGTCCGCCGAGGACCTGCATAAGTTCGGCATGATCCCCGAGTTCATCGGCCGCCTGCCCATCCTGACCTCCACGAAGGAGCTGACGGAGGAGGACCTCGTTCGAGTCCTCACCGAGCCGTCGAACTCGCTCGTGCGCCAGTACCAGCACCTTTTCGAGCTGGACAATATGGACCTGGAGTTCACGCACGAGGCCCTGCTGGCGATCGCGGCGCGCGCCAACGAGCGCAAGACGGGTGCCCGTGGCCTGTCTTCGATCATGGAGCAGACCCTGTCGGACCTCATGTTCGAGCTGCCCAGCCGCGATGACGTCGCTCGCGTGGTCATCACCCGCGACCTGGTCGAGGGGGTTGGCCCCGCCGAGCTCTACCCGGAGCCCTCATCGGAAGGCAAGCGCAGCGCCTGAGTTCGCCCGCTACACTGAGGTCAGTTGAGACCCTAGGGGAGGAACAATGGCACAGCGTGACGAGGCCTCGGTGGCCGCTTCGGCGGACCTGGGCGTGAGCGGTATTCCCGCCGAGCTGGCGGAGGCTCGTGCAACGATCGACAACATCGACGCTGCCCTCGTGCACATCCTCGCTGAGCGCTTCCGCTGCACCCAGCGCGTCGGGCACATCAAGGCCCGCCTGGACCTGCCTCCCGCCGACCCGGACCGCGAGGCCCGCCAGGTCGAGCGCCTGCGCACCCTGGCGGCTTCCTCCGGCCTCGACCCCGATTTCGCCGAGAAGTTCCTGGGCTTCATGGTCCGCGAGGTCATCCGACACCACGAAGATATTAAGGCCGAATACGACGAGGGTTCGCGCCTCTAAAACGCGCGCCGGGCGAGTGCTCAGCCTCAGCCTCGTCAACTTCCAGGTTGTCTGATGAAACTCTGCGCGCGCTCCCGGATAGTTTTCAGGTACCTTTCAGGGTTGTGGATCTCTAATATATCCAGGCAGTGAGAACCACAGCCCAACAGTAGTCCACAAGGAGTTTTTCGATGAAGAATCGCGCCCAGACGAGCGCCCTCGCCGTCATCGCCATCACCCTGGCAGCGGCCCTCAGCGCATGCGGCTCGACCGGCTCGACCGGCTCGTCCGCTTCCAGCACTAAGAGCCCAAGCTCGGCGGCCACCAACGCGGCCAGCAACGACCCCAACCTGGTTTTCGCTCAGTGCATGCGTGAGAAGGGCTTCGACGTTCCCGACACCGGGCTGACGCCCGAGCAGATCAAGGACAACTCCGATGCTTTCAATTCGGCACTCAACGAGTGCATGACGAAGGTGTCGGGTCTGACGGGCGACGACGATCTGACAAAGGATCCGAATGGACGTGAAGCCCTCGTCAAGGGCGCCCAGTGCCTGCGCGATCTTGGTTACGACGTGAAGGACCCCGAGCCGGGCAAGGGCATCAACATCCAGGACATCCCGCAGGATGCTCTCAACAAGTGCTTCGGTAACCCCGGAGGCGCGAAGTGAATTGTCTACGCACCCCACGCTTCGCCGCAGCACTAGCGATGGTGGCGGTCGCGGGAATGACCCTGTCGGCCTGCTCGGGCGCTCAAGCCGAGGCCGATGCCCCGCAGTCCTTTAACGGTGCCACCGCGACCGTCACCCGCGGAGACCTGGTCGGTGAGACCACCGTCCAGGGGTCCCTCCACTACGCCGACTCCTACACCCTCAAGAGCGCCTTTGATGGCGTCGTCACAGCCCTGCCCACGCCCGGTACAACCCTCACCCAGGGTTCACACGTGTACACGGTCGCCGGGAACAACACCTATTTGCTCCACGGCGCCACCCCCGCCTGGCGCGCGTTCGAGGAGGGCATGAGCGACGGTGAGGACGTGCGACAGCTGGAGACCGCGCTGTCGGAGCTCGGCTACTTCGAAGCCACCCCCAACGCCCACTTCGACTGGAATACGATCGCGGCGATCAAGAAGTGGCAGAAGGCGCTTACTCTGCCCCAAAGCGGCTCCCCTGCCGCTGGGCACCGTGCCTTCGCCCCTGAAGACCTGCGCATCGGTGCGCTTAAGGCCCGCGTCGGCACCAGCGCCACGATGGAGACGGAGCTGTTCACCGCCTCGTCCTCGCGTCAGGTGATTTCCGCGAACCTGAAGCTCTCCGACCAGGCACTCGGCGTCGTCGGCAACTCCGTCACCGTGCGCCTACCCGGTTCGGCGACGACAACGACCGGGACGATCACCTCCGTGGAACCGCCCCGTGAGAAGGAAAGAGAAGAAGGCAGCAAGGAGACGAATAAGGAGAGGATCATCCCGATCACCGTCACCCCCGATGACACCTCCGCCCTGGAAGGCTTCCAGGAGGCCTCCGTCTCCCTGGGCCTGACCTCTGAGACCCGCAAGGGTGTCCTGTCCGTGCCCTTGGGTGCCCTCGTTGCTCTCAGCACCGACCAGTTCGGCGTCGAGGTCGTGGATGAGAAGGGCGGAGTTCGTCGGGTTCCCGTCACCGTCGGCCTGTTCGCGGGTGACCGCGTCGAAGTGAGCGGCGATGAGATCGCCGAAGGCCAGCGTGGTGGTGCCCAACCGATGAGCCACATTCTGCAACTGACCGACGTGCACCGGTCGTTTGGCTCGCCGCCCGTGCACGCCTGCAACGGAGTATCCCTGAGCGTCGACGAGGGCGAGTTCGTCGCCATCGTGGGCCCCTCGGGCTCTGGTAAATCCACCCTGCTCAACCTGATCGGAACGCTGGATCGGCCCACCTCGGGAAGCGTGTGCATCAACGGCACGGACGTGTCCTCCCTGCGAGACACCGAACTGTCGGGCGTGCGCTCCTCCCTGATTGGGTTCGTGTTCCAGCAGTTCCACCTCACGGCCGGCGTGTCCGCCCTGGATAACGTCGCTGACGGCCTGCTCTACCGGGGCGTGCCGCGAGCCAAGCGGCGTGAGGCGGCCCGCGAAGCCTTGACCCGCGTGGGGCTGGGGCACCGCATGGACCACAAGCCCCACCAGATGTCGGGCGGCGAACGCCAGAGGGTCGCTATCGCCAGGGCCATCATCGGCCACCCAGCCCTGCTGTTGGCTGATGAGCCTACCGGCAATCTCGACTCGCGTTCGGGTGCTTCGATCGTTGAGCTGTTGCGAGAGCTCAACGATGCCGGCACCACCATCATCGTGATCACCACGACAACGACTTGGCAGCGTCGCTGCCTCGCCAGATCGCCATCCGTGATGGCGAGATCGTTCCGACTCTGCGCACCCGGGAGGTGGCCATGACGAGTAAGAAGAATTCGGGAGCTGAGCCGTTCCGCGCTGCGCGCCTCCGACGTTGCTCGCCTCGGCCTGACCGGGCTGCGTGCCCGGCCCATGCGAGCCGTCCTCTCGGCGCTCGGCATCGCGATCGGCATCGCGGCTATGGTCGGCGTCGTCGGCGTGTCAGCATCCTCGCAGGCTCGCCTGCAAGAACAGCTGCGGGCGCTGGGAACGAACATGCTGACCGCGCGCAGCGGGCTGACCTGAGTGGCCAGGATCTGATCCTACCCGAAGACTCCGTGGGACGAGTCCGTATGATCCCGGGCGTGACCGACGCGGCTTCGACCTCGACGCTCAACGGCATCTCCGTGTACCGTTCGCGACTGTCAGACCCTAACGCAACCGGTGGTATCCTCACGATGGCGGCCGATACGAACCTACTCAAGGTCATTTCGGGCACCATGAAGAGCGGGTCTTGGCTCAACGATGCCACCGCTCGCTACCCGGGCGTCGTCCTGGGCTCGGAAGGCCGCCGCGCTCCTCGGCGTCGTCGAGCCGGGCACCCAGGTGTGGCTCGGAGGGCGCTCCTTCACGGTCCTGGGCATTATGGAACACGCGCCCCTGGCCGAGGAACTTGACAACGCCGCGTTGATCGGCGTGCCCGCCGCGAACTCGCTTTTCGATGCAGGCAAGACGCCCACGACTATCTACGAGCGCTCCACCGAGGCCCAGGTTGAGACGGTGCGAGAGCTCCTGGGTCCGACTCTGGCCCCGCAGGGGGCCACCGGCCTGAAGGTCTCGCGCCCCTCCGACGCACTGGCCGCCCAGAACGCGGCCGACCAGACCCTCACGACCCTGCTCGCAGGTGTCGGCTCGATCGCCCTGCTCGTGGGCGGCATCGGCGTGGCAAACACGATGATCATCTCCGTCCTGGAACGCCGCAAGGAGATCGGCCTGCGCCGCTCCCTGGGTGCCAAGCGCGGCCACATCACCGTTCAGTTCCTGGCCGAAGCACTGCTCCTGTCCTTCCTTGGAGGACTCGCTGGATGCCTCATCGGTGCGGGCGTCACCTGGGGCATGTGTTACGTCTACGGCTGGCCTCCCACCCTGCACTGGTGGGTGATCGCCGCAGGCCTGGGCGCCACTCTCCTCATCGGCGCCGTCGCCGGGCTCTACCCCGCGATCCGAGCGGCCCGCACGCCGCCTACCGCGGCGCTCGCCTCGCAGTAGGAGAGCCCATCCGATAAAGCCGTGGCTAGCTCGCCACCCCCGTCTCCTTCGCGGGGGAGCGCGAGCCGGCCACGGCCTCGTTCGAGGGCGTCTCGGTCGTGCGTGCGTCAGTCCTGCACGGGACCGCCGTAGATCTCATCGATAATCGGCGCGAGGCGGCGCGTGGCCTCCAGGCGCTTGACCTTCAGGGAGGGCGTCAGCAGACCGTTGGCCTCCGTGAAGTCGGTCGTGAGGACCTTGATCTTGCGGATCGATTCGGCGCGCGAGACGTGCTCGTTCGCCGAGGCGACCGCCTTCTCCAGGGAGGCCAGGACCTCGACGTTCGTGGCCGCCTCGGCCACGCTCATCGGAGGCAGGGAGTGCGCGGCGAGCCAGTCGGGTAGCATCTCCGCGTCCAGGGTAATGAGCGCGGCGACGAAGGGACGCTGGTCGCCCCACGACCAGGACCTGGGAGATGAGCGGGTGGGAGCGCATTGGGTTTTCCAGCGCCGCGGGCGCGACGTTCTTGCCGCCGGCCGTCACGATGATCTCCTTCGCGCGGCCTGTGATCGACACGTAGCCGTCGCGGTCCAGGGACCCCAGGTCGCCCGTGCGGAACCAGCCGTCTTCGGTGAAGCAGGCGGCCGTGGCGCCCGGGTCGTTGTGGTAGCGCTGGAAGACACTGGGGCCCTTGAGGAGGATCTCGCCCTCGTCGCTGATCTTGAAGGACATGGGAGGCAGTGCAGGACCCACGGTGCCGATCTTGGACAGGCGAGGAGTATTCACCGAGACCGGGCCAACCGTTTCGGTGAGGCCGTAGCCCTCCAGGACAGGGATGCCGACGCCGCGATAGAAGTGGGCGAGCCAGGTCGCCAGGGAGCGCCGCCCGACACGATGTAGTCCGCGTTGCCGCCCACCAGGCGGATGATCTGCTGATAGACGAGCTTGTCCGCCAGGGCGTGCTGGGCCTTGAGGGAGGCGCTGGGCCCCTCGTCGGTATCGAGAGCGCGCGAGTATGCGATCGCTACCTTGGCCGCCCAGCGGAAAATCTTGCGCTTGGGGCCGGAAGCCTTCGTGTCCGCCGAGTTGTAGATCTTCTCCAGCACGCGCGGGACCACCAGAAGGTAGCTCGGCTTGAAGGAGGCGAGGTCGTTGAGCAGGTTCTTGATGTTGGAGGCGTGGCCGAGCACGCCGTTTCCGCTGATCTGAAAGACCTGCAGGAAGCGCGCGAACACGTGGGCAAGCGGAAGGAACAGCAGCAGGCGCGAGTACTTGCCCGCTGCGATCTCCGGCATCCATGCGTGGGCGTTGAGGCACAGGTTCGTGAAGTTCTCGTGGGACAGGACCGTTCCCTTGGGGGTCCCGGTCGTGCCCGAGGTGTAGACGATGGTCGCGATGTCGTCCTTCGTGAGGGCGTCTGCTCGTGCGGCGACGCGGTCGCGGGGCGTGGCCGCGCCTTCTGCGATGAGGGCCTCGATGGCCTCGGAGTCCAGGGAGAGCACGTGCGTGTTGTCCCGGTTTTCTCGTGCTGCTGCCGCGCGCACGATCTCCGCCATGGACACGGTCTCGGTGATGATGAGGTTAACGTCTGCGTCGTTGAGGACGTGGGCGACCTGGTCGATGGAGCTGGTCTCGTAGATGGGCACGGGGACAAGCGCCGCCGCCCAGCACGCGAAGTCGAGGAGCGTCCACTCGTAGCGGGTGCGGCTCATGATCGCGACGCGGTCGCCCGGCTCGAGGCCCCGCGCGATGAGGCCGGCGGCCACCGACTGGACCTCGTCGTAGAACTCGCGCGCCGTGATGGAGCGCCACGTGTCGCCGATGCCGATCTTGCGCAGGATCAGCGGGCGGGTGGCGCCGCGCTGCACGCGTTCTTTGAGCAGGTGGGGGATCGTCGTGTGCTCATCGATGCGCACCAGGACGGGGGCGTGCCACTCGAGGGCTTCGGTGGTCGTCTGCGCCTGCGTCATCTCGTCGTCGTTGGACGGGGCCGGGGTTTCTTCGGCGGTCATGTCTGCTCCTGGTCGCTGGGCGGGTGGCACCGCGAGAGGGGATTCAGCGCGGCGCATCTGCTGTTACCCGATATCTTACGCTTCCGTAGGGTGGGGGAGGAGCCGTCTTTAGGGATGGTTGCCTGCGTTCGCCGTGGCCGGACAGAGCAAACCTGTGTAGGTACTAGTCCAGACCGAGCTCGGCCTTCACCTCGTCGAACGTGTAGACATCGTCCGGGTGCTGCTCGTAGTCCCGAACGGCTTGCTTGAGTTGCTCGTTGAGCTGCTCGAACGGATGCCCCCGGCGTGGGGTTGTCGGCGTATTTCCTGAACTCTTCGTGGAAGGACTCGGCTAGCTGACCATCGTCTGCCGTGCGCTCGCGGACGGTGGGCGGCAGAACGCCGGATGCGACGGCCTCAGCGGCTGCGAGTTCGTGCTCCTTGGGGCGCCAGAACGAGGCGACATCCTGCTTCTCTGCGAGCTGGTGCTGGATAAAGGCGTCGAGGAGCTCGTAGTCGAAGGGCTTGTTCCAGGGCTGGCGGGCGAACATCTTGCCAAAGCCGGTGCCTCGCTCACGCATAACCTGCTCGAAGCGGATCATGGTGGCGCGCTCGGGCGCCATCGCCATGTGCTTGGATGAGGCTGAGAACCCGATGATGTAGGTCCCGTGGTGGGTGAACATCGGCTGGTTCCACGCGATGCGCAGCTCGAGCTCCGGGTAGGTGAGCCCCACCCACACCAGAACGTCCACCATCCGCGCGCGGTTGGCGTCGTTCGGGATGGTCGCGAGGTACTCGTCGAGCGTTGAGATAGCCATGGCTTCACCCTAACAACGCCCATACACATCTGCGGTGCGCGTGGTGATGGAAACCTGCGCATGGGGTGCTGCGCCGCCACCTGATGTGGCGAAAGGGGCCGCCCGTGGAAATCCACGGGCGGCCCCCAGCAGCCAGGCCCTCAGCCCTTGCGCTTGGCAGGAGCCTCGCCCAGCTCGAAGGACTCGACGGCGGCCTCGGTGGCCTCAGCGTCGTCGGAGGCGGCCACGGTCAGGGCACCCACGGCCTTCGACGCGGCCTCCAGGTCGCCCTTCACGGACTCCAGGGCCTCCACCTGAGACTGCGGGGCGCGCACCGTCACCGCCAGGAACGGGGTGCGCGGCGACACCTTCGCCTCAGAC
>BNJV01002120.1_pt1 | contig 18412 bp, 31 predicted proteins | sample 8540591 | NCBI WGS metagenome assembly BNJV01 (sample SAMD00202457, study PRJDB9452) | human saliva metagenome | host: Homo sapiens
GGATCAATACTTATCGCCAATAAAAAGCGAAAAACCCAGGAAATTCAATTTCCTGGGTTTTATTTTACTCAATTGTTTATCACTAGGTGTTGAAGGGATTGGTTTTCTTTTTATTTGAAACTAAATCCTTCATAGATGAGTTCTGCTTTTTGGATTGATCTTCTTAAAGGTTTGGGCAAATGCCTCCATCATTTTTGTCGGTCCACACATAAAAAAATTGTGTTATCATCTGTAAATGGATAGTTGCTGAAGTCTAGATAACCCTCTTCTTGACTATTGACAATATGAAGGTCTAAGTTGGGATTTTTGTTCTGCATATTCTCTGAGGAAATCAAGGTAGACAGCATTTTTCTTCACCACTATAGGAATAATAGAAGCTGACTTGCTGTTGGAGATCTTTCTTTTCACGAAGGTAGGAGATGAAAGGAGTAATCCCAATCCCTCCAGCGATCCAAACCTGTTGGTCTCGACCTTCTTTTAGCAACATATGCCCATAGGCACGGTCGATACTAACCCGAGTGCCTAGTTGAAGTTCGTTATAGATTTGCTGGGTATAATCTCCTGAAGCCTTAATCGTAAAAGAAAAATTCGATTGCCTGAACCGCCTGAAATGGAGAAGGGTGAGGAGCTTTTTCAAATCCTTTTTGATGGATTTTTAGAAAGGCAAATTGGCCGTATTCGTAGCTAAAGGCTTGGCTGAGTTGGATTTCGATCTCTGTAGTATCGTTGTTGAGGTGTTTAAGTCCGATGATTTTTCCAAGATAAGGGAAGGCTATGATTTGGTAGAGGAAAATGATATAGAATCCAGCTGCTAGACCGAGGATGGCAAAGAAGCCAACAACGAAAGACAAAAGGCTAGGTTGGGTCAGGAGTGCCCCCATCATCATGTAAACGTGAAGGAGACCAAAGATGTAGGCTAAGTAAACCATGCGATGAATCCAACGCCAGGTTTCATATTTGAGAAATTTTCCCAGAAAAGCAACTAAGACGATGCTGACAAAAAGATCAATCCCTATGTTACCCAACTGAGCAGCTAGGTGAGATCCCCACAGGCCACCCATGCTGATATTATGGAAAGCCAGAAGAATCAGTGAGAAGACAGCCATGACTTTGTGAATGGCGTACATGTTTTCAATCCCATGAAAGAGGACTTCCAAATGTGCTGAGCGGGTTGTTAATAAGAAGGTCCAAGATAGGGTAGTCAAAGCTGAGTCCAGGTATGAGAAAATTGCTTATTCCGGACGAGAGCCAAGCAAAGATGGTCAGGGGCTAAGCTGGCTACGATAAGGAGTTATTCCTTTGATTGATTTCATATGATTCTCTTTCTATATAAAAAAATTCGTTTACACCATTCGATGTAAACGATATTGTTACATTATATAAGAGAGAGGTGAATTTGTCAATCTTTATGCTCAAGGAGCAGTGGTGAGGTGGCCTCGACTGCTTGTTTTCGCTTGAAAAATGCAGCCATTTGAACGAGGATACGGGGGACTGTTTGCCATTTTTTCCATGCTTGGACACGGGTGTCGATGAGTTGCTTGGCTAGACGTTCCAACATTTCACGCTCGGTGGGGTCTAGGTCCTGAGCATTTTGAAAGATCTCTTTGATCTTGGAGAAATTATTCAAGTTCATCAAATCATTGATTGAAGTAATGCCTCGCATCCAAGAAGAGGCCAAAGAAGGTATCGAAAAATTTCTTAAGTTGGTTATCAGGGACTTCTTGTACCCACTGTTTTAAGGTTTGGTCCATCTGCTGGCTATCGGGACTGGTTTGATCCAGTGTCACAAATCCATCCTTTTCAACCATCCAAGTAAAGGCGTCATGCTGGGCAAAGCCACCAAAAGCTCGACTTTTAACAATCGTAGCAGGCTCTGGGACTTCTAGCATCCATGCCGACGATGGATCCTTGTGGGACAAAGCGATGAATGAGGTGTGCGATTCGTTGGTAGCCTTCTGTTTCGATAATAGACTTGTTGAGACCTGGAGCGTCGTAACAGTAAATGGCATGGACTTGTTCGGACAGCTGATCAGGAAGGTAGGAGCAGGCGTAGGCTGCGAGATTGCCCCCTTTGGAGTGTCCGGCTACCATGAAGCGTCCTTTTGGAAACTCCTTCATGACATGTTGTAGGTAGCTGGCTGCACGTCTCTGAGCTGGGACATGGTCCATGTAGGTCATGTGGAAATCTTCCTTCCAACCGATCAAGGTATCATCCGTCCCTCTGAAGATAACTAAATACACATCCATGGTAAGACGATAAGTCATCGCCGCAAACTGCTTCTGAACATCGAGATCGTATTCGTCGACATAGTTGAGCAGTTTGATATTCTTAAAGCGTTTTGAAGTGGCCAAGCTATCTACTAACTGCAAGTGCTGGTCCGTCACGATAAAATCGGTGGTCCGATCGACCAGCTCTGTCGCATCAGACAAGCGGACTTCAATATTGGTCGTATCTCCTTGGGGCACGATCCGATCAAAAGGAAGATAGGTCAGCTCCGTCAGTGCCAGGACATCGAGTTCCTTAAAGGGGCGATCATAGATGGAATCATAGGTGACATGGTCTAGATAATCAAAAATCGTGGACATGGGATTCTCCTTTGTATCTGTATGTTCAGTATAGCATAAAATACCTGAAAAGCCCCTTAGTAAAAATAGGAAATTGATGACCTCTATGCTATGCTGTCGAAAAATATGTATGCTTCTTGGATAATTTGATATAATGAAAGGGTAACATTCTAGTAAGAAAGAGCAGGAAAGAGCATGCACAAAATTCTTCTTGTCGAAGATGATGAAACCATTCGCCAACAAGTGAAGATCATCATGGAGCAGTGGGGCTTTGAAGTCATTGCAGTTGATGATTTTATGGATGTACTGGGCACCTTTGTCCAGACCAATCCTCACTTGATTTTGATGGATATCGGTCTTCCTCTTTATAATGGCTATCACTGGTGCCAGGAGATCCGCAAGGTGTCTAAAGTGCCGATCATGTTTTTATCCTCACGCGATCAAGCCATGGATATCGTCATGGCCATCAATATGGGAGGAGATGACTATGTGACCAAGCCTTTTGATCCCAATGTCCTCCTGGCGAAAATCCAGGGACTCCTTCGCCGCTCTTATGAGTTTGGGACTGATCAAGATTTGTTAGAACACCGGGGGTGCTATCCCTCAATCTCAAATCCATGGATCTGGTCTACGAGGGAGAAGTGGTCAATCTAACCAAGAATGAATTTCAAATCCTTCGTATCCTGTTTGAGAAGGCTGGAAGTGTAGTGGCTCGGGATGACCTGATGAAGGAACTGTGGAACAGTGATTTCTTTATTGATGACAATACCCTCTCGGTCAATGTAGCTAGACTCCGGAAGAAACTTGAAGAAGCAGGACTGGAACATTTTATCGAAACGAAAAAGGGATAGGGTACAGGTTGAGCAATGGGTAATCGAATTTTTTTTATCAAACATTATCTGCTTGCCCATCGTCGCTATCTCTATTTGCTCGGCTTACTCCTTTCTTCCCTCCTCTTGTTTGCCTATATATTCGAAGGCTACCGTCATTTTCTTCTTTACCTGACGGGGATTTTGGCTTTTTTGACCCTTCTCTTCGTCATGTGGGATATGGCAGTTGGCTATCAGGCCTATCGGAAGGAAGTGCTTTATGGGGAGGGGACACCTGAGACTCCTCTAGAAAAGGTCTTGAGTCAGAAGCTGGCAGAAAGTCTGCAAGCCCAGCGTGAGCAGACCACAGTGAGCATAGAGACCTACAATGATTTGATGGATTACTATACCCTTTGGGTCCACCAGATCAAGACCCCCATTGCGGCTAGCCAACTCTTGGTTCAAAATATAAAAGACAGCGACCTGAGAAAGCAAATGGAGCAGGAGCTCTTTAAGATTGACTCCTATGCCAATGTGGTCCTCCAGTATCTGAGACTCGAAAGCTTTCACGATGATCTGGTCTTGAAGCGCGTGTCGCTAGAGGACTTGGTCAAAGAAGTCGTACGAAAGTATGCCATTTTCTTCATCCAAAAGGGCTTGACGGTGGATCTGCATGACTTGGATGCTAGGGTCATCACCGATCGCAAGTGGCTCTTGGTCATCATCGAGCAATTGCTGTCGAATAGCCTTAAGTATACCAGCACTGGCGGGATTGAGATCTATTTCAAAGACCAGACCCTTTATATCAAAGATAGTGGGATTGGAATCAAGGATAGCGACATACTCCGTGTCTTTGAGCGAGGCTTTTCTGGTTACAATGGGCATTTGACCCAGCAATCTTCTGGACTAGGCCTCTACCTATCTAAGAAGATTGCAGACCAGCTAGGGCATCAACTCCAGATGACCTCACAAGTTGGCCAAGGGACGACTGTTGCCATACGTTTTGAGGAGAAGAAATTGGTGATGGATTAGGGGAACTCGCCGATACTAATGATTCTCTCCCTAAGGTTCTCTTTTATATGAAAATGACAAAAATGTAAGGTTAGATTTAAAAAATGAAAGGTTAGGTTATGGTGACCGCCTTTTATTTTCTTTACAATAGTCTTATCAAATGAAGGAGGTCAAGAAAATGAAACTCTTGAAATGGATGAAACAACCCAAAAAGATTAAGAAACCATATATCCAAACTGATCTGGAAAAGGTAGAATTTGGTCGCCAAGTCCTACAACAAACCCAAGAATTTTTCTTGATCTACTAGTAAAAGGAGAAAAACATGTCATTACTAGACGTTCAACATATCAAAAAGATCTACAAAACCCGCTTCCAAGGAACGCAAGTCGAAGCCCTAAAGGATATCCACTTCACCGTGGAAAAGGGTGAGTACAGTAGCTATCATGGGGGAATCAGGATCTGGGAAATCGACCCTCCTCAATATCCTGGCTATGCTGGACCAGCCGACGGAAGGGCGGGTCTACCTCAATGGCACGGACACCTCAACCATCAAGAACAAGGACGCTTCGAGCTTCCGTCGCGAAAAACTAGGCTTCGTCTTTCAAGATTTCAACCTGCTCGATACCTTGTCTGTCAAGGACAATATCCTCTTGCCTCTAGTTCTTTCTCGCAGACCGGTCAAGGAAATGATGAGCAAGGTGGATAGCGTGAGTCGAGAGTTGGGCATTCACCAACTGCTTGAAAAATACCCTTACGAAATCTCTGGTGGGCAAAAGCAACGGGTGGCCGTAGCGCGTGCCATCATCACCTCACCTGAAATCCTCCTTGCGGATGAGCCAACAGGGGCGCTAGATTCTAAGTCCTCGGCTGCTTTGCTAGACGTCTTTGAAGATATCAATACCATGGGCCAAACCATCCTCATGGTGACTCACTCAACCGCAGCTGCAGCGCGTGCCAAGCGCGTGCTCTTTATCAAGGACGGGATTCTCTACAACCAAATCTTCCGTGGGGAAAAGACAGAGCGTCAGATGTTCCAAGAAATCTCGGATACCCTGACGGTCATGGCAAGTGAGGTGGAGTAGATGTTTCGATTAACCACTAAACTAGCTTGCTCCAATCTCATCAAGAACCGCAAGCTCTATTATCCCTTTGCGATTGCGGTTATTCTCGCAGTGACCATCGCCTACCTCTTTGACTCCCTGACCTTTAATCCTCACATTCATGAGCTTCGAGGGGGCGATCCCATGATCTTTACCCTCGTCTTGGGACTGTTCGTGGTCAATGCTGCGGGAGCTATCATCGTGCTCTATGCCAATAGCTTCGTCATGAAAAACCGCTCCAAGGAGCTGGGAATCTACAGCATGCTCGGCCTTGAGAAACGCCATCTCATCAGCATGATCTTCAAGGAACTCTTGATCTTTGGCTTTGTGACTATCTCAGCTGGTGTTTTGATCGGGGCTCTCTTTGACAAGCTGATCTTTGCCTTTCTCTTGAAACTCATGAAGATGAAGGTCCAGCTAGTATCCACCTTCCAACCTGGGATTGTGGTCTTAGTCTTTGTCACCTTTGGTCTCATCTTTGCCCTCTTGGTCTTTTCTCAACGCTTGGCGGATTCTCCGTTTGAATGCCCTGCAGTTGACGCGTGAGAAGGCTAGTGGTGAAAAGAAAGCCCGCTTCTTGTGGCCCCAAACCATCCTGGGCTTAGCCTCTCTTGGTTTTGGCTACTACCTGGCTTTGTCTGTCAAAGACCCATTGTCTGCGATTGTGATCTTCTTTCTAGCAGTTATCTTGGTCATGATTGGGACCTACCTGCTCTTTAATGCTGGGATCACCGTCTTCTTGCACCTGCTTAAGAAAAAGAAGGCCTACTATTACCAACCCAACAACATGATTTCGGTCTCTAACCTCATCTATCGCATGAAGAAAAATGCAGTGGGACTTGCGACTATTGCCATCCTCTCGACTATGGTGCTGGTGACCATCTCTGCTGCGACCAATATCTATGTCGGTGGCGAAATGGTCAAGAAAATCATAGCTCCTCATGATTTCTCTGTCCAAGGAAAGGGGTCGAGCTGGAGCAAATCAATCAGAAATTTGATGAATTTGCCTCTGAGCACCAGCTTGAGATCAAGAATCGTGACCTGATGACCTATGCCAACTTTGGGGTTAAATCACAAAAGGGAACGGATTTCACCGTCTATCCAGCTGACGAACGCAAGGTCACTCCTAAAACAGTCTTTCTAGTTTTTGATGCACATAGCTATGAGCAGATGACAGGAGAAGAGGTCGATCTGACTGGCAACCAAGTTATCCTCTTGCCCATAACAAAGCTCTTTAAAGGACAAAAGCAGTTCACCATCAATGGACAGGTCTTCCAAGTCAAGGAAGAAGTGACCAATGATTTTATCACTGATCACGTGCCCAACATGTATAACATGCTGACAGAGGATTTCAATTACCTAATCGTACCTGACCTCTCAGCCTTTATCGCCCAGTTTCCAAATCTTGCCATCTATACCAATATCTATGGTGGCTTCAATGTCAATGTCGGTGAAGAGCAGCAACTCAAGCTAGCGACCAGCTATGACAAGATGATCGATGAATTGAGTAGCCAACAGGCCCAAGGAACATTTGTCTATGGAGGCAACCGATCCAATGACGTGGCAGAGATGAATAGTCTCTTTGGTGGCATCTTCTTTATCGGGATTTTTCTTGTCACTGATCTTCATGGTCGGAACGGTCATCGTCATCTACTACAAGCAAATCTCAGAAGGCTATGAAGACCGTGATCGCTTCGTCATTCTCCAACAGGTGGGGCTTGATGAACACGAGGTCAAACGGACCATCAACCGTCAAGTACGGACTGTCTTCTTCCTCCCTCTCATCTTTGCCTTTATTCACCTGGCCTTTGCCTACCATATGATCCGACTCATTCTCAAAGGGCTCGGTGTCATCAATAGTGGTCAAGTCTTCGTCGTGACCCTCAGCGTCTGCGCTGTCTTTCTCATCACCTACCTGATTGTCTTTTTGGATCACCTCTCGGAGCTATCGTAAGATTGTGCAGATATAAGAAAAGAGAAGCTCGCTCATGGCGGGCTTTTTTGTACGAAAACCGACTGCGATTGTTTTTGTTTTTCAAAGGGATATACAAAAAGACTGAAACAGTCGAGTTCAGTCTTTGATCGATTTCTATTAAAGTGATGTAAGGAAAGTCAATCCCCCTAGGATGACACCTGCCGAATTCGGAATAATCAAAATCCAGTCTTTTTTAGGTTCCTTTGTCCAACCATAAATGACCCAGATCAAGCAAGAAATAGCAGCTGACAAGGGTTGGAAAGGTTGGGCCTTATTTCCCTGTAAATTAGCAATAATTTGTGGGATGTAGGCAATGAAAACGATAATCCCAATAAAGGCACCGATCGAGCCAACGATTTGGTTGATTTTTTTGTTTATTCATTTATTTCTACCTCCGAATATTACTTTACCAGAAGAAAAGGTCTTGTGCAATAAAATTGCACGATATTTCGCTTGAAAACTATTACATTTACGCAAAAATTAGACAATGTTTCTATTTTTATGGTGTTAGAAACAAGAAAAAAATCAGGGATAATAAATGACATTTTTCATCCAAAAATCACAAGATTGTGACACTTTTACAGTTCGGTAACATTTGAAAAGAACACTTGAATTTTAAGAGGGCAAGCGATAGAATAGTGCGTACTTAAAAAATGAAAGGTATTTTGAAAATGAATGAAAAACAAATGAAAATTATTGGTTGGGTTGCGACCTTTATGTCTGTTATGATGTATGTGTCTTACTTCCCACAAATCATGGATAACCTCGCAGGTCACAAAGGAAACTTTGTTCAACCCCTTGTCGCAGCCCTCAACTGTAGCCTTTGGGTTTACTACGGACTCTTCAAAAAAGAACGCGATATTCCACTTGCTGCAGCCAATGCACCGGGGATCATCTTTGGTTTGATCACAGCCATCACAGCTTTATAAGAAGGAACTAGCTCCCGAAAGGAAGCTAGTTTTTTTATACCTTACAGAAATGTAAGAAATCAGGCTAAAAATGAAAGGTTAGCTTATTGTAGATCTCTCTCCAAATAGTTACAATAGAGGTGTAAGAAGTTCTATTAGTATCAACCATATAACTAGATGGAAATGGAGAATGAAAATGGCCTTATTAGATGTACAACATGTGAAAAAAATTTACAAAACCCGCTTTCAAGGAACGCAGGTCGAAGCCTTAAAGGATATCCACTTCACCGTGGAAAAAGGGGAATACGTCGCCATCATGGGGGAATCAGGATCCGGGAAATCCACCCTTCTCAACATCCTAGCCATGCTGGATCAGCCGACCGAAGGACGGGTCTACCTAAATAGCATAGACACCTCAACCATCAAGAACAAGGATGCCTCCAGTTTCCGTCGGGAAAAGTTAGGCTTTGTCTTTCAAGACTTCAACCTGCTAGACACCTTATCGGTCAAGGACAATATCCTTCTGCCCTTGGTCCTCTCCCGCAGACCGGTCAAGGAAATGATGAGCAAGGTCGATAGCGTCAGTCGGGAATTGGGCATCCACCAGCTGCTTGAAAAATATCCCTACGAAATCTCTGGTGGGCAAAAACAACGGGTAGCCGTAGCGCGTGCTATTATCACCTCACCAGAAATCCTCCTTGCTGATGAGCCAACAGGGGCGCTAGATTCCAAATCATCTGCTGCGTTGCTCGACGTCTTTGAAGACATCAATAGCATGGGGCAAACTATTCTCATGGTGACCCACTCGACCGCAGCGGCAGCTCGGGCCAAGCGCGTGCTCTTTATCAAGGACGGGATTCTTTACAACCAGATTTTCCGTGGGGAAAAAACAGAGCGTCAGATGTTCCAAGAAATCTCAGGTACCTTGACGGTCATGGCGGGAAAGGAGGATCGTGATGTTTAAATTAACAAGTAAATTAGCTCTTTCCAACCTCAAACAAAATCGTAAGCTCTATTATCCCTTTGCCTTGTCTATTATTTTAACGACCATGATCCTTTATAGTTTTATCGCCCTGTCATTGACCCCTCATTTAGAGGATTCTTACGGAGGGGGCGGCGAGAACTGTTCTTGGTTTTGGTAGTTTCGTCGTCCAGCTGGTCGTCATCATTTTGGTGGCTTATGCCAATGGCTTTGTCATGAAAAATCGTTCCAAAGAACTGGGCTTGTACAGTGTTCTGGGAATGGAGAAGAAGCATCTCCTCATCATGACCTTATGGGAATTGCTCTTCTTCTATGTTCTCACAGTTGGAGTAGGACTGGGTTTGGGACTCTTGTTTGATCGCTTGATTTTTGCCTTGCTCCTAAAATGTATGGGGCTACCAGTCGTCATTCAATCAACCTTCCAGATAGAGGCTGTTCTTAACACTTTACTTGGGTTAGCCTTAGCTTTTGGCCTCATTCTCTTGTTGAATTCTTTCCGCCTCTTGCGCTACAGTTCCCTCCACCTCATGCAACAGAAGAAAGCAGGAGAGAAGAAGGGACGCTTCTTGCTGGTCCAAACTCTGTTAGGACTTGGGCTCTTAGGAATTGCGTTTTATATAGCGCTAACCGTTGAGCGTCCGGTAGCGGCTGTTCAAGGATTCTTTATTGCTGTCATTTTGGTCATTCTGGCGACTTATCTCTTATTCAACGCAGGCTCCATTACCTTCTTAAGATTTCTCAAAGGTCGGAAATCCTACTATTACAAGCCAGAGAATTTTATATCCGTCTCTAACTTAATAGCTCGGATGCGAAAAAATGCAGCGGGCCTTGCGACCATTAGTATTCTTTCCACCATGGTCTTGGTCACCTTAACCGGGTCGCTCAATATCTTTATTGGAGGGCAGAATTACCTAGATACTGTTTACCCTTCTGATTACATGATTAGTGTAGGGGCATATGCCTTCAGATGCTGAGACAGAACCGGTTATCAAGGATGTTCAAGCTCAAATTAAGAAAACAGCTGATGCAACACATCTGTCAGATTATCAGGTGGCACAGACAACATACTGGTCGGCTGAAATTCGAAAGATTGATGGAAGGAGCTTAGAGGTGTATGAGCAGTCCTATCAAGAAGCTGGTCAGGAGATGGAGATGAAGACAGAGGGAACAGTCTACTTTTTTGATCAGGCGACTTATGAGCAACTGACGGGTCAAAAAGTTGAGCTTGGGGAAAATGAAATCCTAGCCTATGGGTATCAGTATCCTGGAAGATTAGACGCACAATTAGAAATCAATGGGAAGACCTTCACGATTAAACAAAAACTAGACTCCAATTTTATCCAAGGGAAACTCCCTCAATCCGACCTGTTTCAACACCAAATGGGCTTGTACCTGGTCCTCCCTGACTTGAACCAACTGGGTCTAAAAGTTGATAAGAATTTGGAATTCTCTATTAATGCAAAAAATAAAGACAACAAAGATTTTACTGGTGGCGTGACCAAAGAGCTGTATTCGACAGACAAAATGAGTCAATATGGTGCGACTTATTTTGGTGGATATGAACGATACAGTATAGAGAAGGAGTGGCGTGAAACAGCAGGGACTCTCCTCTTTATCGGGATTTTTCCTATCGGTCATCTTTCTATTAGCTACAGTACTCGTCATTTACTACAAACAGATTTCAGAGGGTCATGAGGATCGGGATAATTTTGTGGTCTTGCAACAAGTAGGATTGGACCAAAAGCAAACCGGCACCACCATTCGAAAACAAATTCTCACCGTCTTCTTCCTTCCATTATTCTTCTCCTTCCTGTACCTAGGAGTAGCCTACAAGATGATTGCAAAAATCGTTGCCATCCTAGGAGCGACCAATGCGGGACTGGTCCTTCAAACAACTCTTTCCATCTGCACTGTCTTTTTCATCTCTTATGTTCTCGTATTTCTTCTGACTTCTAGAAGTTATCGGAAGATTGTCGTGCGATAGCGATGGCTCTGTCAAGGATTGAAAAATGAGACAAGTTGCTGAACAAAAAACACCGAGGATTGGCACTGCACCCATAAAATGAGACACAAGAAAACACTCCTGTTGAAATCTGGTAAACTAGAAACAGGAGTGTTTTGTTATGGTCAAAAAAGCATATTCGGTAGAAACTAAGCTAGCCTGTATCGAAATGAAGAAGGCAGGTAAATCAAATAAGGTTATCATGGATACCCTCGGTATCAAAAATGCTAGTCAGGTCAAGACCTGGTGGCGTTGGTATCAGAATGATGAATTGTACCGTTTCCACCAACCTGTGGGGAAACAATATACTTATGGTAAAGGAATGAAACAATTATCTGAAGTCGAACAGTTACGTTTGCAGGTAGAATTACTAAAAAAGTATCAGAGCTTGGTAAGAAAATCGACAAAGTAAGTCTTATCAAGCTAGCAGAAGAGTATAAGAAAACGTGCCCTGTATCTATTATTTTTAGAGTGTTTTCGAGTCAAACGCTCCACCTTTTATCGCTGGAAACAGGAATGTAAGAATTCTCAGAAAAAGAGACGAAATAGCAGATAAAAATCGAACAACTCTGTATGGCAAAATCGCTTTTATTTACGGCTATCGAACCATCACTCGCTTACTAAAGAAAGTTTATAACCTCGTCGTTAATCGCAAGAAGGTCTATCGTATCATGAAGGAAAAGGGTTGCCTTTGCCGTGTCCGTCCCAAGAAGGGACCTAAATTAGGGAAGCCTTACCATGTAACAGACAATAAGCTGGATCGTGATTTTCAGGCAGACAAGCCTATGGAGAAGCTTGTCACAGACATCACTTACCTCTACTTTGGAAACTGCAGACTTTATCTATCTTCGATCATGGATCTCTATAATCGTGAAATAGTAGCTTATAGCATCTCCGAGTGTCAAGATACGGACTTTGTGCTCGACACACTTCATCAACTTGAGCTACCTCAAGGAGCACTTTTACACAGCGACCAGGGATCTGTTTATACCTCAAAAGCCTACTATCAAGCTTGTACAGAAAAAGGCATCACCCGCTCTATGTCCCGAAAAGGAACACCAGCAGATAATGCCTGTATCGAATGGTTTCATTCCGTCCTAAAGTCTGAAACCTTCTATCTCCATAATTGGAGAAACCTAACTAAAGATAGTATAACAGATATTGTTAAAAATTACATCATATTTTATAATGAAACTAGAATTCAACAGAGATTAAATGACCAGTCTCCTGTAGATTACAGAAAACTGGTCGCATAAGAGGGTTTTTCTCTTGTCCCATCATTGGGGTGCAGTGCCATTTGATCCTCGGTGTTTTTGACGTCAACCATTATTTGACGTGTTTTGCAAGTTCTTCTTGCGCTTTTTATTGGATTCTTCTTTTTCCTTCAACCAATTCTTATAAGCTTTTTCGTAGTCGTCAGTTGTGACTGTCTTGTCTTGAACTTTTTGGTATTTGAAGAAGGTTGGTTTCACCTTTAATACCAATTGCAGAATTTCTTGCTGAGAATGGTGTTACCTTGGTGATAGATGGAACTCCACCCTTAGAGTAGATTGGAAGAACCATGGCATTTTCTGTCAACCAAGCTTAGGCGTGACGTATTTTTTTCATAACGTGCATTAGTATCCAATTTTTTCATCATTAAGCGGCATCGAGCAATGCTTGGTATTCGTTCAAACCAATTTTTCTCGATGAGCGCTTGGTCTTTCTTAGGGATCAAGTCCCATACCAGTCAAGGTTGAACCATCTGTTGGGTTTAAGATATCCAAGTAAGTAGATGGATCTTGGAAGTCAGGTCCCCAACCAGTGATATCCATATCAAAAGTCTTTTTTTGTTCTGGTGATTGGGCAAAAGTAAGTAGCGTTATCTGCATCGTCTGTTGACAATTTTTGTACATCGATCACGACATTGTCTTTACCAAGGTGCTTCAATTGAGTTCTTCATAGAGTCTGCTTGTTGGACAAGAGCATTAGAAGATTGGTCTACAACATAGTCGATATGGATTGGGAATTGAACACCTTGTGATTGCAATTCAGCCTTAGCTTTTTCTAGTTTTGCTTTGGCTTTATCCGCATTATGCAAGCTATCTTGAGCATCTGCGAAGTTAACACCGTTCCACTCATCTCCTGTTGCGGCAAGTTTTTCTTCAACGAGAGTACCGAAGTCTTTCCCGTCCGCTTGCACAAATGTCGGTGGAACTAGAAGGGTACGAAGAGTTTTTGATGCTCCGTCTTTCCCGTTAACTTGAGCGCTGTAGGAAGTTCTATCTAAAGCAAAGTTCAAAGCTTGACGGAAGTTTTTGTTTTGAAGAGCTGTCTTGGTGTTGTTCTTTTTGCTCATCAGATGTCTTATTGGTATGGCCGTAATTTTGACGGTTGACGTTGAAAGTAAGCGTAGTAAACAGTAGAATCTTGTGGTGAATAAACGATGTTATCCTTGAATTTCTTCTCAATCGTACTGTAGGTTGAGCTTGTTGGGAAGAGACGAGCAGTAGATAGGTTACCATCTGAGATAGTTACGAGCAAGATAGTCTTGGTCGGATCCATCGAAGTAAGTTAATTTAACGGTATCGATGTGGACGTTTTTTTCTTATCGTAGTATTCAGGGTTCTTTTCCAACTCGATCTGTGATTTTTGAAGTGAAGGACTTTCAAAATATAAGCTCCGTTATAGAGGATACCATTTGGTTTCACGATACCGAAATCTTTCCCTGCTGATTCCAAGAATTTTTCGTTGACTGGCATCATGGTCGAAGTGGTCAATTTAGAATTCCAGAAAGATTCTGGTTGGTTCAAAGTATATTGAAGAGTATGATCATCAACAGCTTTGACCCCAACAGTTGAGAAGTCTTTGGTTTTTCCGTTCACATAATCATCCAAGCCTTTGACTGAGTTTTGAACCAAGTAAAGGGCATCGGATTTTTTATCGGCTACATATTTCAGAGATGTCACGAAATCATTTGCAGTGACATCTGCATATTCGTTCCCTTCTGAGTCATACCATTTTGCATCTTTTACGAAGTTTGTAAGTATAAGTCAATCCATCCTTAGAAACAGACCAATCTTCTGCTAGAGCAGGGACCAAGTTACCGTATTGGTCGTTTTCGAACAAACCGTCGACCAAGTTGGTTGTAATGTCGCTTGTAGTTGAACGATTTGAAGTCAAATAGTTCAAGGAATCAGGGTCTGTACCATACACGTAGTTGTAGGTTGTTCCCTTTGATGAGTTAGTAGATGATCCACAAGAAGCAAGGAACAGGGCTGAAGCAACCGTGACACCTGCAAGGAAAGCTAGTTTAGATTTTTCATCACTTATCTCCTTTAATAAAGATTTTGTATTATTATACACCTTTTCCTGTAAAAAGCAAATTTTTTTTGAAATTAATTGTATATTTAGTCATAATGTTCATTTTTATCGAGTTTCATGCAGTATTTTTAACTATTATGCTTTACAAACTAGCTAAGGAGGAGTATACTAATAATGAAAGGACTAGTATGTAAAACAAACTAGCCAAAAAGAGGCGGTATAGAAAGGGGGAGCAGGATGAAAGAGTCGCAATTGCTCAAGGGTGTCCTGGAAGGTTGTGTTTTAGAAATTATTTCAAAAAAATCTATTTATGGCTATGAATTGATCCAAAGTCTCAAGGAAACCGGCTTCGATAAGATCGTTGCGGGGACCATTTATCCCTTGCTTCAGAAACTAGAGAAGCAGGGAGTCATCGTAGGAGAGATGAGGCCCTCTCCGGATGGACCTGATCGCAAATATTTCTCTCTAACCATGGAAGGAAGAGAGCGCTTAGAGGAATTTTGGAACCAGTGGCAGGATCTGGTCATTAAAGTAGAACGCGTGAAAAAGGAGGGGGAAGCATGATCGAAGATTATACAGAAAAAATGTCAGCCGAATTGATGCACCTAAATAAGGACAATCAAGCCTATATGAAAAAAATGATAGCTTATATTGGAGTGAAGTCCTATTTTTATGATGATGAGCTACTGGGTGAACAGCTCTACAATATGGTTTGCGATTTAAAGGTTGCTGAGCGAGACGGGATTGGTGCAATGGATTATTTTGGAAAGGACCCAAGGGCCATGATGGACCAAGTTCTCTCGGAGTTACCTAGACGCAGGCTAGGTTCTTATGTGGGGTTATTCTTGATTCTTGGAACGATTTTCGTTGGCATGCGGTTTGTAATGGATTTTGCCTGGATGCTGCCACTAGTGATTGCTCCCTTAACATACCTGCTAGATCTATTAATTTTCTTTGTGTACAGTCAATTTATGATGTGGCTTTGGTCCAAACAGAGCTATGGGGAAATCAAGTGGCCTTGGGCTCTTGTTATCAGTGTGATTAGTTTGATCCTGTCTCCTAGGATAGAGCGCGTGTTTTCTGACCATTTGAGTCTGAATCGAAGTATCCTTTTGCCAGATGGTTGGGCGATTGTTCTGGCTTTTCTGGTTCTTCTTGGATTTACGATCATGACCTATAGAAATCAGGGACGGCTTGCTGTTAGCCTACTGGTCATGGGAGTGACTTTCTTTGTAACTGGATGCTGTGTTCGCTTTGTGAATCCAGGAACTGCTAATTTATTACGCTGGCTACTCCCTCTAATAGGACTAGTCTTGTCCTTCATTGTATTTCGTCTCCAAAGGAAGGGGAAACATCATGACATCAGCTATTTATTATGAAGAAACGCAGTCTTTGGTTCAAACCTTTAGCCAGGAGGACCAAGCTTATTTCCAAGATCTCTGGGATTATTTTAATTTCGCTGGCTTCTTATATGAGGAGAAAGCACTAAGAGAGCAGGTCTATAATCTAGCGCTGGATTTTTCGCAAGCAAACGGTGATGGATGGACGGCCAAGGACTATTTTGGACAGGATCCTAAGGGAATGGCAGACCAAATCATCGAGAACATGCCCAAAGAATCTACGCGATCTGTTCTGAAAAGTATGGGGCGATCGTCTCGGAATTGTGATTTTTATCGCCTCTTAAGTGATTTTTGCCTCGCAAAGCAGTCCTGGTTCTCAAGCCCTGGTTTATCTAACGGATAGTATTTTGGGTATTTAGCTGTTGGGTTTACTATTCTATCTCCTTCGTCGCCTCATTTTTGCAGAAGAAAAGTCAAAAAAAGCAATCTATGTGGCATTCGTTCTCGTCCTTGGGATCTATTTTCATCAGTGAAATAGTAGGGGTCCGTTTCTTGCCAACTCTAGGTTGGTTGACGGTACCTAGTCCATGGGATACCTTCATCATGACAGGGCTAGTGCAGGACTTATCCTCTGGCAGTGGAAAGAAGAGTTTGCTCGTGCCTTCATCTTTCCTATTCTGTCCTTCTTAGTTGTGGGATTCTTGCATCGTTGGACTTTGGCCCAAGGGATTCAGAATTCTAGCATGACCATCATTTTGCCGACGGTGATCATCGTTATAGGATTGATGATTTACTATTGGTTCACGATTCGCGCTTTGAAAAAGAACAAGACAGAAAATGGTGAGTAGCGTGAAAGGGGGAGGAAGCTCCCCTTTTTGCTGTTGAAAACAACGAGCAAGCTTGATTTTTGTTATAATGAAAGGGAGTATGAAACAAAGGAGAAGATCATGACATTTGAAGAGATCTTGCCTGGACTAAAGGCAAAAAAGAAATATATACGTACTGGTTGGGGTGGAGCTGAGAACTATGTGCAGCTCTTTGATACCATTGAGCAAAAAGGGGTGGCTCTAGAAGTGACGCCTTATTTCCTCATTAACGTTTCTGGTGAAGGGGAAGGCTTCTCTATGTGGAGTCCAACCCCTTGTGATGTCTTAGCGACAGATTGGGTGGAAGTCCATGACTAAACAGGTCTTGATTACAGGCGTGAGTTCCGGAATTGGTCTGGCTCAAGCTCGACTCTTTTTAGAGAAGGGTTATCAAGTTTATGGTGTGGATCAAGGTGAAAATCCACTCTTACAGGGTGATTTTCACTTTTTGCAGCGGGACTTGACCCTGGATTTGGCGCCGATTTTTGACTGGTGTCCAGAGGTCGATGTCTTGTGCAATACGGCTGGGGTCTTGGATGACTACAAACCGCTCCTTGAGCAAAGCGCTCAGGAGATTCAGGAGATTTTTGAGATCAACTATGTGACTCCGATAGAGCTGACACGGTATTATCTGACTAAAATGTTGGAGAAGAAGCAAGGGATCATCATCAATATGTGCTCCATTGCTTCTAGCCCTAACAGGAGGTGGCGGTCACTCTTATACCTCCTCTAAGCATGCCCTAGCAGGGATTTACCAAAGCAGTTGGCCCTGGATTATGCAGAAGCTGGGATTCAAGTCTTTGGCATTGCACCGGGGGCTGTCAAAACAGGTATGACCGCAGCGGACTTTGAACCAGGTGGCTTAGCGGACTGGGTAGCCAGTGAGACGCCCATCAAGCGCTGGATTGAGCCAGAGGAAGTGGCAGAAGTCAGCCTCTTTTTGGCCAGCGGAAAGGCGACAGCTATGCAAGGACAGATCCTCACGATTGATGGTGGTTGGAGTTTGAAGTAGGAGGATTTGATGGAAGTCAAACATCACTTTGGCGTCTATGGCATTTGCATTGAAAATGAGAAATTGCTTTGCATTGAAAAAACGAGAGGACCTTATCAACATCGTTTTGATCTACCGGGTGGTAGTCAGGAAGCAGGTGAAGGGTTGACTGAAACCCTCAAGAGAGAAGTTCTGGAAGAGACAGGCTATACGATTAGCAGATACGCTAATCCTAGGATGTATGACGTGCTGGTTCAAGAAGAGGGCAAAGATTTTTGCAGTACACCATATCATGGCCTTTTATGACGTGGTACTTGATTTTCGAACGCTCTCAACAATCCCTTCCTCAGGAGGTTCTTGATGGAAGCAATGATTCAACAAAGGCAATTTGGCTTCCTCTTGAGCAGATGACCGAGGAAAATGCCTCGCCCTTAGTATTGAAGGTAAAGACAGAGTTACGAGGATTCCCAGAATTGGACATGACAAGCTATAGAAATTGGAAGGTGAAAGAAAAGAAGGAGAACAAATGACACCGCAAGAAATGTGGAATGCCTACAAGC
>BNJV01001371.1_pt1 | contig 18354 bp, 28 predicted proteins | sample 8540591 | NCBI WGS metagenome assembly BNJV01 (sample SAMD00202457, study PRJDB9452) | human saliva metagenome | host: Homo sapiens
CTCATCGAGAAGCAAATGGTGATTTAGTGCATGTATATACGGTACCTACTGCTCCGGTTACACCGTCAGTACCTACGACACCATCTACACCTTCGACTCCTAGCACACCAACATCACCTTCAACTCCAAGTACACCAACATCACCTTCGACTCCTAGCACACCGGCAACTGTAAGTGCATCTCCAAGAACAATGGACAAAGCAAGTATATTTGGTTTTTTTCTGCTATGTTTTTTTAGTTGGAATATTCGCAAGTATAGGAGTATTCTTTACAAGAAATAAGAGAGCATAGAACAACAAGAAATAATCATTGAGAATTACATTGAATAGAAACATGCATTACAAACCTTAATGCATGTTTTAGAAATGGAAAAAGAAAGAAATATGAATAAGAAAAAAATAAAAAGGGTAATTTAAAATAGCGTGGGGTTTTCAAAAAAACACGCAATAAAATCCCATGGGGATAGATTTTATAAAAGACAATTCCAAAGAGTGATTTCTACGGGATTGTCTTTTTGTCTGGAGAGTAACAATGTATTTATTATTTTTTTCTGTTTACGATTGTATGCTTGAATATTTGATGTCAATGAGAAGCCAATCCTGTAGTTGAGTGCGTAAATAACACGTGCTCTGAATCTTTCAAAATTACTGAGGCCATTTGATATCATAATAAATTCTCGCATCTTTTTGATTAAGACTCTCAGCGAGTGCATTAGACTGTTTTCTATCTTCTGTTGGTCTTTGAAATGAATTGCATATTTCTTCAAACCAATTTTCCAATAAATGAATGAACTCGCTATAACATACCAGTCTAGATTCTTTAAAATACCTAATTAAATCTGTGAGTTCTTCAATACATTCTGGATAAGTAGAGTTTCTATTAAAATATCTATAATCTTCCTTTAACTCATAGGCCTTTTTGAGCATAGGATTAAGATTGAGAAGTGCGTCATATAGATCTCGATAGTTCATCTTCTGACGAAAGAAATGATTATATTTAGGTTCATTATCCAGAAAGCAATCTGTTTCCAAGAGGTGGTGAAAGTGCTTGAGTAGATAGTAAGCAGGACTTTCTTTAGGAACCTGGTTCATTAAAGATACACGTAATTTGGTAAAACCATCAGAAAGATGTTTGACTACATGGAAAGGATCGACGGATATCTTACAGTTTGGAAAGTATTTGAGAGAGACTTGTTTATAAGGGTCCCACATATCTATGGTTACATATAAGACACGTTTTCTTTCTTCTAGAGGTATCTTCTCGAGATAAGTTGATAATGTTCGTTTTGAACGATCGGGTAATAATTCATTAAGAACGCGAGCATCATTATCTACAAAAGAACATAGATATGAACCACCATATTTGGCCATATTAGAATGAAGCTCATCAATTCCTAGATTGAGTCGGTAGAGTTAACCTTGGGACTTGAATGAAACTGTCGGCATATAGTTGGACAGTAGTAACCGAGGTATTATACCTTTCGGCAATATCTTTATAGGATAGATGTAGATTTTGAAAGTCAGCAGCAATCTTATATAGTACAGCATAGGTTTGATGAAAATGTTCAGGTCCAAAAGGATTATCCTCGGAAAATGTTTTAAAACAATCCTTACAGGTATAGCGTCTACGCTTCCAATGAATAGAAGAAGGTGTATCACCTAAAGGAAGGTGATTGTAAGTTCTATGAATATAACCCTTAGAGATTGCAGAGCCACCACAGTAAGGACAGGTGGGATGTTGGTTTACCAGCGTTATATAAACAAAAAGATGGTCTTCCTTACGCTTCGCATCGATTTCTTGGATTGAATCTGATGTTAGATTTAAGGTTGACGTGATAAAATCATGAATAGCCATATTGGGCTACCTCCATTTCTATTTGATTCTCCAGACAAGAAGATAATAGCATGGAGGTTTTATTATATTTTGGTCTCCCCACAAAAAATGAGCACGATGATTTTTCGTGCCCACAAAAGTTTATAGCCTATCCCCAACCCCATGAGATTTTAAAGTGCCATAAAAAGAAAGTAGTAAATACAGCCGCAATAGGACTATCACTCTTAATGTCATCTACACTTTTAGTAGGTAATGCAGTATCAGTATATGCATCACCAATAATTTCAACAACTGAGCAGAATGCCATTGATACATTTATGGCTACTAATCCGGTAGATGGAGATAGAGTAACAATCGATACTGTAAACCCAGCTGCACCTACACCAATCACATATACTTTCCCAGGAACAAACTATGTTTCTATGTTTTGTGATCGTAATCGAACAATAAATCTAACACAAGATGATGTATATACGGTTAATAATCTCGGCTATGGTACTGTTATCAACGCAAAAATAAAAGACTTTAATACTATAGTTTGGTACAAAATAATTAATACGCCAGAATATCTTGCCAATACTGGTGGTGTTGAAAATGATTGGTGTTTTGCAAAGAAGATAACAGTAATCAACCAAGCGGATAATTCGGAAGTAGAGATTGATCATCCAGTATTAAGCTTAGGCTCAAGAGTATTAAACCCAATTCCATTTGGACGCTATTTCATCGATGTGCCAATTGAAGCAGAAGATCCTCGATTCCATATTGAATATACTAGTGAAGATCAGGCAACAAGATTTAACTATCATGGTGGTTACTGGAAGTTTGTAGTACCTATGAGTGAAGAATATTCTTATGACACAATTGTTCAAGCTGATGAATCATTAAAGACAAATGAGACAGTTATTGATGAAGGTGCTTTTGGAACAAAGTCCGCTAATATAATCGGTCAATTTACTAATATTAATACCATAACTAGTCCAGAGCCTTCAGTGGTGTATAGCACTAATAATGCTGATGTTATCTATAATAACATTGTTACAGACTTCAATAATGCGACGGAAGCTAATCCGGAAATCTATCATAACTTTGATTGGGGAGGATATACTGCAGATGTGGTATATACTGCACCTCGTAATCGAATTATCCGTGTAGGTATTGACTATACACACTATATTGCGGAAGATGGAACAGTACTGCTTCCTACAGTGTATGGTTTGCAGGGCGCAGAAACTATTTCTGGATATCATTTATCAGAAACTCGTACAGAGGCAAATGGTGATAGAGTGTATGTTTATAAGACAATTGCTGCTGCAAGTGCTTCAACACCGAAGACAGATGATACTACTAATATCTTTGGGTTTGCAGTAATGTTTATGATGACAATATTTGCAGGTGCTAGGGCATTTATTGCAAGAAGCAAAAGATGCATAATTATTATTAAATGCATGATAGCTATATAAAATCGTAAATCTTGCAAGCATGTTGAATAGATTAAATATAATAAATCTTTTTTTCTATTATATATAACGAGGATGGAAATTAAATGAAGAAAATAAGTAAAAGAAATATACTAAATACAGCCGCAATAGGACTATCACTCCTAATGTCATCTACACTTTTAGTAGGCAATGCAGTATCAGTATATGCATCTCCAACAATCTCAACAACTGAGCAGAATGCCATTGATGCATTCTTAACTACACAACCTGTTGATGGAGATACAAGAAATATTGCAACAACAAACCCAGCACCAGTAGCTCCGATTACATATACTTTTCCAGGCGCTAATAGTTATGTATCGGTATTCCGAAAACCGAATGATACATTACAACTTCAGGATGATTATCTTTTTAGTTATGATCCAGCTGGTACTCACGGACATACTCCGTTACAGGTAAAAAAATAAAAGATTGGAATACAATTACATGGTATAGATTTAGTAGTACTCCAGAATATATTAATTATTTTTCATGATGAAATTGATACATATTTTTACACAGAAAATAACAATAATCAGACAAGATGATAATACTGAAATTACATTAGATTATCCAACATTAACTGCATTTAGGGGCTCCTTACCAGCAAATTCCTGGAATGGGTATATTAATATCCATTATAGACCTTCTGGAATAATGGGTGATATGCCAATTGAAGCTAATGATCCAAGATTTAAGATTTATTACACTCTATATCCTGATGACTATAGTAATTTTGCTGGTGACCAAGCAACAGCATACGTATATAATAGAGGCTATTGGCGTTTGGAAGTTCCGATGGAAGAAAAAAATTTTCTTACGATACAATCGTTCAGATTGATGAATCTCTGAAGACAAATGAGACAGTTGTGAGTGAAGGAGATTTTGGTAAGAAATCTACTGTATTTTTTTAATTTCTGATTTCCCAGATAGAAGTGAGCAGAATTATCATCTATATACTCTGATGTAATTTATAATGGTCTAAAAACAGATTTTTGAAAAATGCTACATCAGATACGACAATAACTGATACTTTTTGGTTGGGTAGAATTTAGTGGAGATGTACATTTTACATCATCTACAAATCGTATTATCCGTGTAGGTATTGACTATACACATTACGTTACAGAAGATGGTACAGTACTTAAGCCTACAACATATGGTTTGAATCCAGTTGATACAATTGCTGGGTATCAGTTTGTATCTTCTCATCGAGAAGCGAATGGTGATTTAGTGCATGTATATACAGTGCCTAGTGCTACAACACCATCTACACCAGCATCACCGACAACACCTGCTACGGCGGATAAGACGAATGTGTTCGCTTCTGCGATTGCGATGATGTCTGCTATTTTCGTTAGTGTAGTTGCGTTAGTGAAAAGACAAAAAGAGTTTAAATAAAATGATATATTGGATGTTGATGAGGTAGAACTTTTGTCACATCCTTTTTCTTTTGGAAGAGAAAGGATGTAAAGTTTCCTAGCATGCGGCAGATAAATTAAGGATTATAGTTTAGTTTTTTGCGATTAACATAGTGGTAGAACGATAGAAAGGAGGGAAAGTTATGCATAAAATCTATCTGTTCTGTAATGCGGGGATGTCTACTTCTATGATGGCAAGTAAAATGCAGAAGGTTGCAGATCAACATTCTTTAGATATTGAAGTAAAAGCATTCTCTGATAATTTATTAGATAAAAATCATTACGGAACAAAAATCCAGATGCTATTCTTTTTAGGGCCACAGGTTAAGTATCTATATGACAAGGTTGTAGACCGTTATGGCTATCTTGGAAAACCAATTTTCGTTATTGATACTGAAGAGTACGGTAACATGGACGGAGAGAGAGTTCTCAAACGTGCCATTTTAGAAATTAAAAAGAAGAAAGCAGAAAGCGAAGGTAAATAATTATTATGATTAAGGCTTTAGAAAAGTTCCTTATCCCAATCGCTGATGCCTTATCTAAGAATAAGGTATTAGTGGCTATCCGCGATGGCTTTATGTATGCAGTACCAGTAGTTATCGTTGGATCTATTTTTCCTATTAATCTCCAACTTCCCAATCGAAGGTTGGTCAGAGATGATTGCGACATTTGCTGGCGAAGGATGGGAGAAAATATTTTTGATGCAGTAACTGCAGTTACATTTGATTGCTATGCATTACTATCTGTTATGGGTATTGCATATGCATATGCACGTGAAAAGGGTGTAGATAAGATTGAATCTGCGGTTGTTGCTCTTGTTACATTCTTGATGATTACTCCAATGAAACATGCTGCGTTCATGAATGCAGATGGCAAGATGTTCTCTGGTTTCTCATTCGGCCATTTAGGTACAAAGGGTATCTTCTTGGCAATGATTGTAGCGATTATTTCTACAGAAATTTTTTTGCATTTGCAGTTAAGAAGAAACTTGTTATTAAGTTACCTGATGGTGTTCCACCAGCAGTTATGGATTCATTTGCTGCGTTAATTCCAGCAGGATTATCCATGCTTGTATTCTTCTTTGTCAACATGATTTTTGTTAATACTCCATTTGGAAATGTGCATACATTTATTTATCAAGTATTACAAGCTCCTTTAGTTGGCTTAGGTAAGTCTCAAGCATTTGAAGTTATCTATCAGTTCTTAAGTACATTATTCTGGTTCTTTGGTATCAATGGACCTGCTGTTACAAATACAATCTTCGCTCCAATTCATAAGGCATTAACATTAGAGAACTATGAATTGGCTAAGGCTGGTTTACCAATGACAAATGTATTTACGTCAGCATTCTCAGATTTCTTCTGCAACTTCGGTGGTGGAGGATCTACATTAGGGTCTTGTGTTGATGATGACATTTATGGCAAAGTCCAAGCGTTTAAAGACATTAGGAAGAATGGCTCTTCCTGCTGGTATCTTCGGTATCAATGAGCCAATTATCTTTGGTTTCCCAATGGTATTGAATGTTATCATGGTAATTCCATTTATCCTAGCAGCCTGTTATGAATACAATTATTGGACAGCTTGCAACAGCAGTAGGATTCATTCCAGTTACATCTGGCGTTCAGTTATCATGGACAACTCCAATCTTTATTTCAGGTTATCTGACGACTGGTTCGTTTAATGCTGTAATCTTACAGTTGTTCATGCTACTTGCAGACATGGCTCTCTACTATCCATTCTTCAAGATGCAAGATGGTAAGTATCTAGAGGAAGAAGAGAAGTTAGCAAAGGAAGAGAAGAAGGATGAACTTGATGAATTGTCCTTCGATGATTTGAAGTTAGACTAATATGAAAGTAATATTGATTTTTGATTCCGGCTTAGCTGGAGCAGGTGGTAAGAGCAACCCTGATTGCGCACTAAGTGCAACGCGAGAGATTGCTGGGACTGCAATGCTTTTTAGAACCATATTTGAAAGAGATAGGCGGTCAGATTAGTGCAACACTTTATTGTGGAATGGATTACTACAAGCAGAATAAAGATGAAGTGGTTATGAAGATGACTGCGATGGTGAAGAAATTGGAACCAGATTTTGTCTTGTGTGGACCATGCTTTAACTTCCCTGAGTACAGTGAGATGGCTGCTCGTTGTGCAAAATTAATTGCAGAAAAAACAACAGCGAAAGTCGCAAGTATGATGGCAATTGAAAATCAAGAAGTGATTGCACAATATAAGAATGATATTACGATCCTAAAGATGCCTAAGAAAGGTGGAACAGGATTGAGTGAGTCGTTTGAAAAATATGGCAAAGTTCATTGATGCATCCGTAAATCATCCGGAAAATCTTGAAGCTTTTAAAAGAAACAATTTGTTATTAGAATAAGTCAAGCCCGGACAAACTTTATCTGTTCGGGCTTATTTTAAAAATAGAGAAATTTATATACATGCATGTATATAGAATTAAAAGAAAAGAGATCAATTGTGAATAAGGAAGAGATATTTGCGCAGGTTGAAAGACGGAAACAAGATATGATTGATGATATCTGTACAATGGTACAAATAGATTCAAGACGTGGTGAGCCACAAGATAGAATGCCTTTTGGAATTGGACCTGCAAATGCTTTGGAAAAAGCACTTGAAATTTGTAAACGAGAGGGACTGCCAACGAAAAATGTAGATGGATATATGGGTTATGGTAGTTTCGGAAATAGTGAAGAATATATTGGTATTGTTGGACATGTAGATGTTGTTGAAGTTGGTGATGGTTGGATTGATCCACCGTTTTCTGCCGCAATTCACGATGGAAGAATCTGGGGGCGTGGTGCACTAGATGATAAAGGACCACTCTTTGCGGCAATGTATGGCATGCTTGCATTGAAAGATTTAGGGATTCAGCCAAAGACAGCGATACATATCATCTTTGGGACAAATGAAGAAACCGGCATGGAAGACATGCAATACTTTTTGAAGCATGAGAAAAAACCTCTTGTTGGTTTTACACCGGATAATAAATTTCCGGCTATTTATGGTGAACGTGGTAGAGCGGTCATTGAAGTATGGGGTGATGAACAGAAAATAATTGCATTTGCGAATGAGTATTTCATGAATGCAAATATTAATGGTGATAGATTGGGTATTGCCGTAAAGGATGAGCATTTTGGTGAAATGAAGATTCGCAATAAATTGTTATTGTATGCAAAGGATAGGATGGGAATACGTTTCTCGCTGAGTTATCCAACTTGTGATATGGATAAGATCATGCAACAGATTCAAAAAAAAGCGGTAGGTTTAGAAGTGAAATTAGTATCTAATTCACCAGTAGTGTTACACCATAAAGATTCATGGCTTGTAAAGACAATGCAAAAAGCGTATGAAGAGGCGACGGATACTAGCGTTAAACCAACGACAACAACAGGTGGAACATACGCCCATGTTTGTGATTCCATTATCCATATGGCCCAAGTTTCCCAGGGCAAAATGGAATTGCACATCAACCAAATGAATGGGTCAATATTGATGATTTAGTTGCGTGTGCAAAAATTTATGCATGGACACTATATAAACTATGTACAGAACAAATACCTGAAAATCCATTAGAGGAGGAGAAGTTATGAGAAGACTAGGAGTTTCTATTTATCCAGAAAAAAGTAGTATTGAAGAAATCTTTGCATATTTAAAAGAAATGCATGATATCGGTGCAAAGAGAATATTTTTCTTGCTTATTATCGGTAAGAAAGCCAGCAAATGAAATTAAGGAAGAGTTTACAAAGATTCATGATTACGCAAAAGAGTCTTGGCTATGAAATCATCTTAGATGTAAATCCATCTGTATTTAAAGAATTGGGTGTAAGTTATACAGATTTAAAATTCTTCCATGATATTCATGCGGATGGTATCCGCATGGATGGAGGTTTCAGTGGTTTTGAAGAAGCACTTATGACATACAATCCATATGGATTGAAAAGTAGAAATCAATATGAGTTCAAGTACACATACAATCGACACAATCATGGACTATCAACCAAATCGTTATCAGTTGTGTGCATGTCATAATTTTTATCCGCATGACTATACAGGATTGGATTTAGATTTCTTTTTGAAATGTTCTGAAAAGTTTAGACATTATGGATTGAGAACTGCTGCGTTTATCGGTTCTTTGGAAAAAGATGCGTATGGACCATGGCCTACAACAGATGGTTTATGTACATTGGAGATGCATCGTCATATGCCGATTGATATTCAATTAAAACATCTAGTCGCATTAGATATGATTGACGATATTATTATCGCAAACTGTTATCCAAGTGCAGCAGAGAAAGAAGCATTAAAGCATGTTTCTTTAGATGTTGTAAATTTCAAAGTTGAACTTGAACCAAATATTCCTGAAACAGAAAAGAAGATTGTATTAGAAGAACTCCATTTAAATCGAGGTGATTTAAATCCATGCATGATTCGTTCAAGTCAAAGTAGAGTGAAATATAGAGGCCACCACTTTGATGTATTCCATGCACCAGATATGATTCATCGTGGTGATATATTGATTGATAGCAGTGAGTATGGAACATATGCTGGAGAACTGCAGGTCGCATTACAGGATATGAAGAATAGCGGAAGAACTAATGTAGTTGGACATATCCGTGAAGAAGAACTCTTTATTCTGGATAGTCTAAAACCTTGGCAAAAGTTTAGATTTACGTTGTAGTATTTTAGAATTTTCGTTTGAGATATGAAAAAGAAGATGTACCAGGAGAAAGTATCCTTGTTGTATCTTCTTTTGATTTTATGAGATGAGATAACTCATGAATTCCTCATATGTGTTACTTGAAATTAAGTGTGATAACTTTTCGTAATCATCTGTCAGGGAAGCGACCCAATCGAAGAATGGTTTCAGTGTTGTAGTATCAGGTTTATCGATTGCTAGTAAGAAAATAAGCTGTACCTCATACTTGCCCCATAGAACTGGCTTATCTAATAACATAATTGAAATTGCGGATTTTAGACAAGAGGAGTCAATTGGGTGTGGTGTTGCAAAGTTAAAATTAAACGATGTTGGTGATAGTGCTTCACGTCGCATGACAGATGGATAGAATGCATCTGTTACAATAGAGGCTTTTTGGAGTTCTTTTGACATGAACTCTAGAATCTCTTGTGGTGTATTGAAGAGTTGATGATTATAGAAGAACTGTTTTGAAATCAATCCTTTTAGATTTGTGTAGAATTCTTCTTTGTGTACGTGTTCTTTCGATTTCGTGAATCATTTCGAAAAGTTTAGCTTCATCATTTTTGCCGCACAGTAATGAAACTTCAATAGTTGGAATCTTCAGGTTATGACGTAGTGGAATTGAGCATATCAATAAGTCTGGCTCATTCGCAAGGATGAGTTCTTCCTGGAAGTATGCATACACTTTGACAATCTCGATGTGCTCATAGAATATCGTTTCAATCTTTTTGCGTTGGGTATAGAATGCTTTTTCACCCAACGGATAAATCCATACCGCTCTGAGTTTTTTTAGAGTGATAGATACGTTCGTATGCGAGTCCTAGATGTAATGTAATAAAACCAATTTCATCCTCATTGATATTGATGTGTAGCCTATTTGCAAGGAAGGTTGCAGTACTTACACCCACTTCAAATATCAGTGGGAACTTACGTTTAATTTCTTGCAGGTATAAGTTGGTTGTGTGGGTTTGACTGATACTACGTTCAATTAATGATTGAAGATGGAGTGTTAGGCCTAGTTTAAAAGTCATCATCTTTAGAGAAGTCGATACCATGATGACCGTATATAAACGCAATCAACTCATTTACGATATCACTGCAGAGTAATCCATCTGGCATATAGTTGGAGATTTCTGTATCACTGATTTGAGCGGGGTTGTTTCCCATCAGTAATAATGCAAGGATATTAACTTCACTTTCAATAACATGTGCTTGGTATAAGATTGCGATTCGTTCGTAGAATTCTTTGGCAATCTTATATTCGATCGCATCATGTATCTTGGAGCTTGTGTATGTTGATTCAATGTATTTTCCGCTGAGAATACGATCGATGGAAATGCTGATGTGTAATAGAATAGATGGTAATGCATTTGCGTTAATTACATAGTTGTGTTCTTGCAGTAAGTTTTCCAACTCGCTTTTTACATCTGAGTAAATCAAAGCTTTTGATATAGATTTGCTAGCTCGTTGATATTTAAGAAATTTTGCTTGGTCTCGTCCATGAGAAGATGTTTGTATAATTTACGTAGTTCATTTTCAGAGCCTAATAGGACGAGATGGTTTGATGATTTCTTGAGTTTGAGATTTTGATAATTTGCTAGTTGTTTACGAATCTCTTTGAGATGTGCATCGAGAGTGTATTCAGAGATGCATAACTGTTCTAATAAATCAGGAATATAGATAGAATCACGCGATAAGAGGAGTGACTTTAAAATATATAAATTTCTTTCGAGGGAACTCTGCAATAAGTTTTGTCGTTTTGATTGGAATTGTTTATAGTTTTCAGAGATGATAGCATATCCACTTCGAAGATTTGAGGTGATTAGCTTCTCAGAGTAAACTTTTATTGATTGTATCAATATCAGAACGAATCGTACGATTAGATACAGATAATAATTTAGCGAGTTCATTTGCAGTGAACCATTTGTTTTCTTCACCTAGAATGTGAAGAATCTTTTCTTGTCGTTTATTCATGATAATCACCTTTCGTAGCGTAGAATAATATTTTCCTAATAGTAGGAAAAACAAAACATAGGAATCTAACTGAGAATTGATTAAAATAGTAATAGAAAAAAGAGGGATGGAATGAAAGAGAAACTCATCGATTTTAAGCAGAAACAATCGATCCGTTTATTATTCAGTATTCTCTGTGTCATCTTTTCGGCTTTGTTGCAAACTTATGCCTTAAAAGTTTTTTTAAGACCTGCCGGATTGTTGTCGAGTGGATTTACGGGTCTTGCAATATTAATCAATGTGATAGGTAGTCAACATCAAATACAAATACCAGTTGCGCTAATGATAGTATTACTGAATCTACCAGTAGCGATACTCTGTGGTAAGTCTATTTCAACAAAGTTTACTATACTATCATCATTGCAATTTGCATGTGTGTCAATATTCTTAACTGTATTTCAATTTGATATTTTGTTTGATGATATCATGTTAAATATCGTTATTGGTGGTGCGGTATACGGCTTAGGAATTGTGGCTGCGTTAGTAGGTAATGCAAGTACAGGTGGTACAGATTTTATTGCCTTATATGTTTCAAATAAGACAGGTAAGAGTATTTGGACATATGTTTTTGTATATAACTGTATCTTGTTATGTATCTTTGGTTTTGTGTCTGGATGGGAGCGTGCAGGGTATTCTATTATTATGCAGTTTGTATCGACCAAAGTCATTGAAAGTCTGTATCGAAGATATGACCGTAGTACGATACAGATAACAAGTAAGATGCCTGAAGAAATTGTAGCTGCATATACAAAGAAGTATCGTCATGGTATTTCGGTTTGGGAAAGCTATGGTGGATATTCTCATCAAAAGAATTACATGTTGAATACTGTTGTTTCAACATTAGAAGTGAAGGAGATTGCACATCTGATATTAAGTGTTGATCCTCGTGCAATCATAAATGTATACAGAACGGATGATTTCTATGGTGGTTTCTATCGGAAACCGATAGACTAGGAGGATGTTTGAATGTGGGCGATAATTGCGACTTGGCGAATGGCACTGGAAGGTGTACAGGAAGCAGGTAACTTATTAAAAGAAGGTAAGAGCAGTGGGGAAGCAGTTGAACATGCAATACGCTGTGTAGAAGATTTTCCATACTATAAATCTGTTGGATATGGTGGTTTGCCAAATGAAGAGATGATTGTTGAACTTGATGCAGGATATATGGATGGAAATACAATGGCGATGGGTGCTGTAGCTGGTATTAAGGATTTTGCAAATCCGATTTCCATTGCCAAAGAGTTATCGAAAGATACTGTCAATTGCGTACTTGTCGCAGAAGGGTGCTGAAAAGTATGCAAGCAAAAAAAGGCTTTGAAAGAAAGACAATGTTAACAGATAGAGCCAAGCAACATTATCGTAAACGTGTCAAAGAAGTACGCGAGCAGGAGCTAAAAACCATATGATGGTCATGATACTGTTGGTGAAGTTGCACTGGATTGTGCAGGAAAGATTGTTGCAGGAACTTCTACGAGTGGTTTATTTATGAAAAAAGCTGGGCGCATTGGGGATTCTCCTATCGTCGGTGGTGGTTTCTATGCAGACTCTGAAGTTGGTGGAGCTACTGCAACAGGTCTTGGCGAAGATTTAATGAAGGGATGTATCTCTTATGAAATCGTCCGTAAGATGAAAGAAGGAATGGGGCCACAAGAAGCTTGTCAAAGAACGGTAGATGAGTTAGACGCAAAACTGAAAAAGAGTCGTGGTTTTGCGGGTGATCTTAGCGTTGTGGCAATTGATAAAGATGGTAATTACGGTTGTGCTACGAACATTCAAAACTTCTCGTTTGTGATATATCGTGAAAACGAAGAAGCAAAAGTATATCTAGCAAATTGTATTGATGGTAAGACGGTGATTACAACTGCTAGTCAAGAGTGGATGGATCAATACATGCAAGAAAGGATGGCACCGATTCAGGAATGAAAAGAGATTTATTTGAAGTATGTGCTGGCAGTGTACAGGATTGTATCAATGCACAGCTTGGCGGTGCAGACCGTGTTGAATTAAATAGTGCTTTACATCTTGGTGGATTAACACCTAGTCTTGCGATGTTAAGACTGGTAAAAGAAAAGACATCACTTAAAGTTGTCTGCATGGATAGACCTCGAGCAGCTGGCTTTTGTTATGATGATGTCGAAATAGAGACGATGTTTGAAGATGCTAGAATCTTATTGGAGAATGGAGCAGATGGAATCTCCTTTGGTTTTCTGAATTCGGATGCGACAATCAATGAAACAGAAACAAAAAAGATGGTAGAGTTAATCCATCAGTATCAAAAGGAAGCAGTGTTCCATCGTGCATTTGATTGTGTGGATGACCCTATGCATGCGATCAAACAACTAATTGATTGTGGTGTTGATCGTATCTTAACAAGCGGGTTACAACCTACTGCGATGCAGGGAGCATCAGTGCTTGAAAAATTACAGAGTGAGTTTGGGGATCGGATTGAACTACTTGCGGGTAGTGGAATCAATGCGAATAATATTAGAACGTTGAAAAGAGCAAACAGGATTACATCAATTCCATGGTAGCTGTAAGGAATGGTGTAAAGATCCCTACTACAACAGTTGGAAATGTAAGTTATGCTTATCACGAAGGTGATGACTATGATTGTGTCAGTTTGGAAAAGGTAAAAAGAATTGTACAGGAATTGAGAGGTAAGTAAAATGGAAGGCTTAGAGTTAATCTGCTTTAAAATTATTGCGTCGGTAGGAGAAGCAAGAAATTCTCTTTTGAATGCATATCGTCATGCAAAGAGAAAAAAATGTAGAAGAAGCAAAAAAGTGTATGCAGGAGGCAGAGGAGTTTTTCAATAAAGCACACCAAGCACATGCGGAGCTGATTACACAAGAAGCAAATGGTGAGAATATCAGTGTGAATTTGTTGTTGGTTCATGCGGAAGATCAGTTAATGAGTATTGAAACACTTAAGATCATCGCGGAAGAGGAGATCTTATTTGCGGAAGGATTATAAGCATGGGTAAAAATAAGCAACTAAGAAAGAAAAACAACAGAAACTACACAAAAAAATCAAAAATGCCTTTTCTTGTAAGAAGAGGATTTGCGTTTGTCATCGATTTTATTATCACAAATCGTTTGTCACTATTTGTGACGGGGAATTGTATATGGATTGATGAATAATGGAAATATTCAGATTCTCAATGGTTTTGAAGGTATCCAAACAACACAGATTCTTGTGTTATTGTTCAGTGTACTTATTGCACATGGTTTCTACTTTGTCTTTGTTCCTGCCAAGATTACAGGTGGTTCAACAATGATGCAGAAGGTAATGCAGATTAAAGTTGTCCGTGAAGATGATAAACCAGCGACAATGAAGGACTTTGCGTTACGTTACTTCGTAGGCTCCGTTTTATGTGAGGGTTTATTCTATGATGCCTTCGGAGTTATTCTAAGTGGAATCTTCTTCGGCATCTTTATGGCAGAAGATATCAGTCGTATCATTTATATCGTTAGTGCAATTAGTAGTGTCCTTTCGCTAATTATGGCATTGATGGATAAAGGGAAGTATCGGTTCTTCCATGACAAGATATCGAAGACAATCATGAAAGATGAATATGTCCCAAGCGGCAAGGTACTATAAGTTTGAGAAACTATCCCATTCTGATATGAAGAATGGGTTTTTAAATACGTAATGTATATTGCGAATACCATACTTAGTTGAAAGAGTTTGTGGCTACACATATAATCAAAATAAAGATACACAGTTATAAACGATAAGATAAATAATATTACAAGGAGAGAAAGTGATGGCTATTCCAAAGATTCGAAAAAGATAGTATATTATCTGCATTAAAATTTATAGATGAACATGGTATTCCAGACAAACACAAAAGCACACAATATGAACTTATTAGCAGCGATAATAAGAAATATCCACCAAAGTATGTAATAGCAGTAGCAAATCATATTGAAAATGGCGGAGAGATTGTAACAACTGGATATAATGCAGTTGAAGCTAAGAATTATTTTGAATCACATGGATTCAAAATTCAGACAAAACAAGAACAAACTGAAGAGGCAAAGATTAGTAGTGAGCTAAGTGAGAGTCAGGATATTGACGGGGAAAAGGGTTTTGGAAACTATAAAAATCCATATTCCAAATTACTATTAGAATCTAAAAAAATATTGTATTTAGAGGTGCACCAGGAACTGGGAAATCATACTTAGCAAAGCAAATTGCTGCAGATATTATAAGTGATGGATATACAGAACAGTACACTGAGTTGACAGATGAGCAAAAGCAACAAATAGAGTTTGTTCAATTTCATCCAAGTTATGACTATTCTGATTTTGTGGAAGGTCTGCGTCCAAAGATGAATGAGGATGGAAGTATTGGATTCGAACTGCGAGATGGAGTTTTTAAATCGTTTGTTGAAAAAGCAAGACAAAATTTTGAGAATTCACATAAACCAAAAGAAATTAGGGAGCGAGAAGCATCAGTGAATACAATCATGACTAATTTCTTTTCGAATATTAGACTAGAGGAAGATGAATTTAAAACAATTAAAGGAAGCAAATTCACTATCACTAATATTGATGACAAACGTATCTATATAGTGATTCCGGGGAACGAAACAGTCGATAAACTTAGTTTAAATATTGACGAGATACGTAGGATGCTTGAATCTGGATTGGATTTTGAAAAAGTGAGTGATATTACTAGCTTTTTTGGTAAACAGTTTGCAACACAAAATTACTCCTATGACTATGCGCTATTTAAGGCGATTAAAGCGAAAGCGCTAAATGTAACTAAAACTGATGTGGCGCCAGAAGAGTTAAAGAAATATATTTTTATTATTGATGAAATTAATCGTGGTGAAATTTCTAAAATTCTTGGGGAGCTATTCTTCTCTATCGATCCTGGGTATCGTGGGAAATCTGGCGAAGTAGCAACACAATATTCTAACATGCATGCATATCCAAATGAGAAATTTTTATATTCCTGAAAATGTCTTTATCATTGGGACAATGAATGACATTGATAGATCTGTTGATAGTTTTGATTTTTGCGATGAGAAGAAGATTTAGATTTATTGAAGTGAAAGCTGAATCGACTCAAAAATATGCTTGATCTGTTAGAAGATGTGCAACTAAGAAGAGAGGCTTTAGCAAGAATGGATAGATTAAATGAAGAGATTCTCAAAGTTGATGATTTAAATGAAAACTATCAGATTGGAGCAGCATATTTCCTTAAGCTTAAAAATATAAGCTTTGATGACTTATGGAATGATTATCTAAAAACCTTTATTACAGGATTATGTGCATGGATTATATGATGAACAAGGTATCATGAAGGCATTTGCCAAAGCATATGGATACCAGGCTTCAGATGAAGGTGATGCAGATGAAGCAATTGAAAATTAAAGATAATCAATATGAAAAGAAAGAAAGTTTTTTTCTGAAGTTGCAAGTATTGTAAAGCGTGTTGCGGATAAGACATTAGGCAATCTTCAAAATGAAGGGATTTTTGTGTTTCCTGAGTGTATGAATGACGCAAAGGATATTACAAGAGAACAGTTTATTCTTCAAAGTTATAATGATAAGTACTGTACTGGAAACGTAATGGGCTTTTCTTGGAATGGGATCGGAAAGAATTGTTATCGAATCTAGGTTTAGTGTAGGAGACAAGGATTATTTCTTTCAGTATCTATTAGAAAAAGTCTTAGATTATCCTAATTTTGTAAATCTATGTACAGATATGAATCAAGATGATATGGTTTATCACCTGTTGTTATTTTTTTATTTCCATATTATCTTAAGAGTGCAATGCGAAAAAGGTCCTTTTAAAACTTATATCTGTAAGAAATACAATGATAGAAATATAAATGGTGTAATTGATATAGCAAGACATATACGATTGAATACTCCTTTTATTGGAAATGTATCGTATAACCAAAGAGAGTATTCTTTTGATAATTATCTAATGGAACTTATCCGACATACGATTGAGTATATAAAAGGGAAATCGTATGGATATGCACTTTTGAAAAATGTCAAGGATGAAGTGAAATTGATTGTGGAATCAACACAAGGGTATTGTGCATCAGAACGAAGAACAATCATAGAAGAAAATAAAAAGAATAAACTAAGCCATGCGTATTACCACGAATACAGGAGCTTACAAAAGCTTTGTATTATGATTCTGCAAAATCAAAAACATAGGTTTGGACTTGGGAATAGGCGAATCTACGGAATCTTATTTGATGGGGCCTGGTTATGGGAAGAATATATTAATACTCTCATTGGAGAACAGTTCTATCATCCCTATGAATAAAGCTAGAAGTGGACAGCAAAAACTTTTTTTCTGATGGTTCAGGATTGATTTATCCGGATTTTATTGGAAAGAATTCTGCAAATAGAATTATAGTGGACGCAAAGTATAAACCAATAAGAAATATTGCAAGCGGCGATTATCTGCAAGTACTAGCTTATATGTTCAGATTTGATGCGAAATGGGGATATTATATTTATCCGGATATTTACAATTCAAAATGTCAAAGAATTGATGCTGAATCAAGGAGTTACATTTGAAAATAGTGTAAATCCTAGAGAAAAATATTGGTGTAAAGAAAGTTGGCTTGAGCATTCCATGCGCATGCGATAATTACCAAGAATTTGTTAATCAAATTCAAAAGAGTGAGGAAAAAGTTAAAACAGTATTTTTAAGGAAGATTTATAGTGCGTTTGATACAAATAAGGATTCAAGCAAAGATTTGCTGAGTACTATAGTAATTTATGGTTTGCTAATTGCATCTAAATTAGAAAAGCTTTTTTTGTGAAAAAAATCCATTCGCGCACAAAGGATGGGTTTTTTTATGCATGCATGTTTATATTGTATGGAAAAACAATCATAAAAATATTGGTTGTTAGA
>BNJV01001422.1_pt1 | contig 18312 bp, 25 predicted proteins | sample 8540591 | NCBI WGS metagenome assembly BNJV01 (sample SAMD00202457, study PRJDB9452) | human saliva metagenome | host: Homo sapiens
GGTTTCGCGCATGGCGAAATCATTTCCCAGGATGGTTTGTGATTTCCGCGCATGGCGAGTTATTTCCCCAGATGGTTTGGCATTTCCGCGCATGGCGAGATTATTTCCCAGATGGTTTGGAGTTTCCGCGCTTGGCGAAGTCGTTTTCCCGTAGGTTTGTTATTTCCGCGCATGGCGAAAGTTGTTTTCCCTAATGGTTTTGATATTTCCGCGCTTGGCGAGAGTTATTTCGAGATGGTTTTGCATTTCCGCGCATGGCGAAGTCATTTCTCAAAATGGTTTGTGATTTCCGCGCATGGCGAAGGTCGTTTCCCAAATGGTTTGGAGTTTCCGCGCATGGCGAAAGTCATTTCCCGAATAGTTTGATGTTTCCGCGCATGGCGAAAGTTGTTTTCCCGAGATGGTTTTTGTGCTTGCGGGCCTCCCGCAAATCACTTTTTAAAAGTTTTGGCGCTACGCTATAAAGCAAAATTCAATCAACAAAAGAATTTCTGAGAATAAAAAGAAAAGTATCAGCATAAAATAACTACATTTGCAGTCAGTGCACTTTTTGTTTTATAACATACAAGTTTATGACCAAAGATTCTGTAAAAGTAAGACTTAGAAACATTCAATCATTAAGAAAATGATAATTAATATGCAGTATTATAAGATTATAATCTCAGAGCCTTGGGACTATGTAGATTTAAAAGGAAATAATATTATAAGTGGTCAAATACTCAATATTATTAATGAAAAATCTTTGGTCTTTCAAACGAATGAAAATATTTATATTAATGGATTAACATCTATGTATTTTTCTTCTTTTCGTCACGTTATGCCCCTTTTTCAAATTAGGAATATACCTAAAACATTAACTGTAAATGGAGGAGTACTGCCACAGAATTATAGTAAAGTTTCCAACCATGAATATCTATTTGAAAAAGATAAAATTTGTATTTATTGGTGAATTATCATGCAGTGATGTCTAACTATAATTCCTTATTATATATATTCTGTACACATAACTACATCAGCGATTTAGGCTTTACTATTTTTATGGATTTACACATGTATCCAACAGAGCTGAAACTATTATACTTAAAAAGAATGTGGTATTCATTCCTCCAAAACTATAACTTTTCCGCCTATACGAAGACTGCAATCATAGCTCCCACGCAGATAAAAGGCATGAGCATTACACCTACGATGCCAATGAAATCCTACCTTAGTGGAGAACGATAGTCTTGGTACCGAACAAGGTAATAGGAATTCTAAAGATGACTTTGGAAAGAGAAGAAATGCTAATGGTTCATATAGAATAACAGAGTCTACCATCACGGTATTTGAAGGTACATTGATAGCTGACGCCAATAGAGACGATGCGAAACATAAAGGATTGACCTTAGAACAGGCTATTGGTGCTGTTGCTGGTCATGAACTTGTGCATGCTACAGATGCAAAAGAAATAAATAGGGATATCAGACATGAAATTAAGAATGGAACACCTCGAAATGATGAGAAGTCCTTCCAAATAAAGTTGAACAAGAAATTATAGAGCAATCAAAAAACTTTAAAACAAACAATAAGCATATGAAACAGAATATTATTTCACTATTTATATTCACAACTTTTTCGCAATTCCACTCTATGCACAAAGAAAAGCGCATATAAACTTTGGATATGTGCAAATTCCTGATAATATAGCATCTATTATAGATTGTGGCTATGATTGGGGGCCCAATGATGAGCATGCCAGTTCTTTTTATTCGTAATTTGCAGGACGGCAAAAGAGCATACTTTAATAAAGTGGTATATATGCTTATAGTAGCCAAATCCACACCATCCGCGCAAACTCTTCATCTATCACAATAAAAAAACTATTTATCTTTAAGAGTTATGGTGCATTCGATCCACAAGAAGTCATAAAGATATGTAACTTTTTATCAGAAAGTAAGATACCAGATTCTCTTGCTATCAAATATCTAAAGGTGATTTATAAATACTTAAAAGAAGAAGAAGGACAAACTTATGGGAGCTATATTAGACCAACAAATGAGAAAGCGAACATATGCGTAGAATGAAGCTATTTCACTGCAACCCAGTTAAATCGCATTATCGCTGTGTATCATTCCAATGGCAAGTTCACGACCTCTTGGGACATAAGCTCAAAGTGAATCACCCCGATGCGGGAGAGTGACCTGCACCTACGATGCGGCAGGCAATCTCCTGACCAAGCTCACAGCAGAACTCAAAAAGAGAATTTCGGCTGATGCCCCCATCACTACACCTACGACTACGAACGATTAAGCGAAGTGCTCTATCCCAGAACCTTTTTCAACCGCGTTACCTACACCTATGGCAAACCGGGAGAGAAGTACAACCGTGCAGGCAGACTTGTGCTTGTAGAAGATGCTTCGGGTGGTGAAGCCTATTATTACGGCAACCAAGGCGAAGTGGTAAAAACAGTTCGTTCGGTGATGGTCAGCACTGCTGATGTGCGTACCTATGTCTATGGTGCTACCTACGACAGCTGGAACCGTGTGCACCATGAGCTTATCCCGACGGAGAGGTCGTAACCTATGCCTACAACGCCGCAGGACAAATTGCGAGTGTCAAATCCAATAAACAAGGAAAGGAAGAAACCATCGTTGAAAAGGTAGGCTATGACAAAGACGGACACACACGTCTACCAAGTTGAAACAGCACAGAGACCACCTACACCTACGACAAACAACGTGAACGCTTGCAAGAAATGAATCTCACGGCGGCGGGAACATCCATCATGCACAACAAATACCAGTATGATGCGGTGGATAATATCTTAGGAATCACCAATGTTGTAGACCCGACGCGGGGCAATACTAATGGCGATAAAAAGCTTGGTGGCGCATTCAAGCATAGCTATGCTTACGACGATTTCGACTCGTTTGGTATATGCCAGTGGTAAGGCGAAGCAGGCAAGTTACAGCATAGCAGATGACTTTTTGGACGCATGAGCGAACCGCTTACCAAGGGTGCAAAAGGTGGACTCCACAAAGATGGCACAGTCTTACGACTTCACCTATAAGTACGAGGACAGCAACCATCCCACGGCTCCCACGCAGATGGGGCATGAGCATTACACCTATGATGCCAATGGAAATCCCTACCTTAGTGGAGAACGATAGTCTTGAGTACCGAACGGAGAATGTATTGGGATGAGGATAACCGATTGATGGTATTGTCGGACAACATGCAAGACCAGTCGATATACCTACTAATGCTGCCGGCAGGCGTATCATCAAGAGTCACGGCGATTTGGAAGGCGTATATATCAATGGTGCACCAGCGAAAGTCACGTTCCATGAAACGGAGGAGTTACACCATTTATCCCTGCTCCGATAATCACTGTGACAAAGAACCGCTTCACCAAGCATTACTTTATTGGCGATAAACGATGTAGCAAAAGTAAACTCGGTGTAGGCAAGTTCAGCAATGTTTATGGCATCAGCGGCAACAACGTTACGGCTGGACAGAAAGATTATGCCGCCCGCATGATGCAGATAGAGAAACAGCGTGAGGGTATTATAAGTCGCTCGGCACACCACCGGAGTACCAACAATGAAAGGAGCAACGGCCGATCCCAGACAACACCGGTCGTGGTTATAACAACATTATCGGGGACTTGGGCGACCACTCCGTGCCCCGAAGGTTGGGTGCAACGACCGAAGTTCAACGAAAAGGGAGATGTTCCCAGCCCGCCCATTCAATGGCAGAAACCCGAAGATCCTGATAATGCCCAGCCGGGGCTATGGTTATCTCCCCACAGACACCACCAACACCGAGGATATCTTTCTTCTATCACAGTGACCACCTCGGCTCAACATCTATATTACTGATGCCAAAGCCAATATCACCCAGTTCGATGCTTATCTGCCCTATGGCGAGCTTTTTGGTTGACGAGGCATTCATCTTCAGAAGAAATGCCGTATAAGTTTAATGGCAAAGGAACTCGACCAAGAGACGGGACTGTATTATTATGGGGCGAGGTATATGAACCCTGTAACGAGTCTGTGGTATGGGGTGAATCCGATGGCAGAAAAATACATGACTATAGGGGCATATGTATATTGTGTAAGCAATCCTATAAGATTTTAGATCTCATTGGTAAAAGAGCCTGGAGATTTCTTTTGAGGTATGGATCTTGCAGCAATAGATTTTGGTAAATATTATAACGCATCTTCAATCAAAGAAAATAGAAGAATATGCAACTTTTATATATGAGACAAAGGATAGATGAGAAATATTGCCTACTCTTATAATACCCTTCAAAAAGGAACACAGGCTTCATCAAACCTAGTACGGGCCGGATTACCTAAAGATGCAATAGTAAGGGCCATCGCACATACACATGGAAGGATTTGGCAAATTATGATATTGAAAATTTCTTCAACAGATATAGTGGCTTATAAATCTTTAGATGGTTATGTAGTAACTCCGAAAGGAGGCTAAAACACTATAATCACATAACTAAAAACATAAAATATAGTTGCAACAAAAGACTCCATATTCTCTTAAAAAGGGAATAATGGTCGAACAAAAGTAATTGGTAATGTGTATTATCATAAAAAGGTTTTAAGACTGCTACAGAGACGTCAAGTAGCTTGGTATAAAAATAAGATGAAAGAGTCTTGGTATGATAGACACATATCATCAACTTTACATCCAATAGAAAAAGTATCAAAACAGTGAAAGTAATCAAATTTCTATTGGTTTTTGTATTAATCATAACTTCTTTCCTATCAGGGTATATGATTCATAAATCTCAGGACAGTTATAATATTAGTGATTTTAAGGAAATACAGAATGAAGTTAAAACCATACAAGAAGATACTGTGTTGTCTTATATAAAAATTACAGACGATCGGATTCCTCATAATGCTGCTTTCTTGCCTAAAGGAAATATTATCTCAACAGAAGAGACTGCTGCTCAGTTCAGTTATGTTAATAGCAAAGGCATTATATGGGAGAGAAATATATAGGCAAATGCCTTTAAATATATAGAGAAGAAAGATGTATAGGGATATTACTGGCTCTGTGAATTCTTTGCAAGGTGGAGGATTTTATATGGAAGTAAGTAAGGTCAATGGAGCAATACTTAAGTTAGGACATTATAAATAGAATAGTCTATATCTACAATAGGCTGTGTGCTCTTCTGCAAGAGTGGAACCTTACGGCATGAGCACGGCGATGATGACCAACAAGTTTCAATACAATGCGATGGATAATATCTTAGGAATCACCAATGCCGTAGACCCGACGCGAGGCAATACTAATGGCAATAAAAAAGCTTGGTGGCGCATTCAAGCATAGCTATGCTTACGACGATTTAAACCGTTTGGTATATGCCAGTGGTAAGGCCAAGCAGGCAAGTTACAGCATGCAGATGACTTTTGGACGCATGAGCGAACCGCTTACCAAGGTACAAAAGGTGGACTCTACAAAGACAGCACAGTCTTACGACTTCACCTATAAGTACGAGGACAGCAACCACCCACCGCTCCCACGCAGATAGGGCATGAGCATTACACCTACGATGCCAATGGTAAATCCTACCTTAGTGGAGAACGATAGTCTTGGTACCGAACGGAGAATGTATTGGGACGAGGATAACCGACTGATGGTATTGTCGGATAATGGCAAGACAAGCCGATACACCTACAATGCCGCCGGCGAGCATATCATCAAGAGCCACGGCGACCTTGAAGGCGTATATGTCAACGGTGCTCCGCAGGAATCGCCCTGGCTATCGCCGACTTCAGGCTACGCCTCAGCCAAAACAAGGCAAGCGCGTTGCATTCGGCTTGCACTGAAGTTCCACGAGACGGAGGATTACACGATTTATCCCGCCCCGATTATCACTGTAACGAAGAATCGCTTCACCAAGCATTACTTTATCGGTGATAAACGAATTGCCTCCAAATTAGGAACAGGTAGGTTCAACAATGTCTATGGCATCAGTGGCAACAATGTCACGGCAGGTCAGAAAGACTACGCTGCGCGTATGCTGGAAATAGAGAAACAGCGCGAGGAGTATTATAAGTCGCTCGGTACACCCTCCGGGTGTTCCACGATGAAGGGACGCAACGGCCGATCCCAGACAACATCGGTCGCGGTTATAACGAGATTATCGAGGGACTTGGGCGACCACTCCGTGCCCGAAGGTTGGGTGCAACGACCGAAGTTCAATGAAAAGGGAGATGTTCCAGGGCCGCCCATCCAATGGCAGAAGCCGAAGACCGGATAATGCCCAACCTGGCTATGGTTATATCCCAACAGATACCACCAACACCGAGGACATTTTTTCTTCTATCACTCCGACCACCTCGGCAGCACAAGTTATATCACCGACAAAGACGCCAACATCACCCAGTTTGACGCCTATCTGCCCTACGGCGAGTTGTTGGTAGACGAGCACTCCTCATCAGAAGACATGCCGTATAAATTCAACGGCAAGGAATTGGACGAGAAACAGGGGTACTATATTATTATGGTGCAGATACATGGACCCCTGTTACAAGTTTGTGGTATGGAATGAGATCCTTTAACTGAGAAATATGCTTCTGTTAGTGGTTATGTCTATTGTATCGGAAATCCGATCAAGTTTATTGATCCAGATGGAAAAAAAGTATATCAAGGAAATATGATTGTTATTTATTATGAAAAGGGCAAATTGACTGTGTCTCCAAAAGCCAACGAGAATACAAAGGCTCTTTTTAATGGAATGATGAAAACAGAGACCGGTAGGAAACAACTTGCATTATTAGTAAATTCTCCAACAAAAATACATTTAATATATAGCCATAGGAATACAGAAACAAAAAAACGACAACGACATATGCTGAGACTCAGCAAGCAACTGCTGATGGAAGTAGTATAAGACTGAAAAATAATCGTTATAGTTCCACATGGGCAAAAAAATAACTTTTTCGTTGATATGATAGAAAAATCTACAAAAGAAGAAGGAAATGCAAATTTTTGGTTTAAGTTTAGAGGAGGCATTAGGAGCGGAGGCTAGCCATGAATCTGTTCATGCAGCAGATCCCGTTGAAGTTGATCAGGATATTCGATCAAGTCAGCCCCAAGCAAAAAAAGTTCCTTCCTCTACATATGAGAAAAAGCAAGCAAACGGAAACAAAAAAATATCGAGATGAATTAAGTAAACAAAAAAACAAAGCAGAAACACCAAAAAGATGAAAAAAATAGATTTTTGTATATTATTTGTGGTACTTTTTTATGGTATTGCAGATTGGTGGTCAAAATTCCGAGATCACTATTACTTTACCTGATAGAATTGCTATTAAGGTTTGTAAGGAATTTAAAGTTAGAGTTAGGAGTAAAACCATCATAGGAAAGCTTTCTCAAATTAAGAGAGGAACATATGATGGCGTATACTCTTTTTCGAGTTAAGTTTTTCAGCCGCATTACCCAACAAAACTTTTTGTTATAAATGGTGGAGAAGTTCATGTTTTTCAAAATTTAGGATTTGAAAATTCCGTAAATGTTATAAATGAAGTATGTAGTTATCTATCAGATAATAATTGTAATCGACGGTTTATAGAAATGGCATTGATAGGTTTATATAAATATGTCTATGGAGAATATGGATTGAACTATGGGACAAATGTCTATTATAAATATATACCAGATTTCAATAATGATAGTGAAAAGAATACTTTTTATCCTATCAAGAGTTAAAAATATAAAGAATATTGAGGAAGAGGCTTTGCAATTATCAAATGAAAGAAACCTCTTATCTCATGCTATATGTAGATTATATTAAGAAAGAAAATGAATAGCGAAGAAGCTATTATACTATTAAAATATGTCATAGATGGAACAGGAGTAAAAAAATCTAGATACTCCCAAAGCAGATACGAGCAGTGGTAGACTTTGGACAAAAGAAAGTAAATTGATATATCGATATGACAGATCGGGAGTTAATGCAGTGTTCCCCTATCTCAATTGTAAAATAAGGTTTTACAATGTTTAAAAATATTACATATGTCATATTTTTGTGCTTCTGTATATCTGCAAAAGCACAAAAATTGAACAAAAGAAGATTTATATGCAGACGCTATATGCAGATTGCATAAAAATTCAGATTACAAGCTTCATATTTAAATTCTTCTGATACTCTTTTATATTATTCCTAATGACAGAAACATTAAGATATAAATATGATTTCTAATGACTTTCCACAGCTCAAAATAGGGGAGCTCTCCTATATATATTAAATACAATGGAGTTTCATAGTAAAAAGTATGTGTACTCTTTTAATATATGTCAGTTAATACAAGAGTCTAATACCAAACGCCGAATAGTTTTCATCTGGATGTTTCATCTTTTTATTATAAAAGTAAAAAGGTAGGTATTATTACTATAGTTATAAAGATTATGGGATTTAGTCCATAATAATATCTAGTTTAATATAAATGGCAGCTTATTATGTTAAAACGCTTTCCGATAACCTCGGTTATGTAACCTGGATATATTATCCAGCAATAGGGAACTTTTAAACTGTAATCCCATGTTCAACAATGTATTATCAATCATATCTGTTTATGGCATACGTGTTTGCTGTAACCAGATTAAATACGATTACGGAAGATTAGTAGGCATCAGCTATCTTGACCATTCAGAGAACGATATGAAGTACCACTACGGCGCCACTTACGACAGCTGGAACCGCGTGCGCACGATGACCTATCCCGACGGCGAAGTGGTTACTTATCACTACAATGCGGCAGGGCAAATCGCGAGTGTCAAGTCCAACAAACAAGGAAAGGAAGAAACCATCGTAGAAAAGGTGGGCTATGACAAGGATGGACACACCGTCTATACTAAGCTGGGCAACGGCACGGAGACAACCTACACCTACGACAAGCAGCGTGAACGCTTACAAGAAATGAATCTCACGGCAGCAGGTACGGCGATTATGACCAACAAGTACCAATACGATGCTGTGGATAATATCTTAGGCATTGTCAATGCCGTAGACCCGACACAGGTCAATAGTAATAACAACAATAGTAATAACAATAGCAGCAATGCGAAACTTGGCGGTGCTTTCAACCACACTTACGCTTACGACGACCTTAACCGCCTGATAAAGGGCCAACGGTGAAGCGAAGGGTGCGAAGTATGAGATGACAATGACCTTCGGACGGATGAGCGAACCGCTCACCAAGGTGCAGAAAGTTGACTCCACAAAGACGGCGCAGTCTTACGACTTCACCTATCAGTACGAGGACAGCAATCATCCCACGGCTCCCACGCAGATTGGGCATGAGCATTATACTTACGATGCCAATGGTAATCCCACGCTGGTGGAGAACGACAGCCTGAACACCGAGCGGCGCATGTATTGGGACGAGGACAACCGCCTGATGGTATTGTCGGACAACGGTAAGACCAGCCGATACACGTACAATGCCGCCGGCGAGCATGTCGTCAAGAGCCACGGCGACCTCGAAGGCGTGTATGTAAATGGTGCGCCACAGGGAATCGCACTGTCGCGACTTCAGGCTACGCCTCAGCAAACAAAGCAAGCTGCGTTGCATTCGGCACTGAGTTCCACGGAGGACACATCTATCCCGCCCCGATTATCACCGTAACGAAGAACCGCTTTTACCAAGCATTACTTCGTCGGCGACAAACGCATTGACTCCAAACTGGGAACAGGCAAGTTCAGCAATGTCTACGGCATCAGCAGCAACAACGTTACGGCAGGCCAGAAAGACTATGCCGCCCGCATGCTGCAGATAGAGAAGCAGCGCGAGGAGTACTACCGCAAGCTGGGCACACCTCCCGGTGTTCCTACGATGAAGGGTGCAACGGCCGACCCCGACAACACCGGGTTATGGCTACAACACCATCATCGGTGAGCTGGGCGACCACTCTGTGCCCGAAGGTTGGGTGCAACGTCCGAAGTTCAACGACAAGGGAGATGTCCCCGGTCCACCCATCCAATGGCAGAAGCCCGAAGACCCAGACAATGCGCAGCCAGGGTATGGCTATGTCCCCACAGACACGACCAACACCGAGGAAATCTTCTTCTATCATAGTGACCACCTCGGCAGCACCTCTTACATCACCGACGCCAAGGCCAACATCACCCAGTTCGATGCTTACCTGCCCTACGGCGAACTGCTCGAAGATGAACACAGCAGCAGCGAGGACATGCCGTATAAATTCAATGGCAAGGAACTCGACCAAGAAACTGGCTTGTACTACTATGGGGCGAGGTACATGAATCCGGTAACGAGTTTGTGGTATGGGGTGGATGCAATGATTGAATTAAAACCAGATGTTGCAAGTTATCTTATTTGTTTAGGTAATCGATAACTCTTCTGGATCCTGATGGAAATTGGGAGAGGAATGCTGGTGGTAATCTTGTTGCTCAAAAAGGTGATGACGCTAAAACATATGCACAATATGTTGGAATATCTAATGATGAAAGCTTTGTCTATACTAAAAAAATAATGGAGTTACAGTTAATGAAAATGGAATTTTAAGCCTAAAAGTAGGTGATGTTATAGAAAAATCCAAATTTTTCTACAAGATGTTATTGTTTTAGGGAAGAATGGAAACAAGCAAGGTAAGAGTAACTCTTCTATTACAATGTATAATGAGTTTTATCATCTTAATATAGGAGCAGCTATTAAGGTGTTGAATAAAAATACAGGGATAAAATATAATGATAAAGGTGAGAATGTTGGTATCAAAGATGAAACTCAAAGTATTGGAAGGTGTGCAATGTATGTTAGAAAAGCTTTGAATGCAGGTGGCTTTGATACTACAGGAAATCCGCTTTATGCAGCAAATTATGGTAATTTATTAAAAAAATAGAGGTTGGTCTGTTGTTTCTAAAGATAATTACAAACCCGAGAATAGGAGACATCATTGTTATTAACAGTTTTGTAGGACGCCATAAACGACACCCGTCTGGTCATATACAAATGTACAATGGAACACAATGGGTATCGGATTTAAACAACGTACACTTATGCCGGGAGAAGATTATAGAATATCCAATCCTGGTTATGTAATATATAGATTTAATAAAAAAAGATGATTAAAATGAAACTTAGAATTTGTACAATAATCCTACCATTAAGCATAAGCTTAATAAGTTGTACTAATGTTAAAAGGAAAAAAACGAAAAATGGTAAACATTGAAGCCGAAAATTATTATGACACCACTTTTTCAAAACATATAGTAAAAATAAATTATTGAAAGATACTCTTAAAACGGAGGATGTCATTTCTTTTTATAAAAATTCATGCAAAGTTATATTCTTGGAGGTTCGTTAAAATAGAAGAGATGAGGCTTGCAATGTCTTGCCTAACCACAGAATTTATCCAAAAATTAGAAAAACTATATTTAGAAGAATATGATTGTGAAAATGGTGGCTATCTTGCAGAATGGGTATTTGTTACTGGGGGAATGATGCAAATCTAGAAGTTGATATTCAAAACATGAAGATGATACCTTTAGGTGGTAATTGGTATAAGATAATGTTTGGTAAGCAACAAAAAGAATTCATATAAAAGTAAAAAATAATAAAACAACGAAATAAATATAAAATTTGTGATATTATAAATAATAATACAATATAACAGTATTTGTGTTTATTGGCTATTCTTGGATATGGAAAATAAACTCAGTGTAAGCAATTCTGCAATATCTGTGGCATCAGTGGCAACAACGTTACGGCAGGACAGAAAGACTATGCCACTCGCATGATGCAGATAGAGAAGCAGCGTGAGGGTATTACAAGTCGCTCGGTACACCTCCGGGTGTTCCCACGATGAAGGGTGCCACGGCAGATCCCGACATAGCACCAGTCGCGGTTATAACGAGATTATCGGGAGATTTGGGCGACCATTCTGTGCCTGAAGGTTGGGGGCAACGACCGAAGTTCAATGAAAAGGGAGATGTTCCCCGGCCCGCCCATTCAATGGCAGAAAGCCCGAAGATCCGATAATGTCAACCGGGTTATGGTTATGTATCTCCCATCGGATACCACCAATATTGAAGATATTTTCTTCTATTACTCCGACCACCTCGGCTCAACATCATATATCACCGACGCCAAGGCAAACATCACGCTGTTCGATGTGTATCTGCCATATGGAGAACTCTTAGTTGACGAGCATTCGTCAAGTGAGGACATGCCGTATAAGTTTAATGGCAAGGAACTCGACCAAGAGACGGGACTATATTATTATGGGGCGAGATATATGAATCAGTTACATCATTGTGATATGGAGTAGACCCGTTGGCAGGAAAAATATGCCAATAATTCACCCTATGTATGTTAGCAATGACAATCCAATAAGACTTATTGATCCCAATGGTAAGGGCTCCTGGTGATTTCTTTTTATCAATAGAAAAAGGCTGCTGTGGATTTTGGACTTTTTACAATGATAATTCTATACGAGAAGATATTGAATACGGCTCTTCTATTTATCAAGTACGAAACTCAAATGAGCAGTTAGGATATACATATACAATCGCAGAGAGAGGTAGTAAACATGGAGTTACACCAAGTCGCCCAAATCTGTTTCGCAAGGTAGTTGCTGATATTCATACCCATGGGGCGTGGTCTAATGGCGAGTATAAAGATAATGAATTCTCAGGAATAAGGGATAAGAAAAGGTAATTTTAGCTTACATCAGATAAGCTACAGAAAGTAGATACACAGAATGGAGATATTGGTGACTCTAATAGAACCCAGCTAACATCTTTTCTTGTTACGCCAAATGGTTCTTTACAATCATATGATCCAAAGACAGGAAAAATAAAAGTACTTAGTAATACATATGCCAAGTGATTATAGAGATCCTGACAGGATGAATTCAGTATCAAGTTATATGAAAAACATCCCGTATCAATCATGAAAAGAGGCATCACAGGAGCTCAAGGGAAGTATAAATATAATTGATAGATAATGAGGAAAGAATATGTTTTGCATTGATATGTAGCAATACTATGTTTCCTTGGAGGAAATTATTATAGCATCTATAATCATAAAAGAACTAACTCATTTGTTAACAAAGAGACGGCAATAGAAAAGGAGCCTAAAGGTCTGTTTCAGGGTATAAATCTCCCCGATTCGAAAAATTTTTGAAAATACAGGAAACAGGTTTAAAAGAGGTATTATACCCGATGCTGAAACAGCATGTAAAAGTGGCCATTCGCATTATTAAAGCAGATGTATAGAGCAACAGTTAAACTCTGAATTGCCACTTCAAATAACACTTATCAATGATAAATACTGGACGATAGAAGGGACATTACATACGGCAAAGGAGGTGTTGTATTTACTGACCATTAATAAGAATAATGGATGTATGATAAATTTGATGCATGGTGAATAATATCATGTTTTATTATGATTACTTAGGAAATATAACAAAAATTGGAAAAGCAAATTTCTAAGAAATTGGAACGATATGATAAAGAGTCAAAGATATAAACCAGTTATTGAAGACTAAGAGCATCATATTCCTGCCAATCATTATTGGAATAGTGTGTCTTGTCATTTACATTACACACCTATAAAAAAATGAAAGAACTTTTGCAAAAGAATTAATCTGATTTTAGCAAATTGGAATCTCTGTCTATCCCCAAAAATATTGCAGAAGTGGAATATCTACATTATATACCTATTGAAAAACCACTCTACTTTTGCCCCCTTTGGGCCAAATAGGGATTTTGCTCCTATTGGTCACAATATTATTGCCCTTTTGAAGTCCTGGTGCAGGGGTCAAAGCTGGAGTGCCCTTTCCAGTTTATAATGGTATAGCCTATTGGACTGCCATGCCTGTGAAAGTAGATGAAAATTATTATTTTAGTGCGCAATATGGAGGGGCAACTACATTTAATCAAGCTATATCTTTCGGCTACAATATTCGCCCTGTAGCAGATAGGTAAGACTAAGAAGTCTATTTTTAATTCTTGATTTGTTAATTCTTATAGCCTCTTATGGGATGTGTTCCATAAGAGGCTTTGAGTTCTAGAACACCTATTCTATGCATTTGTTTGCATAGATTTTCTAAATTCTATTGCAGGTTTTTAATTGTTTGTCTGTTAATTTGATTTCAACCATTATTCCTTTGTGAACCCTGTGTTTTTGATAGACCTTCAAGGCAATTGGTTATGATGTTTAATTAGTTCTTATTTAATTCCAGTTATTATTGATTTCGTCTATCTGGGGAAAAATAAAATGATTTTGCGGGCCTCCCGCAACTCCCTTCCCGAAAGGTTTGTTATTTCCGCGCTTGTCGAAAGTTGTTTCCCGAATGGTTTGGCGTTTCCGCGCATGGCGAAAGTCGTTTCCCAGATGGTTTGTGATTTCCGCGCATGGCGAGAGTCATTTCCCAGATGGTTTGATGTTTCGCGCATGGCGAAAGTCGTTTTCCCGAATGGTTTGGATTTTCCGCGCATGGCGAAAGTCGTTTCCCGAATGGTTTGGCATTTCCGCGCATGGCGAAAGTTATTTCCCAGAATGGTTTGGCATTTCCGCGCATGGCGAAAGTCATTTCCCGAATGGTTTGGCATTTCCGCGCATGGCGAAAGTCGTTTCCCAGAATCGTTTTGAAGCTTTCGCCGTACGCTGGAAACATTTGTGAGAGTTAGGTACGTGTGTTGCAGTTTGTCTCTGATTCCCTATAATATTTCTTGCTTTATAATGGCATCCGTTTATTTGTTAGAAGACTTTTTATGAGCATGGATAGTACCAAACGATGAACCATGAGGCGATGGAAAGGATGAGGGAGAGAGGCGTGAGATAATTATTGAGTATTTCGTTGTTGTGTTTGAAAAGATTGAAAATGCCATGCAGGCAGGCGCATAAGATGAGCGCGTGTGTCGTGTACGCCACTGGTCTAAAGACCCCATGAGCCAATAAAAGAATAGCAAAGAAGATGAGTCCATGCATACCTAATGGGAAATTGATATGCCAAATGAACCAGAATGTGGTGATAATGTATGACTCGTTTTAATTGATTCAACTTTGAAAATTCACCTGTCAGATAGCCACGCCAGCCCACTTCTTCAAAGAAGGCATAAAGTGTGCAGCCCAAAAATAACAATGTTGTTTTCAGTCCATTCGCTCTATCGAAAATGAGAAATAAGACTATGGGAAAGGTAAGACAAAAGACACTGCGTCGCCATGATTTTCACAGCGATGGTGCAAGTCCATTTCCTTTTGAAACAACAGGTCACGATAACTGCACCTAAGGCTGGGCCAATACCTTCAGCAAAGTTGTAACCATATCGTGTGTTTACTCCTTCAACTATTGTGGGTAATATGCAAACGGAGACAATTCTCCAAGCAACAGCAACGAGATAGAAAATGAAAAAGGGGTAAGTAGGCCTCTATCTTTATGGGTTTGTTTCTCTTTGTTGTATTCATATTCAATGGTATATGGTTTTAGATTTGCTGTAAAGGTACGATTTATTTTTCTTTATGCAAGATGATTCATATATAGTTTTTCAAAAATTCTCTCCTTTTTATAAGAATATTAGATTTCTTTTTGTAATATTGTTGATACTAACAAGTAATTCTTATATATTTGCTAAATATTAAACATGGAGTAGTAATGATTTGTAAGCTAATAGAATACCAAATTTAGTATGAATTCCTCCATAAAAGATAGTAAATCCACGTTAAATAAAATCTTGGTGCTACGATATATAAGGTGATATAAAGCTTCCTGATAGGGTGAAGGTTTTATCGCATATCTTAAGAAAACAACGCTGTCCGTTTGCTTGCTTTAATCACCTAAAATCATTATTTGGGTGAGTCTTGAGTCTGTTTGCATTGCTGTCTGTGATTAATCTTGTTTCTACCGGCAAGAAGTGGTGAAATAATGCTATTTTATGTTCTTGAGAATGCCTGATTTGGTATTGTGATTTGATTCTTTTTAAGGCTCAATTTGACTGAATTTGGTGAGTAAAATGAGGCGCTTTTTCTACTAATCAGAAACAGAATGAGATGTTATTTAAGTTTTATGAACAAAAAGTTTGGTGAAATCATTTCTTTTAATTTATTTTTGTAAGCGTAATTGATTGCCTTATCTTGTTTGAGCTTTTAATTTAATACTATAAAAAGTTGGAATTATTTTATTGCATCTTTCATGGTGAGTGATTCTACGAGAAAATATCTAAGATTTTATACTATAGAGATTATCAACATTTACTTTGGCTTGTCTTTTCATGTGCTCACTGCGGGAGTGTCTGCCCAAGTGTCACAACGTTATACCGATAAGGTTGCAAGTGATGCCACAACTTTTTGTGAGTAAGCGTCACCTCATGGCCGAACGGCTTTTCAAGTCAAAAGCAATGAGAAAGAAATTAAGCGCGTTAAAGCTATATTGAAGGGCAATCCACGACTTGCTTGGATGTTTGAGAACTGTTATCCGAATACACTTGAAACGACCGTTCATTATCGGGTGAAGGATGGAGACGACGATACGTTTTGTCTATACAGGGGATATTCCCGCCATGTGGCAACGCGATTCAGGGAGCTCAGGTGGTGGCCTTATGTGCGTTTGGTCAATGAAGATTCTCAGCTGAAGAAAAATGCTTCGGGGTGTTATTCTCAGGAGTTTTAAGAATACAAATATCGATAGATACAGTCTTTCAATGATGGTTTCTTCCTTTCCTTGTTTTGTTGGACCAGCCTCGCGATTTGCCCTGCCGCATTGTAGTGATAAGTAGCCACTTCGCCGTCAGGATAGGTCATCGTGCATGCCGCGGTTCCAGCTGTCATGGTAACCGTGATGGTGCGCCATATCGTTCTCTGAATAGTCAGATAGCTGATGCCTACTAATCTTCCGTAATCGTATTTTAATCTGGTTGCAACAATCACGTATGCCATAAACAGATATGATTGATAATAAATTGCCGAACATGGGATTACAGTTTAAAGTTCCCATTATGGATAATATATCCAGGTTACATAACCGAGGTTATCAGGCGCGTTTTAACCAATAAGCTGCCATTTATATTAAACTAGATATTATTATACAAATCCCATAATCTTTATAACTATAGTAATAATACCTACCTTTTTACTTTATAATAAAGATAGGTATCAGATGAAACTATTCGTGGTATTAGACTCTTGTGATAACGGCATATATTAAAGTACACACATACTTTTTTATGAAACTCCATTGTATTTAATATATATATATGGGCTTTCCCTATTTTGAATGAAGGTGTTAGAAATCATATTTATTTTTTATCTTAATGTTTCTGTCATTGAATAATATAAAGAGTATCAGAAGAATTTAAATATAGGCTTGTAACTGAATTTTATACAATCTGCATATAAGCGTCTGCATATCAATGCTAACTGTTCAATTTTATTGCTTTTGCAGATATACAGGAAGCACCATGCTGTTATATCATAATGCTGACATTGGCGAAACCTTATTTTACAATTGAGATAGAACACTACATTAACTCCCGATCTGTCATATCGATATGTCAATTTGCTTTCTTTGTCCAAGTCTACCACTGCTCGTATCTGCTTTAGGAGTATCTAGATTTTTTACTCCTGTTCCATCTATGACATATTTAATAATTATAATAGCTTCTTCGCTATTCATTTCTCTTCTTAATATAAATCTTACAATAGCATGGGATAAAGAGGTTTCTTTCATTTGATAATTGCAAAGCCTCTTCCTCAATATTAACTATGTTTTTAACTCTTGATAGGATCATGTTCTTTTCCTCATTATTGAAATCTAATTATATATTTATAATAGACGTTGTCCCATAGTCTAATCCATATTCTCCATAGACATATTTATATAAACCTAGTACATTTCTATAAACCGTCGATTACAATTATTATCGATGGGCATACATACTTCATTATAGCATTTACGGGTCAAATCCTAAATTTTGAAAACATGAACTTCTCCACCATTTATAACAAAAGTTTTGTTGGGTAATGCGGCTGAAAACTTAACCGAAGAGTATACGCCATCATGTTCCTCTCTTAATTTGAGAAAGCTTTCTATGATGGTTTCTCTAACTCTAACTTTAGAATTCCCTTACAAATTATAATAGCAATTCTATCCAGGTAAAGTAATGAAGTGATCTCGGAATTTTGACCACCAATCACCAATACCATAAAGTACCACAAATAATATACAAAATCTATTTTCATCTTTGGTGTTTCTGCTTGTTTGTTTACTTAATTCATCTCGTATTTTGTTCCGTTGCCTTGCTTTTTCTCATATGTGAAGGAACAGCAATACGTAACT
>BNJV01001822.1_pt1 | contig 18310 bp, 28 predicted proteins | sample 8540591 | NCBI WGS metagenome assembly BNJV01 (sample SAMD00202457, study PRJDB9452) | human saliva metagenome | host: Homo sapiens
AGTAAAAGTAACCTGGTCACCCGCTTGGAAAATTACACGGATCAGCCGGTATGGGCGCATCGCCCCTTGGGCTTTCCCCACGATAAAAAGTTCTTCTTCCTGAATACAGAGAAGAAGATTTTTATCCTTGATTCCCCTAAAAAACAGGTCCCAGTATTACTGGAAAGACCTGTTTTGTTTTCTATTCATCTTGTTTTTTCAATACAAGCGCACTTCCTGCACCCGCAAAGGCTAAACCTGCCACAAGAAGGCCAGTACTGATGACTTCTCCGGTAGAAGGAAGTCCTTTTTTCGGTTCTTCTTTTGGTTTTTCACCTGGAACAGATGTTTTTCGGTTTTTTTCCATTGAAGGTGGCGGTGTATTTCCTTTTGGAGGCGTATTTGGAGTCTTTTCATTTGTGAAAAGTCCCTTGTCCACTACAAGATCTGCCGCTCTATTAAAGTCACTTGCTGCAACCTTAATCGTATCTGTTGAAAGTTGATAACCGATTGGTGCTGTGAGTTCCTTGATCACATAGTCCTTAGTTGCAAGACCTACGAAGCGAACCAAACCAGTGGTGTCTGAGGTAGCCGTTGCTTGACCTTCCCCGTATGGATTGGCAACTGGGGTCACGCCATCTGCCTCAAAGAGACCGAAGACTGCACCAGCCAAAGCTTTCCCACGACTATCAACCTTGTGCAATTGAATCGAATAGAGTTTTGTTTTTGGTTTATCCACTGTTGGTGGTGTTGGCGGAATTTCAGTGAATGGTTTATTGACCACATTTCCCTTTATCCACTACAAGATCTGTCTGCAGATCAAAAATCGCTGGTCGCTACCGTAATAGCATCCTTCGCGATTTGATAGCCTGCAGGTGCTGTCAGTTCCTTGATTACATAATCTTTGGCTTCAAAGCCGATAAAGCGAACCAAACCATTAGCATCTGAGGTGGCTGTTGCTTGACCTTCCCCGTATGGGTTGGCAACTGGAGTGACACCGTCTGCCCTCAAAGAGACCAAAGACTGCGCCAGCTAGAGCAGCTCCCTTGTCATCAACTTTATGCAATTGAATCGAATAGAGTTTTGTTTTTGGTTTATCCACTGTTGGTGGTGTTGGCGGAATTTCAGTGAATGGTTTATTGACCACATTTCCCTTATCCATTACAAGGTCTGTCGCGATATCGAAATCGCTGGTTGCTACATTGATCGTGTCTGTTGAACGTTGATAACCTGCAGGTGCTGTCAATTCCTTGATCACATAGTCTTTGGCTTCAAAGCCGATAAAAGCGAACCAAACCAGCCTCATCTGAGGTGGCCCTTGCTTGACCTTCACCATATGGGTTAGCAACTGGAGTCACGCCGTCTGCCTCAAAGAGACCAAAGACTGCGCCGGCTAGAAGCGGCTCCCTTGTCATCGACCTTATGCAATTGAATCGAATAGAGCTTCAATTCCGAGTTGTCCACTGTTGGTGGTGTCGGCGGAATTTCGGTGGTAACAACTTTGTTAACAAAATTTTGCTTCTCTCCATCGATGGCCACTTGGGCTTGTAATTGGCCAGATGCATCTTTTGTGACCGTCACTGTTACCTTCACTTCTTCTGCATCATACTGGACTTTTTCGTCAGTTCCCTTGACTTCTGAGACGGTAAAATGATAGGTTCCTTCTTTGGTAAAGCCTAGGTTTTTAAAAAGGTAACCTTACCGTTTTTTTATTTTTAACGGTCTTAAGGACTTTCCCCTTCTTATCTTTTTAATTCAAAACTGAATTGACCGTCCTTGAGTTCTCCACCCAGGAGTTGTTTCTCAAGCTCGATAGTCGCTTTAGCTGGCTCCGAGTTTTTATTGATCACTTCTTTACGAATCACATGATCTTGGTATCTGCCTGATGAATCGTTATTTCTTCATCTGACAAGGCATAACCAGCTGGAGCTTTGGTTTCTTTGATGGTGTATGTTTCTTCGTCTAGTTGATCAAAGGTTACTAAACCATTGGCATCTGAAGTTGCTGTTTGGACAAGCGTACCATTATGATACAGGCCGAATTCAGCGTTAGCTAATGCTTTCTGATCCTCAGACTTTTTGGTCAATTGAACTGTATAAAATTCCTTTGAGCCTCCGCCCCCATTATCTTGATAAACAACAGGGTATCTTGAGGTATAAGCATATCCGGAATCCAAGTCCATCCGTGCATCGTTATTCAGAGTGATTCCGCTTGTATGTTTTTTCCAGTCAGCTTCACATCGTATTTTACATAGTAGCCTTTGTTTGGATCAAACGGGGTAAAGCGCAAGGAGAATGATTTCCCATCTGCAGAAAATTGAGGAGCATAACTTGCGGTCACATCTTCTGCCCAACCAAGTCGAAGAGAATTATCTGATGTGTCTGTATACCAATAACCTGACAAGACTTGGAAGCTAGATGGATCAATCCTTGCATTATCAAATTGAAGGGTATCACTTACCGTAAATTCCCCAAGATTTGCGTAATTCTGGTTAATGTACAAAATATAATGTAGTTTACTACCATCATTTTCATCTTGCCAACCAGATTTCGCAAAGGTCTGAGGTTCCGTTCCAGCAATTCCTGTATAGTCTACAGTTCCGGCATAATGCGGAGTTTGGTTGACTGTAACGGTTACTGGAATTGATTGCGCATTGCGCACCACATTTCGATCGACTCTCACCGTCATGTGGAAATTACCTGTGAAACCTGTACCTTTGGATACATAATCAGTGAATGTTACGGTTACATTCTTGTTGCTTGCATCTGCAGTAGCAACCGCTACGACCTCTCCATTTGGGTCTAAGATATTGAACTGAGAACCTACAAATACGAGTTCATTTGGCAAAGAGACGGTGATTGTGTCTCCAGGTTGTACCTGACCTCGATTGAATGCAAAATCTGCATTCAGTCGCATATTGGTCCAACCTCCAACGCCCTCTGTTAATTCTCCTCCTTGAGAATTTTGAAGGGTCACATTGGTAAGGACATTATTCACTTCTGCTGCCTTCACCCTTGTGGAGCGAACTCCCTAGCGCAATGAGGGAAAGAGTAAAACTCCCGTTAACGCGAGTAGAATACGACTAAATTTTTTCATTTTAACCTCCCATTATCTACACCTTAATGACGCGTCATCAAGATACAGAAAAACACGCCCTAATCGTGTTTTATCAAAATTTAGTTTCATCTCTGAAATTATATAACATTTTTTTAAAAAAAGGAATCCTATTCATAAAAAAAATTCGCAATGTTATCATAATGGATATAGTAGGTGAAAAAATAAAATGAAAACCTTGCCAGCAATTGCTGGACAAGGCTTTTTCAACTATAGTACATTAAGATTTACCAGACTGTTCCATATTCCAGAAGTCTGTCACGGCACCACGAGAGGCTGAAGAAACAATGTGGGCGTATTTACCCAGAACCCCACGGCTATATAGCGGTGGCAAGGTTGTTTCAGCTTTCCGTTTCGCCAAACTCTTCATCTGAGACGTGCATGGTGATTTCTTTGGTATCTTGGTCAACTGTTACCAGATCCCCTGTGTGGAGGTAGGCGATTGGACCGCCGACCTGAGCTTCAGGCGCGATGTGTCCAACAACGAGACCATAAGTACCACCTGAGAAGCGTCCGTCTGTCAAGAGGGCCACCTTGTCTCCTTGGCCTTTCCCAACGATCATGGATGACAAGGACAGCATTTCCGGCATACCAGGACCACCCTTAGGACCCACGAAACGAACAACAACAACGTCGCCATCCACGATTTCATCCGAAAGAACCGCTTCAATGGCAGCTTCTTCCGAGTCAAAGACCTTAGCAGGACCAGTGATGTTACGAACTTTCACACCTGATACTTTGGCAACCGCCCCTTCTGGAGCCAAGTTCCCTTTCAAGATGATCAATGGACCATCCGCACGTTTTGGATTTTCAAGTGGCATGATGACTTTTTGACCTGGTGTCAAATCAGCAAAGGCTTCCAAGTTCTCAGCTACTGTTTTACCAGTACATGTGATGCGATCCCCATGAAGGAAACCATTCTTAAGAAGGTATTTCATGACGGCTGGCACACCACCGACATTGTAAAGGTCTTGGAAGACGTATTGACCAGAAGGTTTCAAGTCTGCCAAGTGAGGCACGCGCTCTTGGAAATCATTGAAGTCTTCAAGGGTCAAATCCACATTGGCCGCATGAGCGATCGCGAGCAAGTGAAGGGTCGCATTGGTGGAGCCACCCAGCGCCATAGTCACTGTAATCGCATCTTCAAAGGCTTCACGGGTCAAGATGTCAGATGGTTTCAGTCCCATTTCAAGCATTTTGACAACTGCACGACCCGCTTCTTCGATATCGGCTTTTTTATCAGCTGATTCAGCAGGGTGAGAAGAGGAACCTGGCAAGCTCATACCAAGTACTTCGATCGCTGTCGCCATGGTGTTGGCCGTATACATACCACCACAGCCACCAGGGCCAGGGCAGGCATTACATTCCAGTTGCTTCACTTCTTCAGCAGTCATATCACCGTGGTTCCATTTCCCGATCCCTTCGAAAACAGAAACCAAGTCGATATCCTTGCCGTTCAGATTACCAGGGGCAATGGTCCCACCATAAGCAAAGATCGCAGGGATATCCATATTAGCAATGGCAATCATCGAACCAGGCATGTTCTTATCACAACCCCCGATGGCTACAAAGGCATCCACGTTGTGACCGCCCATAGCCGCTTCGATAGAGTCTGCAATGATATCACGAGAAGTTAAGGAGAAGCGCATTCCAGGCGTCCCCATAGCAATCCCATCCGCAACCGTAATGGTTCCGAATTGGACTGGCCAAGCTCCTGCATCTTTTACACCTTCTTTGGCCAATTTTCCAAAATCATGGAGGTGCATGTTACAAGGTGTGTTTTCAGCCCAAGTAGAGATTACCCCTACGATTGGTTTTTCAAAGTTTTCATCTGTCATCCCAGTTGCCCGAAGCATGGCCCGGTTAGGGGATTTGACCATACTGTCGTAGACACTACTGCGATGGCGTGTATCTAATTCTGTCATCTAATTCCCTCTCATCGTATTTTTTATTATTATAGCACAATTTACGGCCCAACGACAGAAGAAAATTCTTGAATTTTCAGACAATTTAACTTGCTCGGTTTCTTGCTAAAATAATTTACAGTTATATCTTGACTTTTTATAGAGCAAAGTGATATCATTTAGATATCACAAAGAAAGAAAGGGCTCGTCTCATGGAAGAAAAATTTTTAACCCAAAAGAAAAAAACGGCTTAGGCTGCCCTTATAGGATTGCTAGTTGGGGATCTTGTCTTAGTTTTTAGCCTTTATTAGTGCGATTGCTAGTCTACCAGAAGGTTTTCCACTTGCGATTGCAGTTATTACTAGTATTTTTTCTCTTTATTGCTAGTCTGGTGTGCTATGCGGGGATCAAAATTATTAAACCGCAAGAGGCCTTGGTTTTTGACCTTGTTTGGGAACTATATTGGAACCATTCGAAGCGGGTATTTACTTTGTCAATCCCTTTCTGTGTCGCTGTCAATCCTGCCAATAACATCCCGCTTGGGCCAAAGTGGTGATGTCACCACCAAGTCATCCATGTCTGTCAGTAAAAACAGCAGAAGGTAACAATATTTCTATCGAGACAGGTAAAAAGAATATTTTCCTTAAAAGTGATGACCTTGAACAACTCTCGTCAGAAGATTAATGACTGTTTGGAAATCCTGTAGAAATCAGTATTGCAGTCACTTGGCGTGTAGTGGATACGGCTAAAAGCGAGTCTTCAATGTGGATAACTACAAAGAATATCTCTCATTGCAGTGTGATAGTGCTCTTCGTAATATTGTCGCATCTATCCTTATGATGTAGCTCCTAATGTCGATACGACAGGAGACGGCCAGGCAGATGAGGGTAGCCTAAGAGGCTCCAGTGAAAGTGTGGCCAGTCGTATTCGAGAAGAGATTCAAGCACGTGTAAAAGATGCTGGGCTCGAAATTCTAGAAGCTCGTATTACCTACTTGGCCTATGCTCCAGAAATCGCGGCTGTCATGCTTCAACGCCAACAAGCTTCTGCCATTATCGATGCGCGGGAAGATGATTGTGAGACGGAGCAGTTGGGATGGTTGAAATGGCCCTTGAACGCCTGAGCGAAGGAGAGATTGTGAGAGCTAGACGAAGAACGGAAGGGCGCCATGGTTTCGAACCTTCTTGTCGTTCTCTGTGGCAATCATGATGCACAACCAATTGTCAATACGGGAAGTCTCTATTAAGAATGGCTGACCAAAAGAAAAAAACAGATTCCACTTAGATTGTCAGCCAAGTTATATCTTTGCTATCGCATCATGGGCGAAGATGACTTTCGATCGGTCAATGGGCAGATCAGTACTTGCCCTGACAGAATGTGTCAAACAACGAAAAAAGGATGGCAAATACGTTTCGGAAACGATTGATGAGCCATTTGAAATAGACCTTTAAGTAGAACTCCTGTCCCATTTGATGGGGTGGGAGATTTTTAACAATTTTTTGTCAAGTAACTTTACTTTACAAAAAAGTTTTGTTATACTGTTAAAGTTGATGAAAATCAAACCTAATTGAATTTATATCTTAAAAGGAGAAAAACGAAATGGCAGTACCTGCACGTCGCACATCAAAAGCGAAGAAAAACAAACGTCGTACGCACTACAAAGTAACAGCTCCATCTGTAAACTTTGACGAAGCAACTGGAGATTACTCACGTTCACACCGTGTATCACTTAAAGGATACTACAAAGGACGTAAGATCGCTAAAGCTGCATCAGCTGAATAATAGAAGGGAGATACCATGCGCGTAAATATTACACTTGAACACAAAGAATCTGGTGAACGCTTGTACCTTACTTCTAAAAACAAACGTAACACTCCAGACCGTCTTCAATTGAAGAAATACTCACCAAAACTTCGCAAACACGTTGTGTTTACAGAAGTTAAATAATAGGTCATTACGTTTCAGTAGAAACGAAAAACCTTGATTTAACGCGATTCTTGAATTTTCAAATTTCAATGTATTGCAATAAAAATCAACCGAATGACTACATTTTTGACTACATTTTTTTGTGAAATAAATTAGATGTTCGGATATATAGAAAAACGCTCTAGTCATACTATCTAGAGCGTTTTTGTATTATAATCTATTCAATCTTCGCTTTCCAATCATCAATGTTCAACGAATCATCATATAAATCATAAGCAATTGAGATTAATGTGATTTTTGAAAGCAATATTCTCTATCTTCATAATTCATTTTATCTTATTATTAAATCTTCTATTTTTATCAAAATTGATATTTCAATTTCAACATAGTTCATATCGGTTTTTAAATCTCTTTTTGTTTATTATCAAAAAACCTTTTTAAATCAATGATTTTTGGTAAAAATCATATTCAATCTCTGTAAAGTGACAGAATACTTCAGCACATTCAATTAAAAATAGATTTAGTTTTTCTCTTGGGGGCAATCCAACTGAAAAATTTAATTTTGTCTCTTTTTCAAAACGTTCGGCTAAAAAGGCTTCATGAAATGCGACTTCAGACAAATGAACATAGCCAGATGATTTAGTGTATATTTCTTCAATCTCAGGATAATACTCCGATATCCTTTTCTTAAGATTGAAATCAGTCATCTTTCTGTTTTGATTATCTCTCATATTTCTAATAGCTTTACCACTTAAACTCTCTTTAATAAAGGTTCTTCTATCTTCTGATATAAAAAGCATGAAGACTCTCATAAGGTTATCAAGTTGTGTTCGTACTAAAATTCTACACAAGCCAGATTTCTCATTCTTAGTAAATCTATTATTCCATCAATATGTTGAACCCGTCTGTTAAGTGCGAAATAAAAACAAAATCATCTTCAGTTAGATTTTTCACCAATAATACCTTCAGCTATTGTCTTTGATTCTTCACGATATTCTCTTAATTTATTAAAATATGTCTCTATTTCATTGAAATATTCATCATTTGTCATTACATTTCCTCCTGATCTATCTTTCTAATATTGATTCAATCATTGGTTCAATCCATTTTTCAATCAAGTTATCTATCTTACGCTGAGCAGAAAAGCGCCCAACTTCATAAGCTACATAGTGTAAAAATCTGAGCGACAACTTCTTTAACATTGAATGAAAATTGTTCCTTTAGAACTCTATAAGAAAGGAGTAGCAAAAGAGTCTGCATCTTCAAATCGTTTCAAAATATTGCTCATAGTTAGAATGAATCGTCTGAATGATATAAATCGCATGGGTATCATCTAACTTCATAAAGATCATTAAGCTTTCAATAAAAACATTACTTTTTTTTATACATGCTTGACATAACTCTCTTGCTGGCATTTCATAGATATAGTTTTCATGTCGTCATCAAAAACACTGTTGCTAATTTTTCCCATATTGTCTTCTTAAAAGCATCATCGCTTCTAATTCTCAACCATGCATTTAATGCACTCAACATTTCAGTAGCATCTTGATACCTATAATCAGGTTCTAAATTGTAGCTTTTTCACTAACAGAACGAAGTGAATGAGAAGAAATATTAGGATACTTTGTCATAACAAAATTAATAATACGTCCCAGCGAATACACATCGCTTCGTTTATCAGCATCTTTAAAAGCATTAATTGCTCTGGTGCGCAATAAAAAGAGTTGACCAAAGGAAGTTGTGTCCATTGTTTGATGAGATGTCAGAGTGTTGGGTTTTTCTAAACCAAAATCAACAATCTTAATTATCCCATTCACGACATTGGTCGGACTTAAGTCTCTATGTAGAACATCTCTTTGGTGGACAAAGAGACATAGTATAAAAGTGTTGACAGCAATATATTGAGTTTAGAATCCTCTGTCAGCTCACTTGCTTCAATATAATTTCCCAATGTATCATCGGCTCTTTTCCATTGTGTATGAACAATTACTACTATCGAAATCAAATACTCGAATAATACTCTCAATATCCGAACAAGACTTAGTTATTTCATACTCTCTTTTTAACCTACTTCTCAACGATTGTCGTTTCACAGATTCCTCATTTAGTTTTTCACCACTAATCCTGTAGATTTTTGGAAATAAATATCAGCAAAAGCCACCCTTTTCCAATCTCAACTAAATCTAAATCAATTTCTACTAAATAAAAATTCATTTCCTTTTCTTGAGAGTTTTAAAGAATAAATAGAACAAATTTTATCTAATTCATTTATTATTTTCTGCTGATGCTCTATAGCATCCACTTCATATCTGACGCTCTGTTAAAAGATATTGTTTGCTGAGTATAAAGGTTAAAAATGAATTAATAATTCCTCTAGATGAAAAGTCCAACAGCTTCTCATTCACATATATCCACCTTGTGGGAAAAACCTTGACTATCAACTATCTTGTGCATGGAAATAGGTACGAAAAAGATATTAGCTGAGGGTCCTGATTTATAAGTAAACAGTTCCATCTCATCCCCACAAAATATCTTTGATAGTCTTTTATAAAAGTCTGGATTGATCAATAGTTCGTTCTCCTTATAGATGGTAATTCTTTAATTTAATAAATGTAGAGCAGTGACATACATTCTACTTTCTCGATTAAACGGAGGTATCGTCTAGAATAGAAAAATATAAAATCTATCTTGAAATATAGTTACAAAATAGGTATCAAATTCCTTTGCTTTTAAATCTCTGTATTCAAATAATGATTTGAAATCATTATTTAACGCGCTTACAATAATATCATCCGGATTATCTGTCTCTAGTATATCAATTAGCTCAAATGAATATGGAAAAATAATAAAAATGTTTTTCTGTTTTTCAAGCATTTTTCAACACTTTTATAATATCTCTTTCAATACCATACTTTCTAATATTTGAGAGTTTTCCCTAATTGAGTAAGTTCGATATATCTCTTGTTCTGAATGCTACATGAATCTGAGTAGCTTTTTACTTCACCGAATTTATTTTTACTTTCATAAATACCAATAATACCGTCACCATCAATGACTAATCCCCGGAGAAAACAAATGACTAGCTTGTAATCTAGTGCTAGATGATAATAATTTAAAGTCTATTTCATAATTTTTCGATATTGCATCACATTGACCATTATCTTCATTTAACGGTTTAGAGAAAAGAGATTGTCCTTTTTCTTTAAAAATGAGATGACTTATTAAGTAACTCTAGTAAATAGTTCTCATAATTACAATCAGACTCTCCGTCAACAAAATTTTTAATAATAGTAGCTGGTGGTAGCAGTTTAAATTTTATTCGTGGATCAATATTAGGGTTTAAATTTTCTTCCATAGTAATTCCTCTATGTTATTATATCATCAACATGTCAAAGTGTGGATTTTTGGTAATAATAAATAATTATTTCTAATTAATCGATTATCGTTGTTTTAAAACTTATTAATAACAAAACTAATAGAATCTTATGAAACAAACTTAATATATTAGATCGCACGAGAGATATCCTAGTCATATTAATCAGTATGATCTTTTGGTTAGCATTTCATACACTTTATATTGAATGGCAGTAACATCTTAACTATTTTTAGACTTTTTATTTACTATGATGTAATATATATTAACCTATGCAATGTATGTATTTATCTATATAACTAGAAAGGAATAATTATGCCTGAAACAAATAAATATCAGTATTGTATGTACAACAATGAAGTGCTTTGAACTTCACGTACTAGAAGAGGAATTTTATAAAAACAAACAAGTAACAAGAAACAAATACAGAGGTCAGCTACTATGTCCTGGCTGTCAACAAGTCCGATTATCTATAAAAGATAATAGTAATGGGATTTACCTTGCTGCTATCCAAACTCACATCATACTAAAAATTGAGACTACTTACTTAATTCTGCAACAAAACGAGAATTAAAAGTATTCTATGATCAAATTGCTCCTTATAGAGCTTAACAAATGTTAGAACGCATTTTGGATGATAGAATAGTTGTGGTAAATCTACCTCAAAATCAAAATACTGATGATGTTGTTGATTTGATTAATAGTTTGCCTAAATTTGAGGTGGAGGAGTAATAAACTATACTCGACACGTTTATTCTTGGGATGTATTATTATAGCTTTAAAACTTAATGTAATGCAATTAAAATTAATAGGATGTTGAGATATATAAAAGACAGTAGAGTTACATCTACTGTCTCTAGATTTGAAATACGTCATTTGGAATATCATAAATCTAATATAGACCAATCTATGTGTTCAAAAGCTTAATAGATCATCTTCAGATATTTGATAGTCTATATCATCTTTTGGTTGAACAATGAATTTAATTTTGTCTATAAATTCAATACCTCTTCAATCTCAACCATTTGGATAAAACTAGCCATTCCATATAAATGTCTAATATATTGATTAGGGAGTCCTGTAAACTGAATCCTATCTAAATGAGACTCTAAGCCATGCTTTTCTATATAATAAATATTTTGCCTTAGAGTACGTTTTATATTTTTAGGAACTGATATTTTTCATTTACGATAATACCAGTAACTCTTTTTCGATCTCCTGGTTTTTAAACGGACAGTCTTTTTCTTTTATTAAGTGTAAAAATGACAAGAATCAACGATCTTTTCAATTTGTTTCTCGATCCAGAATACTCTTCTATCCCTGAAATTGTTATGTCATCAGCATATCTAGTGTAATTCAATTCATATTTTTACAAAGTGAACTAATCCTAGAGTCCATTTGTTTACAAATTATGTTTTGCTAAATACGGACTTGTTGGAGCACCTTGAGGAAGTTCATCTTTATATATACAAATGTTAGCTAATGCACTCAGAAATTTCCGCAGGAAAATCTAACTTTTGAAATACACCTAGGACCTTTCCAAATCCAATACTTGGGAAAAATCTTTTTATATCTAGTTTAAGAATGTACTTTTTTAGCAAGATGATTATATGCATTTGTAACAATAGATTTTTGATGGAACAAAGCCTATTGCATTTTTCATTTGCACTAATTTTATATAAAATAGAATCCAAAATCCATCTTTGCATATTTTTCAAAGCCATAGATGGTACACTGAGTTTCCTAAACTGATCACTCTTTCTTTTTAGGGACCATTATTTCTCTATAGAATTTGTCATGAGAAAAAGCACTCTATAAAAGTACTTTCACTCCCATTTTCTTTCTTAAATCCTCAAGAGATGTAATAGACTCAATACTCAAAACTGTTGAATTAATTATTTCAGACATTTCATTACCCTTTGAACAACTAAAACTATATACCCCTTAATTTTTAATTAGTAGTTTCCTAATGGAGAAGTAAAAAGATGTGGGCCTCCATAAGCGATACTTTTCCTGTTGAAAAATCCATGAATAAACATGGTATTTTTCATCGTTAATTATGAAAATAATTAACGAGAGACATTACGTACATCTATTCTTAGATTAGCGACTCGCTAATCAGACACTCTAGTTCAAAAATTTCATTGATATAGAACTATCATCTGGCCTGCTTTCCCTTTGTTTACCAAATTCCTCAAATTCTTTTACAATCTTTTTCAATATTTTTGGAGAATCTAAAGCATTATTTTTCAAAAATCAAGGCCTCATCTGATAGTCTAAAATAAGAATCTGTCTTATAAATATAATTCTGTCTCTCACATTCATCTATTACTTCATCAATGTAGCAAATTATGTGGGAAATTTCAACTTCAAATTTAGAGAATGGCTTAGGTTTTGAATAAAATATGTTAACAAAAATTAATTTATCTCTAATATCTATAGGTATTATATTTAAAATACCACTTTATTTTCTCATTCCTAATTCTCGTATACTGTTTAATTCACCAATTTTTTTCCTTCTTTATCCTTTCTTAAAAATAGGCCTCCAACCATAATCTTTTTGCTTTCACTCCAAAAATAGGCTAAGTGTATTATTCGGTGTATTCCTAAACGTGGTTAATACAGATTGAGTTTTCTTGAAACCCTAAAAATATCTCGATCTCGTCTAGGCTTAATAAAGTCTTTCTCAAATTTTTGTACCAAAAAATTTGTTTCTTTTATTGTCATGAAAATATTTCTTACTTGTCTCTACATTTATTATTTGACAAAGCAAATTGTTCTTGTGATGCTTTCTAAATTTTTAGCTTCCTCCGTAATATGAATACAGAAAACAATCAACTTTATTTTTTGATGGAATATATTTCTTTATTATTTTAATAAAATCTTTGATTGTACTACCTGTACCCAGTAATCATCTATCATTATCAAATATTTTTATTTTTCAATACTTCATGCTTATTTGATATTTCTGTATTCTTCTCAGCTTCATAAATTTCCTGTTTATAGTATGTATAGTTTTCATCTCCTCTTTGGTGATTCTCAAATTTCACCTCTATATCCACCATGCTATTCAAATGAATAAAATGATTACTTGAAAAGTTTATTCGTTTTTCAAATAAATGTTTGTTAACATGTCCGAACTATTAGTCTTCATTGTCTTTTTATTCAAAACATCAGTAAAACAACAGTCATTTAGGCTTTGTCCTCTTTTTTAAAAAGCTCTTCACAGAATTGTTTGTGAAAGCTTATTAGGTATCCCACAATTTCCGCTTCTGAATAAAATCTATAATCTTCTTTTAAGCATTTAAAAATTATTTCTTTAACTTCTAAATTCTCTTTTAGATTGAGACTTTTTGTGATAAAAACTTTCCTAGACGTAATCTAAAATTTTCAAGATACTCTTCATTAGTTTTCATCATTAACTCTATTTCGTTCATTAAAAATTCTTTTTACTAATTTATCAAAATTTATTTGTTTCCTTTTTCTTATATTTTTAGTATATGTGCAAGTCAACAATTATTTTTGTCCCCTTTCTAAGTAAATATGTGTATTATTTTATTTATATCTATATCATTTCGTAAAAATAATCGTTTCAAGGTGTAGTTTAATCTGTGTTTTTCAAAATAGTTTAAATGCACTATCTGGAATTATATCCTATCAATGGTTTTTAGACTATCAAAAAAATGTTATTCTTAATCTTATAGACTGTTAGATTGGGATCGAAAATTGAGAAAGCGATTTTTGATTAATTAAATTCATTGCTAATTTAGCATGCCTCCATCATTTATAAAAAGATCAGAAATTTTTAAAAATTAGAAAATCGATATTGATAGATGGTTTTAGAACAATCGTTTTGGGAGAATTTGCAATATAAATCTAAAAATAGATATAACACTCTAACTTATTAAAAGTACTAATTAAGGTACTTCTGATCTAATTGGTCATTTAATAATTGAATAGATTTTTCTAATTTCCATATTTTTCTTCTAAGTTTTCAAGTTCAAGTCGTTCATCGAGTTGAAGTGCATTAAAGTTTAATTTCTAAAATTATTTCTTGAATCATAAAAACATGATAGCATTTATTACAAATATTATTTTAATTATTTCTATATTGATCAATATTTAAGCTATTTGGTAAAAATTCTTAAATTAAGTTTTAATGTTCTTATTTTTATATTATAATGCCAATCGTATCCAAGTAAACTTTCATTAGCTTAATATCGTTATCAGAAAAATTCATTTCTACCATAAAAACAGGTATATCTATTTTTAATTGAGAGATAAACTTTTTGTATTCTAGTTCAAATTTTTCGTAAAAAAATTCCTTTTTTTGAAAATATACATCCCAACTTAAGTTTAGATCGCCAAGCATAAAAGAGTTAAATCTCTTTTCTACATCTTTAACCAATTTATCTGAGAGATTCATAAAATACTTTTTCTAGCATTTTGAGGATTTTCTCCATCGTAAAATTTATATTCTTCTTCTATTCGATCTTTTTATTTTTCTGGTATGACTTTTCAATTGAAGATATTTCTCTCATTAAACAAGAATAATCAGAATTAATTTTTTTCTGTTTATTCCTTTTTATTTTTCATCATTTCGTTAAAATTTGAGAGTAATCCCTCAATATTACAATAATCATTTTCATCATTTATAAGAGGGAAGAGGGTATCTCTATATAGAACTTTTTACGCATTGATAAGAATATTCAAGATATAATTCAAATAAATCAATTTGACTGTCGAGATCTTGATTTTTCAAAATACAAATTAAATTTAGAACAGTAGGTTCTATCATCTTCAAATAATATATTTTGTAAAGTATAACAAAAGAAATTTGAGGATAAGTATAGAATTGTGTTTAATATCCTACTAATTAACTTATCTGAAAGATTGTAATATTTTTTGAAAGTAGCTTTGTAATGAATTCCACAGAAGATTACTAATATTGAATGTAAGTTGTTCATTAAGTTAATTTTTGCAAAAAGCTATCAATCAATCTCGTTAAAATAATAATTATTATCTGATTATTAATGAATCCCACTTGATCTATCAAAAATTCCTTATTGTCTTTTTAAAGTTAGTAAAGAATTGTATATTTCATTACGTGTTGGAAAATCATAATAATGTATTCTATTAAATGTACGATTACTTTTGTCTAAATCTTCCCTCAAGAACTTTATAAACTCACTGACAAAAGGCGCGTTATATACTTTTTGAAGGTTTCCTTCTTTGAATTTTTGTTTTCTACATTTTTCAGATTTTATTTCTGTTGTAAAATAAAGGAATGTCAAAAATTATACACCTTATCTTTAATTGTCAAGAAACGGTCTTGTTCATTAATAACTATGTTGTCGTCGTACTTCAAGAATTCAATAGGTATGTTTGTTAGGGGATATTTTTAGATCACCAACAGATGCAGTGCAGTATTTAGAACTTATTCCTTTAAACTTAATATGATATTTCTTTTCAATTTGCTCTTCAATATTTTTGAAGAGCTTTTTATTTTATCCTCTATTGATTTAAAGATGATAAAATCATCATTTCTAGAGGCAATATTTGAAATATCTAATACCAAACCCAACTTTTCAATATCTTCTAGATAATAAAGATTAAGCTTCTTTCAAACTCACTAGAAGTTTGATTCTTAGAATCACTAGAATATTTTTGAGAGATCTCTTCATAGATTGTACGCAACACTTTTTGATAATGTATGTATCTTCATTGAATAGAGAATAATAAACATACTCTAAAATCTCTAATTTGTCATTTAGGGAAAAAGAGATGATGATTCAAAATATCTTCTCTTTTTCAAAGTTCCTCAAATTTTTGTGAATAGTTTCTTATCATAATGTATTGTGGAATCACCACTGTTCCATAAATTAGTAATGCTATTTGCTGTATATTTTGATATAACTTTCTAAGTTTGTCAATTAATTGGTTAAAAAGTATTTTTATCCCATTGATTAAATTCTTCTCCTAAAGAATTTATGTGTTCCCACGATCTGTAATATTCATTAAGAAGACATGTCTTAATAGATTGTATGAAATAGATAATTGTTTATCATTATATACAAAGTCATTAAAAAGCAGTTTCAGAATATAAATCCTCAGTCATAAAAAATCCCTCGATCCCAGGTTCTTAAAAATGATTACTTTTGTTTTAATTATATATGAAAGTAAGAAAAGATGCATAAGAAAAAGCTAAGTGTAATTTACTGCTTTCATATATAAACTAAAAGTCTTATAGTGATGCGCATCAAATGGACGGATAGAAACGTAGGCGACGATCTGACGAAAAAGGTCATATCATGCATTAGTTGTTTCGCCGTTTAGTTTTGGTGCGCCTTTGTACCTCGGCCCTCAATTTTTGCTCATACGTGTTTCTGTTCGTTCCATTTCTTAAGGCGATAGAAACGGAGCACTAGACTATGTCTATAATAGAAGAACGTCGTGAGCGCAGGATTTTTAGAGGCTGTGCGAATTCAAAAATTGGCACGAAGTACGTCGGTTACTTTGATCAGAATACAGATAATTTAGAACGAAAGGATCGATATTATAAACTTTTTGAGCTTGAATTCAAAAATAACTTATTCAGGACGGCCCCACAGAAATTATCGATTATTATGCTGATAATACCTTCAATCCCATTGATCAGTCGCTTATCAAAGAACTTCGTGAACATCTTATTATTTCACTCTCAAAACTTACAGAAGAAGATCGTTATATTTTTGCAAATGGCACTCAATAATAAATCAGCTCTACAACTCACAAAAAGAAACTAAATATAGTAGTCATAAAACAATTCAGCGTCATTTTTGAAAAAGCTCGAAAAATTTTAATAGAAGAATTAAAAATTATTTTTAGAAATTTAGCAGAGATGACCAAATCTCTGCTCTCCTTAAAGTTAAGGAGGTGAAATTATGTTCTAGTAGAAAGTCTAGTTCCGACTTAAAACAGAGCATGTCAATCTAATTCTAAATTTATAAAGAAAGGATAATATTATGAAAACACATAATCGTACGAGTGGGTATTCAACTAACACTGCAAAACAATACATTAATGCTAAGCAAGCAATTTACTGTCTTAGTAATGAGTTGGAACCACAAATTAAATTTGAAGACAATCAACCTACTGAGAAGTCATTGCCTATAAAGCATGGTTTTCACAGCAGGGTCTACCTCCTTTTCAGGTGAAATTTGAATCAGAAGTGCCCTTGCCCTCTTATCTAGCAATAGTTGATTTCGATAACCTTGAAGCATGTGAAGTTGGTTATAATGTTTATTTCCGTGCAAAAATGTTAAAGAGGTTAGATAATGGATCAGAGAGAATTGAATCAGTATCTGTTACAAAGTCTTAACATGGGGCTAGGATCCTTGATGCAAGGAGAAACCAGTTTTACGAACAGCTATAAACTGGAGATTACTTCGGAAGGCTTTATTTTTATCCCACGCCTTCCCGCCAGCTATATAATTGACGATGAACTATATCAAAAATTTTTAATTGCTAATGCTCTCTCTATCCCAGATACACTCTTCTTAAACAAAATTCAGCTTATTTTATATCTCTTGATACAGATGATATTCACGTTCAAAGGGGATTATTTTTCCCTTGGCAAGAAGGAGTATCTGAGAGACTGATTATTTCAGATTTAGAAGAATTTGCTATTAAGCAAGAAGAAAGTTACCTACCAATTATGAAAAAAAATTTGTCGCTTGATTATAATAAAGTCACCTCGATAGCTATAGCTGGAAATTCTGGATCAGGTAAATCATATACTTTAACATATTTTTCTTAGTCTGCTCAAGCGTTTTTCAGAACTGATCATTGTTGACCCAAAGTTTGACACACCATCAAGATGGGCAAGAGAAATAGAATTTCTGTCATTCATCCTGAGAGAAGTCGCTCAAAATCCGATTTTGTCTCAGAAGTAAATGAAAATTTAAGCTCTTGCTTAAACCTTATCCAGGAGCGTCAAGAACTGTTATATGATAATCATGAATATAATTTTAAA
>BNJV01002264.1_pt1 | contig 18304 bp, 27 predicted proteins | sample 8540591 | NCBI WGS metagenome assembly BNJV01 (sample SAMD00202457, study PRJDB9452) | human saliva metagenome | host: Homo sapiens
AGCTAAGAATAAGTTGACTACTAAAAATCTCTAGAGATGAAAGATATCCAAAAACGAAGCTGAGTATACATATAGCAACAATGGTATCGGCTATAACTACCATGGTAGTAAAAAGAAACTCGAAGAGATGAAGACCAATGATAAAAAGGCTATGATAAAATTTATAACAATATCGGTCTAGTTCCAAACTTAGGTGTAGGCTCTAAAGGTAAAGCAAGCTCTACTACTCAATCTGCTATCTCTGATGGTATACTAACAGTAGATGGTAAAGAAATTGATACTAAGACGATTAATACGAATACCGAAAATACATTGCATCAATTAGATAAGATTTTTGATAAAAAAAGAAAAATTGAAGAACGTCAAGAATTAGCACGTTTGTTCTCTAAAAATGCATTTGAACAACTACATAATGGCAACCAACAACTAAAAGGATGGCAAAGATCGCTAAGTCCATTGCTCATGGTGTAATAGGTGAGTTGGCAGCTCGTATGGCTGGTAATGCACCTGGTAGTGGTTTTAAAGCTACGATGACCAATGAAATGCTTATAGAAAAGATTAAGCAAATAGCGGATAATGATCCAGCATTAGCACAATGGGTGAGTGCTGCAGTAGGTGGTGTAGTTAATAAGGCTAGTGGTGGAAATATAAATACAGGATCAGCAATTGCATCTCATGCTACTAAATGGAATTCATTTGCTTCTTTTTATACTAAATTTGACATTCCATTTACAGATCAACAACTTGTTAAAGTTAATTTGAACAATTTAAAATATGCCATTAAAACAGCTAGCTATACAGATGCAGGAACAGTAAATGAGAGAATGACATTGTGGATGGGTAATGGAGACTATATGATTATTAATAGTGGACATGGTTATTATAGAGATCATAGATCACAAAGAACACAAAGGGTTACCTAGTTTCAAGAATACCGATAAGTTTGATGTTATACAAGCGGTAAGTGCAGTGGCTATACAAGCTGAAGCGGGTCATTATTTAGATGATGGTCAAGCTCACACATTAACAACTCAAATGATTATGATAAATAGTTATGGCGAAGCTGGTAAAGTTAATTTAGAGGTAAGAGCGTTTAAACAAGGGGTAATATACATATATCTACTTTTTATCCAGTGAGTATAGTTTAGGGTGAGGTGCAGTTTTTATGGATCAGTTTCAAATAAGTAAAATGTTAAACATGAATAATTTGCAAGACAATTTAAGGTCTAGTAAATTAAATGAAAATGAGAGTAAGCAGATATATAAATTTTTATTAACAAATGAGTATTATATATCTAGCGAATATGAAGTAGTAAATAGTCTCTTTAAAGCTATGGTTTTAAATAGTTTATGGGATGCTCAAATTGCATTACGATATTTTGAGTACTTAAATTATGAAGGTTGGGAATATGAGTGTTTAATAGTAAGAGGAGTACTTTTAGAGAATAATATAAGTTTGGCTGGTGAATTCTGTTTAGAAACCAAATTAGTTCAAAATGGTCTTAGTTACTTTTAGAGATAATGCTATTTGGAGAGGAATTGATTATGATAATGAGCATGTTCCGATATCTCCTGCAGAGTGGGGGAATTAGTTATGATCATAAAAAGAAAAATTTTATGAAAAAAAGTAACTAGAATAAAAATATTATTGTAAACTTAAGCGATAACTCATCCTGTTTGTACGCTTTTTAATATTGCATCTAATATAATTAATTATCAACCAACATATAACCCTAATTATGATGAGAAGTAATTATTAGTATATTAATATGGGATATTAGTGAGTTTCTAAAAATAATCTTTTAAATGTAATAAATAAGCTATTATTGAAATTGCTTATTTTGATTTACTATTAAGGGCTATTTTATTTATATACTCTAATATAAAAAGGTGTTACATGAGAAAGAAACTGTTATTAATATTTTTAGTATGTGTTGCCATTCTTTTTGTGATTATTAATATTAGAATTCAATGCAACGACCATTTCATCGTGAGCGAGTAAATAACTTTATTACAGTGCTAAAAATCTAATACAAAAGAATGACCAGCTAGAGATTACTGAAAATAGGTGAAGGTGGACGTATGAAAGGTGGCGGTTGGGGAAATCATATCCGCTTTAAATCTAATCTTTCAGAAGAAAAAGACTGTTGAGTTAATTATTCCTCCATTACAAGCTATTACAGGTAATAAGATGATAGGTAAAGTATCTGATTCAAGGGTAACTTCGTATCAATTTTGTTTTGGAAAATTTGGTGGGAAATTTATTTTATATCGGGCCATATGATGGGAATTGGGAGTTGACAGTTTTTAGTCAACCTTAGAATATAATAATTTTAAATCAAAAACAGATAGCTGATTATCCTCGATCAGCTATCTGTTATTTTATCATTTACGTATATCGAATAATTCCTATTAAAAATTACCAGAATTTTACTATTTTATGAGTGTTTTTATGATAAAATAAAAGGTATGAATACTTCAACAACTAGGTCTATTACCTATAATGGCGACAGAATTGAATATGAGTTAACCATCAAGCGTGTGAAGAACATGAACATGCGCATTACAAAGGATGGTGTGATCCATGTGTCGGCGAATGCCTATGTGCCGGATTATAGGGTGGACAAGTTTGTTATCGAGAATATGCCCTTCATTGAGCGGGCTCGTTACAAGATTGATGCATTGAATGCCAAGCGCGTCGATGCGTTGCAATACGTGAATGGTGAAAGTTTATCAATCCTCAGCATTCCCGTTACGTTGCGCCTCGTTGAGCAGGATGGAAAGCCTCATATCGGCTTTGATGGGAAGGACATCCTTACTATGGTGGTGCCTCGTGGTACGACCTATGAAGCGAAGCATAAATTAATGCAAAGTTATTGGCGTAATTTAGGGGAGAAGGTCTTTGTCCATTGGGCGAAGGTCGTGTATCAACGCTTTCACAAGCAAGGTATTGATGTACCTATGCCAACTATAAAACAGCAGCGTATGAAAAGCCGTTGGGGTTCTTGTACGCCAGCAAAGCAGCTCATCAAGATAAACACGCGCCTATTAGAGGGCCACAGGCGTATATTGAGTATGTCATGGTTCATGAGTTTGCTCATTTTAAATATTTAGACCATTCCAAGAACTTTCACAATCTAGTGGCACAGTTTTTGCCAGATTGGAAGGCTCGTAAGAAGTCATTGAACGTGTATTTTGCTCATCGCCCTTAAGGAGGTGTACCATGCACCATTTGTACATTTACATAGTCATACAGAGTTTAGTTTGCTAGACGGCATCAGTCGTTTGCCTGACATGGTACGTCGTGCGAAGGAGTTAAATCAGCCGGCCCTTGCCATTACAGACCACGGCAATATGTACGCTGCCATTTATTTCTACAAAGGAATGTATGGCTCAGGCAGTTAAGCCTATAATCAGTTGTGAAGTATATGTAACGGAAAAATAGCCGATTCGATCGTCCTGAAGGTCGTAGCCAGTGAAAGACTAAAACATCTATCATGTGCTTAGCGGAGACCATGGAAGGGTATCGTAATCTGCTTTAAAATCGTGTCAAAGCTTCTGACGAGGTATGTTGTATCGTCCTCGTGCAGACCGCGATTTGTTGCGTCAATACAGCAAGGGCATAATCGCCCTCAGTGCGTGTATTCAAGGGGAAATTCCTCAGTATATCTTGCAAGATAATATGGACAGCGCTGAGGCAGCTCTATTGAGTGGTATATCGAGACGTACTGCGGAAGGATAATTTCTTCTTAGAAATCCAAAATCATGGTCTGCCAGGAGGCTAAGGCTCAAGAGGACTCATTAAGCTCAGCAAGGAATACAGTCTTGGCATCATAGCGTCTAATGACTTCCACTATGTATTAAAAAGAGGATGCAGACGCACAAGATATTAAGGTATGTATTTCTACAGGCCGTCGTCGTGCCGAGGTAGACCGTTTAAAATTCCCGAATGATGAGTTCTATCTAAAATCTGGGGATGAGATGGCGCAGTTATTCTCACATATTCCTGGGGCCATCGAAAACACTTTAAAAAGTGCAGAAACGATGTAACGTAGAATTCAATTTCGACGAACATCATTTGCACACACTTTGATGTACCAGAGGGAAACGTCTAAAACCTATTTACGTAAGGTTTGTGAACGAGAAATTCCACGCCTTTATGGTGAAACGTCTGAAGAGTTGCAAAAGCGTTTAGACTATGAGTTAGACGTTATCGGTACCATGGGCTTTGAGGACTACTTCCTCATCGTATGTGGGACTATGTACGCGTATGCTCGTGAACACGATATCTTGGTAGGTCCAGGTCGTGGTTCTGCAGCTGGTTCTGTAGTAGCCTATCTACTTGGCATTACAGGCCTTGATCCATTAAAATACGATTTGCTCTTTGAACGGTTCTTGAATCCAGAGCGGGTAAGCATGCCCGATATCGATATTGACTTCTGCTATGAAAAGCGTGGCCAAGCTATCGAATATGTAACGCGAAAATACGGGCAAGAGCGTGTATCCCCAGATTATTACGTTCGGTACAGAGGCAGCGCGTGCCGTTATCCGCGACGTAGGTCGCGTGCTGGACTTGCCACTAGCGGAAGTAAACCGCATTGCGAAGATGATTCCCAATGAACTGGGGATTACCTTAGATAAGGCTTTACAAGGTAAAGAGTTAAAAGCTCTATACGAAGCTGATCCAAACGTTAAAGAGTTATTTGATTTTGGCAAAAAGCTAGAAGGTATAGCGCGCAATTCGTCCACTCATGCGGCGGGCGTCGTAATTTCTGCGGACCCTCTAGATGACCACGTACCGGTACAAAATGCCAACGAAGAAGGCTTTGTAACGCAGTACGATAAGGATAATATCGAGGAGTTAGGCCTCTTAAAGATGGACTTCTTGGGGCTCCGTACCTTAACGGTTATGGGGATGCCTTAAAACTCATCAAGGCGAACCGCGGTATCGACCTCGATTTAGATGCTATTCCGCTCGATGATAAGGCGGCGTGTGATATACTTACAAAAGGCGACACATCTGGCGTATTCCAGCTCGAGTCGGAAGGTATCACCAAGCTTGTTATGGACCTTAAGCCTGAACATTTTGAAGACTTAATTCCGTTGGTAGCCTTGTACCGTCCAGGTCCACTAGGCTCTGGCATGGTGGCGGACTTTATAGACCGCCGTCACGGTAAAAAAGAGGTTACCTATTTACATCCAATTTTGGAACCTATATTGAAAAGATACCTTTGGAGTAATCTTGTACCAAGAACAGGTTATGCAGATTGCGTCCGCCATGGGTGGTTTCTCTCTTGGTCAAGCGGACTTGATGCGCCGTGCGATGGGTAAGAAAAAGGAATCTGTTCTAAAGGCGCAGCGCGAGTCCTTTATTCAAGGCTCCGTAGCGAACGGTATCACCGAGTCTATTGCAAACGAAGTATTTGACTTGCTCGTATACTTCGCAGGCTATGGCTTTAATAAATCACATAGTGCGGCCTATGCGTACATCGCGTACCAAACGGCGTATTTGAAGGCTCACTATTTCCCAGAATTCATGGGTCGCTACCATGACGAGCTTCATGCAAAAATATGCAGAAATTGACGTACTACATCAATGCTTGTAAGAAGCATAATGTTGAGGTATTGGGCCCCAGATATTAACTATTCTGAGCGCAGCTTCGCCGTGCAAGGTGATGCCATACGTTTCGGCCTTGGTGGCATCAAGAACGTAGGTGATAATGCCATCGATCGCTTGATTCGCGAACGCAATGAGCACGGCCTCTATACGGATATCGTGAGATTTCTGTAAACGAGTGGACAACAAGGTTGTTAATAAACGACTTCTTGAAAGTCTCATTCGGTGCGGCGCCATGGATGGTTTCAAGGAAAATCGTAACCAATTATTGCACATGTATGAAAGTGCTCAAGCCGTTGGTGCTAAAGAGCAAAAGGATGCCGCTATGGGCACCATGAGTCTTTTTGGAGATATAGAAGAATCTGTAGATTTTATTCCTGTACCTAATGTAGAGGATTTATCAGAAGACGATAAATTAAAGGATGAAAAGGAATATACAGGCTTTTACATTACAGGCCATCCATTGCAAGGCTATGCGAAGGAGTTAGAGGGCCTTTTTGAATTGGGGGCTCTCGTAGAAAATCCAGAGCAATACGATGGTCAAACTATAACCTTTGGTGGTTTGATTGAAAAATAAGACGGACCGTATGACAAGACGAAACGAGGTTATGTCCATTCTTCGCATTGAAGATTATTCTGAATGCGCTAATGTAGTGTAGCGTTCCCGAGGTCTTTAGTCAAAGTCAACAGTTCCTTGCTGTTGATATGATCGTTAAGGTAAAAGGACGCGTTGATGCGGATGAAAAGGGTGTGCAAATTGTTGCAGACCGCATTATGCCGTTAAAGGTAAACTATAGTCAGGCGAAACATGTGGCTATCCACATTTATAGCCAATATGACACGCCAGAAAATAGTGAGGGCCTTGAAACGGGTGTTAACTAGCACCGCAGGCTCTGTACAAACATCACTATACTTTCACCGTCAACGGAAACGCATTAACGCCAGCGAACGTATGCTTTGATCCCTGGTGATGAATCCATCAAGGCTATTGAAGCTATATTAGGTAATGGCTCCATAGAGTGCAATAACATATATGAGTGGGGCACAGATAGCTTTCACGAACATTTATATCATAAGGAATAAAAATCCCATCTAGGGTTACTTTCATAGGAGGAAACATGAAACGTACAAAAATCGCTATGTACTGTGGGTCCAGGAACGGATAAATTTGGTATCTTGGAAGAGTATGATGCGAGCTGGCATGAACGTGGCTCGTTTCAACTTCTCTCATGGATCTCATGAAGAGCAAGCAGAGCGTATGCAAATGGTGCGTGATGCGGCGATGATTGTTAATAAACCAATCGCATTATTGCTCGATACGAAAGGTCCTGAGGTTCGTCTTAGCCTGTTTAAAGAGACAAGAGTATTCCTTGAGAGCAGGTCAACAATTTACGTTGACTACCGATGATGTGAAGGCACAAAGAGATTAGCTCCGTAAACCACAAAGGTCTTGTAGGCGATGTGTCCGTTGGGGATAAAATCCTCTTGGCTGATGGTCTTGTAACACTTAACATCGATGCTATCGAAGGTAATAACATTATTACCACTGTTCAAAACAGTGGTGAAATCGGTAACCGTAAACGTGTGGCAGTGCCAGGTGTGTAGCATAGCTTGCCACCTGTATCTGAACAGGACAGAAGCGGACTTGCGCTGGCTGTCAACAGAATGTAGAACTTTTGTGGTCGCATCCTTTTGATGCAACGCGGTAAGGACATTGTAGCGATCCGCCGTATCCTTGAGTCTGAGAAAAAAGATATCAAGATTATCGCAAAAATTGAAAATGCTGAAGGGGTTAAAAATATCGATGAAATCTTAGAAGTAGCGGACGGCCTCATGGTGGCTCGTGGTGACCTCGGTGTAGAAATCCCTGCCGAAGAGGTACCAGTACTTCAAAAATGATGATTGAAAAATGTAATGACTTAGGGAAACCAGTTATTACAGCAACCCAAATGCTGGAGTCCATGATTCAAAAATCCAGTCCTACACGGGCGGAAGCGAAGTGACGTGGCCAATGCCATCTTAGATGGTACGGATGCGATCATGTTGTCTGGTGAAACAGCAAATGGCGCTTACCCAGTAGAGGCGGTTACGACTATGACACGCATTGCTGAGGTAACAGAACAAGCTGCTATTTATGATAGCAAAAGCCGTGCTCGGCAAGATGCGGATATGACGACTACCAGTGCTGTATGTTTAGCAAGCGTGCGCATCGCTCAAAACCTGGGGGCTGCTGCTATCTTGACATGTACTGAATCTGGTCATACTGCAATTAGCACTGCTCGGCATCGATCGGCGTACAAATGTGCCGTAACACCGCATGAAGAAACAATTCATGCATGCAATTATGCTGGGGCGTAGAGGCTATCAAAGGTCATGAGATTGTTAACTCTGAGTGAAATGGTTAAACAAGCGATTACAGGTGCTCTTGGCACAGGTGCCATTGAGTCTGGTGATTTAGTGGTGGTAACGGCTGGCGTACCATCTGGTGCGACAGGTACTACAAATATGATTCGCGTTCATATTGCAGGCCAAGTACTCTTATCCGGTAATGGTATTTTGCGTAAATCCGTTACAGGCACTGTGATCATTGCTGCTAATCATAAGGGTAATTATGAAACTTCAAAGATGGCGACATCCTTGTGGTGGGCACAATGGAACCTGAATTGATGGCTATTGCAAAACGTGCGGGTGGCATTATCGCTGTTGAAGATGGTTATACCTCTGACAGTGCTATTGCAGGCATACCTATCGTATTCCTGTAATTTTAGGCGCTAAAAATGCTCATGACGTACTTCTTGAAGGTCAAGAGTAGCTATCGATGGCGAACGAGGCAAGGTGTTTGCAGGCATTGCAATGCTCGATAGTTAGGGATAATATTTTATAATAGAGGACTGCTAATTTCGTGATGGAATCAGTGACGAAGTGTAGGCTAGTCAAAATATAAATACTTATACAGGAGAGAAACTATGAATCCATATAATGTAACAGGACCTAGCAATTCTCAGTTGCTCAGGTTGAAAGTATCGTATCCCAACGTTTGAAGGGATCCTTCTTGTGGATGGTTGTGGGTTTGCTTACAACTATCGGTGTTGAGCTTTTCTGCGTTAGCAAATCAAATTGATTTGCGATTTGCGTACCAAAACTTCAATATTATCTTATTAGTAGAGATTGGTGTTATAGTCCTATTTAGTGCTCAAAGCATATACGGCAAACGTATATGACTTTGCGCGGTATGTTCTTCCTCTACAGTGCATTGAATGGTCTTATTGACCTTGATATCGTTGCGATATAATGTGTTTGATGGTCATTCCTGCATTAGTAAAGCTACACTGGCATTCTTCATTGGCTTTGCCGTGGTAGAGGCTACTACGAAACGTAACTTGTCATCCCCTAACACCATATGTAATGGGCTGCTTTAATTGGTATGATTATCGTATCTTTTGTGATGATAGGGGCTCGTTACTTTAACTGGGCTGTACTCAGTGCTTTCAGTGATACAGTGAGCCTCGTGCTTGGCTATGTAGGCGTTGTTGTGTTCTCCATTTTTCACCGCCTATTGACGTTAACCGCATTAAAAACAATGTGACTGAAGTAGCTTTGATGGAGGATGAAAGCATCTTAGACCGCATCGAAATGTACAGGTGCGTTAAATCTATACTTAGATTTCATTAACTTATTCTTATCCTTATTGCGCATCTTTGGTAATAAGCGATAACAAGGAGATAGTATGGACGATAGAGAATGGCAAACCTTTGTGACCGTTGTCGATGAAGGCAATATTACAAGGGCTGCAGAAAAATTATTTTTATCGCAACCGGCGTTGAGCTATCGGTTGCGTCATATGGAAAAAGCCTTGGGCCATTCTCTGTTGTTGCGGACTGCTGAAGGGATTGCCCTCACGGCACAAGGCGAAATTTTCTAGTGATTACTGTAAAGAATGATGCAAGATCAAGAGGCATTGGAGAATGCTATGAACTCTGCGTCTGGTAAGATTCAAGGAACCTTGAAAATCGCGTCATCTATCAACTTTTGCAGACTATGAGCTACCTGCCTTTATTGAAATCCTTCCGGGAACAATATCCGGATGTTCATATTCAAGTGAAGACTGCTTTCAGCCATCAAGTGGTAAAAATGTTTAACTACTGGTGACTGTATGGTAGCCTTTGCGCGAGGTGGCTATGATGTGTCTGGTAAGTCTGAGATTACTACTAGCTGAGCCCTATTGTTTGGTTTATAAAATTAGTACCACCTGGGTCGTTGAGAAGGTACCATTCATTAAATACCAAACAGATGCGTCTAGTAGCTAACATCACTGAAACATGGTGTGCGGCGCATTTTGAAGAGCCTCTAGTGTTGCGATGGACGTAAACTCCATGAGTACCTGTCGTCACTTTGTTCGTGCAGGCCTTGGCTGGTCGATTTTGACCTATATGGGCCTTGGATCTTGCAGGATAAGGATATCTATGTAAGTCCGTTGCGCAATAAAAGACGGTAGATATGCATCACACGTGATACAGAATATGGTGTACACAAAGGATGCGGAAAATCTAGTAGTAGTAAAGACATTTATTGAGTATGTTCGCAATTACTACAAAGAACATACCGTAGTAGAATAATAGTATTTTTTAGAGAATATAAAGCATAAGAATCTTTGCAATGAGAGCATATCTATGAGCTTTTATAACTGTTTATCTATGCTATTTCAGTATTGGACTTTTTCGATATAATAGCTCATAATGAAGATGTCTTGAAAGAAACAAAAGCAGTACCATGTAAGTGCATGTATACCCCTTTGAGGGCGTATACATGCATTTTCATTGGGCGCAAAACTATGCTCAAAATGCATAAAAAGTATGATTGATGAGATATAAAGTTTTTATAACTATAAAGGTAATCTATTATTCATAATTCTTTTTAAACATTTATAATGAGTGTAGACTTTAATCGATGTAACAGACGTCGATGAGCTGTTTACGTTGTTAAAGACTAGATGATTTTATGTATGCCTGAGTTATTCAAGAAAGGAAAGACACATGAAAGACAAATCATGGCGTATGTGGCATTATGGGTGCCATCGTCGCGTTTATGTGGTTCGAGTGGCACACCAGAAGGCCTCAAACCGCAAGTATGGAAATTATTCGGTATTATGTTAGCTACTATCGTAGGGCTTGGTATTAAAACCATTCCCAGTTCCTATTACAGTATTATTGGGTGTTGCCATCTTCTATTTATTGAGCAGTGCAAAAAGATGATTGGCTGAGTTGCAGCAATACAGCGATTGTGGTTGATCTTCGCGACTTTCAGTTTATCCCGTTGCATTTGAGTAAAACTGGCTAGGTCACCGCATTGCGTACTACTTGGTTCGTGCTTTTTGGTAGTACTACACTTGCGCATCTTGGTTATGTTACGGCATTCCTTGATTTGATTTTATCTCTGCCACCACCATCCAACATCGCTCGTCGGCTGGTATCGTATATCAATCAACTTGTCCATCATGAGCTTCGGTTCTTATCTGGTGAATCGCTAAAAGAGCAGGCTCTTCATCTTGAGAATGGTTACTTCATGTAGGTAACATCCTTCTTGTTCCTGCAGCCTTGGCTCCAAACTTGTGGCGTTTGACTTTTATTACTAAAATTGACAGGCGTATCTCTTTAGACTGAGACGTGCTCGGCTCGTACCTGGTTTGTCATGTTGATGCTTGTCACACTTATGTGTTACTGGATTAGTCATACAGTACGGTAAGAAATCGACAATAAGAAGATTGCTGAAGGTCTTGCGCTGAGATTAGGGACCTATGAAAACGTCGAAAAACTTGGCGTTGTATTCGTCTATCGCTCTTCTTGATTTAGGGCATGGCTTCTATTGAACATTTTGTAGCTAAATGATTTGACGTCTACAGCAGTAGCATTGTAGCTATTTCATTGTGATTCTTTTCTGGTATCATCACTTGGGATGACTTGGTCCAAAACTAAAAGCTGTCTGGGAACACATTGATCTGGTTCAGTGGCTATCCTTGGGCTTTATCCACTGCATTGACTAAAGGTAAATTCTTCGCTTGGCTTGCAACTTTTATGCAAACTACTAACTCGGTTGTATCTCCACTCGTGAGTTGTCTTTTAATTCTCTGCTATTTACGCGTTGCTGTTCGTTACTTCTTCGCATCCGGTGCTGCATACATCTCATGCTTCCAGTATTCTTGACGCTGGGTATCGGCTGGTATCAACCCTACGATTACTTGCTTTGCGATTATAGTGTCAGCACAAGCTCTATGGTCTCCGTAACTCACTACAGTCTCTGCTCCTGGTCAATCATCTTCTCCGCTGGTTACAACAATGTAGAAAGACTGGTGGACAGTTGGTTTAATGATTGCAGTAGTATGTGTTTAGTATTGAACTACGTGATCGTGTTCCTTGGTGGATGGGAGTTTCATCGGTATGATTTAATCATGAAATGTTTATGAATCAGCATTGTTAATTGTAAATGGCAGCAGACATTCGCGACAGGGCTCTACGTCTGTGCCGACTTAGTATATGTTACAGTGAAAGGATGCAACATGGCGACAATTAGTAAAAGGCTGCAAGCAGGCTTCGACAGAAAAATGATGCATTAGTAACGGTTGAACCGATTGCTAGCGGTATCGAAATCGAATTAACATCCAAAGTTATCCGCCAATACGGCGACCAAATTAAATCCGTTATCTTAAACACGGTGAAAAGAAGCTGGCTTTTGATGGCGTGAAAAGTAATCGTTTCAAGACAAAAATGCTTGGGATTACACAATTAAAGCTCGCGTATTAGGCGCATTGGAAAGGGGAGCAAAAGCATAATGGCTAACGATAAAAACATTCCCAGAAGTTAAAACAAATCATGACAGAGCGCTAAAAACGCTGTCTCGTTCGCATGATGTTCGTACCTGGTAATACACCTAAAATGATTAACAGTGCTGACGATTCACGGTGCTGACTCCATCATGATCGACATCGAAAGATTCCGTGCGTATTACAGAAAAAGATACAGCTCGTCTTTTAACTGCAGAAGCATTGAAAATCTCGTAAATTCCGTGCTGAAACAGTTGTACGTATCAACCATCCTACACAAACTCCAGTACGGCTATGACGATCTTGATGTAATCGTTCCTGCTAAACCTGATATGATTCGTTTACCTAAAACTGAAGACGTATCTGAAGTTGAAATCAGTAGCGAAGATTGAAAGAAGTGGAGCTAACGGTTGGCGGAAGGTACAATCAACATTATCGTAGCTGTTGAATCCGTTCGCGAGCTTATATAATGTTCGTGAGAAATCATGCACGCTGGTCGTCATGGTGCTATCGCTCTTGGCGCTGAAGACTATCGTGCAGACCTTCGCACAAATGGTATAAACCAGCTGTTGGATTGTTGTTTCGCTCGTCAAACAATCGCTTCATGCGGCGCGTGAGCAGGTATCCGCGTAATCGATACTGTATTCTCCGACGTGAAAGACCCCACAAAGGCTTTCCGCGAAGAAGTTGAATTCATTAAAGCTTTGGGCTTCGATAGCAAATCTTGCATCCACCCAAAGCCAGATCAAAATTATCACGAAGTATTCACTCCTGACGAAGAAATCGGCTCATTCCGTTAAAGTGGTGAACAGCTATGCAGATGCATTGCGCAACAATAAAAAGGCGTAATCTCCGTAGATGGTAAAATGATCGATGGTCCTATCGTGGTTCGTGCACAACGCGTAGTTGATAAAGCACGTCGACGAGGCATTAAAGTTGAATTAGAGGAAGGGCGAGAATACGATGTTAAATAAAATGTAGGTCGCGATATCCCAACAAATATCCAGCACTAGAAGGTCGCGAAGATATACCAAGGTGAATTCGCAATCGAACCTAAAGCTGCACCGTCGCGAAGTAAACCTGTACACATGAGCCGCGTTGGTACAAATAAAGTACTTGCTTCCATCGACGAAGCAATCGAAAAGAGTTGGCGTAAAAGATGGCGCATGACATTTGTCCTTCATCATCATTTGCGTCAACGGTGACTATGTAATGAAAATGGTTGTATGGAACGCGTACAAAAGTAAAGGTATCAAAGATATCACTATCGCATCTTCTTCCTTACGTCCCCATGCCATGAGTTCTTGGTAGAAATGATTCAAGACGGTGCTGTAACAGTATCATGAAACATCTGGCTTGCGCGATCGTCTTGGTAAATTCTTAACTCAAAGCCCAGGCGTATTGAAACGCCCTGTATATGAATTCGTTCTCACGGTGGCTCGTGCCGTGCTATCGAATCTGGCGAGTTCATATCGACGTAGCTTTTCATGGTGCTCCTACAGCTGATCCCACGTGGTAATCTGCTGGTCGTATGGGTGAAAATCGCATGTGGTGCGCTTGGCTATGCTAAGTTGACTCTCCACTATGCAGACTGAAAACTGTTATCATCACTGATAACTTTGGTTGACTATGTAGCTTTAACTATACAGATTCCTCAAACTGATGTAGATTATGTTGTTGAGGTTGAAAAGCATTGGTGATCAGAAGAGTATCGCTTCTGGTGCGGTAGGTTTCACTAAAAACCTATCCAAATTAAAATCTGCTGAACTAGCTGGTGAATTCGCCGACTAGCTGGGCATCATTAAAAGATGGTTTCGTATTTCAATTGGGCGCTGGCGGTGCTCCATTGACAGTTGCGAAAATTCATCGCTGAAAAACTTCATAAACGCGGTGAAGTAAGGTGGCTTCGCTATCGGTGGTGCTACTGGTATCTTGACTGGTACGCATAGCGAAGGCTTTGATTCGTGCCATTTACGATACTCAAACATTCGATTGCTACTACGTAGCATCTTTGGATAAAAACCCTGCACATCGAAATGTCTGCTTCCATGTACGCTAACCCTTTGGACTGACTGCACTACAAACTACCTGACGCATGGTATTCCTTGGTGCTACTGAAATCGACCTTGATTTCAACGTAGACTAATGACTGAGCTCTAACAGGTGTATTGATGGGCGCTTCCGGCGGTCACTCGATACAACGACGGGTGCTAAATGCACAGTGATTACTTGTCCATTGATCCGCGGTAACGCCCAATGATCCGTGACAAAGTAGCTACTATAATTACACCAGGCTCCTCCGTTGTAGCGTACTCGTTACTGAATACGGTATTGCTATCAACCCAGCTCGTTTACTGATTTGATTGAACGTGCAAAGATAGCAACTTGCCTATCTTCACAATTGAAGAATTACAACGAATTAGCATTTGAGCTTGGTTGGTAGGCAAGATGTCCCTGTATCTGACAAGATGAGACATCGTGGCGATCGTAGGAATATGATGAACTCTATCATCGACGGTTCATGAGCCTCACAATTCAGATTAGGCATCTGGTCTTGGGACTGTAGAGTGTTTTACGATGTATCAGATAATCCAGAAATGCTTGTAGTTATGTATAGGTGATTCTTCTCGCTAAACATTAGATATGCTATAAGAGGGCTTTGTTTTACATTAATTTTTAACCACTGGGAGAATGTAGGCCAGAGTATTTAAACAAGGATTTGTGGTTGATTCTATTCGCCTGGGTGCTGGTTTGTTTTGTTGAGTTATTAATGCCGAAGCAGTATGATATAACACAACCGCGATACAATGGTAGAGTATTCACAAGCATTTTAGGCCCACATTAAGTTACTTTGAACTGTGGCTCAAGATCTGCTGGTTTTACTCAAATTATAAGGTTCATTATGAAGATAATGATGCCGATATTCCTGGCTGTTGATGGTGACGAATTGTAAGGAAAATCAACAAACCACCGCCACTAGATTGATTTTGGGCGCAGTCAGGTGTAGGATTGTCAAATGTAGAGATGAGTTACTGGATAGGTGCCAATATAGGTATTTGCTACAGATATGGCCAAAGCTGGGTTTAGAGCCCTAAAGAACGGGCTGATATGTTGGCTAAAATGTAGATGCTACTGGAGTTATATCCATCTTGTAAAGGCCGTTGTCTTTGGTCCCATCTCGCTTAAGTTCTTAGAGTCGAGAAACCATTGAAATCATCAGATAAGCCTTAGCTCACATTTTATTTATTATGCATAAATGTACGATATTTTAGCATTCAAGGCACAGATGACATGATGGTTGATACGCTTGAAGTATAGAGCACCCCTTATTCTACTGATTTTGATATCATTTCACGGTATAGATTGATAGGATGTAATCCATGCGTATCTAGTGTGTTATATATCACTGAAGCGACGTCCTATTGATGACGGGCAAACGGTGCAGGCTTAGAAGGTAGGATATAGATCAGATATTAAATGGGCCGGTTCAGTATGATTCCCTTCGTTCAACCTCTTCGAACTGTTATAGATATTAATGTAGGCGATATGCATCTGGAACTCGCTAGTTGTAAATCGATGAAAAGGTGTGACATTATGAATGATCGCTTGTATTTTGACATGGAACTTGCTGAAAGTCAAAGAAGTTTGGAGAAAGCTGTTAAGACTCATTTATCAAACTGATTCCGGAGTGGTTCAGTATGGGTTTATTAAACCTGGGCAAACCCTGCAAGCATTACCATCATCACTCTGATGATATGGGTTATATTGCAGGTAGAAATTATTTTATCAACGCTATTACAGAGTGCCTTTTACAAAGGACAAGTTATAAATATCTAAAAGGGTAGATATCATGGCGCAAAAATACGGGACAAGAGAATATTTACATACTTTATGAAATATCGTTGCTCCTGTGCCTGCTGATTATGATCCTGTTAAGGTACCAAATTAATATGAAAAGCACTTTATAGTATTTTCTTATCTTGTAGTAGAGATATATTTATACTATAAAGTGCTTTTTTAACCCTATCTGATCATTCTGAAATATCCTTTTCTATTTTAAAGGCCATTATTTTGGTGTACTAATTCCTATTTATTATTTCTATATTCTATCTTATAATTCCATTGACCAAGGACTTTTGTTTCTTGGATAGTAAAGTGTCTTAATACTCTAAGTAGTGAAAGGAATTATATGAACTCATCTGGAAGGCCTCAAAGTGGGGCCATCCGTTTCAGACTTTACAAAGCGGCTGTATACTGCATGAATCTTACCTTTATTTATTATTTCTATTATTGCCTTCTTAGTCAGCGTGTGTGCCTATGCAGGCTTGACCACTTGAAAGAATTTACCATAGTTAGCACCAAGAGGTATTCAGTATGGGGGCGGTATTTTCTTTATTGGCTGCGTTTTATTTGAGTAGCACATCCTTAATGGGCGCACTCGCTGGCAATGCTATGCGTTAGATTATGGCTCGTATCATATTTTGGTTAAGGGTCTCACATTATGTATTCTTATGACGACAGTGATGACTACAGGTTGGGTTTTATTTTACATCGATTCTTACTCGGTCTGTAGAGCCTCTTTATATCCTGTAATTTATTCGTGCACTGATGCCAGTTGGTTCTTATAGAAAAGGAACGTGCAACGATCTCATTGGTATTAACATCTTTATTGTTCTAATAACATCATCAATTGGTCCATTGGCGGGTATCTTACTTGATACGACATTCTTTGGCCTTCATGGGTGGCACACTCTTCATCATTGAGCTATTATTCCAGCTGTTATCTTTGCTTTCATTTTTTGCGTTCTGGATGAAAGAACATCCAGATCCTTCCATCTTGGGTAACTGATACAGAAAGAAGCCTGCTCAAGGCTGAACTTGAAAAGAGAACAACAAAACAAGCTGTAAAATATACTGTAGGCTTTGAAAGATCAAAAGTATTGCGTTTAGCATTAATCTATTTCTTATAGGTTATTGGTTTCTAGGGCTTTAGCTTCTGGATGCCTCAAGTTTCTTAAAAGCTTATCTAGGTTGTACCAAGCGTATTAGTAGCATAGTCTATTGCGATTCCAATATCTCTTTGCATTACTTGTACAGTATGTTGTGGTTATTCACTCTAAGCCTGTTGAAAACGTTGTATTTGCCACTACATTTATTCATTAGTACCTGTGAAACTGTATAACACCACCAGGTCATCCCCAGAATTAAGTTTGTTATTCTTTATCACTTAACTGCTGTAAATTGTTTACAGTGGCATGGGTGCTGTAATTGGACACAATGCAGCAACTTTCTTATCTAGTGCTGCTGCGGCGGCAGGGCGATGGGCCTTATTAAACTCCTCTGGTAACATGGGGGCTGGGTGAGTCCTTACATGCTTGGATTTCATCAGTCATGCAAGCTGACTTTGCCCTTAGTTTACTATGTAATGAGCGCTTGTATATTTCATATAAACTCTATTGATTTGACGTTACCTAAATCTATACGGAACACAAGGATGACTAAATGATCACCATCAAATTTCAAAATTAAAGGCTATATCTCTAATACCACATTCCATTGTAGCAGATGTATGAGATATAGCCTCTTTTCTTAATAATAATACTGTTTTATAATATAATGAGGTAATAGAATCTACAGGATAAAAAGAGAATAATATGTATAGAACATTATTTTAACCGTATTGTAACTTTTACAATAGGCATCTACCAAATGCTGTATCTTAAACTTAAAGAGACAAAAGATTGAAAGCCTAGACAAGTTTAGTGAAATTCATCATTTGATGAATTTAATAAATATTAGTATTATCGTAGTGAACTTTCACAATATATAAATCATTAGGATTAGAATGCTCAGGGGACAAATACGTAACC